>ENA-OPBW01000301-OPBW01000301.1-human-gut-metagenome-genome-assembly--contig:-NODE-301-length-42112-cov-10.645671_pt1 | contig 42112 bp, 46 predicted proteins | sample MGYA00241070_ERZ501456 | MGnify/ENA primary metagenome ERZ501456 (study PRJEB25962, sample SAMEA2042624) | human gut metagenome | biome: human gut; feature: human-associated habitat; material: faeces...
AAAAGGTCTGGAAATAAGTGGCGGAAACCGCCGGAAATAAAGGACAGCCGGGAAAACCGGCTGAGGTGTAGATGTTTATCAATTCAGGTTTATTACACATACTGTATTGACAAACAATATTATACGGCATATAATATTGTTAAATCAAATATATTTGAAATAAAATAATATGATCAGATCCATGAAAAAGAGGTGAGGACATGGTATTTAATACCGGAGCTGCTCTACTGGACGCCATTGTTCTGGCGGTTGTATCTCGGGAGCAGGAAGGGACTTACGGGTACAAGATCACGCAGGATGTGAGAAAGGCCATCGACGTCTCCGAGTCCACGCTGTATCCTGTGCTGCGAAGACTCCAGAAGGATGAATGTCTTGAGGTGTACGACCGGCAGTTTGACGGAAGGAACCGGAGATATTACAAAGTAACGGACAAGGGAGTGGCACAGTTGAATCTGTACCGTGTGGAATGGAAGAATTATTCGAAGAAGATCAATGAGTTGTTTGAGGGAGGTGTAACCGCATGAATCGGGTAGAATTTATGACAGAACTGGCCTCATTGCTGCAGGACGTTCCGGTGGAGGAACGCAGGGAGGCGATGCGGTACTATAATGATTATTTTGATGAGGCCGGCAGGGAGAATGAGGCGCAGGCCATTTCCGACCTTGGCAGTCCCGCCAAAGTGGCGGAAAAGATCAAGGAAGACCTGAAAGGAACGGAGCAGGAAGCCTTTGCCGGGGAGAAGAACTCCCGGATGGAAGGCGGCCCGCAGGGACCTGTTCCTCAGGGAGCGCCCCGGCCAGGCGCAGCCGCTTCCGATTCCACGGACAGCAAGATCCTGAAAGTGGTCCTGATCATCCTGGCGATCGTGGTGGGAGCGCCCATCGTATTGCCTGTGATAACCGGGATCCTGGGGGTTGTGCTGGGTATTCTGGCTACGGTGTTTGGAGTTTTTATCGCGCTGGTGCTTGTCTTTGTGGCGCTGGCGGTCACAGGGGCGGCGCTTGTCTGGGCAGGGATCGTAAGCCTGGTGCCGGAGATTGCGGTGGGACTGGCGCTGATCGGTACGGGGCTGATCCTGGGTGTGATCGGCGTGATCGGCACCGTTGCCTGTGTGAAGCTGTGTATGGTAGTGTTTCCGGCGCTGTGCCGGGGGATCGGGAACCTGTGCAAAAAGCCCTTTCACAGAAAGGCGGTGGGCTAAAGGATGAAGAGAAGATGGAAGATATTCTGGACTGTGTGCGGGATCACCGCCGCCGTCGGCTTTGCCTGCTGTATCGCAGCCCTGGCGCTGGGAGTTACCGCCGAGATGATCGAGGGCCGTTTTCCCACTGGTTTTGGGATTGTGTCCGGCGGGAAAATGAGCAGCCAGGAATCTTATACCGGCGTACGTAAGATTGATATGGATCTTTCTGTGGGAGATGTGGAAGTTCTTCCTACAGATGGACATGAAGTTGTGGTAGAAACAGAAGGGATCAGCAGGAGGCTTGGATTTGCTTCAAATATAGAAGAGGATGAACTGGAGATTACTTCGAAGAAATGGTCGATCTTTGGGTCTCGCAAGTGGACAGGGAAGATCTATCTCTATCTTCCCAAAGAAGTAATGATGGAAGAGATCTCTCTGGGGATCGACGCAGGGAACCTGACGGTGAGGGACCTCTGGGCAGAGGAGTTTTCGCTGTCAGTGGGAACCGGGAACGGCCACGTGGAGAATTTTACCGCCCGGGAAGCAGATATCGACTGCGGGACCGGCATGATCACTGCCAGCGGCTGTGCCGGCCGTACTCTGGAGCTTGACTGCGGCGTGGGTGAGATCGAATACCTTGCGCCCGGGGCGGCGGGAGACTATAATTATGAGATTCACTGCGGCGTGGGCGAGGTGCTTGTGGGAGATAATGAATATTCCGGTCTGGGAAGAAGCAGAAATGAAAATAACGGAGCGGACAGAAAGATCAAGATTGATTGCGGCGTGGGAAAAGTTGCTGTAGATTTCTCAGGCGCGAGCATGGGAGAACAACATAGTCACCACCAATTCTGACATAAATATATAGAAGATACAGGTTCAAAAACCTGGGATTATCCGGATAACGTGAATAATCCCAGGCTTTTCTGTTCATACTCCAGAAAAAGAAAGGGGTATGTAAGATGGCGGGAAAGAAACAAAAACCAGTCCGGCTGGAGGAATTGACCCGGGAGGAGAAGATGAAATACGAGATCGCAGAAGAACTGGGGCTTTTGGACCAGGTCCTGGAAGAGGGATGGAGATCACTTTCTTCCAAGGAGACCGGGCGGATCGGAGGGCTGCTTGCCAGGAGGAAACGCGCTGCGGGCAAAAATTAACAAAAATATTAAGAACTATGAACATTTTGTTAGAAATATTGAAAACCAACCGCCTGTTTGCTATAATCGGGAAGCTGATAAAGAAGGATAGCAGGTGGGACTATGAGCGCCAAGATAAATGTTTTGGATGTCAATATAGACAACTGTACGGCGAAAGAAGCCATGAAAAAGGCAGTAGAGTATCTGGCTTCCGAACCGGTAAATACCATAGAGATCCTGACGGCAGACGCCCTGATGCGGCTTCCTGAGGCGGCGGATGTAAAGGAAGAACTTGAACAGTTTGACCTGGTGCTGGCCGGGGACCGGATGATCCTGGAGGCAGTGGGGGTAGAAAACCGCAAGTCCCTTCAGGAGACGGAAGGGTATGTGTTTCTCAGGATGTTTCTGAGGTATCTCCACAAGAACCATAAGAGAGTGTATCTTCTGGTAGAGACAGAAGAAGCAGGACAGCGTTTTTATGATTACCTGGAACAGAACTGCAGTGGGATCCAGGTGGTGGGGATGGCGAAGGTCTCCGCCAGCGACCGGGCGGACGATATGCTGGTCAACGCCATCAACGGAGGCGAGGTGGACTGTGTGATTTCCGCGCTGGAACCGCCTCTCCAGGAGGATTTTATTATCCAGAACAGGGCGCTTCTCAATACAGCTCTGTGGGTGGGGCTTGGAAGCGAGATGTTCCCGGTGCGGGAGAGGAACTTTGCAGGCGGAAAGATCAGTCAGTTCCTTATAAAACTTATCTTTAAAAAAGAAATTGAAAAGTGGCATGTGAAAAAAAGGGGAAATTAACAAAAAAACGTAATTTCCTCTTTCTTTTTTTGTAAAAATATATTAAGATAAATTCTGAAGTATGCATTTTGACAAAAGAAAAGAGTTCTTTGTTGTGAAAAGTGCATATTGTAACGAGTGGAGGAGATGGAATATGATATCTAATCAAATACTTCAAAATACAATTGAAGGATTGAAAGGGATCACAAGAATTGATTTTTGTGTCATGGATACAGATGGGAAATCTCTTGCCAGTACATTTTCAGAGCAGGAGGATTATGAGGAAGAGGTGCTGTCCTTTGTAGGATCGCCCGCAGACAGCCAGGTTGTCCAGGGATACCAGTTTTTCAAGATCTTTGACGACCATCAGCTGGAATATGTCCTTCTGGCCAACGGCGGCAGCGATGACGTCTATATGGTGGGAAAGATTGCGGCTTTTCAGATCCAGAATCTTCTGGTAGCTTATAAGGAGCGATTCGACAAAGATAATTTTATCAAGAATCTTCTGCTGGATAACCTGCTTTTGGTGGATATTTATAACCGCGCAAAAAAATTACATATTGACACAGAAGTAAAACGTGTTATCTTTATTATTGAGACAAAACACGAAAAAGATTCCAGCGCCCTCGACAATATGCGAGGCCTTTTGGGCAATAAAGCCAAAGATTTCGTTACGGCGGTGGATGAGAAAAATGTGATCGTGGTCAAAGAACTGGAGGAACAGGATGGTCCTGCGGAACTGGATAAGACCGCTCAGAATTTCTATGAGATCCTGAAAAACGACGGGGAGGAAGATATCCTCATCGCCTACGGGACGGTCATCAATGATATCAAGGAGGTGTCCAAATCTTATAAGGAAGCAAAGCTTGCCCTGGATGTAGGGAAGATATTTTTTAGTGAGAAAAATGTCATTGCGTTCAGCGAGCTCGGGATCGGGCGTTTGATCTACCAGCTTCCCGTGCCGCTCTGCAAAATGTTCATTCGTGAGATATTTGAGGGGAAATCACCGGATGATTTTGATGAAGAGACGTTGACGACCATCAACAAATTCTTCGAAAACAATCTGAACGTGTCAGAGACGTCCAGACAGCTGTATATCCACAGAAACACTCTGGTATACCGTCTGGATAAGCTTCAGAAGAGCACGGGGCTTGACCTGCGCGTTTTTGAAGATGCCATTACTTTCAAGATTGCCCTTATGGTGGTAAAATACATGAAGTATATGGAGTCACTGGAGTATTAGTAATTAGGAGGAGCATATGATTGAATTAAAAGATGTTACAAAGGAGTATTCCAAAGGGATCGCCGCCTTGAACGGCGTAAACCTGAAGGTGGAGAAAGGGGAGTTTGTCTTCATTGTAGGTGACAGCGGTTCCGGGAAATCTACCTTGATCCGTCTGATCATGAAGGAACTGGATCCTACGTCAGGAACCATCATTGTCAATGGTCAGAATCTGAACCGGATGAAGCACCGGAAAATTCCCATGTACCGGAGAAGGCTGGGAGTTGTATTCCAGGATTTCCGTCTTCTGAAGGATCGGAATATCTATGAAAATATCGCGTTTGCTCAGCGGGTAACCGAGGTTCCCACAAGAGTGATCAAGAAAAAAGTGCCGGCAGCCCTTTCCCTGGTTGGACTGGCGCAGAAATACAAATCATTTCCCAAGGAACTCTCAGGAGGCGAGCAGCAGAGAGTGGCGATCGCCAGAGCGATCGTAAATGAGCCGGCCATCCTTCTGGCAGATGAGCCTACGGGAAATCTTGACCCGACCAATTCCTGGGAGATCATGAAGCTCCTGGAAGAGGCCAATGAAAGAGGAACTACGGTTCTTGTAGTAACACATAACCAGGAGATTGTAAACGAGATGCAAAAGCGCGTTGTCACAATGAAAAAGGGGGTCATTGTCAGCGACGAGAAAAAAGGTGGGTATAAATAATGAGGATAAGTACAATTGGATATTCGATGAAACAGGGCGTGAAGAACATAGGAAGAAACAAGATGTTTTCTATCGCTTCCATCGCTACGATGGCAGCATGTATTTTCTTGTTTGGACTTTTTTATTCTATCGTGCTCAATTTCAATTATATTGTAGAGAAAGCAGAAGAGAGTGTGGCGATCACCGTATTCTTCGATGAGGAAGCCACGCAGGAGCAGAAAGACGAGATCGGGGAAGCGTTAGAGAAAGCCGACGGGGTCTTAAGTGTGACTTATGTCAGCGCCGATGAAGCATGGGAGAGCTTCAGCGAGACATACTTCGGCGGCTCAGAGGAAGCGGCGGAAGGGTTTGCCAATGATAATCCGCTGGCCACATCAGACAACTATGAGGTCTATCTGTCTGACGTATCCAAGCAGGACGATGTGGTGGCCCTGGCTAAAAGTCTTCCCGGGGTCCGGCCCGATGATGGGGAGAACGAAGGCGTGAAGAAGTCGGATGTAGTGGCGGATACGCTGACCAGCGTGAACAGGCTGGTAGGATATGTTTCCGCAGCCATCATCCTGATCCTTCTGGTAGTATCTGTCTTCCTGATCAGCAATACGGTTACCATGGGTGTTACCGTGCGTAGAGAAGAGATCGCCATTATGAAATATATCGGCGCAAAGGACGGTTTCGTCCGGGCACCCTTCGTGTTCGAGGGTCTGCTGATCGGAGTCATCGGCGCGCTGATCCCGCTGGTTTTTCTGTACTTCATGTACGGTCGGGCAGTGGAATATATCATGACCAGATTCAGTCTTCTTAGAAATATTATCGACTTCCTTCCGGTCACCACGGTTTACCGGACGCTGCTTCCCATCGGGATCGCGCTGGGAGTGGGAATTGGATTCCTGGGAAGTTTCATGACGATCCGGAAACATTTAAGAGTGTAACTTGCAGATATATAAGATTAAGGGGTTTTATTTACGGGGGTACATAGGATGCGAGGAAAGAGGATCATCAGTATTTTATGCGTATTGACACTTTGCCTGGGAATGACGTTCCAGGTGGAGGCGACTGGTCTCCAGGAGAAGAGGGAGCAGCTTAGCGATCTGGAGAAAGAGAAGGCGGCTGCTGAGCAGGAGAAAGAAAACCTGTCTCAGGAGCTGGAAGAGATCGTGGCTGATATGGCGGAGATCAAAGAACAGATCGAGGCAAAAGAGGCAGAACTTGAGAAGAAAGAAGAAGAGCTGATCCAGGCTCAGATCGACGAGAACGATCAGTATGAGAGCATGAAAAAGCGGATCAAGTATATGTACGAGAATGGCAGCGGCCAGTTCATTGAAGTTCTGTTCGAAGCAAAAAATATTACAGATTTTCTGAATAAAGCGGAATATATTTCTACAATCTCGGACTATGACCGGGATATGTTGAAAGAATTCCAGGATGTAGTTGCGGAAGTAGAAGCTCAGGAGCAGCAGCTACAGAAGGAATATGATGAGATCGAAGCGATGCAGAATGAGCTGATCGAGAAGCAGGAGACGGTTGAGACCCTGATCAGCGAGAAGGACAGCGAGATCGATGAGATGTCAGAGGAGCTTCAGGAACTGAAGGAGGCGGTGGCAACTGCGGAGCGGAAGCAGCGGGAGCGTGCGTCTTCCTATTCCAACAGCGCCGGGGCTTCTGTGGTGAGCGGGAACGGGATGTTTACCCATCCCTGTCCCGGATATACCCGGATCTCCAGTTATTTTGGATGGAGAGAACAGCCATTGCCGGGCGCCAGTACCAACCATAAGGGAATGGATTTCGCGGCGCCTACCGGAACGCCGATCTATGCGGCTGCGGCAGGGACTGTTACGTCTGCTGGTTACAGCGGAAATGCGGGAAATCTGATCATCATCAACCATGGAAACGGCCTTCAGACTTACTATATGCACTGCCATAAGATCTATGTAAAGGCAGGACAGAAAGTGAGCAAGGGTCAGAATATTGCTATTGTGGGTACCACTGGTAATTCCACCGGACCGCACCTGCATTTCCAGGTAATGTCCGGCGGTACGCCTGTGAATCCGCAGAATTATTTGTAGATGGGACTGAATAGCAGATGAAACATCAAAAGAGATTTTGGCAGGGGGCGCTGTGCGGCGCCCTCGCTGTATTGTTGGGGCTTGGGCTTGTGTCCTGCGCAGGAAGATTTCCTTTCCCTGGCGGAGAGGAGGCAGTATCCCAGGAGACAAAGGAGAAGCTTTCCGGGATCCAGGCCCTGATCCAGAAGGAGTATATCGGGGAAGTGGATGAGGACGCCCTTCAGACCGGGATCTGCCAGGGATATGTGGGGGCGCTTGGAGACCCTTACTCAGCATACTATGACGAGGAGCAGACCAGCGCGCTGATGGAGACCACCCAGGGAGAGTATGGCGGGATTGGCGTGGTGCTTACCCAGAACCTGGATACCGGGGTTACCACAGCGTCCAGTGTGTATGAAGACTCTCCGGCTATGAAGGCAGGGATGAAAGACGGAGATATCATCTACCAGGTAGAGGGCCGGGATGTGTCCGGCATGGACCTGGAGGAGATCTCCGGAAGTATCAAGGGAGAGAAGGGGACCACCGTGGAGATTACCGTCCTTCGGGGAGAAGCCGGGGAAGAGGTTACGCTTACCATAACCAGGGATACCATCCAGGCGGAGACGGTGAAGACCCGGATGCTGGAGGATGAGATCGGATATCTGGCCATCTCGGAGTTTGACAGCGTGACCCTGGAGCAGTATAAGGGAGGCCTGGCAGAACTGACGGCTCAGGGAATGGAGGGACTGATCGTGGATCTCAGAGGGAATCCGGGCGGCAATCTTGATACCGTATGCGAGATCCTGGATCTCATGCTCCCGGAAGGACTGATCGTCTATACGGAAGACAAGGACGGGAACAGGCAGGAGTTTATTTCTGATGCGGAACAGGCAGTTCAGGTTCCGCTGGCAGTCCTGGTGGACGGGAACAGCGCCAGCGCCTCGGAGATCTACGCAGGAGCTATCCAGGACTATGGGATCGGCCAGATCGTAGGGACGAAGACCTACGGGAAAGGGGTGGTGCAGACCATCTATGACCTGAAGGACGGCACCAGCCTGAAGCTGACGGTGGCGGAGTATTTTACTCCCAACGGAAGGAATATCGACGGGGAGGGGATCACTCCGGATGTAGAAGTGGCGTATCAGCGGGATGAAAATGATCCGGAAGCAGACAACCAGCTTGACCGGGCAGTGGAAGCGCTGCAAGATGAGATGGCTCCGTAAGAGGAATGAAGTCAGGGAAAAGGGAATGTCAAAAGAGGCATTCCTTTTTTTTCGGCCATATGCTAAAATAAACTATGGTTTAGCGCGAAATGCGCGGAAAGGAAAGACTATGCAGATTCTGATTCGAAATGGACAGGTTGTGGATCCTGCGGCAGGAACGGTGCAGAAGGCGGACGTTCTGGTGGAGGGTGGAAAGATCGAGAAGATCGCGCCTGAGATCCGGGAGGAGGAAGCCCATGTGCTGGAGGCGGAAGGCTGTTATGTAATGCCTGGATTTATCGATCTTCATGTACATCTGAGGGATCCGGGACTGGAGTATAAGGAGACCCTGGCTACCGGCGGACAGGCTGCGGTGAAAGGCGGCGTGACCACGGTGGTGGCTATGCCCAATACCCTTCCTCCCATCGATGACGGGGAGAAATATAAGGCGGTTACAGAGCGCGCGGCCAAGGAGTCGCCGGCCCATGTGCTTCAGCTGGGAGCCGTGACCCGGGGGCAGAAGGGAGAAGAACTGTCCGATATTGAGGGAATGGCCCATGCCGGCTGCGTGGGGCTCAGTGAGGATGGGAAATCTGTGATGAACGCAAGCCTCTACCGCCAGGCGATGAAGATTGCCAGAGACCAGGGGATGACTGTATTTGCCCACTGCGAGGATATCAACATGGTGGAAGGCGGCGTGATGAACGCAGATGAGAATGCAAAACGCCTTGGGATGAAAGGGATCACCAATTCCGTGGAGGATGTGATCGTGGCCCGGGACATCCTGCTGGCCAAGGAGACCGGGGTGAAGCTTCATCTGTGCCACTGCTCTACGGCAGACAGTGTGAAGATGGTGGAACTGGCCAAGAAGGCGGGACTTCCTGTGACAGCAGAAGTGTGTCCCCATCACTTTATCCTGACTTCCGGTGACATTCCGGGAGATGACGCAGATTACAAGATGAATCCGCCTTTAAGGAGCAGGCGGGATGTGGAGGAACTGAGACGGGGCCTGCGGGAGGGGATCATGGACGTGATCGCCACTGACCATGCGCCTCACGGGACAGAAGAGAAACAGCAGTCCATGGCGAAGGCCCCCTTTGGGATCGTGGGGCTGGAGACATCCGCAGCCCTCACCTATACGGAACTGGTGAAGCCGGGGATCTTAAGTATCCTGGATATGGCGGACAAGATGAGCGCCGGGCCGGCCAGGATCCTGGGGCTTTCAGACAAAGGCTCTGTGGCGGAGGGAAAGACGGCGGACCTGGTGGTCTTTGATCCCGGGAAATGTTATAAGATCGACCGGGAGACCTTTGTCTCCAAAGGGAAGAATACCCCCTTCCACGGCCGGGAAGTCTGGGGCGAGGTAAGATATACCCTGGTGGACGGCCAGGTGGTCTATGAGAAAAAATAACAGCAGGAGGAGAGAGAATTGATCGATCGTTTAGTGGAGAAGATAAAAGAAACCGGAGCGCCTATCGTGGTAGGCCTGGACCCGATGTTGAAATATGTGCCGGAACAGGTGCGGCAAAAAGCCTTTGCACAGTACGGAGAGACACTGGAGGGCGCGGCGGAAGCCATCTGGCAATTTAACAAGGAGATCGTGGACAAGACCTGGGATCTGATCCCGGCAGTAAAGCCGCAGATCGCCATGTATGAGCAGTTCGGGATCCCGGGGCTTATGGCTTTCCAGAAGACGGTGCAGTACTGCCAGGAAAAGGGACTGGTGGTGATCGGCGACATCAAGCGTGGAGACATTGGTTCTACGTCTGCCGCTTATGCGGTAGGACATCTGGGACGGGTGAAAGTAGGAAGTAAGGAGTATGTGCCCTTCGGGGAGGACTTTGTGACCGTGAATCCCTATCTTGGGTCTGACGGAGTGAATCCTTTCCTGGATGTGTGCAAAGAAGAGAAGAAGGGTGTCTTTGTCCTTGTGAAGACTTCCAATCCCTCCAGCGGCGAATTCCAGGATCAGCAGATCCAGGGACGTCCTCTCTATGAACTGGTGGGCGAGAAAGTGGCCGCCTGGGGAGCGGAGCTGATGGGCAAAGAGTACAGTTATGTGGGCGCAGTGGTAGGAGCCACGTATCCGGAGATGGGCAAGGTGCTGCGCAAGATCATGCCCAAAGCCTATATCCTGGTGCCCGGTTATGGAGCCCAGGGAGGAAAGGGCAAAGACCTGGTACATTTCTTCAATGAAGACGGCCTGGGAGCGATCATCAATTCCTCCAGAGGGATCATCGCCGCCTGGCAGCAGGAGAAATATGCCTCCTTTGGAGCAGAGCAGTTTGGCGAGGCTTCCAGAGAGGCGGTCCTGGATATGCGAAAAGATATCCAGGAGGCGCTGGAGAGCAGAGGATAGAGAAACACAAAAAGGAGAGCAGTATGAGCAAATACAAGGAATATGCGGTGGTATGTTCCCAGGAGCAGATCGCCGCGGATATCTACAGCCTGTGGATCCAGACAGAAGAGATCGCCCGGGCGGCAGGTCCGGGACAGTTCCTGTCGGTGTATACCGGAGACGGGACAAAACTGCTTCCCCGTCCCATCAGTATCTGTGAGATCGATAGAGAGCAGGGGCGCCTGCGTCTGGTTTACCGGGTGACAGGACCGGGTACGGGGACAGAGCAGTTCTCCCGGTTGAAACCGGGAGATCAGGTGGAAGTGATGGGACCGCTGGGGAACGGCTTCCCCAAAGACCTTACAGGGACACTGTTCCTGGTGGGCGGAGGCATCGGGATTCCGCCTATGCTGGAGCTGGCCAAAGAGCTTCCCGGAGATAAGAAGATCATCCTGGGATTCCGGGATGAGCAGTATCTGACAGAGGAACTGAACGCTTACGGAGACGTGTATGTGGCCACCGAGGATGGAAGCGCCGGGACGAAAGGAAATGTACTGGACGCCATCCGGGAGAACGGACTTCGGGGCGATGTGATCTGCGCCTGCGGGCCCACGCCCATGCTGCGGGCGCTGAAGGAGTATTCCATGGCAGAAAACATCCCCTGTTATCTTTCGCTGGAAGAGCGGATGGCCTGCGGGATCGGAGCCTGCCTTGGCTGCGTCTGCCAGTCTGCAGAGGTGGACGGCCACAGCAATGTGTGCAATAAGCGTGTGTGCAAGGACGGTCCGGTATTCCTGGCAACGGAGGTAGAACTATGAGAAATACAAAGGTATCGATCGCAGGGGTGGAACTGAAGAACCCGGTGATGACCGCTTCCGGGACCTTTGGTTCCGGGGAAGAATACAGTGAGTTTGTGGACCTGAACCAGCTGGGCGCGGTGGTGACCAAAGGAGTCGCCAATGTGCCCTGGGCCGGCAATCCTACGCCCAGGATCGCGGAGACGGCCAGCGGCATGCTCAATGCCATCGGCCTGCAGAACCCCGGGGTGGATGTGTTCTGCAAGCGGGACCTTCCCTTTCTTCAGCAGTTTGACACCAGGATCATCGTCAATGTCTGCGGGCATGCGCCGGAAGAATATCTGGAAGTGGTGGAGCGGCTCTCAGAGGAGAAGATCGATCTGATGGAGATCAATATTTCCTGCCCCAATGTGAATGCCGGATTCCTGGCTTTTGGTCAGGACGCGGCTAATGTGGAGCAGCTTACCGCCCAGATCAAGCGGATCGCCAGACATCCGGTGATCATGAAACTGACGCCAAATGTGACCGATATCACGGAGATCGCCAAAGCAGCAGAGGCGGGAGGGGCGGACGCCATTTCTCTTATCAACACGCTGACAGGTATGAGGATCGATGTGAACCGGAGGACCTTCGCCCTGGCCAACCGGACCGGAGGCCTGTCCGGACCGGCTATCAAACCGGTGGCTGTGCGGATGGTCTATCAGGCAGCCCATGCGGTGAAGATCCCGGTGATCGGAATGGGCGGCATAGCAACGGCAGAGGACGCCCTGGAATTTATCCTGGCAGGGGCAACGGCAGTGTCAGTAGGGACTATGAACTTCCGGAATCCGGCGGGGACGCTGGAGATCATCCGGGGTATCGAGGCGTATATGGAGCGTTTTGGGATCCAGGATATCCGGGAACTGATCGGAGGTGTAAGAGATACTGGTTATTGATCTTTATCAGAATAAATTTCAGGAAAAGTTAAAGGAAGCGCTGATTGCAGTGCTTCCTACCATCGGGATTGTATTGTTGTTAAGTTTTACCATCGCGCCGATCCCGCCAAGCATCCTGCTTTTGTTCCTGTTTGGAGCGGCGATGCTGGTGGTTGGCATGATGTTTTTTACCCTGGGCGCGGAGCTTGCCATGTCGCCCATTGGAGAGAAGATCGGGACCAGGATCGCTCAGTCCAGGAAGCTGGGCATGGTTCTGCTTCTGTGTTTCATTCTGGGTTTTATCATTACCATATCAGAACCGGATCTGCAGGTGCTGGCAGAGCAGGTTCCCTCGATCCCCAATGCCATTCTGATCGTGGCGGTGGCGCTGGGGGTGGGAGTCTTTCTCATGGCGGCCATGCTTCGGATGCTTTTTTCCAGAACCTTGCGGTCTTTATTGATCCTGTTCTATCTGTTTGTTTTTCTCCTGGCCTTCTTCGTGCCAGATGATTTCCTTGCAGTTGCGTTTGATTCCGGCGGGGTGACCACCGGTCCTATGACGGTGCCTTTTATCATGGCGCTGGGCGTAGGTTTTGCCGCAGTGCGAAGCGATAAGCACGCGGAGGACGATAGTTTCGGACTGGTGGCGCTTTGCTCCATCGGACCGATCATGGCAGTCTTGCTTTTGGGCTTTTTATACCGGCCGGAGAATACCGGATATACGCCGTCCGAGCTTCCGGTGATCCGGGATTCGGTGGGGCTGTGGCAGTGTTTTGCCCACGGGATTCCTGAGTATATGGGGGAGATCGCGGTGTCTCTTCTGCCGATCGTGCTGTTCTTCGCCATTTTCCAGGTGATCTCTCTGAAGATCAGGAAGAAGCCTCTTCTGAAGATCGTGATCGGCATGGTCTACACCTATATCGGGCTGGTGCTGTTTCTGACGGGAGTCAATGTGGGATTTATGCCGGCGGGGAACTATCTGGGCGAGACCATTGCAGGCCTTCCCTACCGGTTTGTCCTGATCCCCATTGGAATGGTGATCGGTTACTTTATTGTAAAGGCGGAGCCGGCAGTGTATGTACTGAAGGAACAGGTGGAGGAGATCACTTCCGGGGCGATCTCCGGGGACGCCATGGCGCTGGCGTTGTCTCTTGGCGTGTCTGCTTCCATCGGGCTTGCCATGATCCGGGTGCTTACCGGGATCTCCATCTTCTGGTTTATCCTTCCGGGATATATCCTGGCACTGGGGCTGTCCTTCTTTGTGCCGAAGATCTTTACCGCCATAGCCTTTGACTCCGGCGGGGTTGCATCAGGTCCTATGACGGCTACATTTCTTCTTCCCTTTGCCATGGGGGCCTGCCAGGCGGTGGGCGGCAATATTGTGCGGGACGCCTTTGGCGTAGTGGCCATGGTGGCCATGACGCCGCTGATCACCCTTCAGGTTATGGGCGTGATCTATCAGTACCGGTTCGCCCGCGCAAAGAGCAGGGAGGCGGCTGCCGTTCCTTATCTGGATACCTGGGGAGAGGACGATATCATAGAATTGTAGGAGGAAAAGTATGAACCATATCTATATGCTGGGACTGATCACCAACCGGGGAATGCGGGAGCGGTTCCTTCATTTCTTCCGGGAATATCATATTGAGGTGACGTTCGCGGCCCTGGGAAGAGGAACTGCGGGAAGCGCGCTTCTGGATTATCTGGGGATGGAGGATACAGAGAAAGCGGTTTACTTCGCAGTGATCACCCGGGATACCTGGCAGGAACTGAAGAAAGTCCTGTACGCCCGGATGCGGATCGATATCCCGGGACGGGGGATCGCCTTTCTGATCCCGCTGAGCAGCGTGGGAGGCAAGAAGGTCCTGCAGTATCTTACGGTAGGTCAGAAGATTGAGATCGAGGAGGAGAGCACATTGCAGAATACAGAATATGAATTGCTGGTGGCGATCGCCAATTCCGGATACACAGAGGTAATCATGGATGCGGCCAGAAGCGCCCATGCTCCGGGAGGCACGGTCCTTCATGCCAAGGGAACAGGAGCAGAACACGCAGAACGGTTCCTGGGGATCAGCCTTGCGGAAGAAAAAGAAATGGTATTTATCGTGGTGAAAGCCGCGCGGAAAAACGCGATTATGCGAGCCATCATGGAACAGGCCGGAACGGACTCCAAAGCCGGGACGGTTGTATTTTCCCTCCCGGTAACGGAGACAGCCGGCCTGCGCATGATGGAAGAAATGGATGAAGATTAATTCCAGAAGTCGGTCTTGTCTTTCAGCTGGATATCCGCAGCCTTGAACTCCGGATCCTTGCCTTCCTTTTTCTGCTTCATATAGTCCTGCATGGCCCGGATGGCAGGTCCCCCCAGGATCAGGATCACCGGAAGGTTGATGAGGGCCATGAGCCCCATCAGGACGTCGGCCATATTCCATACCAGGCCGAATTCCATGGTGGCTCCTGCCAGTACCACAAGGGCGGCTACGATACGGAAGATGTTGAGAAGGACTTTACCGGGTTTCCGGCCGCAGAGGAACTGCAGGCCCATCTCCGCATAGTAGAAGTTGCCGATCAGTGTGGTGAAGGCAAACAGGCACAGGGCGATGGTGATGAAGATGGTTCCGAATCCGCCCAGAGAACTGGAGGCGGCAGCCTGTACCCAGGGCATTCCCGCCTGCTCTACAGAAGGAGCGGTGCCGGAGCAAAGCAGCATGAAAGCGGTGGCGGAACAGATCAGGATGGTGTCGATGAATACAGACAGCATCTGGACCAGTCCCTGTTTTACCGGATGAGAGACCGCCGCGCTTGCAGCCGCGTTTGGGGCGGAACCCACACCGGCCTCATTGGAGAACAGTCCCCGCTTGATACCGTTCATGATACAGGACCCTGCGAATCCGCCGAATATAGCCTGGAAATCAAAGGCATTGCTGAAAATATCCGCAAACATGCCAGGGATCAGCTGGTAGTGGGTAACTACGATGAAAAGAGCTACCGCCAGGTAGAAAATCCCCATCAAGGGAACCAGGACGCCTGTGATCCGGGAGATCTGCTTGCTGCCGCCGAAGATGGAGACTGCGAAGATCAGAGCCAGGATCACGCCCACAAGCAGGGGAGTCATCTTGGGATCAAAGAAGCTGTAAGCCCGGAAGGAGTCGGCAATGTTGAAGGAGGCCACCAGGTTGAATCCGCCCATGTAGGTGCAGATCAGGGTGACTGCGAACAGAACGCCGATCCAGTGCTTCTTAAGCGCCGCCTGGATATAGTAGGCAGGGCCGCCGTAGGAGCTGCCGTCTTCTGCCCGGTGTTTGTAGATCTGGGCCAGGGTGCTCTCGATGAAAGCAGAGGCGCTTCCAAGGATGGCGGTCAGCCACATCCAGAATACAGCGCCTGCACCGCCCAGGCAGATGGCAGTAGAGATACCGGCGATATTTCCGGTTCCCACACGGGAGGCCGTGGATACCATGAGAGCCTGGAAGGATGAAAGACCGTTCTTGTCATTGCCTGGCTGCGCGACTACCCGCAGGGACTCCACAAACATGCGGAACTGGACAAAGCGGGTCCGGATGGAGAAATAAATGCCGGCGCCCAGCAGAAGAACGATCAGAATGTAGCTGTACAGAAGGTTGCTGATAGTGCTGATGATTTCTGCGAACAAAACAAATTCCTCACTTTCTCTTAGCTTAGGTAACATAAATGCTTAACCAGTATATAGTATTTGTAAGATTTTGTCTAGGAAAATCGTGGGGGAGACGGTGTTAATTCCTGAATTGAAAAACTTTTGGGGGTATGGTAGAATTGAAAGGACAAAAAGGCCAGAAGATAACGGAGGTTTTATATATGGAAAGCTACAAGCAGGAATTTATCGAATTTATGGTAGAGAGCGACGTGCTCAAATTTGGAGAGTTCACGCTGAAGAGCGGGAGGAAATCTCCCTTTTTTATGAACGCGGGCGCTTATGTCACCGGAAGTCAGTTAAAGCGGCTGGGTGAGTATTACGCGAAAGCCATCCACGAAACTTATGGGGATGAGTTTGACGTGCTGTTCGGGCCGGCTTACAAGGGCATTCCTCTTGCAGTGGTGACTGCCATCGCTTACAGTGAGCTGTACGGCAGGGAAGTGCGCTACTGCTCAGACAGAAAAGAGGAGAAGGACCACGGCGCGGACAAGGGAAGCTTCCTGGGAAGCAAGCTTAAGGACGGCGACCGGGTGATCATGATCGAGGACGTGACTACGTCCGGCAAGTCCATGGAAGAGACGGTTCCCAAGGTAAAGGGAGCGGCCGACGTGGAGATCAAGGGTCTGATGGTGTCCCTGAACCGTATGGAGGTAGGCAAAGGCGGGGAGAAATGCGCCCTGGACGAAGTGAAGGACCTCTATGGCTTTGAGACGGCAGCCATCGTCACCATGGAGGAAGTGGTGGAATATCTCTATAACAGGGAGTGCCAGGGAAAGATTGTGATCGACGACACATTAAAATCTGCAATCGACGCATATTATGAACAGTATGGCGTGAAATAAAGTCAGGAGGGATCATACCATGAATGAAAAAATCTATAAATCCATGGGAGCTGCCGGGGCCGCAAGCGTGGCGGTGGGGATCATCGTTACGGTGACCGGGATCGCGGCAGGTGTGATCGCCATTGTATTTGGCACAAAACTGATCAAAGATCGAAAAGACCTTACATTCTAAATTGGGAAGGTGCTGTTTTTGAATTTAAAAACAAGAAAGAGGATCCGCGGACTGGGAAAGGTTCTATTCGTCCTGTATATCCTTTTTATCATATATTTTCTTATTTTCTCAGAGTGGTACGGCCGAACCGGCGTGATGGAGGAGTACCATTATAATCTGGTGCTCTTCAAAGAGATCAACCGCTTCTGGACTTACCGGGAGCAGCTGGGCATGTTCGCCGTTTTCACCAATCTCTTTGGAAATGTTCTTATCTTCGTACCCTTCGGGTTTTTCATGCCGATGGCAAGTAAATACCGGAGTTTTTTCTCCACGCTGTTCTACAGTTTTGGACTGAGTCTGTGCGTGGAGACGTTTCAGCTTTTCTCCAGGGTGGGAAGTTTTGACGTGGACGATCTTCTGCTGAACACCATCGGCGGAGTGACAGGATATATCCTTTTCGCGGTCTGTGCATGGGTGAGGAGACATCATGATCATAAGAAGAAAAAACGGAAATAACGCAAAAGATAAACGCAGAAAAAAGCTGAGACGGACCAGGTACGGACAGGCTCCGGACCGTCATTCCAGGAAGGGGATGAAGTCCTGTCTTCTGTCCGGGTTCGCTCTTTTTCTGCTGGTGTTCCTGCTGGTGATCTCATTCCTTCTGAAGGGACAGCTTAGCGCGCTGGTAGGTTTTGTGGGGATCGGCATCCTGGCGCTGGCTGTTGCCGGGCTGGTCTGCGGCGTCCGGGGCATGAAAGAGCGGGACAAAAACTATATTACCTGTAAAGTGGGGATCGGGATCAGCGCAGCCCTGATCCTTGGCATGTGCGGGATATTTGTCAGGGGGCTTTTCTAAATGACAGAGGAACGATATGAACTGGCAGTGGGCCGGATCCGTGAGATGATCGGAGAAACCAGCGTGGAGGAAAGGTTCCGGGATTATTTTGACCGGACAGCGTCCTTCCTCCTTCTTGTGGATGAAGTGAAAGAAGCGCTGGAGAAGGGAAGTTATCAGAAGGCTTCCCTGGCGGAATTAAAGGAATGGAACCACAGGATGTATGAAGACATCCTGCCGGAGCATTATGGCAGCAGCTACGGCAATCCTGCCTATGCCTGCGCATATCTTGGGGAAGATTACGGGCAGGCCCTTGGCTTCCTCTACGGGGAACTAAGAGGAGCCCTGGCCTATGTCTTCGAGGGCCGGGTAGAGTACCTGGATATCTTAATGGAGCTGTTCCTTGAAGTTTATAACCAGTTTGAGGAAACACCTTTTCCAGAGATCAGAAGTATCCGGGAGACCCTCTATTGGTATGCCAGCGATTACTGCGACGTGCTGGTGGCGGACCGGATCAAAGAGCAGGTGTGTCCGGAGGATTCGCTGGCGGTGCGGCTGATCCGGGAGAGCGACCTGTCTTCCCCGGAGTATCTCTATCAGTTCGGAGAGTATATCAGTGAAAATGAAGAGGAGACCGTAAGGTTCCTGGCCGGCCTTCCGGAAGAAGAGATCCGGAAGATGGCGGACAGCTGTACGGAAGGTTATGCCAGGGGATTTGTGAACACCGGGCGGGACCTGTCTAAGAAGGGTTCCGTGAACATTCGGTATGTGCTTGGTTTTGAGCGGGTTATCCGCCGGGTGATGGAGAATTTTGAATCCATGGGATTAAAACCCATCCTGTACCGGTCCGGGGTGAGCGCCCTGACCAGGCGCCAGCACCTGAAGATCGGCTACTATGGAGGCATCGCCAACAAGCAGTACGATTACGACCACAAAGACGATCAGGCCCTGTTCCTGGATAAGCAGTTCCTGGAACGGAAGCTGGAAGTGATCCACAATACCTATGAACATTATAAGGAAGAGGCCCGAGCCTTCGCAGGGCCGGCCTGTATCGAGACCTTTGGCGAAGCGCCTTTTTCACCGGTGCCAAAGCCGGAGGCGTTAAAGCTTACCGGGCAGCAGGAAGAGATGGTCCGGGGATTTGACAGCCGTCAGAGCGCTCTGACCAATCAGTACATTCCGGGAGATGAGAGAAGCTTTACCATCGTGGCCTATCCGGTGCCAGAGGTAGGGGAGCGTTACCCGGAGATCTTCCGGGAGATCGTCAGGATCAATACCCTGGACGCAGAGTTGTATGAGAAGGTGCAGCAGACCCTGATCGACGCGCTGGATCAGGGGACGTACGTCCATATCCTTGGCAGAGACGGAAACCGGACGGATCTCCTTGTGCGGCTCCATCCGCTGAAGGACCCGGAGAAGGAGACGATCTTTGAAAACTGTGTGGCGGACGTGAATATCCCGGTGGGAGAGGTATTTACCTCCCCGGTCCTGGAGGGGACAGAAGGGGTGCTCCATGTAAGCCGCGTTTACCTGGATGAACTGCAGTACCAGGATCTGGAGCTGAAGTTCGCCAACGGGATGGTGGAAGATTACCGCTGTTCTAATTTCGCCCGGGAGCTGGAGAACAAGGCGTATATCCGGGAGAATGTGCTGCACCGGCATCCCACCCTGCCTCTGGGGGAATTTGCCATCGGGACCAATACCACCGCTTACGCGGCCGCCAGGAAGTACGGCATTGAGGAGAAGCTGCCAATCCTGATCGCAGAGAAGATGGGGCCACATTTTGCGGTAGGAGATACCTGTTACAGCTGGAGTGAGGATATCAAAGTGTATAACCCCAACGGGAAAGAGATCATCGCCCGGGACAACTCGATATCCATCCGCCGAAAGGAAGACGTGTCCAAGGCGTATTTCCACTGCCATACAGATATCACCCTTCCCTACGAGGAACTGGGGAAGATCGCGGTGGTGAAAGAAGACGGGGAAGAGATCCTGCTTCTTGAGAATGGAAGATTTGTCCTGCCGGGCACGGAGATTCTGAACGAACCATTGAAATCTATAAGTAAATAAGCTATGATAAACCAAGAAAGTTACAGTAGGAGGAAGATTATGCCAAAAGTAGGAATTGTAATGGGCAGCGACTCAGATCTGAAGGTGATGAGCAAGGCTGCGGCAACACTGGAGAAATTTGGGATTGATTACGAGATGACCATCATTTCCGCGCACCGGGAGCCGGATGTGTTCTTTGAGTGGGCGAAAGCGGCCGAGGGCAAGGGAATGAAAGTGATCATCGCCGGAGCAGGCATGGCGGCCCATCTTCCGGGCATGTGCGCGGCGCTGTTCCCCATGCCGGTGATCGGCGTTCCCATGTCAGGAAAGAACCTGGCAGGGGAAGACGCGCTCTTCTCCATCGTACAGATGCCGCCTGGAATCCCGGTGGCTACCGTGGCCATCGACGGAGGGATGAACGCGGCGATCCTGGCGGCGAAGATCCTGGCCACATCCGATGAAGCGCTGCTTCAGAAGCTGAAAGATTACACCATAGAAATGAAAGAGACCGTACAGGGCAAGGCCGCGAAGCTTGATGAGATTGGCTACGAGGCTTACCTGGCGCAGAAGGGGTAGAAGAAGATGGCAATGGATTATAAGAAGGCAGGAGTAGATATTGAGGCGGGATACCGCTCCGTAGAACTGATGAAGGAGCATGTAAAGAAAACCATGCGCCCGGAGGTGCTGGGAGGCCTGGGAGGATTCTCAGGAGCATTTTCTCTTAAGAAGATCAAAGAGATGGAAGATCCGGTGCTTCTGTCCGGAACCGACGGATGCGGGACAAAGGTCAAACTGGCCATGATCATGGACAAGCATGACACCATCGGTATCGACGCGGTGGCCATGTGTGTCAACGACATTGCCTGCGCAGGCGGAGAACCCTTATTCTTCCTGGACTATATCGCATGCGGGAAGAACTATCCGGAGAAGATCGCGGATATTGTCAAAGGCGTTGCGGAAGGCTGCCTGCAGTCCGAGGCTGCCCTGATCGGCGGCGAGACTGCGGAGCATCCGGGGATGATGGAAGAAGACGAGTATGATCTGGCGGGATTTGCCGTGGGCGTCTGCGACCGGAAGGATATGATCACCGGAGAGAACCTGGCAGGCGGGGACGTACTGGTAGGGATGGCTTCCTCCGGGGTGCACAGCAATGGATTTTCCCTGGTGCGCAAGGTGTTTGACATGACAAAAGAATCTCTTGACACTTATTATGACGAACTGGGCGGAACCCTTGGGGAAGTGCTGCTTGCGCCTACCCGGATCTATGTGAAGGCGCTGAAAGCCATCAAGAACGCAGGGGTTGTCGTGAAAGCCTGCAGCCATATCACCGGCGGCGGGTTCTATGAGAATGTACCCAGAATGTTGAAGGAAGGCACCCATGCGGTGATCGAGAAAGACAGTTACCCGGTTCCTCCGATCTTCAAAATGCTGGCCCAGAAGGGAAATGTTGAAGAGCATGCTATGTATAATACCTACAACATGGGACTTGGCATGATCATCGCGGTGGCGCCGGAAGATGTAGAGAAGGCTATGGCGGCCATCCGGGAAGCCGGAGACACTCCCTATGTGGTAGGCCGCATTGAAGAAGGAGAAAAGGGAGTTACATTATGTTAAGAGTGGTTGTTCTGGTATCCGGCGGCGGGACTAACCTGCAGGCAGTGATCGACAAGATCGAGGCAGGAGAGATCCGGGATGCGAAGATCGTGGGTGTGATCAGCAACAACGCCGGGGCTTACGCCCTTACGCGGGCGAAAGATCACGGGATCCCGGGAGAGTGCGTGTCGCCCAAGTCATTTGCCGACCGGGCGGCTTTCAATGAAAGCTTCCTGGCCAAAGTAGAGGAGCTGGAGCCGGACCTTATTGTACTGGCCGGATTCCTGGTGGTGATCCCGCCAGAGATGATCAGGCGGTACCGGAACCGGATCATCAATATCCACCCGTCTTTGATCCCCTCTTTCTGTGGAACCGGCTATTATGGGCTGAAGGTCCATGAAGCCGCCCTTGCAAGAGGCGTTAAGGTGACGGGAGCCACGGTGCATTTCGTGGATGAAGGGACGGATACCGGCCCCATCATCCTGCAGAAGGCGGTGGAGGTGCGGCAGGGAGATACGCCGGAAGTACTGCAGCGCCGGGTGATGGAAGAAGCGGAATGGCAGATCCTGCCCCAGGCCATCGGCCTGATCGCTCAGGACAGGGTGACGGTGGAAGACGGACAGGTAAAGATCCGGACAGTTTGATGGAAAAAGAAACAGGCGAAGGAGGCCCCAAGATGAAAGTTTTGATCGTAGGCAGCGGCGGAAGAGAGCACGCCATTGCATACAGTGTGGCAAAAAGCGAGAAGGTGGACAAGATCTACTGTACTCCGGGCAACGCGGGGATCGCGGAGTATGCGGAGTGCGCCCCTATCGGCCCCATGGAATTCAGTAAGATCACCGCGTTCGCGAAGGAGAAGGAGATCGATCTGGTGATCGTGGGTATGGACGATCCGCTGGTGGGCGGACTGGTAGACGAGCTGGAGGCGGCAGGGATCCGGACATTCGGGCCCAGGAAGAACGCCGCTATCCTGGAAGGGTCCAAAGCTTTCTCCAAGGATCTGATGAAGAAATATGATATCCCCACAGCGGCCTATGAGAATTTCACCGATCCGGAAGCGGCCCTTGCCTATCTGGAGACGGCCAAGTTCCCCATCGTGCTGAAAGCAGACGGACTGGCTCTTGGCAAAGGCGTGCTGATCTGCAACACGCTGGAGGAGGCAAAAGAAGGCGTGAAGACCATCATGCAGGACAAGAAGTTCGGAGACGCGGGCAATGAGATGGTGATCGAAGAGTTCATGACCGGACGGGAAGTGTCTGTCCTTTCCTTCGTGGACGGAAAGACCATCAAGACCATGACTTCCGCCCAGGACCACAAGCGGGCAGGGGACGGAGACACCGGACTTAACACCGGCGGAATGGGAACCTTCTCTCCCAGTCCTTTCTATACGAAGGAAGTGGAGGAGTTCTGTGAGAAATATATCTACCAGGCAACCGTGGACGCCATGCGGGCGGAGGGACGTCCCTTCAAGGGCGTGATCTTCTTTGGACTTATGCTGACGGCGGAGGGTCCCAAGGTGCTGGAGTACAACGCAAGATTCGGGGATCCGGAGGCACAGGTGGTGCTCCCCAGGATGAAAAATGATATCATCGAAGTGGTGGAAGCCTGCATCGACGGCACTCTGGATCAGGTGGACCTGCAGTTTGAAGACAACGCGGCAGTCTGCGTGGTACTGGCCAGTGACGGATACCCAGTGAAATACGAGAAAGGATTCCCCATCGAAGGACTGGAGGAATTCAAGAACCACGAGGGGTATTACTGCTTCCACGCAGGGACCAAGTTTGACGAGGATGGACGCATCGTGACCAACGGCGGAAGAGTGCTGGGCGTGACGGCCAAGGGCAAAGACTTGAGAGAAGCCCGGAGGAACGCCTATGCTGCTACGAAATGGGTGCAGTTCGAGAATAAATATATGCGCCGGGATATCGGGAAGGCGATCGACGAGGCGTAGAAATACAGGTTTGCAGGGATGACATGGCAGAAATCAGACGCACGAAAACGGAGTCAACTCCTGCAGCGAATCCGAAAGTGTTCACGAAGAATCCTTAACATCAAAACACAGGAGATTTCATGACCAGAGCAATTCGCAGGGAAATCTGATGATTTCCCTGCTCAGACTCTTTTCAGATTTGACTGGAAGTCAAATCTTCCCATGAAATCTTCTGTGTTTTTCTGTAACGGATTCTAACGCTCCAAATCAGGCCTTTGTCGGGCTAGTTGGCGATAAGGCGGGGCCGGATGATTGCGAGGTTAAGCGTCAGCCTCGGAGCAATCGCCGGCCCCGCCTCTCGACAAAGTATAAGACAAACCTGCCGGCGGATCTGTTGTCACGGCTTTGCGCATTATGCTATTATGGTCTATATACACAGGGATAAAAGCATGTATAAAAGAAAGGATGGGAAAGGTGAGGTCTTTGCAGATCACAGACTGGTGCCATGAGATTTTTGAAGAGTTTGTCCCGGCGGGCGGGGTTTATATCGACGCTACTATGGGGCAGGGGCAGGACACCCTGTTCCTCTGCCGTCTGGCAGGGGAAGGGGGGCAGGTCTGGGCTTTCGATATCCAGGAAAAAGCGCTGGATCTGACCCGGGAGCTTCTGGAACGGGAAGGCATGGATAAGCGGGCCCGGCTGATCCTTTGCGGCCATGAGCATATGGATCGCTGCCTTGAGCCGGAGAGCGTGGACGGGATCTGTTTTAATTTCGGCTATCTTCCAGGCGGGGATCACCGCATCGCCACCAGGCCGGGGACCAGTGTGGCGGCGGTGGAGCAGGGGCTGAAGCTTCTGAAACCGGGCGGGATGATGAGTCTTTGCATTTACAGCGGAGGGGATACAGGCTTCGAAGAGCGGGATGCGCTGCTTGCCTTTTTAAGAGAACTGCCTTCCCGCCAGTACACGGTGATCCAGACCTCTTATTATAACCGGAGCGGCCATCCGCCCCTGCCGGTGTTTGTGTTCCGGCAGAAGTAGACGAAGGAGTAGAAGACAGGAGGCATTTGGCATATGAAACGGATCGGATTTCTCATCAACCCGGTAGCGGGCATCGGCGGCCAGGCAGGCATGAAGGGAAGCGATGACCAGGCGGGCCGGGAGGACGCTCTGCGCCGGGGGTATCAAAAGACAGCGGCCAGGCGGGCCGGGCAGTGCCTGGAGAGTTTTGAAAAGGCGATAAAGCAGGCGGGGCAGAATGCGGACTTTACATTTCTGGCGCCGGAAGGCGAGATGGGCGGCGGGCTTCTGAAAGAGTCGGACCTTCCTTTTCAGACTGTGGGCGAGATGCGTCCTGGAGAGACTACCACCAGGGAAGACACCGTCCGGTTTGCGGAAACTATGAAAGAAGAAGGAGCCGATCTTCTGGTTTTCTGCGGCGGCGACGGAACAGCCAGGGACATTTCCCAGGCGGTGGGAAGTGGTTTCCCTGTGCTGGGGGTTCCTGCCGGCGTGAAGATGTATTCCGCCTGCTTTGCTGTGAATCCCTGGCAGGCCGGAGAATTACTGGCCGGGTTTGTCCGGGGGCGGCAGATGTCCTTTGCCCACAGAGAGGTGATGGATATGGACGAATCCCAGTTGTCCCTGCGGGAAGTAAGCCCTTCTCTGTATGGCTTTCTGAAGGTCCTGGACGATGGGGTCCATCTGCAGCGGGCCAAGGAGATGAGCCTGGGAGACGGGGAGGAAGCAGAGACGCTGGCAGAGGATATCCTGTCAGAGATGAGGGAGGACACCCTCTATATCATCGGACCGGGCGGCACCACCTACCGGATCAAGGAGAAGCTGCATAGCAAAGGTACGGTCCGGGGCGTGGATCTGGTCAAAGGCGGACAGATCCTGTACAGGGACGCAGATGAGCAGACCATCTGGAGGCTGCTTGGGCAGGCGGAGAAAGCAGAGATCATCGTCACCTGTATCGGGGGAAATGGATTTCTCTTCGGGCGGGGGAACCAGCAGATCAGTCCCAGGATCATAAGAGCTGTGGGAAAAGAACACATCCGGATCGCAGTGACCCGGCAGAAGCTGGCCCATCTGGGAGGAAAGCCCATGCTGGTGGACACCGGCGACCGGGAGACGGACGAATACCTGAAAGGATATTACAAGATCCGGTTCAATGGCCGGGAGTCGGCCCTGTACCGGGTAGATCGGAATTGATAAATACTTGACGGACATTTTGACCGGGGAGTAGAATAGAGACAGATAATTGTGGAAAATGTTTGACCACATGTAAGACACGGAAGGAAAGGAGCTGAAGAAACGTGGGAAAAGATTTTATCCATCCCTATATGCCAAACAGCGTTTCCGGGATCAAAGAGGAAATGCTGCAGGAACTGGGAATTAAGAGCGTGAAGGAGATCTATGAGAGCGTGATCCCGGAGGAGCTGCGCTACAAGGAACGGCTGGATCTCCCGGAACCAATTTTAAGCGAGCATGAACTGAAGAAACATGTGAAAGGGATCCTGGACAAGAATGTATCCACAGAGGAGTACACAAGCTTCCTTGGCGCCGGCTGCTACAAGCACCAGGTGCCGGCGCTGTGCGATGAGATCAACTCCAGAGGAGAATTTCTCACCGGATACTGCGGGGACACTTACTCTGATCACGGGAAAATGCAGGCCATCTTTGAGTATGCCAGTATGATGGGAGAGCTTCTGGACGCGGATGTGGTAAGTTATACCAACTATGACGGCGGCCAGGCAGTGTCTTCTTCCCTGCGTATTGCCCTGCGGGTGATGGAAGGGCGGGGGACGCCAAAGACCATGCTGCTGGTGCCCTCTACCATGAATCCGGAGATCTACTCTCAGGCGGACGCCTATTGCCGGAATCTGGCCCAGGTCCAGAAGGTGGCTTATGAGCCGGAGACCGGGCTTATGGATCTTGCGGATCTGGAAGAAAAGCTTCGGACCGGTCAGGTGGCGGCGGTGTTCTATGAGAACCCTTCCTATCTGGGCTTTTTTGAGACCAGGGGACAGGAGATCGCGGATCTGGCCCACCGGTATGGAGCCCTTTGTATCGCCCAGCCGGAAGTGGCGGCTCTTGGGATTATGGAGAGCCCTATGAACCAGGGGGCGGACATTGTGTGCGGCGACATCCAGCCTCTGGGCATGCACATCCAGTTTGGCGGCGGCCAGGCGGGATTCATCGCCTGCCAGCAGGACGTGGAACTGATCCGGCAGTTCCCCACCTATATGTACGGCATCGCCGAGACCGGGGAGGAAGGAAAGTACGGCTGGGGCCGGGCTATGAACTACCGGTGTTCCCATGGAAGCCGGGAGAATGCCAATGAGTATTTTGGAACAGAGACGGGCCTGTGGGGGATCACAGCCGGCGTTTACCTGGCCAGCATGGGTCCTCAGGGCATGTATGAGCTGGGGGAGACCATCATCCAGAATGTGAATTATGCCATTGGGAAATTGTCGGAAATATCCGGGATCCGCGCCAATGTATTTGCGAACAGCAATTTCCAGGAGTTTGTAGTAGATTTTACCAAAACCGGGAAAACGGTGCAGGAGATCAATCAGGCCCTTCTTGGAGAGAAGATCTTCGGCGGCAAAGACTTAAGCAAAGATTTCCCATGGCTTGGGCAGAGCGCTCTGTATTGCGTGTCTGAGCTTACCACCGCAGACGACATCGAACATCTGGCAGAAGTATTACAAAGGATCGTAAGGGGGTGCTAAGTATGGGATATCAGGAAAGAAAACGAGATTTTCATGAGGCAAGATGGGACGAGCCCATCATTATGGAACTTGGAAGCCCCGGAGAGCGGGGCGTGCTGGTGCCAAAGGCAGACCCCCGGGTGGCAAAGGCCACCGGAACGGTGGAGGACTTACTGCCGGCTGGTTTAAAGAGGAAGAAAGCGCCCAAACTTCCGGAGATGTCCCAGATGCAGGTGCTGCGCCACTATATGAGGCTGTCCCAGGAGACCATCGGGACAGATATCAATATCGATATCGGTCTTGGCACCTGTACCATGAAGTACAGCCCCAAGGTAAATGAGCAGCTGGTGCGCTCTGAGAAGCTGCAGGAGCTCCATCCCTGCCAGGATGAGAGTACTGTCCAGGGGATCCTGGAGATCATGTACCGGGAAGCGGAATATCTGAAAGCCATCTCCGGTATGGCCAAAGTCAGCCTCCAGCCTTCCGGCGGAACTCAGGCTATCTTCGCCAATGTGGAGACCATCCGGGCTTACCATGAGGCCCGGGGAGAAGGGCAGCAGAGAAATGAGATCATCACCACCATCCTGTCCCATCCCGGGAATCCGGGGGCAGCGGCCACATTGGGATACAAGGTGATCACCCTGTATCCGGATGAAAACGGGATTCCGGATATCGAGGCCCTGAAGGCAGCAGTCTCTGAGCATACGGCGGCCCTGATGATCACCAATCCGGAGGACACCGGCATTTACAACGAGAAGATCCGGGAGTTTGTGGATATTGTCCATGAGGCGGGCGGCTTATGCGTTTATGACCAGGCCAACTTAAACGGCCTGTTTGGCCTGACCCGGGCAAGGGACGCGGGCTTTGACATGTGCCACTACAACCTGCACAAATCCTTCTCCTCCCCCCACGGCTGTCAGGGGCCGGGGGCAGGCGCCCAGTGCGTGTCGGAGGAACTGGCCAAATACGTGGCCGCGCCCACAGTAGAGTTTGACGGGGAGAAGTATTACCTGGATTACCAGCGGCCGGACAGCATCGGGAAGCTGCGGAAATTCTACGGGGTTCCCGCGGTGCTGGTGCGGGCCTACGCCTACATTCGCAGCCTGGGGCCGGACGGGATCAAGCAGATCGCGGAACTGTCCATCCTGAACAATAACTATATGCTGAAGAAGCTGCTGGAGATCGATGGATTGTCCATGCCCATGGCGGAGGGCAAGTACCGTCTGGAGCAGGCAAGGCTCAGCTGGAAGAAGCTGACCGACGAGACAGGGGTCACCACCGATGATATCTGCCGGCGGATCGTGGACTACGGCTTCCAGGATTATTTTGCCAGCCATCATCCAAGGATCATCCCGGAGCCCTTTACACCGGAGCCGGTGGAGACTTACTCCAAGGATGATATCGATGAGTTTGTGGCGGCCTTTAAGGCGATCGCCGAGGAAGCCAGGACCAACCCGGAGATCGTGAAGACGGCGCCCCACAATGCGGCGCTGGCCACCCAGATCCAGGAAGAGTACCTGACGGAGTGGGAGAAATTCGCCACCACCTGGCGAGGGTATCTGAAATACGTGAAGAAATAGAGAAAGACTTAAAAGACAAGGGCTGGAACATTCCCAGGAGGGAGTGTTCCAGCCCTTAATCTCTACCCGGCAGTTTCCAGACTGATGATCCGGGTGGCGACAGCCTCCCGGAAAGCGGCGTCATGCTCCACCAGAAGCATGGTGGGGGCAAATTCCTGGATCAGTTCTTCAATCTGCATGCGGGAGTACACATCGATAAAGTTAAGAGGCTCATCCCATATGTACAGATGGGCCTTTTCGCAGAGGCTTCTTGCGATCAGTACTTTTTTCTTCTGTCCGCCGGAGAAGTCCTCTATATTTTTTTCAAACTGTACCCGCTCAAAGTCCAGTTTTCGAAGGATGGCTTTAAACAGACTTTCATCCAGATGGAACTTCTCGGCGAAGTCCGACAATGTGCCGGCCAGGTGGGAAGTGTCCTGGGGCACATAGGAGAGGATCAGGCCGGCCGCCGTGGTCACGGTCCCGGTGTGTTGGATGGGGGCGCCGGTCAGCAGTTTCAGAAGGCTGCTCTTGCCGCTGCCGTTTCTCCCGTCCAGGAAGATCCGCTCTCCTTGCCGGATGTGGAAGGTTACAGGCGGACAGACAGCCTGTCCGTCATAGAGGACGGACACCTGGGTAAAAGAGGCAAGGGTGTCCGCATGGTGTTCCAGTGGATTGATCTTCAGGGCTTCCGCAGTCTCTGTGTCCTTCAGCAAGCTGGATTTCTGCAGGAGTGCCTTTTGCTGCCGCTCTTCTATGGCTTTGGAACGCTTCATCATCTTTGCCGCTTTGTGCCCCACATAGCCCTTGTCAGCCGCGCCGATCTTGGAGGCCTCCACCCGGTCAGACCAGACGGCGGAGCGCCTGGCGGACTGCTGCAGCCGGCGGATGTCTTTTTTCAACCGCTGGTTCTGCGCCAGTTCAAATTCCTGTTGGCGGCTGAAATTCTCCATCCAGGAGGAAAAATTCCCGCTCTGGACGTCGATGGTAGACCGGTTGAGAGACAGAATGTGGTCCACACATCCGTCCAGGAACCGGCGGTCATGGGACACCAGGATAAATCCCTTCTTTTTCTTCAGATACCGGGAGACCTTCTCCCTTGCGGCGGCGTCCAGGTGGTTGGTGGGCTCGTCGATCAGGAGAAAATGCCCCTGGTTCAGGAAAAGGGCCGCCAGGAGTGTCTTGGTCTGTTCCCCGTTGGAAAGAGTCTCAAAGGGCCGCCACAGTACCTCTGTATTCACATCCAGAAGGGATAATTCCCGCATCAGCTCCCATTCTTCTGCCATAGGGCAGACCTGTTGCAGCACGTCTTCTGTCAGGAGAGACTTGTCAGGGACAGGATAGGGGAAATAGTCAAACTCTACGGAGCTTATAATCTTGCCGCTATACTCATATTTTCCAAGGAGGAGGTTCAAAAAGGTGGTCTTTCCCCTGCCGTTTCTTCCAATAAAACCAAGCTTCCAGTCAGTATCGATCTGAAAGCTGACATGGTCAAAAACAGGGTCATAGCTGGAAGGGTAAGAAAAGCAAAGATCTTCTACCCGGATCATAGACATAAGAACGCACCTCCTTTTGTTGCTGTGGAAAGAATTTTACCACAGTTTCTTTCCGAAAACAAGGGCAAAAGGATTTGCCATTTTGTAAGAGATGAATTAAACTGAGACTAATGGATTTTATTGACCAGAACAGGAAATGACAGGAGGATGGGATCATGAGAAGAAAAGATCGTGAAGTGACAGATAAAAAAGAGATCCAGAGGATCCTGGAGACATGCAAGGTGTGCAGGATCGGCCTGCCGGAAGAGGATGGCGTCTATATTGTGCCTATGAATCACGGGTACTGCTTTGAGGAAGGGAAGCTGGTGCTGTATTTCCATGGTTCCAGGGAAGGAAAGAAGATGGAGATGGTGCGCACAAATCCTGCGGTGGGGATAGAGATGGACTGTGACCACGAACTGGTGGAGGGGCGGCTTGCCTGCCAGCACAGCTATCATTTTTCCAGTATTGTGGGGAAGGGGAAGGCAAGAGAGATCACAGAGCCGGAAGAGAAGCTTTTGGCCCTGGGGCTTATTATGAAGCATCAGACCGGGAAAGATTTTGACGAGTTCCAGACCAATCCCAGACTGGAGAAGGCAGTGGCAGTGATCCGGGTGGATGTGGAGGAATATACCTGTAAGAAGTACGTATAAGAAAGAAGGAGGAGTTTTATGAAATCCTATCGCAAAGAATTACATTTCCATCTCCCCACCAGGCGGGGCCTGGTGAATATCACCCGGGAGGTGCAAAAGGCGGTGACGGAAAGCGGAGTCAAAGAAGGGCTGGTGCTGGTCAACGCCATGAACATTACCGCCAGCGTGTTCATCAATGACGATGAGAGCGGGCTCCATCAGGATTATGAGAAGTGGCTGGAGGGACTGGCGCCGGAGAAGCCCTACAGCCAGTACCGCCACAATGGCTATGAGGACAACGCGGACGCTCATCTGAAGCGGACGATCATGGGCCGGGAGACGGTGGTGGCCATCACGGAAGGCCGGCTGGACTTTGGAACCTGGGAGCAGATCTTCTACTATGAGTTTGACGGGAAGCGGGATAAGCGTGCGTTGATCAAGGTGATCGGGGAGTAGTTTGTATGGCGGATGCACTCCAGTTCCGCCCGCGCCCCGTGTCATTCGCAAAATCCGCTCCTGACGGAGCTTACTCCCGGCCTGGCGGCCGAGATTTTGCTCATTTGTGGGCGCTCCACTCATACAAAACCATGTTCGAAACTTCATGCGAGCATGAGTTTCAAACATAGTTTGTATGGCGGAACTGGTTTTTTGTGAATTAATGCTTTAAATCGGCAAAGTATTGTGTTATACTTATCTGGAAACCGGGCGCAGAGGGGATTTTGCGCCTGCTTTTCGTAGAATATCGGTTGCCATGAAGGAGGAAGCACGATGATATGGGCAAAGGAAGAGACTCTTCCAAGAGCTGAGATCGAGAAGATCCAGCTGGAGAAATTAAAGCAGACGGTACACTACATCTATGAGAGAGTAGAGCCGTACCGCAGAAAAATGGAAGACGCAGGAGTGAAGCCGGAGGATATCCAGAGTCTGGATGATCTGAAGAAGCTTCCATTTACATATAAGGCGGATTTCCGGGATAATTATCCTATGGGACTTTTCGCTGTGGACAAGAAGGATCTGGTCCGGTTCCACGCAAGTTCCGGGACCACCGGGAAACCCACCGTAGTAGGATACACCAGGAAGGATCTGGATGTGTGGCTTGGAAATGTGGCCCGCATCGCCTGCATGGGAGGCGCTACGCCGGATGACGTGGCCCAGATCTCCTTTGGCTACGGCACATTTACAGGAGCCCTGGGGCTCCACGGAGGACTGGAACTTCTGGGGGCATCTGTGATCCCCATGTCTTCCGGCAATACCAAGAAGCAGATTATGTTCATGCAGGATATGGGGACTACCCTTCTGGTGGCGACTCCGTCCTACGCTCTTCATCTGGGCGAGGAGATCCGGGCCAGGGGACTTGATCCGGCTAAAGACCTGAAGGTGCGTATCGGCCTGTTTGGCGGAGAGGGTATGACCGAGCCTATGCGGGATGAGATGCACAAGGTCTGGGGCGATCAGTTCTTCTGCACCCAGAATTACGGGATGAGCGAGCTGTGCGGACCGGGCGTGGCCGGAGAGTGCGAGGCCCTGCAGGGAATGCACATCAATGAAGACTGGTTTATCCCGGAAGTGATCGATCCCAAGACGGGAGAGGTTCTGGCGCCGGGCGAGCGGGGCGAACTGGTGGTAACCTGTCTGGGGAAAGAAGCGCTGCCGCTGGTGCGCTACCGTACCGGAGACATGACCCGGCTGTTCTATGAGCCCTGCAGCTGCGGGCGGACCACGGTCAGGATGGAGAACCTGTCCGGACGGGCAGACGATATGCTGGTGATCCGGGGCGTGAATGTATTCCCCACTCAGATCGAGGAAGTACTGCTTCAGATCCCGGAGATCGGTCCTCACTATGAGATCCTGGTTGAGCGCAAGAACCGCCTGGATGTGATGACCATCACGGTAGAGCTGGTGGACGACCGGCTTTTGGACAGCTATTCCAAGCTCAGCGAACTGGAGCAGAAGATCAAGAAGGGATTGAAGGCCCAGCTTGGACTGGCCACCCAGATCAAACTGGTGGCACCCTATTCGCTGCAGCGGTTTGAGGGCAAGGCGAAGCGAGTAACAGATTTACGAAAGGATGGATTATAAAATGGGGAAAAAGGTGATTATGCTTGGCAATGAGGCTATTGCCAGAGGCGCTTATGAGGCGGGAGTAAAGGTGTCCGCCGCATATCCTGGGACGCCCAGCACAGAGATCAGTGAAAGCCTGGTACAGTACCGGGACGATCTCTACTGTGAGTGGTCGCCCAATGAGAAAGTAGCCACAGAGGTTGCCATTGGAGCTTCTGTGTCGGGTGTGCGGGCCATGGCCTGTATGAAGCATGTGGGATTCAACGTGGCGGCAGATCCGGCCTATACGGTTTCTTATATGGGAGTTAACGGCGGTCTGGTGATCGTGGTTGCCGACGATCCGGGGCTTTACAGTTCCCAGAATGAACAGGATACCCGGATGGTGGCAAGAGCGGCGCAGCTGCCGGTGCTGGAGCCTTCCGACAGCAGCGAGGCCAAGGAATATATGAAACTGGCTTTTGAGCTGAGCGAGAAGTTTGACCGGCCCTTTGTATTCCGTACCACCACAAGACTGGCTCATTCTCAGGGGCTGGTGGAACTGGGAGAGCGGGAATGTCCGGAGGATAAACCTTATGTAAAGAACATCCAGAAGACGGTTATGATGCCAGGCAACGCCAAGCTCCGCCATGTGGAGATCGAGAAGCGGAATCTGGAGCTTCAGGAGGCGGCCGATACCCTGCCCATCAATACTGTTGAGATGAACGACACAAAGATTGGAGTCATCACCAGCGGGATTCCCTATCAGTATGTGAAGGAAGCCCTGCCCAACGCCTCGGTGCTGAAGCTTGGCATGGTGAATCCGCTGCCCAGGAAGATGATCGAAGAGTTTGCTTCCAAAGTGGAGAAGCTCTATATTGTAGAGGAATTGGATCCGGTGATCGAGGAACAGGTAAAATCCTGGGGGATCCAGGCTGTCGGCAAGGAGATCTTCACCGTTCAGGGCGAGTACAGCGCCAATATGATCCGCGCCGCCATCGGCGGAGAGAAGCTGGAGATCGCGGCTCCTGCCGCGGCGCCGGGACGGCCGCCCATCCTCTGCCCGGGCTGCCCTCACAGAAGCGTCTACTATGTGCTGAACAAGCTGAAGCTGCATGCTGCGGGAGATATCGGCTGTTATACACTGGGAGCGGTGGCGCCTCTCAGCGTGGTGGATACCACCATCTGTATGGGAGCCAGCATTTCCAGTCTCCACGGGATGGAGAAAGCCAAGGGCAAAGAGTACATCAAGGACTGGGTGGCAGTGATCGGAGATTCCACCTTCTTACATACAGGTGTAAATTCCCTGATGAACATGATGTACAACAATGCCACCGGAACGGTGATCATCCTGGACAACTCCACTACGGGAATGACAGGACATCAGGATCACGCGGCCACTGGCAAGACCCTGCAGGGGGATCCCACCTATGCCATTGACATCCCGGGACTGTGCCGGGCCATGGGCGTGAAGAACGTGGTGGAGGTCAATGCCTTTGACATTGAGACCCTGGAGAAGACAGTGAAGGAAGAAGTGGCCAGAGACGAGGTCTCCGTGATCATCACCAAGACCCCATGCGTGCTTCTGAGCAAGGCGAAGAAACCGCTCTATGTGGCCCATGAAGATAAATGTAAGAAATGCGGCATGTGTATGAAACCGGGATGTCCGGCCATGACTAAGAATCCGGACGGAACCATCCACATTGACGATACCATGTGTACCGGCTGCGGCCTGTGCGCAAGCCTGTGTAAGTTTGACGCCATTGAACTGGTAAAGGAGGGTGAGCGGTAATGGAGACAAAGAATATCATGATCGTCGGCGTGGGCGGACAGGGTACGCTGCTCACCAGCAGGATCCTGGGAGGTCTTGCACTGGCGGGAGGCTATGACGTAAAGCTTTCCGAGATACACGGAATGGCTCAGAGAGGCGGAAGCGTGGTTACCTTTGTCCGCTACGGAGATCAGGTGGCGGAGCCCATCGTAGAGGAAGGGCAGGCAGACGTGATCATCGCCTTTGAACGGCTGGAAGCCCTGCGGTACGCACATTTCCTGAAGAAGGACGGGGCGCTGGTGGTAAACGACTGGCGCATCGATCCCATGCCGGTGGTGATCGGCGCGGCTCAGTATCCGGAGGATATCCTGGACACGCTGCGTAAGGACCACAAGGTATATACCGTCAATGCCACAGAGGAATCCAAGAAGCTGGGGAATCCAAGAGTGTTCAACCTGATCGTTCTGGGGATCGCGGCCCAGCATATGGATTTCACCAAAGAGCAGTGGTACGAAGTGATCGAGAAGACCGTGCCGCCCAAAACCATTGAGATCAACAAGAAAGCCTTTGATGTAGGATATCAGTTGTAGGAAGGAGGTGCGGTATGATCAGACAGTTGTCGGTATTTGTGGAGAACAAACCGGGAAGCCTGATGGAAGTTACTTCCAGGCTCAATGAAGCCCATGTGAACATCCGGGCGGTGGCCAGTTTTGACACGCCGGAGTTCGGGATCCTGCGTCTGGTGGTAGATCAGCCGGAGGAGGCCAAGGCTTATCTGACCAGCAAGGGATTTGTAGTGCGGATCCACCAGGTGATCGGCGCGGAGCTGGAGGACAAGAAGGGAAATCTTAACCAGATGCTGGAGATCCTGGCGGACAGCGGGATCAGCATCAACTATATCTATTCCTTTGTCATCCGGGACGGACGGGCGCCGGTGATGGTAGTCAGTACGGATGATTTTGACAAGGCGAAGAAGGCGCTTGCAGACGCCGGAGTCAAGATGGTGGAAGAGGCGGATCTGTAGAGATCAGAGTCCGCAGATACAAGCAAAGAAGGAATTAAGGAACAGGAGTAAAGTAAGATGGCAAAAATAGCGTTAGAAGATTGGAAAGAGAAGGTCAGAGACCCGAAGATCGAGTGCATGAGCCGGGACGAGATGTCCGCTCTGCAAAGTGAGCGCCTGGTAAAGCAGGTGAAAAATGTTTATGATCATGTAGAGTTCTATCGGAAGAAGATGGATGATCTGGGCGTGGAGCCTGGAGATATCAAGGGTATTGAAGATATCGACAAGCTTCCCTTTACCACCAAGGAGGACTTAAGAGACAATTATCCCTTCGGTCTTCTGGCGGTTCCCCAGGAAGAGATCGTACGTGTGCAGGGAACTTCCGGAACCACAGGAAAGCTGACTCTGGCTTCCTACACCCAGAAGGATGTGGACGTCTGGGGCGAGTGTGTGGCAAGAGGTCTTACCATGGCAGGACTGACAGCGGGAGACCGGATCCACATCTGTTATGGATATGGACTGTTCACCGGCGGAATGGGACTGGATTTTGGAGCCAAGGCGCTGGGAGCCATGGCGATCCCCATGTCTTCCGGTAATACCAAGCGTCAGCTGATGTGCATGGAGGACTTTGGAGCTACCGCATTTGCCTGTACGCCGTCCTACGCCATGTATCTGGCGGAGGCAGCCCAGGAGGCGGGGATCGTAGACCGTCTGCAGATCCGGGCCAGCATCAACGGGGCGGAGCCCTGGACCGACGAGATGCGAAGAAAGATTGAGAGCATTCTGAACATTAATACCTTCGACATCTACGGACTCTGCGAGGTGACAGGACCGGGCGTTGCCATGGACTGTATCCACCATCAGGGCCTGCATGTCTACGAGGATTACTTCTATCCGGAGATCCTGAACCCGGCAGACCAGAGTCCCTGCAAGGACGGGGAGACCGGCGAGCTGGTATTCACCACCCTTGCCAAGGAAGGTATGCCGCTGATCCGGTACCGCACCAAGGACCTGACCAGCATTGACCACAGCCCCTGTAAATGTGGGCGGACCCTTCCCAGGATCCAGAAGTTTACCGGACGTACCGATGACATGAAAGTCATCCGCGGCGTCAATGTATTCCCCACCCAGGTGGAGACAGCGCTTCTGTCCATGGGCGGCGGCGTGGCACCTCACTATATGCTGATCGTAGACCGGGAGAACAACCTGGATGTGCTGACCGTTATGGTGGAAGTAGACGAGAAGTATTTCTCCGATGAGATCCGGAAGCTGGATGAACTGAAGAACAAGGTGGCGGCCGTGCTCAAGCAGGCGCTGGGCGTATCGGTGCGTGTGAAGCTGGTAGAGCCTAAGACCATCCAGAGAAGTGAAGGCAAAGCAAAACGTGTCATCGACAACCGTGTACTGTAAGAAGGAGGGGAAGAACATGGGTATGAGCAATACGATCCAACAGTTATCAGTATTTCTGGAGAACAGAGAGGGACGTCTGGACGAGGTGCTGACAGTCCTTGCCGACAACGGCGTAAATATTGTGGCTTTAAGCCTTGCGGACACCTCTGATTACGGAATGCTCCGCATGATCGTGTCCGATCCTCAGAGAGGGAAACAGGCGCTCAAAGACGCCGGGATCACTGCAATGCTTACCGATGTGGTGGCTCTGCGGGTACCCCACGCGACAGGTTCTCTTTCCAGGGCCATGCACCAGATCGTGGAGGGCGAGGTAAACGTGGAATACATGTACGCCTTTGCCAACGGATCTGACGCGGCGGCAGTGTTAAAGAGCGATGATCCGGGACGGGTGATCGACATCCTGAAGGGCAGCGGATTCGATGTGTACAGCGCCGACGAGGCATACCGGGCGAATCAGTAAGAAGGAGAAAAATTGTCTTGCCAACCGGATAACCCTGTGTTAGAATAAACATGGTTTATCCACAGGAGGTGTATAAGATGGAGATTCTGAAGATCGTACTTATGATCCTATTTGCAATAGACTGTATCGCCCTTTCCGCGATCGTACTGCTTCAGGAAGGAAAGTCCGCAGGGCTTGGCACCATCAGCGGTATGGCGGATACTTACTGGGGACAGAACAAGGGACGTTCCATGGAGGGAGCCCTGGTGAAGTCTACCAAGTTCCTGGCAGTTCTGTTTATCGTGCTGGCGGCAGTGCTGAATCTTAAGGTTTTTGCATAGAGGCAGAGTATATTTGAGAGAAACAGTGGGACACTCCTGTACAAAGGAGTGTCCCTTTTACATGCAGGGAAAGGAAAGGCTATGGACCGAACAGGAGAGAAACAGAAAAAGGTAGTCTATGATTTTATCTGCGACGACCTGTATACCCCCATGAAGTTCAAAGAGATGGCCATGCTGCTGCAGGTTCCAAAAACCCGGCGCCAGGAACTGAAAGAGGTGCTGGAGGAACTGGAGGCAGAAGGAAAGATCGCGGTCTCCAGGCGGGGGAAATATTACAAAGGCGAGGCGGAGAAGAAGACCGGCGTCTACCGGGCTACCAGGAAGGGCTTCGGCTTCGTGACGGTGCCGGAGGAAGAGACCGACATTTATATTGCTCAGGAGGATCAGGGCGGCGCCTTCGACGGGGATGAGGTGGAAGTCCAGATCACCGGCAGGCCTTCCGGGCGGAACCAGGAGGGAAAGATCCTCAGGATCCTGGCCCGGGGTCATGCCAGGGTGGTGGGCCTGTATCAGAGGAAACCCAAGCAGGCGTATGGTTTTGTGATCCCGGACGACCCCAGATTCTCAAAGGATGTATTTATCCCGGAAGGAAAAGAGGGAGGCGCGGCGGACGGCCACAAGGTGGTGGCGGAACTTTTATCCTATGGGGAAGACGGACGGAACCCGGAAGGGAAGATCGTGGAGATCATCGGCCATGTGAACGACCCGGGAACAGATATCCTGTCCATTGTGAAAGGTTATGAACTGCCCCTGGAGTTCCCGGAGCGGGTGCAAAACCAGGCGGTCCGGGTGGCGAAGGAAGTAAGCCCTGCGGACATGGCGGGAAGGAAGGACCTGCGGGACTGGCAGATGGTTACCATTGACGGGGAGGACGCCAAAGACCTGGACGACGCGGTTTCTCTTGTGATGGAAGGAGAGAACTATCTCCTTGGCGTCCACATCGCGGATGTGGCCAACTATGTGCAGGAGAACAGCGCCCTGGACCGGGAGGCTTTGAGAAGGGGGACCAGCGTCTATCTGGCGGACCGGGTGATCCCCATGCTTCCCCATACTCTGTCCAACGGGATCTGCTCCCTGAACGCAGGCTGTGACCGGCTGGCCTTAAGCTGCATCATGCGGATCGATCCCAATGGAGCGGTGCTGGACCATGAGATCGCGGAGACAGTGATCCATGTGCAGGAGCGGATGACTTATACCAGTGTGAAGAAGATCCTGGAGGACGAAGATGAGGCGGAACGGGAGCGGTACCAGGATCTGGTGCCTATGTTCCAGCGGATGGGCGAGCTTTCCGCCATTTTAAGGAAAAGGCGGCAGAAGCGGGGATCCATTGATTTTGATTTCCCGGAGAGCAAACTGATCCTGGACGAACAGGGTGTGCCGCTGGAGATCCGTCCTTATGAGCGCAATGTGGCCACGAAGCTGATCGAGGATTTCATGTTGCTGGCAAATGAGACGGTGGCGGAGGACTACTACTGGCAGGAGCTGCCTTTCCTCTACCGGACCCATGAGCAGCCGGACAGCGAGAAGATCCGGGCGCTGGCCATTTTCATCAATAATTTCGGTTATTCCATGCATGTGGGGCAGAATGAAGTCCGGCCCAAGGAGATCCAGAAATTGCTGGCAAAAGTAGAGGGGTCTGACGAGGAGGCGCTGATCAGCCGGCTGGCTCTGCGATCCATGAAGCAGGCCCGGTACAGCCCGGAGAATACCGGGCATTTCGGACTGGCAGCCAACTATTATACGCACTTCACATCCCCCATCCGCCGGTATCCGGACTTGCAGATCCACAGGATCATCAAGGACAGCCTGCGGGGGCGGATGAACCCGGAGAAGATCGAACACTATGAGAAGATCCTGCCGGAGGTGGCCAAGGCATCCAGCGAGCTGGAGCGGCGGGCGGACGAGGCGGAGCGGGAGACCGTGCGGTTAAAGAAGGCCCAGTATATGAGCCGCCATGTGGGCGAGGTATACGAAGGCGTGATCTCAGGCCTGACCCGGTGGGGAATGTATGTAGAGTTAAAAAATACGGTGGAAGGCCTGATTCATGTTGCAAATATGACGGATGACCATTATGATTATGACGAGGGGCGCTGTCTTATGACGGGAACCCGTACCGGGAAGACCTACCGGCTGGGTCAGCGTCTGGCAGTGCGGGTCATTGGCGCGGACGTTTTCTTACGCACCGTGGACTTTGAGATCGCAGATGAAGGAGAGTTGGAGGATGGCAAAGACAACGAATGTGAAACTGGTTGCCAATAATAAGAAAGCATATCACGATTATTTTATCCTGGAGACCTTTGAGGCGGGGATCGCCTTAAGCGGAACGGAGGTCAAGTCCATCCGTATGGGGAAATGCAGTATCAAGGAGGCCTTTGTCCGCGTGGAGAAAGGAGAGGTCTTTATCTACGGAATGCATATCAGTCCGTACGAGAAAGGGAACATTTTCAATAAAGACCCGCTGCGGGTGAGGAAGCTTCTGCTGCACCGGTCTGAGATCAACAAGCTTCTGGGGAAGACCAAGGAGCAGGGGATCACCATTATGCCGCTGAAGGTCTATCTCAAGGGAAGCCTTGTGAAGGTGGAGATCGGGCTTGCCAGGGGCAAGAAGCTCTACGACAAGCGGCAGGACATCGCCAAGAAGGATCAGAAGCGGGAAGCGCAAAGAGAGTTCAAGATCCGTAATTTCGGTTAGAAATATAAGGCGGACAGGAGGAAGACAGATGGTACCGACAAGAAAAGAAGATTTAAGAAAGCTGGTGACTGAGACTACAGTGGACGTGTATGAGGAACTGACGCCTCAGCTGATCCAGCTGATCGAGAAGACCCACCATGATGATTCCCTTACTCAGGCCCAGAAGCAGGATGAGATCTCCCTGCACATGTTGGGCTATGTGAAGTCCTGCACCAACGAGATCATGGTGGAAGTGCTGGCAGAGATCCTGGGGCTGGAGGATGAAGAGGAATAGATCCGATTGAAAAAGGGCAGGAGATTCCCGGCTGTTTCGTGTGGAACGGCCGGGATTTTTTGTGCCCGGGAAAAATGACAAAAAAAGTTGTCAAAAAGGTGTTGACAAATAAAGTTGTCAATGATATTCTGATGATGACAAGAAAAGTTGTCAAAATGAAAAAGATAATTGTCATGACAAGCAAGGAGAGGTGCATATGGGACTTAAGAATCGCGTAAAAGAGCACCGGGCCAGGCTGGATGTGAACCAGTCTCAGCTGGGCAAGCTGGCGGGCGTATCCCGGCAGACCATCAGCCTGATTGAGCGGGGGGATTATTCCCCGTCTGTGGCGCTGGCGCTGAAGTTAGCCAGGATCTTTGAGGTTCCGGTGGAAGAGATATTTGAGCTTGAGGAGGATGAGTAACATGAGAGAGAAGCGAGTAGAGAAGAAGATGAATTCCTATTTGAAGATGATCCTGATGATGTGCCTGGGCGGCGCTATCGGAGCGGTATTCGGAGTGGGCCTGGTCCTGTACGAAGACGGGATGGCAGGCATGCTGCAGGCATTTTCCGGCTGGATGAGAGCCTATGTGGTGCCGATCCTGTGGGTGTTCGTGGCGGCTTCCCTGGTTGTAAGCATTGTATGCTATCGAAAAGCAGAAAGCTATGTACAGAAGATGGATGAAGAGGACGACTCCCTGATGGAAGAACTGGACCAGAGATACGAAGCCTGGAGCTCCGCAGGGATGCTGGCAAGCAGCGTGCTGATGTGCCTTTCCATGGTGATCTTCGCCTTCGGGTTCCCGGTTACCGAAGAAGAGGCTGCCTACCAGCGGCTGGGTATGACGGTGATCCCCTTCCTGGCCACAGTGCTGGTCTGCGTTATGTATCAGATCGCTGCGGTAAAGCAGCTTCGCAGGAAAGATCCCTCCAAGAAGGGAGACGCGTCGGACCTGCATTTTGAGAAAGAATGGATTGAAAGCTGCGACGAGGCAGAACGGATGGTGATCTATAAGTCCAGCTACAAGGCTTTCACCATGATGAAGACACTTCTGATGATCCTGCTGACGATCGCCATGCTGGGACAGCTCTCCTTTGGGACCGGCATGACAGCAGTAGTGCTGCTGGCGTTGGCCAACATCATCATGCTGAGCGTCTATTCCGCCTATTCCATGAAGTTTCAGAAGACGAAATTCGCGGATTAATCAAAAAGGGACAGGGTATTTTCAATCTGGGACGTAGTATTTTCAAAAATACCCCGTCCCAGATTGAAAATACCCTGTCCCCATGTTGACAGACTGAAAGATCAGTGGTAAATTTGC
>ENA-OPBW01000304-OPBW01000304.1-human-gut-metagenome-genome-assembly--contig:-NODE-304-length-42047-cov-4.642646_pt1 | contig 42047 bp, 28 predicted proteins | sample MGYA00241070_ERZ501456 | MGnify/ENA primary metagenome ERZ501456 (study PRJEB25962, sample SAMEA2042624) | human gut metagenome | biome: human gut; feature: human-associated habitat; material: faeces...
ATAGGACACCTGACAGCAAAATTAGCCTGCAGGACTATTTGTTGCGGATTTTAGGAAAATTTTAAAGATATAGAGTATACGCTGGTAGAGGGAAATCCTGCTAGTGGATGGGGTAGTCATTTTGATATGCAGTTGATGAGTGTATGCAAGCATAATATTATATCAAATAGCACTTATAGTTGGTGGAGTGCATTTTTAAATGCGCATCCCCAGAAGATTGTTGTAGGACCAAAGGTGTGGTTTAATCCGAATAGCTGTGCAGAATTTACTTCTGAAAGAATTTTGTGCAAAGACTGGTTAGCTGTATAAAATAAAGATAGAATGGAGTATAAGGTTTCTGTAATTATACCTGTTTATAAGGTCGAGAAATTTGTAGAACGTTGTGTGCGGTCGCTTATGGAGCAAACAATGGATGGAATAGAGTATATATTTGTGGATGATGCTTCACCGGATGACAGCATATTAATTTTGCATAAAGTACTTGTTGACTATCCTGAGAGAAGTGAACACGTAAAGATTCTAGTTCATTCAGAGAATAAAGGTTTACCAGCTGCCCGTAATACAGGGCTTGCCGTAGCAAAAGGAGAATATGTATTTCATTGTGATAGTGATGACTTTGTTGAAAAGGATTTACTTTCTACATTGTATGAAGTAGCATGTTGTGAGAAAGCGGATATTGTTTGGAGTGATTATTATGTCTCTTACCCTAACAATGAACGTTATATGCGGCAGCCTTCTTATGATACACCGGAAGCAGCTTTGAAAGGGATGCTACATGGGCGGATGAAATATAATGTATGGAATAAACTTGTTAAGCGTAGCTTATATACTGAGCATGACATCACATTTCCAGCTGGATATGCCATGGGTGAGGATATGACGATGATGTTTCTTTTTTCATACGCACATAAGGTAGCCTATGTGGGAAAAGCGCTATATCATTATGTTTCTAATAACGCGTCAATGACAAATGTGCCTAAACCGAAGCATTTGATTGAATTAAAATATAATTCAGATCGTGTACTTTCGTTTTTGGAACAGCGTTATAAAGGAAAATGGCGTGAAGAAGGATATTCGTTTATGCTTCTAATGAAATGGCCGTTTTTGACTGGACATGATAGTAAATTGTATCCGCTTTGGAAAGAATGGTGTCCAGAAGCTAACAGTCATATCTGGAAACGAAAGGATGTAGCATGGAGGATACGTTTTGTGGAAGCTTGTGCGGCTCATGGGCAATTTTGGTTGGTAAAGTTGCATGACTGGATTGTTCTTCGTTTTCTTTATAGCATTATGTATAAAAAATAATTGTCTATAAAATTGTGGTATCTATTGGAAGTAAATTTCCACGTGTCAATACGATAAACTAGAAAATATGAAAATAATACAAGTGCTGTTGACTCTTGTTCTCACCAGTTTTTTCTTTTTCCCATTTTATCCTACATTTTTGCCGACGGTCAATACAAAAATGATGTTGGCAGCTGTGGGAGGAATTCTTTTATTGATGAAATTAGCGAGAAATAGAAGTGCGCAGATTGATAAAGGTATTTTTTCAATATCATTGTGGGCAGCGTTGGTTTCTTTGGCTAGTTTGATATCGATGGTGTTAAATAATACGCCGGATGATTCTTATCTAGGATATATAGTATCCATGTGGGTTTGGTTAGCAGCTGCATATTTTGTAGTAAATGCTATTAAATTTACACATGGGACAGTGACGGTGGAAAATGTCTGTGTCTATCTTATTTCGGTAGGGGTGTTGCAGTGTTTTTTAGCAATTGCCATTGATACAATTCCAGCGGTTAAGATAGTTGTCGATAGTATATTGGATGGCGAAGGTTTTATGGGTAAAAACGAAAACCGTCTTTATGGTTTGGGCTGTGCATTAGATGTAGCTGGTACCCGTTTCTCTACATTGTTGGTAATGATTGCTTTTCTGTTGCCTAAAGCAGCACAAAAGGAGAAGGGGGAATTTTATATCACATTACTTTTAGCTGCATTTTGTATTATAACTTGCATAGGAAGTGTTATTGGTCGAACAACTGTAGTGGGAGTTGGACTGTCACTTGTGTATTTGTTTTATACGTGTTATTTAAAAAGAGATATTTCTGAATACGCTCGGATAAAATTGACGGGTTGGGTTGTTGGTGGAATGTGCGTAAGCATAATAGTCACTGTGGGATTATATAACTTCAGTCCGCAATGGCAGAATTATTTTCAGTTTGGATTTGAAGGTTTTTTCAGTTTGTCTGAGAACGGACATTGGGAAGTACGTTCAAATAATCAATTAGCTGCCCAGTTTATTTTTCCGGATAATATATGGACTTGGCTGGTTGGTGATGGCCGTATAGCTCCAACAACTATCGATCCCTATTATGTAGGTAAAGTATGGACCGGTTTTTATAAGGGTACAGACGTAGGATATTCACGGTTTTTATTTTATTTTGGATTAATGGGTTTAATCACCTTCTCGCTTTTTTTTGTAAAAGTATGTCAGGTATGTGCTAGTAAAATAAAGCCGTATAGGGATATGTTTATTATCTTTTTGTTAATAAATTTCATTGTATGGCTCAAGGTATCAACTGATATATTTCTTGTTTTTGCACCATTCCTATGTTTAGCAGCATCTGCGAACGAAGATAATAAAGAGTTAATAGAGTCATGAAAATCATCTACTGCACCCACTCCACGTATAATCCCGGAGGGATGGAACGAGTGCTCCTGAATAAGGTTACTTACCTTTCACAACTTCCTGGATGGGAGGTTTCTGTGGTTACTACTGACCAGAACCAACGTCCTCCTTTTTATCCGTTTCCGGAGAAGGTACGCATGACAGATTTGGGAATCAATTACTCGGAGGATAATGGAAAAGGAGCATGGAAAAAGATAACCGGCTATCTCCGTAAAAGAAAGGAGCATAAACGGAAGTTGACAGCATTGCTTTTGAAAGAGAAACCGGATATTGTGGTGTCGCTTTACCCTTCTGAATCTTCGTTTATCCCGGATATAAAGGATGGAAGCAGGAAAGTGCTGGAGCTGCATTATTGTAAGTTTTTCCGCTTGCAGTATGGGCGGAGAGGATTGTTTGGTTGGATTGATAAACTGCGTACACGGCAGGATGAACAGATAGTACGTCGTTTTGACAAGTTTGTGGTGTTGACCAATGAAGATAGGGGGTATTGGGGAAATTTGCCGAACATTGAAGTAATTCCCAATGCTGCTATGCATGTAAGTGATACTTATTCGGATGTGATGAATAAACGGGTGATTGCGGTGGGACGGCTGGATTACCAGAAAGGGTTTGACCGTCTGATTCAGGCCTGGCAGCTGGTACAGCATACTGGAAAGTTTACTGACTGGAAACTGGATATTTTTGGGCAAGGAGAATGGCAGGAGATGCTGCAGCAAATGATTGACAAGGCGGGGCTGCAAGATTCGCTCCAGATTCATCAGCCTACCAAACAGATAGGAGAAGAGTACGTGAAGAGTGATCTGCTGGTGATGAGTTCCAATTATGAGGGATTCCCGATGGTCATGATTGAGGCGATGGCCTGCGGACTTCCCGTTGTGTCGTTTGACTATAAATGTGGCCCAAAAGATATTATTCAGCCTGGAATAAACGGTTTGTTGGTTCCGAATGGAGATATTCAGGCGTTGGCCTATGCCATGATGGTAATGATGTCGGATGAGGCTTATCGGAAAATGTTGTCGCAGAATGCCCGAAAAGTGGTGGACACTTATTCAGAAGAGGCGGTCATGTCACAATGGATTCGCTTGTTTACTTCAATAACTGCAAAATGAAAACATTGCTTCAGATAAATCCGGTGCTGCGTGTCTCTACTTCTACGGGGCGCATCATGCAGGAAATTGGAGAACTGGCTATGCAGAACGGCTGGCGGAGTTACATTGCTTACAGTCGTGGACGTGATGGCATAAAGCCTTGCCGTTCAAAGCTGGTGCCGATAGGTAGCAAATGGAGTGTGGCATGGCATGGGCTGGAAACGCGCTTGTTTGACCGTCATGGACTGGCTTCTTCATTGGCTACTCGGCAATTTATCCGACAGATTGAACGGATTCAGCCGGATGTGATTCATATACACAACATTCATGGCTATTTCCTGAATTACCGGATTTTGTTTGAGTATTTGTCAAAATGCAATATTCCGGTAGTGTGGACAGTACACGACTGCTGGCTTTATACGGGACATTGTTATTATTATTCTTATGTGAACTGTAACCGTTGGCAAAGTGGGTGCGGAGAGTGTCCTCAGCGTAAAGAATTCCCGGCAAGTTTGTGGATAGACCGTAGTCGGCAGAACTATCTTGATAAGAAGGAGGCTTTTACTTCCATGCCTCAAGACAAACTGGTGATTGTACCGGTATCCAACTGGATAAAGTCGGAGATGCAGAAGTCTTTTTTCTGCGGATATAATTTCCAGGTGATTCATAATGGTATCAATACGGAGGTGTTTCGTGTGTATGATGCACAGAAAGTAAGGGAGAAATATGGGCTGGGCGATAAGCATGTGTTGCTGGGGGTAGCTAGTATCTGGAGCCGGGAAAAGGGACTGGATGATTTCATTCAGATGGCTGCTCTTCTGAAGAAAGAAGAACTGATTGTGCTGGTGGGAATCAAACCGGAAGAAAGAAAGAGATTACCGGAAAATATCATCGGAATAGCCCGGACAGAGAATATACAGCAGTTGGCCGGACTGTATTCTATAGCCGACGCGTTTATTAACCCTACCTGGCAGGATAATTATCCTACGGTCAATATGGAGGCGATAGCTTGCGGTACTCCGGTAGTAACTTACCGGACAGGAGGAAGTGTAGAAGCTGTGACGGATGAGACTGGTTTCATTGTGGAGCAGGGTAATTATAAAGAGTTGCTGGAAGCAGCACGAATGATACGGCAGCGGGGTAAGTCTTATTATCAAAGCCGGTGTCGGGAATATGCATTGATGCATTTTAAAAAAGAAGATCGTTATTCTGATTATATTCGTTTGTACGATGAACTAACGAAACGTGGTTAATCGTGTAAATTATTTGCTATGAATTTTTCTGATGGCTTCTAGAGTGAGGCTGCTAAATATTGGGATGTGCTGATTGAAGGTGCATATCTATTATTCTAAATTAACTTGAAAACATACTCGGATACCCTGAAATGGTGAAAGTGGATGCTGGCCTATAAATGTGTAGGCAATAGCATTTTCTGGGAATAAATTGAAGTCTATGAATGTGGAAAATCTGAAAGTATTGCAGCTTGGAAAATTCTATCCCATACGTGGAGGAGTTGAGAAAGTTGCATTTGATTTAATGAAAGGACTGTCCGAAAGGGGAATCGAATGTCACATGCTGTGTGCAGCAGAGGAAGGGGAGGACCGGATTATCTTGCTGAATGAGCATGCACAGCTGATTTGCACCCATACTTGGGTTAAAGCTTGTGCAACGATGATTTCGCCTTCCATGATTTTCACTTTGCGTAAAATTTGTGGAAAGTATGATATAATTCATGTACATCATCCTGACCCTATGGCTTGTTTGGCCTTGTTCCTTTCTGGATATAAAGGAAAAGTAGTGCTTCATTGGCACAGTGACATTCAAAAGCAAAAGATGTTGCTGAAGCTGTATTATCCTTTGCAGCAATGGCTGTTGAAGCGTGCTGATGTGATTGTGGGAACTTCTCCCGTCTATTTGGCAGAATCGCCTTTTTTACAACACGTGCAGCATAAGACGGTCTGTCTGCCTATCGGAGTAGAACCGATGCAACCTGTACCGGAAGCGGTGAAGGCCCTCAGAAGTGAGTATCCGGGCAAGAAAATCGTGTTTTCACTTGGTCGTCTGGTAGCCTATAAAGGGTACCGTTTTTTAGTGGAGGCTGCCAAATATTTGAAAGATGATTTTGTGGTGCTGATTGGGGGATCCGGGGCTTTGAAGGAAGAGCTGCAGAAGGAAATTGTTTCCTTGAATTTGCAGGAAAAGGTAAAACTATTAGGGAGAGTCAGTGACGAGGAACTGCCTGCCTATTACGGAGCCTGCGATGTGTTTTGCATGAGCAGTGTGCAGAAAACAGAAGCGTTTGGTATTGTGCAGATAGAAGCAATGTCGTGCGGAAAGCCTGTGGTAGCTACCAGAATACCTCAGTCAGGAGTGTCCTGGGTGAATGAAGAAGGCGTATCGGGGATGAATGCGGAACCGGGGAATGCGCAAGATTTAGCCCGGGCAATTGAAGCGGTAACGGAAAATGAGGAGGTCTATCGGAAATTTTCGGAAGGTGCGACTAAACGTTATCGTGACATGTTTACGAAGGAATGTATGATTGATAAATGTTTAACCATATACTTGGAGTTATGAAAAATGTAAACAAAGAAGATGTCATGTCCAAAGCCATGATGGCTTATGTGGCAAATGACCATTATTATTATCCGAGTGCGGGGATGTCGGTTACGGCTTGCAGAGTGAAACGTGTGGCTGATGTAATTGTAAGCTTGATAGCCTTGATTATTTTTTCTCCGGTGTTTTTACTTATTTCCTGGTTAATCAAGCATGAGGATGGGGGACCAGTGATTTTTAGTCAGGAACGTATCGGGTATGGTGGAAAGCCTTTCATTTTGTATAAGTTTCGATCGATGTCGGTCGATTCGGAATCGGATGGAAAACCGGCTCTTTGCCAGAAAAATGACCGGAGGCTGACCCGAATCGGACGTTTCTTACGGGTGCATCATCTGGATGAATTACCGCAACTATGGAATGTGCTGAAAGGAGAAATGAGTTTTGTAGGGCCACGTCCGGAACGGAAATATTTCGTGGATAAGATTAAGGCCATCAATCCGGATTATGAGTTGTTGTATCGTTTGCGTCCGGGGCTTTTTTCTAAAGCGACTCTTTACAACGGCTACACTGATACGATGGAAAAAATGCTGGAACGTCTTAGAATGGATTTGGAATATATGCGTACCCGCTCTTTATGGATGGATATTAAAATCGTATGGCTTACGGCCATGTCCATTTTTATGGGTAAAAAATTCTAATAGATTTGATATGAATAAGATAGAGATACGTAAAGGAATTCAACTGCGTAAGATTGGCAATCGCTACATGATTGTGGATGCCTGCGCAGGTAATGTAAATATGAGTAAAGTGTATAGCTTGAATCAGACGGCAGCGTGGATATGGCAGTGTGTAGCTGATGGGTGTACCACCTTGGATGAACTGACAGAACGCTTGTGTCAGGAATATAAAGTCGATGCAGAGGTGGCCCGCCGTGATTTGGAGAAACAGTTGGCAGACTGGCAGGCTTTTGGATTGATTGGTTAGGAAAGGTTTTACTGTGAAAAAGATATGAAGAAGGTACAGAAAGCATTACTTGTGTTGTTGAGAGCAGGATTATGGGAGAGCAAGATAGAAGATTTGTCTTGTTTTCCAATGTCTGCAGGGGAGTGGAAGAACTTGTACTTTTTGTCAAGGCAGCAGACTGTTACCGGAATTGTTTTTCAGGGAATACAGCATTTGCCTGAACATTTTTTACCAGCAGAAGAATTGCTGGTTCGCTGGATGGCAGAAACAGATGCTATTGAGCGTAAAAATATGCAGATGAACAAGGCGCTGGAATTATTGGTGCAATGGTTTACCGAAAGCGGAGTTCAGCCTGTATTACAGAAGGGGCAAGGAATTGCCTCGTTATATGAGAACCCTTTGTTACGCGAATGTGGGGATATTGATTTTTATTTCGATAGCCGGCAGATGTTTGAAAATGCTTTTTCTCTTATCCGTCAGTGTGGCTTGCGGGGAAAGGTACAAGCCGATCAGAGTGTGACCTACGCATGGAAGGGAGTAGAAGTGGAGCATCATACGTGCTTGCTGGACTTGCATAATCCTTTTTTACAACGTTATGCAAAAGAGCTGGAACAGCAATATGGATATAATCACATGAGATTGGAAGGAGGACTGGATGTAAGGATTCCTTCTCCTGTATTGAATCTCCTGCTTCAGAGCTTACATATTTTAAAGCATGCTTTGGGATGGGGAATCGGATTGCGTCAGTTGTGCGATATGGCCCGCAGTTGCTATAAGTTGCATGATGAGGTGGAATCTGAAGAAATGAAAAAGATTACATTACAATTGGGAATGGACAGATGGCAGCAGTTGCTACATGCATTTTTGGTGGAGCATCTGGAACTTCCAGTGGCGTATCTTCCTTATCAGGAGATAGCTTCAGATTCATCCCCTTTACTTGATATTATCTGGAGGGGCGGAAATTTTGGCTTGTATGTTCCCGGACATCAGCGGAAGTCACAATCGCTTTTGGCCGGCAAATGGCAGACGGCATGTGCTTTTCAGCGTAATATTCGTTTTGCATTTCGTTATGCGCCCAAAGAAGGTTTTTGGGTATTTTCCAGTTTGTTGAAAGGACAATTGAAATGAGAATAGAACATCAGTTTTCTATCGCAGGATTTGAGGTGAGTGTTAGTTTTCCGGATGGATGGGATGCTGATACCTTATTACCCTCTTTCCGTCCCTTCTATGGTAAGAAGGAGGGGCAGGAAAAAGCTTTGCTGAAGTGTACGGTGTGTACTTCGGTGGAAAATAAGGCTGCGATGCCTTCGGGTGAATTAATCGAGAATACGCTCAGCGATATGGGCTACGTTAGTTTGTATAAAGAGGCAGAAGGGTATTGTGTCACACTTTCTGCAGAACAGGGAGGAACATTGCATGTCATGCAGGCTGACAGACGGTTTTCAACTGTCAGGGTGTATTTGCACGAAGAAGACAAACGGGCAGGTCATGCATTGTCTTCCTTGCTTCGCATTGCCTATTCGCAGGCAGTTCTTTACTGGGATGCTGTATCCATTCATGCTTCAGCGGTGTATTGTGAGAACAAGGCTTTTTTATTTATGGGAAAGAGCGGAACAGGAAAAAGCACGCATTCTTCGCTGTGGATGAAATATATACAAGGAACGGAGCTGCTGAACGATGATAACCCGACATTACGTATCGTGGATGGAGAGGTATATGCTTATGGCACGCCGTGGAGTGGTAAGACTCCTTGTTATAAGTCGCTTTCCTATCCGGTAGGTGGAATGGTACGTTTGAAACAGGCTCCAGCAAACCGTTTTGTCCGCCAGCAAGAGGTGGAAGCTTTTATTGCACTTTTTCCGGGATGCTGTGTCATTCATCAGGATGCGGAATTACGTGCTTGCCTTTATGACACGTTGATTCGGATGGTAGAACAAGTTCCTGTGGGAGTATTGGAATGCAGACCCGATGAGGAGGCAGCCCTGTTATGCCGGAACATGTTACTTCGAACAGACAAATAGAAATAAATTACTAATAACTTAACTATACCTAAACGTATGAAAAAACCAGTCTATTTATGGGCAAGCTTGCTTGCCGTGTTGCTGTTGACTTCCTGTGCGTCGCGCAAGAATTTTGTGTATTTGCAGGATATGGAAATGGGACTGAAATATCCCATTGAAACCAAGCATGAGGCAGTGGTGCATCGGGATGACCGTCTGAGCATTACTGTCAGCTGCAAAAATCCGGAGCTGGCCATTCCGTTCAATATTTACGATGGCACATTCCGTGTAGGAACGGATGGAAGCGTAACTGCAGATGCTTCGAGCAAGGTGAACGAGAAAGGTTATCGTGTGGATGTAAACGGTGACATTGATTTCCCTATTTTGGGTAAGTTGCACATTGAAGGAATGAAAGTAAGCGAAGTGCGCGACTTAATCAAGCAGAAAATTGAAGAGGGAGAATATATGAAAGACCCGCTGGTTTCCATTGAGTTCTTAAATTTTAAATATACGGTGCTGGGAGCTGTGGGAAGTAATGGAACCTATACCGTAGACGGGGATCGCGTGACATTGCTGGAAGCCATAGCCAAGGCGGGAGATTTGACTTCCAAGGCCAAAGTAGATCGGGTAGCTGTAATTCGTGAAATAGAGGGCGAACGTCAGATTTTTATGCACGACCTGCGTACCAAGGACATATTTGATTCTCCCTGTTTCTACCTTCAGCAGAATGACATTGTATATGTAGAGCCTAAGTACAAGAAAAAGGATGTGGAAGACCGGGGATGGCAGGTTGCTACAACTTTGTTGTCTGTCGTAACGGCCGTATGCTCAATCTTGTGGGCAATCAAGTAAGGATGATTCTAATTAATAGTTACAAAACGATATGCAGACGAACAATTCTTCTAACAAGAATGACCAAGGGCTGAATATAGTGGATTTATTCATGTATTTGGCTTCTCAATGGAAGTGGTTCTTACTTTCCATTTTGATTTGCGGTGGGATTGCGTGGTATAATTATGCCCGTGCTCCGCTGGTGTACTTTCGTTCGGCTACGGTCATTATCAAAGATCCGTCGAACAAAGCCAGTACTTCCGGTCTGGACCGCTTCGATAATTTTATTAACAAGGTGAATGTGGCCAATGAAATATTGCAGTTCCGTTCCAAGAAGCTGATGCGTGAGGTGGTACAGCGTGTACATGCCGATGTGAGCTATCAAATAAAGGACGGTTTGCGCAGCAATGAGTTGTACAACGAGTCGCCCGTATTGGTCAGCCTTCCGGATGCATTGCCCGAACAAAGCTTCTCTTTTACGATGACCCTGAAAGATGCAAAGACGGTAACTCTCTCTGATTTCTCGGGAATTGAAGCGAAACCGTCGTATGAGGTGGCGTTGAATGATACGGTGGCAATCATCGAAGGGATGAATGTGGTGGTGACTGCAACCAATTACTTGCGTGATTCCTGGCTGAATACGCCTATACGGGTACAGAAACTTCCGGTAGAATCGATGGTGAATTATTATAAGAATGCTTTGGGCATTCAGCAGGAAGAAGAGGAAGCTTCCATCCTTACTCTGGCTTTGAAAGACAGTTCACCAGCCCGTGCGGAAGATGTGCTGAATACATTGATTACAGTGTATAATGAGGAAGCTATCAAAGAAAAGAATCAGGTGGCAGTGAATACCGCTAACTTTATCAATGAGCGTCTTATCATCATTGAACGTGAGTTGGGAAATGTAGAATCCAATCTGGAATCGTTCAAGCAGCGGAATCAGATTGTGGACATTGCGTCCTCGGCAGGTATGTATATGACTGAATCGCAGAAATACAATGCCGATGCCATGGAACTGGAAACTCAGCTTCGTCTGGCTAATTTTATTAAGGACTACCTGACAGACCCTAGTAAGGAAACCGACCTGATACCTTCTAATACGGGAATCAGCGATATGAACATTGAAAATCAGATTAGTCTTTACAATGCGGCAAAATTGAAGCGTGACCATTTGATTGATGACAGTAGTGTGAACAACCCTGTGGTGCAGGAACTCAACAATTCGCTTCGTGCCATGAAACAAAGTATTATTCGTGCTGTGGACAACATGATTGTCAGCCTGAATGTGAAACGCAATGACGCACAGAACCGTGAAATGCGTGCTCAGGACCGTGTGACGGCTATTCCGACAAAAGAACGGCAGATGCTGTCTATCGAACGTCAGCAGAAAATCAAGGAAGCCCTTTATCTGTTCCTACTGAACAAACGTGAGGAGAATGCCCTTTCACAGGCCATGGCCGATAACAATGCCCGCGTGATAGACGGAGCAGAAGGAAGCAATGCTCCGATTTCTCCCAACCGAAACCGTATCCTGTTGTTGGGATTGCTGGTGGGAATCGCTTTGCCGGGAGCTGTTTGTCTGGCTATTCTCTTTATGGATACACGGGTTCACGGACGGAAAGACATAGAAGGAGCTACTTCCGTGCCTTATTTAGGAGAAATTCCGTTAGATAAAGAAGCCATGAAAGATCACCGGAAGAAGGTAATGGCAGTGAAAGAACAGGGTGATGACATCGTGTCGGAAGCCTTCCGTATTTTACGTACTAACATGGCTTTCCTTTCCAAAAAAGACAAGCCTGCGCAGGTAATTACCTTTACTTCGTTCAATATCGGAGCCGGAAAGACCTTTATTGCACGCAACTTGTCTATGAGTCTGGCTTATATGAAAAAACGGGTAGTCATGGTCGATTTGGATATTCGTAAGGGAACATTAAGCCGTCATTTCGGGCACTATCATGTAGGTGTTACCAATTATCTGTCGGACAATACGGTGAAGGTGGATGATATCATACAGCATCAGGAAGGGTTTGACCTGATTCCGGCAGGAATTTTGGCACCCAATCCGGCTGAATTGTTAATGGACAATCGTTTGGATGAACTGATGAATGAACTGCGTACCCGTTATGATTACATCATTGCCGACAATGTGCCGGTGGGTTTGATTGCCGATGCTACGATTGCAAACCGTATAGCCGACCTGACCATTTTTGTGGTACGTGCAGGCAAGCTCGACCGTCGTCAGTTGCCGGATATCGAGAAACTTTATCAGGAAAAGAAACTGAAGAACATGGCACTGGTTCTGAATGGTGCCAATCCAGAGCGTCATGGTTACGGTTACGGTTATGGTTACGGTTATGGTTATGGTTACGGAACCAAGAAAAAGAAAACGTTTTTTTAAAATAAATGCGTATGAAAAAACAAAATGAGAGTTTAGTAAGGGTCTTATTTAGGGAGACCAAAGTTAATTTTTTAAATCTAAAAAGAAAGTGAGGATTTTATGAAGAATCAGAAACAAAAAGAGTATGAAGCTCCGCAAACCACCTGTCTGGAGGTAGAGCTGGAGCAAGGGTTTATGAAGGCTTCGGTGTTTGAAGATGGCACAGAGAATGCGGAAGGGGTGACCATTGAACAGCATGGGTTTGCTAATCCATTTAATGAAGATGGCTCTGTTAATAAATGGGAAGGAAGTTATGATTCATGGGATAATTAAAATTATGCATATGAAAAAAAATTTATTTTTGCTAGGTATAGCTTTGACAACTTGGTTTAGTAGTTGTAAAGATGACAATGTTAATATAGGGGTAGAAAATCCTGTGCAGACAGGAGAGGAGATTCTATTTGGATCTTCTTTGACTAGTACAGGTGAAAATCCTGAGTCAAGAACTGAATATGGTGTACGTGACGATAAGGGCGTGAATGTGCAATGGGCAACTGATGGTTCGGATGAAATTGCCATTTTCTGTTTACAAGCTTCGCAGCCAGCTAATCATTTGGTAAAATATAAGGTGGATCCGAGTAAGACAGATCCTGCTGTTGCTGAAACAGTAACAAAAGTTAATCCAGAGGAAGCTGGTTTGCAATGGGGGGCTGGCGATGAGCATCGTTTTTATGCATTCTATCCAGCTGATGCAGTAAAAGGTTCAACAGAAGAAAATGAAACAGGGAAGATCACGGCTAAGATACCTGTTACACAACAAGTACAGAGTTGGAGAGAGGTTCAGGCTGGTGGTGAAGGTTGTATAGATGGAATGAAAACTTATTTCGGACTTCCGAATATGGATTATGCTTATATGTATGCTTTTAGTAAAGTAAGTAAATCTGAGATTGCACAAGGCGGTAGTGTTGATTTACAGTTTCATAACTTGGTAACGGTTCTTGATATAACTGTAAGAGGGCCTGAAGAAGGTAATGTAACCGTTACTAATATTAATGTATCTGCTATATCAGGTAATCCTATTCTAACTGGTGATTTTACTTGTAATATTCGTGCTGCAGAAGAAGGCAAACCTGCCAGTGCTACTTGTGAGGCTGCTGGGGATTTGAACCAAGTTCGTAATATGATATCAATTCCTTGCTATGATAGAACAGAAGGCAAATATATTACTCTTGGCAAAGATGAATGTTTGAATGTAAAGGCTTACTTAATACCTGATGATAATAATATTATAGATCGTCGTACACTTAAGATTTCTGTAGCAACATTAAATGGTGGTGCAGTTAAAGAGAGAACTTTGGAGCAAGCTGCAGTTACTCCACATATGATAAATCGAATACTTCTTCCTAAGTTGATACCAGGTGGTACAAACTATTGGATGAGTTCACTTGACCCAAATATTTATGTGTCAGAACTCTCTATACCTGGTAGTAAGTTCTCTGTATTGACTTCTGATAATGGTGCAAGTCCCGCATATCAGAATGTATCAATTGAAAAGCAGTTCCAGGATGGTGTACGTGCATTTATTTTTCAGACTGCAACGAAAACGAAGAGTGTGAATACTACATATGATGGTATGTATGTTATGTCTGGTGATAGACGGATTAAAACTTTGTCTGATGCTATAAAGGATGTTGCTTCTTATTTAGCAAAATGTGAAAGTGAGAAAAAATATAATGAATTTGCTTTTATCTTGTTAACTTATCAAGGAGGACAAACGCCAATTTGGGAGGATGATGAACAGTATTGGATTAATCATTTAAATGATGAAATCAATAACATTAAAGGTGACTCTCAGTATCGAATATATACAGGTGAAATAACCCCCAACACAACTATTGATGATGTGAAAGGTAAAATTATATTGAAAGCTAATTATAATTCTAAAAACATGATTAGTGGATACAATGGTACTGCACCTATTCTTTTCTCTTATTGGGACGGTTTTTATGGACCTGAAGACGGTAATTCTTATTATCAGGATAAATATCAAGGAATGCCAATGAATTGGAAGACTCCAGAATGGTATGAGAGTGCACCAAACGCCAAACTTAGATGGTATTATCAGGAGGCAACTCATGTCGGAACAGGAACAGAAGCAACAAAGGAGCAGAAGGAGACATATATCAAGAAGTTGTTTACAGAAAGTGTTAATTTATACAAAAACGATGTAGACCATAAAACTTGGTTTATGAATGACCTTGGTGGAGAGTACATTTCAGGTAATAATACAACCCAGTTAGCAACAGACATGAATAATTTGGGTGTTAGAGAACTTCAGAATCGTACAGAAAATGCCGGACTAGGACTTGTATTTATGAACTTTGCAGATAAACAATCTACTTCTGGCGCTTTGTATAAGAGTGACTGGTTGATTCAGACTTTGATTGATAATAACTTCAAGTTCGCTTTGCGTAAGAAAGGCTCTACAACAACTTACGATTCTTCCTATACTTCAGGGGGCAGCGTAATAGAATGATGAAACTTAACAAGAAAGCTGTTCTGGACATAAAATCCGGGACAGCCTCTTTCTTTCTTTTATATAACTAACAAATCAATGAAACAAAAGAAGAACGGATTGATAGGCTGTTTGCTCGTTTTTACCGGTTTGATGGCAGCCTGTACAGAGCTGGAAGAATCTTCTTCTTCCATGCAGGAGAAAATTAGTATAACCGGAACACTCGACGGCTTTTCGGCATTGCACTCTACCCGCACACAAGTGGGAGGTATGACTGAAAATGGGGCTTTGTTTATGGAATGGTCGGTCGGTGACCGAGTGGGTGTGTTTGGTGACAACACAGTGAATGCTGCGTTTACAGGCAATCACTCTTCGCCTGCTGCTCAGACCACATTTTCGGGCAGTGTGACTGTTGGTGATACACCCAAGTATGCTTACTATCCGTTCAGCGATAATGTATCGAATCTGCAGGCTGTTCCTGTTTCAATACCCACAGAGCAGATTTATGCCGATGAAAACTCTATAGCAGCTTATGATGTGAAAGCTACTGATGCAATTGCTAATTTAGGTAGCGGAAACTATCAGTTGAAGATGCGTCAGATGGTTTCGCTGGTACGTTTTGAGTTCAGTCTCACTAATGTTGAAGGCTTGTCTGTGGACGAGAAGCTTCAGCGTGTGACACTGGAGACTGGAGCTCCTGTGGCTGGAAGCTACACATACGACCTTACCAATCTTGATAAAGGTCTTGCAGGTGTGGCCGACGCACAGAGCACTTCTCTGAATCTGATTTTCTCAAACCAGCCTTCACTCTCGGAAACTGTGATTGCGTATGCTGTTGCTGCACCGGGTGCACAGAAGGGGACTACATGGCATTGCACTTTCCTGACCGACAAACATGAGGTGTCTTTCACAACAGAAGCACTTTGCGACTTCGAGGCAGGTAAGTATTACGTAATGCCGTTGAATGCCACTGTGCTGGAAAACAATCAGGCTGTGATAGATGATGCACCTGCTCAGGAAGAAACTGCCAACTGCTATATGATTAATTCTGTTGGTGAACACTCTTTCATCGCAACTATCATTGGCAATGGCCAGAAAGGTATTATCCCGGGAGCCGGATTCCATACTGAATCTGCATATATCAGTCCGAAATCTGCCAAACTGTTATGGCAGGATGTGGACGGTTTCATTGATGCGTCTTCTGTCAGATTAGATACTGACGGACGTTGTTATTACACAGCAAATAAGAATGTCGGCAATGCAGTGATTGCTGTATATAGCGGTGATAACCAGACCGGTGATATCCTTTGGAGCTGGCATATTTGGGGAGTAGGCGATGAAATGCCTTCCGATGAGGTCTGTACCAATAAGATTGGAGACCAGTTTATTGTGATGGATCGCACTTTAGGGGCCCATTCCAAGACATCTCTTTATGTTACATTGTATCAGTGGGGACGTAAGGATCCGTTTCCAAACAGTTCTACATATTATGTTGACGGAGCTGTGCAGAAAGTTGAAACTTCTTTCCCAATATATGTTTCTCAAACAGGAACTATTACTGAAACAATACAGCATCCGGGCGAGATGCAGAAATATATTGACAATTCTCATGGCAATTGGATGGCTGAAACCAACAATTACCTTTGGGGAGATGTTAATTTAACCAAACCTGCATGGCCGGATTATTTGGAAGATCCTGTTGCCTGTGCCGGATGGACTGATGTGAAGACTATTTATGATCCTTCTCCTGTAGGGTATCGTGTAGCAAACAAGTATACATGGACAGGGTTTGTGAAGAGAAGCGATGGCAATACATCTGGAATTTCTGGTACAACAAGCAGACTCGACTATATCAACTATGTCAAGTATGACAATGGTTTTTATTTCAAGAGAAATGAATCGGATACAGAAGGTGCATACTATCCGCAAACTGGTAGCCGATACGGATCGACAGGTACGATGTGTTCTGCTGGTCAAGGGTCAGTATTGATGAGAGGTGGAATGTCAAGATACTGGTCGGCTTCTCCATACAATATAGGTGGTACTACCGATGCATATTCTGCTTATATGTCGATAGGTTCTTATACGGAAGTAAACGGTTCGACCCCATGGGGGGCGGAAAATAAAGTCAGTGTTTGTGATTTTAGTTCCAGCCGTCGTGATGCATGTGCAGTTCGTTGTGTAAGGGAAAAATAAATTTAACAATCAACCCCAAAATAATAATATGATGAAAAAAACAATCTTTGCAGCCTTGGCTTTGGCAGCTGCAGGTCCTGCTCTGGCTCAGTCGGAGCAGACCATACAAAACGGTGATTTTACAGAAACCGTGGAGTACAGTAATGACAAGTACAAAGTGGAAACCAATCACTTCTGGGATAACTGGTTCCTCAGTGTGGGGGCCGGACCGCAGGTGATGTTTGGCGACCACGACAAGCAGATAGGTTTTGGCAAACGTATCTCGCCGGCACTGGACATTGCTGTAGGTAAATGGTTTACTCCAGGAATCGGAGTTCGTTTGATGTACAACGGCCTTTCTCTGAAAGGTGCAACCCGCTGGGGAGAAGCTCACTCTACTGGCGAACAAGTGCCTGGCTGGGGAAGCGGTATGAATTATTCGAAGTTCAAATATTACAACTTGCGCGCCGATGTATTGTTCAATCTGTCTAACCTGTTCTGCGGTTACAAGGAAAACCGTATCTGGAACAGCAGTTTCTATGGTGGTGTGGGCTACATGCGCACATGGGAAGCTCCTACCGCTGGTGATGTAACGATGAGTGCAGGTTGGTTGAACTCCTTCCGTTTGTGTGATGCGTTCGATGCTTTCATCGATTTACGTGCTTCCATGGTGGACGATGCCATTGACGGAGAAATTGGTGGAGCTAAGTTTGACGGTCTGCTGAGTGCTTCTGTCGGTTTGACTTACAAGTTCAAACGTCGCGGATGGGACAAGAGCAAGACTGTGGTTCGTACCAATGTGGGCGAAATCAATGCTTTGCGTGACCAGTTGAACCGTGCAAACGATGAAAACGCACGCTTGCGGAATGCCATCGACGAAAGCAACCGTAATCCGAAACAGGAAGTGAAGAAGACAGCTGCTTCTAACTTGATTATCTTCCGTATCGGAAGAGCTGTCGAAGGAAGCTCGTGCGAACCTGGGTCTGTTGGCTGAGGCTATCAAGGCTTCTGATCCGAATGCAGTGTACACCATTACAGGTTACGCAGATGCCGGAACGGGTAGCAAGAAGACGAATGAACGTCTGAGCAAGAAACGTGCGGAAGCCGTTTATGACTGTCTGGTAAATGAATACGGTGTATCTGAATCACAGCTCAAGATAGACTATAAGGGTGGTGTAGACAATATGTTCTATGACGATCCTCGTCTGAGCCGTGCCGTAATTACACGCGCTAACTAATTTTTATGTATCCCCTTTCCGGTGTGGTAGAGCCTGGAAAGGGGATTTTTTTGTGTTGATTGCTATAGAATGGGGGCTGATAAATTACTGCTTAATAATGAGGCTTTTTTTATAGAAGTAAGCCAGATGCTTCAGAGTGGGAATTCGGTAACGTTGCGGGCTAAAGGAAACAGTATGTTACCGTTTATTATGGAGGAGCGTGATACTGTGGTGCTGCAAAAGGCGGAAGCGTTCGCCGTGGGAAGTGTGGTGCTGGCTTGTTTGCCGGGCAATCGTTATGTGTTGCATCGGGTGTATAGAATAAAGGGAGAACATATCATGTTGATGGGGGACGGAAACCTCCATGCCACGGAATGCTGCCGCAGGGAAGATGTGGCAGGGGTAGTGGTGAAGATTATACGCGACGGCCGTGTGATAGACATCACTTCTTCTTCGCAACTGTTTATGGCGGCACTTTGGCGTAAGCTGCTTCCTGTACGCCGTTACCTGTTATTTGTGTGCAGATGGTGGATGCGAAGGGACAGGAGAATGAAAAAAAGATAGTATTTTTGTCTGTATGAGGATAGGAAAGTGTATAAAGTGGCTTTGGAATATTTCCTGTGGCTTCCGGATACCGATAATGGTGTATGCTTTGACCGGGATGTTGCAGGTGGGGGCTTCTTTATTTTTTGTGTTTGTCTGTAAGCACTTGATAGATATTGCCACAGGTGTGTCGGGAGATAATCTTGCCATATATATCGGATGGATGGTGGGCTGTCTGGTACTGCAGCTGGTATTGTCTGCTGTCCGTAGCTGTCTGACCAGTCGCATGGAGATTGCGTTACGGAATGAATTGCACCGCAAGCTTTTTGTGCATTTGATGGAGAGCTGCTGGTCGGGAAGGGAGCAGCTGCATACTGGAGATATGCTGAATCGTCTGGAGGAGGATGTGCAGACCATAACCGATGCATTGTGTCGGATGGTGCCTGCGGTGTTTATCACGTGTTTCCAGTTGCTGGGTGCTTTGTATTTCCTTTCTTATCTGGATATGCGTCTGACCATTGTGCTGGTTTTTATCATGCCTGTCGCATTGTTGTTCAGTAAAGGATATATACGAAAAATGCGCCGTCTGTCGCGCGAGATACGTACGACGGACAGTGAGATACAAAGTCATTTGCAGGAGAATTTGCAGCATCGTATCCTGCTTCGTACCTTGGAATATACCAGCCAGTCTGTACATAAGCTGGATGCAGTGCAGTCTGTACTGCAGGATAAGGTAAAGCAGCGTACTGATTTTTCGGTGTTTTCCCGCTCGATGGTGCAGGTCGGTTTCATGACTGGCTATGCCGTTGCCTTTTTATGGGGCGTATTCGGTTTGCGTGAGGGGACGGTAACATTCGGAATGATGGCGGCATTCTTGCAGCTGGTATCGCAGATACAGCGTCCGATGGTGGACTTGAGCCGGCAGATTCCGGCTGCTATCCGGGTACTTACTTCGGCGGAACGTTTGATAGAACTGACTGACTTGCCTTTGGAGGAACGGGGAGAGTCAGTTCGTCTGGAGGGAAACCTGGGTATCCGTATGCACGGAGTGAGCTATACTTATCCGGAGGGGAGCAAGGCTGTGCTGTCTGATTTTACGTATGATTTCAAGCCGGGTAGTCTGACGGCTATTGTGGGTGAAACAGGAGTCGGGAAAAGTACGCTAATCAGGCTGATTCTGGCTTTGTTGCGCCCTGATAGAGGAGATATTGTATTTTATAACGGGCAGCAGGAGGTGGTAGCTTCACCGCTTACACGCTGCAATCTTTCCTACGTGCCTCAGGGGAATACGCTGGTAAGCGGTACCATCCGGGATAATTTGCGGATGGGAAATCCTCATGCCACGGAGGAGGAGTTGAAAGAGGCACTTTATCTGGCGGTGGCAGATTTTGTATTTGATTTGCCGGAAGGGATGGATACGTTATGCGGAGAGCGTGGCTCGGGGCTTAGCGAAGGGCAGGCGCAGCGTATTGCCATTGCACGGGGCTTGCTACGTCCGGGAAGTATCTTGCTGTTGGATGAGCCGACTTCTTCATTGGATAGCGAGACGGAAAAGCTGCTTCTGGCGCGTCTGTCGGACCAGTTGCACGGTAAAACACTTCTTCTGATCAGCCATCGGGAAACGATTGCACAGCTTTGTACTTCTGTGGTCTGGATGAAAAAGCAGCAATAATTCTTATCAAGAATGAAGGCCCTAAATGAAACGCCCTTATTTCCAGTTGCGCACTGGAGATAAGGGCGTTTGTTTTTAGGGGGCTATTGGCTGATGGTTTTGCTTACAGTTTCACAACCAGCTTCTTACCTGAATAAGTTACTTTCTTGTCGGCTTTAACCATGACGGTTTCTGCTGACTGCTTGCCAGGTTGCATCAGCGTGATACGGAAGTTGCGGCGTTTCAGCATCTTCGGGTATTCACCATTGCGGTCGCTGATGGTCAGTGTGCGTGAGGCATCGTTCCAGCTGAATTTAATGGTGGAGAACATACCCTTTTCGTAGTTATAGTTATCAAACTCGTCTTCGTAGAGCACGAATTCGCCATTGGCTCCCGGGTAAACACAGATGTCCAGGTTATCCCATTTCTTTTCAGTAGCGTACTGTACTTTCGGACCAAGCGGAAGGATGCTTCCCGCCTTGATGTAAAGTGGCAGGATGTCAACCGGACATTCGCGCTGGATTTCCTGACCGCCTGCTACGGTTTCGTTAGTCCAGAAATCAATCCATTGAGAACCTTTAGGCAGGTAGACTTTTACCGGAGCAGAAGCTTTCGCTACGTCGGGCACGGTAGTAACTCCCTTGTTGCCTTCTACTTTCTTGGTGTAAAGCGGTTCTGTTACCGGGCATACCAGAATGTTTTTACCGAACATGTATTCATCGTCCAGCAGGATAGCCTTACGGTCGTTGGCAAAGTCCATTACCAGCGGACGCATCATGGTACCGTCTTCCTGTACTACGGCTCCATCTAAACTATATATATAAGGTAAGAGACGGTAGCGAAGTTCGATAATACGTTTCTGTGCATCGTAAGCCCAGTCACCTTCCTTGCCAAAGAGGTCAATTTCATTCATCATCGGTGAAGAACAATGGTTACGCATCAATGGCATGAAGCAACCCCACTGGAACCAGCGTACATGCAGTTCCTGATAAGCTACGTTAGTGCAGTCATTGTTGTATTCCCATCCGAAGAAACCTCCTAAGTCCGTGTTCCAGAACGGGATACCGCAAAGCGTGTAGTTCAGTCCGGCTGGAATCTGCTGACGGAGTACATCCCAGCTTGATACCACGTCGCCGCTCCAGCTTAGGGCACCGTAGTGCTGCTGACCCAGGTAACCGGAACGTGTCATCTGGAACACACGTTTATCGTCCGATACGGCACGCTGGTGTTCATAGATACCCCGGTTGTGCTCCAGCGGGAACGCATTGTGTACGGAGCGGAAAGAACCATCGGCTGTCATCAGGTCGAAGTCGCTTTCTTTCGGGTTCAGATGGTCGGGTTCTGTTGAGTCGGTCCACCAGGCATCGATGTTCATTTTATGCAGGTGGCTGAGGTAACGCCAGTACAGGTCGCGGGCATCTTTGTTGAACGGGTCGTAAGGGTGTGCACCCGATTTCGGAGGCCATGTTTCAAATTTTAGCAAGGCTCCCATCTTGTCCAGTTCCTTGAACTGGTCGGTCCATGGTCCGAAGCTGGCCCATACGGAAATCATCAGGTGTGCATTGTTCTTATGTACGTATTCCACCATTTCTTCCGGGCTTTTGAAGCGAGGTTTCGGATAGCGTGCATTCTTGTCTTCTCCATTCGGAAGGTAGCGAAGCGCTTCCTTGTCATCCATCTTGTTGATGTAGCGTGGATTCACGAATTTCATGGCATTCCAGTTGGAGTCACATCCCCAGTACTGCCAGTCCTGTACGATACCATCCAGCGGAATCTGAAGTTTGCGGTATTTGTCGAGTACGCCGCACAGTTCGTCCGGACTCTTGTAGCGTTCGCGGCACTGCCAGTAACCCATGGTCCAGAGCGGGAACATGGTAGCCTTTCCGGTCAGGTCACGGATGCAGGCGATTACGCCATCCTGTGTGCCGTCTTCGTACAAGAAATAATAATCGGAGCAAAGTCCTACCTGTGAAGAGAAGGAAGTTGCATACGGCGTATCGCTGAAGTCAGAGATACCTGGATTATCCCAGTACACGCCATATCCTTTTTCAGATGTAAAATAGGGGATACAGATATTGGTATTGCCGTTTGACAGGTGAATTTGCTGGTTGCGGTGGTTCATGGCTCCGCTCTGGCGTTGTCCTAATCCGTAGATAGCTTCTTCCGGTTCAAGGCTGAATGCCTGGCTGACGGTAAATGCGTCACGGTTTACGTCCTTGCGCGGAATGAAATTGGTACCTTCCACTTTTTCCTTTAACAGTGTTTCCCCTTTCAGGTCGGTATAAGTCACCTTTCCGGTAGCTACGTCGAGTGTCACTGTCATTTTTCCGGAGGTCATGCATACCGTGTTTCCATTCTGTTTGTAGGAGATTTCTACCTTTTCCGGAGTCTTGATAACCGGATAACTTTTCTTTTCGGGCATTTCAGCCGAAGGATACTTTACGATGCGCACAATAGAAGGAGAGTAGAAAATCACTTCCCCGTTCAATGTGGGCTGTGCAGTCTGGAACTTTCCTCCCTGAGCGGTCTTTTCAAAAGTCTGACCGAAGGAAGACAAACAAGTGGCCAGTGCAGCAAGAAATAAAATCTCTTTTTTCATGTTGAACAAGTTTGTTTTTCGTTAAATCTGAATACAAAGGTTGATGGTTCAAATGTAAAGAGATTCTTTGTAGAGCAGGAGAACAGAATGCGCCAAAGAGCGGTATGAAATGCTTCAGAGAGGGGGCTGATTCATTTTTACCCCTCTTTTGATTCAGATGTATCCCCTTTTTCCTGCTGTTTCTGAAACTCGCTGGGGGTCATTCCGTACTCTTCCTTGAAGCAGGAAGTAAAATATTTCCGGTTGTAATAGCCTAATGCCAGGGCCACTTCGTTCACGGTGGTATGAGGATCTTTTAACATGCGGCAGGCATGTTGCATCTTCACGCGACGGATATATTCTAATGGAGTAAGCCCCGTAATGGCCTTGAGCTTGCGAGTCAATGTGGAGCGTGACATGTTGACTTTTTCTGCCAGATGCTGCACGTCGAATTCAGCTTCACTCAAATTATCTTCTACCGCTTTCAGGATATTTCCTAACAGAATCTCATCCAGTTTGGCAAATTCCATTTCTGAAATACGGACTTCAGTTTGCGGAACAGGTTTTTCATCCAGGTAGGAACGCATTTTCATCAATTCCGCGCTGTCGGCATATAGTTCTTCATTTTTCAGCTTCATCCGACGGAGGTAGAAACGAAGTCCGACAAAGATTCCGGCTATCACTACCAATATATAAAAGGCGATGGCCCATCCCGTCTGGTAGAAGGCAGGCAGACGCTCAATGTGAAGTCGCGTGACTTTCTCGCTCCATATTCCATACCCGTCGGTCGCCTTCACCTCGAATACGTAGTTTCCGTGAGGCAGGTGCTTGTAGCTGACGGTATGTTGTCCTACGGTGGTGTAGTTCCATTCTTTATCCAGTCCGGCCAGGCGATAAGCATAACGTATTTTGCGGGCATTCAGGTAGTCAAGAGATGAAAAATGAATGTCCAGATCATATTCGTCCGGCTGGAGTGTCAGAGAATTTCTGTTCGCTATGGGTTTGCCCATGACGTACAGTCCGGTGATAAACGTCGGAATATCCTTGCTGGGCTGGTCAAGGCGGTCGGATGGAGTTACTGCACAGATGCCTGGAATGCCACCGAAATAAATCCGTCCGTCATGTCCCTTACAGATGGCTGTAGGAATGAACCGGCGGAGCAGCATGGAATTGTCGGTGGTAGGGTAGGTGGAAAACGAGTGGTTTTTCGGATTATACTCAATCAGTTTCTGGTTGGTATCTATCCACAGATGGCCGTATACGTCAAACTCCAGCTGGTTGACAATGTTTCCGTTCAGTTCGCATAGCCGGGTATGGTCTGTCAGTTTGTTTGTCTGTATATTCAAGGCATAGACTCCTCCTTCCTGCGTGCCCATCCAGATGAGGCTGTCTTCCTGCACACTCAGGCAGGTGATAGAGAGGGGAGAAAGAATCTTTCGGCATTCCCCCTTGGGAGACAGCTGATAAAGCCCTTTATTCAGTGTTCCAATCCATAGATTTCCCCGCTTGTCTTCCTTGATGGCACTTACCAGTCCTAATGTATCGCAGACCGTATGCCATTGGTTGTTGTGTAGAGAAAAAGCAAACACTCCGTTGTTGGTACCTGCCCAAAGTGTGCCGTTACGGTCCTCGTAAGTCTGGGTAAAATGTCTTTGGGCCTTTTCCGGAAGGCTCAGGGTACGGAAGTGCTTCATTTGCATACCTTCCCGTCCGAGTTCATAGATAAGGTTGCGCCCTTCAGGTATCACCCATACATTTCCTTCCCTCCGGGCCTCGCTCATTTGCTTGATGGAGCCGAGCGAAAGCGTTTTTAGCGCGGAGAAGTCGTGGTAGAGACTGACTATATGGTTGGACAGGTCGTACAGCCCGAGTCCCGTCCGTTCCTGTGATATCCACATCTTGCCTTCTCCTGCATCGCAGAGGGCCATGATGGCCGGCTGAAAGCGAACCCGCTGTGGCAGAGCTGGCAGAGCAAATTCTTCCGGAGCGTTTTCCGTGAAATGGATAATGAAACTTTTCCCGTCAAAAGAGGCGACCCAGAGATTACCGTCTTTGTCCTGATAAATTTCATTCAGCATGTTTCCATATTCAGCCGGAAGACGAAAATCCGTCTGGCGCAAGCAGCGGCGGGCTTCATCGTAGCGCATGGCTATCAGAGAACTTCGTGTAGTCATCCAGAGAATTCCTTCGCGATTATCCTGCTCCAGGTATAAGATGTCTCCTTCTGTTTCTCCCATAGGGTTTACGGGAAGCGGCGAATAGGTATAGATGGAATCTTTGGGTGCGGAAGGATCGAAGAGCAACAGACCGTCGGAACTGGTTCCTACCCAGAAATAATTACGGGTACGGTCCTGAACGATGCAGGTCAGGTTTCGTCCTGAAGGCGGATTGGCATAACGGGTAAAAGTGTCTGTCTTTTTATCGTAGCGATAGATACCTTCCCTTCCTACGGTAATCAGAATCTGTTTCTGCCGGCTTTCGCAGAAACCGGCCATCCATGAGGGTTTTCCTTCATGGTCATATAGCAGGTAGGTTTTCTGTAATTTCCCCTCAGTGTTGTACCTCAGCAGTTTATGCCCCGTAGTTATCCACATAGCCCCGTCGGATGTCTTTCGTATGCTGTAGATAAAACTAGTCTGTAGCCGTTCAGCGTCCAACGGTGTAACCTGTCTGCTGGTTTTGTCCAGCATGTAGGCTCCATGGTCGGTTCCAAACCAGATTCTCCCCCTTTCATCTTCGGCAATGGACTGGATAGTGTTGTCATTCAGCAGTCCCGGGGTATTGATGTCGGAGCGGATGACACTAATCTGGTATCCGTCGTCGCAGCAAAGACCGTTCACCGTGCCATACCACATCAATCCTTCGCTGTCCTGAAAAATGCGGTGTATGGCACTGACCGGAAGCTGGGGCAGGGAAGGAACAGGGGTAATCCGGATATTCGAAGTGGCTTGTAAGGTAATTTCTATCAGACTGAAAATGAGTAAAAAACAAAATCTTTTCATGGTTTTTTCAGGACGCTAAAAAACGCAAGTGCGTTTGCTCTAAAACGCAAGTACGTTTTGATTGAAACGCAAGTGCGTTTTACCTAAAACACAAGTGCGTTTTAATTCAAACGCTTTGGCGTTTTCCTTTAAACGTAAGTGCGTTTTTTCAGGTATTTTGAACGAAAACTCTTATAATTTATAATCGTTTGTTTATTAATGTTTTATCCGTTGTTCCGATATTCAAGCGGGCTCATTCCTACATAGCGTTTGAAGTATTTTCCGAAGAATGATACATTGGCAAAATTCAGTGAGTCGGAAATGTTCTGAATGGAAAGCTGGGAAGACTTCAATTGTGATTTGGCATCCATGATGACCATGGACGAAATGATGTCCACACAGGTCTTTCCCGTAATCTGTTTCACGGTAGTGCAAAGATGTGCATGCGTAATCTGTAGCTTTTCAGCATACCAGGCTACGTTTCGTGTCTGATTGTAATGTTGCATGACCAGCTGGGCAAAGTTACGGCAAATCAGTTCACTTTTGGATAACGGATGTACTTCGTCGGTCTTGTTCCGATAGAGGATAGATATACCTTTATGTATGTCGGCATACAGATTGGTCGCAATTTCCGGTCTTATTTTCTCCGGAAGGAATTCATACATCTTGATAAGCAGCTGCATGTACTCCTCCATCATTTTGGCGCCTTCCGGCTTTAGATTGATAACGGGACGCCCCAGTGTGATGTACATCGTATCCAGAAAAGAATGCGACTGAAGATTGTGTTCCATAAACTGAGAAGAGAATCCTCCGAAGTAGATGTTCAGGTCTCCCTTAATGTCGTTTATCTGAAAGATACTTCCTGGGGTAAGTACGATAAAGTCGTTGGGCTCTACCGTTATCTTGTTGAGATTGACCGAGGCTTCCACTTCTCCGGAAGTACAAAGTACGAAAATCTCGCATTTCAGGCGTACCGGATAGTTTCTGTACAGCCCTAACAGTTCCTTACTGATGCCGGTACCTACCAGCCACTCTTCGGGCAGGTCTATTTTAGGTAATTCTTTTTCCATTTTATTCTGTTTTTTATTTATTGCATGCTTCCACCACTCTTGTTGTCTCCGCCTGCCTTTACGTCATCGTTTGTAATGCTACGCTGTGTCTTTTTCACCTGGGTTTTCAATTCGCCGAACCGCCAGCTGATGCTGATGCCGTATCTGCGTGAGGGATAACTGTTTTTCGACCATGAGCGGAACGTGTCTGTCCATACCTCATTGCTATAGGAGTTGTATTTCTGGAAGATATTGCTGGCAAAAAGCGAAATGTTCAGCCGTTTGTCTTTCAGGAAAGAACGGTTCAGGTTGACACCGTAATAGTAGAAGGAAGAACCTTTTCCTTGCAGGGATATGTAAGGAGTGCTTCCTCCACCGTAAAAGCTGAGACGTAGCTCCCAGGGGATGGTCTGCTGTATGTTGGCAAACACCTCACCGGCGAATCCGCTGTTGCGTGAGTTCAGCTCCTTACTCTGGAAGTCGGAATAGCTTCCGCTGGTATTAAGTGAGAGGCGGGTAGTGCTGCCCGGATTCCAGTTCATCCATAAGGCCAGGCGTGTGCGCTGGCTCTTGCCTACATTGCCGTAGGTGTTCTCCTGTACCCCATTGTTCATGAAGGAGTAGCGCTCAATACCGTTGTTGGTAAACGTATAAGTAAGGTTGGCATTCAGGCTGAACTTGGCACTGAAGGTATTGAAGGTCATTCCAAGAATGTGTGCCTTTTCCGTGTCCAGGTCTGGATTACCGTAGCTGATGGAAGTCGGGTTGCTGGTATCGCGGAAAGGATTCAGGTACCATATTCCCGGACGGTTGATGCGCATGTTGTAGTTGGCACGCAGGGTAGCGCTTGTACCTAACATATAAGACAGATTCAGGGTAGGAACCACGTCATCGAATCCGGCTTTGAAATTGCGTTCGGGCATATAGTCATATTCCACGTCCATGAACGTATGTTCGTAGCGCACACCAGCTTTTGCTCCGAATTTCTTCCATTTCAATTGATAATCAGCGTATGCTGCCAAAATGTGCTGTCCCTGCTGGTATTTGCTTGAAAGGTCCTGGTTGGCTTCCATTTCGCCTTGGCCATTTTCTAGGAAATACTGGCTGTCACTGTAGTTTTCACGGAAAATGTATTTCATACCGGCGTCTATGTAGTGCTTTTCATTCAGCGGATTGACATAATCAATCTGTGCCGTATGCTCTGCCGTATGCGCATCGTTGTCGAAATACTGGTGAAGCAGGTTGAAGGGTACGTCTTTCATTTCGTCATAGTCGGTATCGGCTTCATTGTTGTTCGGCGAGTTGTTGAACTTGTAGGATAACGTGAGGTATTCTCCTTTCTTTTTGAAGGAATGCTGGTAGTCAGCGTTGATACCGATGTTTCCAAACTGACTGATTGACCGGTTGAGGGTCTGGTAACTGTAGCGTTCTTTCCAGTCATTGTCGCTCATGATGGTACGCGAATCGCCGTGTGTGTCAAATTTCCCTCCAAAAACATTGGCTGAAAACGTAATAAGGTTCAGGGTGTCTATTTCATAACTTCCTTCAATGTTGCCGAACTGGAAATTCCCTGTACTCTTGGAAGAACCTTGTGTCAGCAGATGGCGGTAGTCAGTAGACGTGAAATCTTCACGTTCGCTGTCAGAAAGGCTGCGAGGCTGGTTCTGATGGTTGTATGAGTAGTTTCCGGTGAGGGTAAGCTTTCCTACCTGCACTGTTCCATAGCCATATCCTGACACTCCCATGTTATTGACATTGGCTCCGAGCGTAACATTGTATCCCTGCATTTTGGCATCGGTCGTAATGATGTTCAGGATACCTCCGATACCTTCTGCGTCGTATTTGGCTCCCGGTTCCGTTATCACTTCGATGGACTTGACGGAGTTGGCTGGCAGGCTGCGGAGCACCTCCTTCGGGTTGTTGCTCATCAGCGTATTGGGCTTCCCGTTTACATGTACCTTGAAATTGCTGGACCCGTTGACTTGTATGTTATCCTCTCCATCGACGGTGACGAGCGGTACCTTTCGCAGCATTTCGAGGGTAGTGTTGGTTTTGGAGTCAGGATCATCTTCTATGCTGTAAGAAATTTTGTCAATTTCTGCTTTTACAAGGGGTTTCTGGGCTACTACTTCCACGCCTTTCAGCATTTGGGTATCATCACAGGTATAAAGTGTGCCCAGGTCGGCCACCCGCTGGTTATTGGTGATGCTAAAACGGCGCACCACTGTACGTTTTCCTACCGAAGTGATTTGCAGGGTATAATTTCCGGTTTGCGGTAACTTCTCCTGAAATTTTCCTTTTGCATCGGTCACATTCATTCTGACCGGTTTCTCCGGCGATTTGTCGAGCGTAATGCGTATGGTGGCATAGGGTTCGCTTTCATGTGTCAGTGAGTCGACAAGTATACCTTTCACGGAAAATTGTGCGTGAACATTACAAATGCTTAGAATCAGAAATGTAAAGATGCCTGTAAATTGTGCAAGAATTTTGTGTTTCATAAAATAAGGTGTGTGGTTGCGGTTTTTGGTTTCTTGTTTGTTTCAAGTTGCCCAAAGATAGGGAAAAAATAAACTGCTTCTGTAGGTGGTAATTTAAAAATATGAAAAGGTGTGATAAAAGAAGTAATGGTATATTTTAAAAATAGACCATTGAACGGTCGTAAAAATGCTACTTTTCAGTTAATTATCAAGGCTATTTGGACAATTTCTTTTTGCTGGTTTTAAAAATCAGCCAAAAATAAAATAAATAGACCTTGTGAGGGTTTGGGAATTGGTGTTACTTTGCACGCGGAAAAATAGTTTTCCATCTAAGTTTAAAGAAACTGATATATTTGATGTTTGCTGCAATGAATCTAAAAAAGAGAGTAATACTCATTTACAGCTTATTATCTTTGATTTTGGTGTCCTGCGCTAAAGAGGATACAGCAAAGAATAATGGAATGGGTACTTTTACAATGAAGCTGAATGCGACTAGTGAAGTGATAGGTCTGAATGAAAAATCGCGCGCAGAAGAAGCTGGTGAAGGTGAAACATTGATTCTGCCCGATGTGAATGATTTCTCGGTTAGCATTTCTTCTTTAGGAGAACAAGTTTGTGGATGGAGTTCTTACAAGAACATGTGCGAAGAGGAGATACCTGAATTACGTGTAGGTACCTATCAGGTAAAAGCATGGTACGGAGATGTGTCAAAAGAAGGGTTTGAGTTACCTTACTTTGAAGGAAATCAGGAATTTTCTATAAAGAAAAATGAAACGACTCCTGTAGAAGTTACTTGTTATTTGGGCAATGCTCAAGTGAAAGTTAACTATACTGATGAGTTTAAAAGCTATTTTTCTGATTACTCTGCTGTCATTGCGACCTCATTAGGAAATGAGGTGGAGTATGTAAAAGATGAGACTCGGGCTGCCTATTTCTCTCCGGGAGAGTTGATTGCAAAGGTAAAAGTGAAAAAGTCCGGCCAGTCAACAGAGGCTGTTTATCAGGCTAAAGTGTTTACTGCAGAGTCTCGCCATATCTATACGCTGACGTTGGATGTGGAGGCAGGGTCGGCTACTATGACGGGTTCTTTTTCTGAGGATGTCGCAGGAGAAGAAGTCCGATTCGACGTGTCGGATGCAGCTTTGAATGCACCGGCACCTTATTTTAAAGCTAATGGTTTTACAGATAATGTTCCTCTTGAGCCGATTGAAGGTGCAGAACAGAAAGAACAGGTTACAGCTTATGTGAATGCGGTGGCAGGTATTCAGTCTTGTCGTTTGACTACTACTTCAGACTTCCTTTCAGAAAAAGGATGGCCTGCTGTAGTCGATTTGGCTGCTTCTGGAGAATATGCTTCCATTTTAACAGAGATGGGCTTGAAAACGAAAGGTTTGGAAGGGAATCGTGCCCAGATGGCTCATGTAGATTTTACCACATTGATTGCAAATTTACCGACAGGTGGAAATCATGAATTCAAGCTGGAGGCTACGGATGTATATGGCAAAGTTTCTGAAACTCCGTTGGTATTGACTGTGACTCCACAAGGATGTGAGTTCTCAGTGGCTGCGTCTACGGTAGAGGCTCCTTTTTACGGGAATACTTGTCAGGTAAATGTATCATTTAAAGATGGAAATCCGGCAAACGTACATTTTCAACTGGCAGAAGGAAAACAGGATTTGGAATTTGTGCGTGCTGAAGAATTATCTTCAAAAGATGGTTTGAAGGTCTATACGGTTTATTTGAAGGCTCCTGAAACGGTGAAGTTTATAAATCCATTTAAAGTTTCTGCATCTTACTTAAGTTATATAAAAGAAACAGGAGAACTTCCTGTGAGTATGGGTATTTTAGTGGATAACCCAGGGGACGTGTGGGCTAAGAAAGCTGTGTTTCATGTATATAATGAAACTGCTTTGGCTGATATAAAATTGCAGAGACAACAAGGAGATGCTTGGACGGATGTAACTACAGAATCTAGCGGAAGCTATAGTTTGGTAGCGAAAGGATTGGACTCTGGAACGTCATTGAAACTTCGTGCAGTAAAAGGTGAGGAGTATTCTAATTCTGTGGATATTACGACGGAAGAGGAATTGCAGGTGCCTAATGCGGGATTTGAAGATTTTTATGATGAATATGTATGGAAAGGAATAAATGTTACAGGTGGTAATGTGGATATGTATACTTTTTATCCTTATGCAAAAGGAGAAACAGATCCTTGGTGGAGTAGCCGCAATGCTTTAACAACAGCCGAAGAGGGAGCTGGAGATTTCTCTTATTACTATATTGTTTATCCTGCCACAACTTATGTGAATTCATCTTGGGCTGCAAGTTCAAAAGTGGGGTTACCTACGGTGCCGTGTTCCGGAGATAAATCTGCGGAAATAGCTTCTATCGGATGGGGAAAAGGAAGCACTTGTACAACAGGATTGTTAGGTAATAAAATGTCTTGTAAAAAAACGATTGCAGGTGCTTTATTTATAGGTACCTATACAAATGGAGAGGAACATCATGGGCATGAGTTTTCTTCACGTCCTCAAAAAATGACTTTTTCTTATCGTTTCCATTCTTATAACTCAGAGTCTGCTTCCGCAACAATTCGTTTGGAACATCGAGATGGAGACCTGATATACGTGTTAGCTGAAAAAGAGTTAATACTTACTCCTGATATGGTTTCTAATGAGGTTCAAACTGGGGAGTTGGCGTTGGATTATAATGAACAGAGCAGTAAATATAAAGCTACTCATATTTCAATTTCATTTTTGTCTTCAACAGCTGATTCACCGGCTTATGAACCATTTTATGTAGCAGATAATTGGAATGGAAATCGTTATTCTCGGGCAATAGGTAACGTATTGGTTATTGACGATGTAAAATTAATTTATGAATAAAATAAACCTAACTTATATGAAGAAACAGATTTATTTCTTGTTAAGCTTGTTCGCAGTTGTTTTATTGACAACAGCTTGTCATAGTGAAAAGGTGGATTATGAAATAAAGCAGGAAGGACAGTTGAACTTATCTTCTTTGCAGTTGACTCCTAATACGGACCCGTTGGTTACAGAATCACGTGTAGCAGCAGAATTAAATGATTATATTGTGGAAGTGTATACTGAAGCGGGAGAACTAGTGAGTTCATGGAAGTACGCTGAGATGCCGGAAGTGTATACACTGAAAATAGGGAAATATAAGATTGTGGCACATGCTCCTGTTACGGAAGGCGCGGCTTTTGATACACCTTATTGTGAAGGAGAATCAAAAGTGTTTGAAATTACGCAAGATAACTTGACGGATGTGGGAGAAGTGGCATGTACACTGCATAATGTGAAGGTTACCATCAATTATGCTGATAATCTGAAACCTTTATTGGGCGATGATGTGAAGGTGACAGTTAAAATAGGTTCGGAGTCACTGGAATATGGAAAGGATGAAACTCGTTCGGGGTTCTTTCATTGTACAGAAACGAATACGGTTGATGTGATTTTTTCTGGTACAGTGGATGGAGTTGCGGAAAATGTAACCAAATCGTATACAGGTGTAGCGTTGGGCACAGAACTGATAGTTACATATAATTTGATTGATGCGGTGTTTGTGGATCCTGGTACAGGAGGAAGTGCTTCTGTAAACGGTTTAAAACTGGATGCGACTTGCACATCGGTAACTATAGAGGGATCGGTTCGTCCTGAAGAAGATGAAATTTTAGATTTTGGAGTTCCTTCCATTGTAGGAGAAGGGTTTGATTTGAGCCAGCCTGTCACGGATTTGTCTCAGGAAGTGGTAGTAGACTTACTGGCTCCAGAAGGGGCAGCACATGTATTTGTGGAAATAACTTCTGATAATGCGGAATTTAGTGGAGTAATTGCAGAAATGTTTCCTCAGAATCCTTTTGATTTGGCTGAACCTGGTGAGGCTGAAGAAAATTTAAGTAATTTAGGTTTACCTATAAAGGAAGAAGTGATTGGTCAGCAGAAAGTTGTTTTTGATGTGACTCAGTTTGTTGGCTTGCTGGATGGGTTCCCAGGTGTTCATCAGTTTAAGTTAACTGTAGAAGATGTGAATGGAGAAAAGGCGGAAGCTACTCTGACAATTGACAGTAGTAATGCACAGTAAATTTAGGAAGTGATGAAAAAAGTATTCTTAATAATTGGAATCATCTTTTCGCTTTGTGCTTGCCGGCAGGAAAATCGTTATTTGGGTGAAGGAGAAGGGGCATTGAGTCTGCAAGTGACGATGGGAGAAGCTGTGGAGGTAGTATCCAGGACATCTCTTGGAAATGAAGAGATAGAAGCCTTGAAAAATGATTGCAAGGTACGTATTTATGAAGGCGATAAGTTAATACGAAAATATTCCTCCTGGAGTTCTGTGCCTGAGAAAATAGATTTGTCAGCAGGTACAGATTACCGGGTTAGGGTCGTTGCGGGTGATTCGGTCTCTGCTTCATTGGATAAGAAATATTATGAGGGAGTAGAGACGTTTTCTGTGGTTGATGGCCAGACAACTTCAGTGGAAGTAAACTGTAATATTGCCAATACGTTGGTGAAGGTGAATTTTAGTGAGGAGCTGAAAACGTATTTGGCCTCAGGCGCTGTGACTGTGTCGGTTGATGCAGCCAATGGTGCTTTAGATTATAATTGGAGTGAGGAAGGAACGGAGTCTCCGGTGGGATATTATATGCTTCCTTCAGGGAAAGAATATTTGACTTGTGTCTTTAATGCTACCACAAAAAATGGGAAGAAAATAACTCAGACAAATAAGATAGAGCCGGCCAAGGCTTCTACCTTATATACGTTAACCTATACGCTTAGTACTGAGGAACCTGAGCATCCTACTGATGAAGGTGGAGCGTTTTTTTCATTGAAAGTAGATGAAACTCCACTTTATACACAAAAGGAAGAGATTGGCATTTACCGTCGTCCGGTAATTCGCGTAATGTCGGGAGAAGAGGAAATCAGTACAGATTCTCCTTGGTTTCTTAGCTTGAACTCTTCTGTATCTCCCCAAATAATTATGTCTGGTTCATCAGCTTTGACGACAGCTTCTGTAGAGGGAACATTATTGGAAAAGTTGGGACTCTCAGGAATTATTGATTTGTTATCGGAAGAGTCAGTTAGAGCGTTACAGCAGAAGGGAATTACCTTGACAATTCCTGCGGAAGCTCAAGGAAAACAGATTGTCATGGATTGGGGGAACTCATGGAATGAACTGCTGAAAGAAGAAACGATGTATTCATTGAGATACGTACTGGCAGATGAACAAGGAAAACAACGTGAACTTGACTGGCAGATTGTGGTATCGGATATGAATGTTCAGGCGGTTGAAATCCCACGTTTTGAGACTTGGGCAGATAGAACGGTCTTTTATGGAGAAGTGATTGAAGGGCATACTCCAGGAGCAGAAACGGTATATAGTTTCCAGTATCGTAAGAAGGGAGAAGAAGCCTGGAGTCAGAACATTCCGGCTGTTCTTTCTGGGCAAACAATCAAATCAGATGTATTGAAGGGACTTACTCCGGGAACTACATACGAATATCGTATTTTAGAGGATACGAAGATTTCAAATATGATTTGTGAAGTGACTACAGAAAGTGTTTTCCCTTTAGATAATAATAGTTTTGAGTATACGTCAAGAGACGGAAAAGTATTAAGAATTAGTCCGGATCCTTCTAATTATTGGTGGGATAGTGGTAATGAAGGTTCTGCTACGTTAGGTGTAGACGTGACTTATCCGGATACTTCCGTGAAGCATTCTGGAAATCAATCTTTGAAATTGCAATCTCAGTATGTATCATTCTTGGGTTTTGGAAAATTTGCAGCAGGAAATTTGTTTGCAGGTGAATTTTTAGGTACAGAAGATACTTATTATGGGATACTTGGATGGGGAAGAACTTGTGCGACGCGTCCGTTGGCTTTACGGGCATGGGTTCGTTATACTCCAGGTACAGTTGATTATACAGAGACTGATAAAATCAGTAAAGGTGATAAGGATAAAGGTATTATCTATATTGCTGTAGGAGACTGGGTTTCTGATGATGCAAATTATGGATCACAATGGCCGGTTGTGGTTCGTACAAAGGGACCTAAATTGTTCAATCCTAAAGATACAGGCACTATAGGATATGGTGAGATGATATTTACAGACAATGTAGGATTAGATGAGAATGGAGGAATGAAAGAAGTTATCATTCCATTGGATTATGATAATTATGGAGGAAGAACGCGTATACCTACCCATATTATAATAGTTGCTTCTGCAAGTCAGTACGGTGATTATTATTCTGGAAGTACTAGCAGTGTGATGTGGCTTGACGACCTGGAGTTGATATATGAAGAAAGTAAATTACCTGAAAATTTGAGATAAGTGAAGAAATTTATATTCCTTTTAAGTCTCTTGTGCTTGACCTTGTCGGTTCAGGCGCAAGAGGAAAAGAAAAAGATAGCCGATAACGTATTTGTGCCTAAAGGACAATGGATTGTGGGTAGTTCTGTGTCATATTCTGAGCATACAGAAGAAAACTATCAGTTTTTGATTATTGATAAGTTCAATTCCGATGGATATTCTTTTAAAGTAAGTCCGTTGGTAGTTTATGGTTTGAAAGATAACTTAGCTATGGGAGGACGTTTTTCTTATGGGCGTACCTTGACCAAATTTGATAACCTGAATTTTGATTTGGGAGATGATCTTTCTATTAACTTGAACGATACGTATGAACTGACGCATTCATACACTGTAATGGCTATCATGCGAAATTACATAACTTTGGGAAGTAGCAAACGATTTGCATTGTTTGCAGAAACACAGTTGAAATTTGGAGGTAGTCAGTCAAAACTTGTGACTAAATCAGGGCAGGAAGTGAGTGGAACCTATTCCACTTCTACTGATTTGGGTATTGGTGTTTCTCCGGGTATTGTTGCTTTTGTAAATAACTATACGGCTGTAGAAGTGAGTGTGGGAGTTCTTGGTGTGGATTTTGGTAAAGTACATCAGAAAAAAGACCAGATTTATACTGCAGATCGTTCTTCCAGTTCTGCAAATTTTCGTATTAACTTATTTTCTATTGGCTTAGGTATAGCCTTTTATTTGTAACAGAATGAGAAAGATAATATTATTCCTTTTCTTGTGCTTGGGAATAGGTGTGCAGAAAAGTTTGTCTCAAGTGCGTGATACGATTGTGATACATGATACGGTATATGTTGAGAAACCTAAGAAAAAACCGATAACTGTAGAATCGAACAATCTGATAAAGATGAAAGCGATTGGTCGTTATGATCGTGGAATCTTGAACTATCGTTTTGTTCCTAAAGGGAAATGGATTGGAGGATTAACCTTCTCGTACGTGAACTTGGACAGTGATAATAGCAGCATGTTGTATGCTATTTTGGGTGATATGGATGCTACGTTTACAATGAAATCAATTCATCCGTTTGTGGGATATGCACTGAAAGACAATGTGGTGGTGGGAGCTAAGTTTGGTTACAGCCATATTGTGGGTGATTTGGGTAATATAGATTTGAATCTGGGAGATGATTTGAGCTTTAATATAGGCAATATGCGTTATACGGAAGATATGTATTCTTTCGGGGTTTTTAATCGCTCTTATGTGGGATTGGATGAAAATGGAATATTCGGATTGTTTAATGAAACAGCTTTGACTTATAAGCGGGGAACATCGAACTTTTCAGATGGAGAAGGAGATAGTATGACTCATACGGAGACAGATGTGAATGAGATACATCTGGGGATTAATCCGGGAGTAGCTGTTTATATTACTAAAAATGTGTGTGCAGAAATGTCCTTTGGAGTTGCCGGATTTAAGTATCGTTGGGAGAAACAACGGGATGAGTCTGGAGAGGTTGGAAAAAGGAATAGTAGTGGCGCTAATTTTAAGATTAATCTTTTTAATATTAATATTGGTATAACCTTTTGTATGTAGTTATGTGGAATACATTATATAGAATTGCTATTAGTATAATGCTGGTTGGTACTCTAAGCTGTTGCATCAAAAATGATATACCTTTTGCTAAGGTACCTCTTTCTATTACAGGTATAGAAGTTGAGGGACAGTCGGGAAGTGCGGTCATCTCGGAAAGTGAAAGTACTGTGACGGTTACTTTGCAGGAAACGGTAAACCCTAAAAAGGTGATGTTGAAAACTTTTACTTATACAGAAAAGGCTTCTTCTACTTTGACTGCCGGTACAGAGATAGATTTAAGTCAGCCTTATGAGGTTACTTTATCCCTTTATCAGGATTATAAATGGGAGATAATTGGAAATCAGCCTATAGCACGTCGCATGATAATTGATGGGCAGCTTGGAAATTCGGAGTTTGATGTGAAAAATCATTTAGCTACTGCTTCAATTCGAAAGAGTGCTGATTTAAAGGATATTGTTTTGTCTGATTTAAAATTGGGACCAGAAGGAGCTTTGAATGACGGAGTGAGTGGAACTCCGGAGGTTCAATGGACATTTTATCGTGATTTTGCCCAGGCATCTGTACATGTGACTTTTAGTGATTTTGTGGATGAGACTTGGACTCTCCGCGTTTACAAAAGTGATAAGGATGTGGTTACAGAATCTGCTGATGGATGGGTTAATGTGGCATGGTTATATGGTGCTGGTGTGGCCGATACTGAATGTGGCTTTGATATTCGTGAAGATGGAAGTGAAGACTGGACACGTGTAGATCAGAAGTATGTGACCATGGATGGAGGTAAATTTACAGCTCGTGTTCCTCATTTGAAGGCGAATACTACTTATGAATGTCGTGCTTACTCTGGCGATCAGGTCGGAGATGTGGTAACTTTCTCTACTACGGAGACAGGATCTGTACCTAATATGGGATTTGAAGACTGGCATCAGGAAGAGAAGGTAATTTGTCCATGGGCGCAGGAGGGAACTCGATTCTGGGATACTGGAAACCATGGAAGTACTACGTTGAGCGAGAAAGATAATATTACATTATCTACAGAAGACGTTCGTCCTGGTAGTACAGGGAAACTGGCTGCTGTATTGAAATCTCAGAAAATTGTAGTAAAATTTGCTGCTGGAAATCTATTTATTGGTGAATATAAGGAGACAAAGGGAACTAATGGCGTTTTAGGTTTTGGAAGAAGTTTTACTTCCTATCCGACTCGTTTAAAAGGTTATTTTAAATATCAGACTGCTTTGATTACAGAAGCTATTGATAAATATGCTTCATTAAAGAATCAACCGGATACTTGTATCGTATGGGTAGCTTTAGGTGATTGGGAACTTCAGGAAAATCCTAATAGTGGTGAAAAAACTGCGGTGGAAGTGCAGACGGATGACAAGGGAACAGGAAAGTACTTTGATAAGAACGATTCGCATATCATAGCTTACGGTGAGATGACATGTGGAGAAAATGTAAATGAATACACTCCTTTCTCTGTGGAACTTGAGTATAGGGCAACGAATAGGAAACCTACAGCCTTGCTGATTGTTTGTTCTGCCAGCAAATATGGAGACTATTTTACAGGGGCTCCAGGGGCTACTATGTGGGTGGATGATTTTAGCTTGGAATATGATTATGATGATTAGTCAGTAAGGTTATTGTAAAAGAATTGTAGCTGAATTTAGCTATACCATGGTAAACAAGTCTATCATTCTATTTGTTAGTAATAGATAAAGATAAACTTGTTTACCATGAATTTTATTATACGTAACCTATTTCTAATTTTCGTGTTATTATGTGCTGTCGCTTGTTCTTCGGATGAGAATCTCGGTCTGCCTTCTTTGGAAAATATTGATTTTAGAGTCTCTGTGGCAGGACAGTCGCGTGTGGTGATACAGAAAGACGGGAGTGGAGACTTTCAGGTAGGGGATGAGGTGGCTTTGCGAGTGTATGAATCGCAGCCGGATAAGCTTCAGGATAAAACGCTGCTACATTGCGAAGGAAATCGGTGGACTTCTTCCTTATATTGGAAAGACTGGGAAGGGACTCCTCATTTTTATGCGGTTTGGCCTTCTGCTACTCAGATTGAGCTGTGGAAGGGAGCCTGCTGGTATGTGCATCGGGTGAATCAGAACCAGTCGGCAGAGAAGGATTTTTTATCTTCTGATTTATTGGTGGCCGATACGGAAGGGCAGCGATATTCGCCAGTGAATTTGGATTTTCGCCATGCCATGAGTCGAGTAACAGTGAATATAAGAAACATGGAGGAGGCTCTGTCGGACGAGGAACGGAAGCAGATGCAAGTGTATGTTCATGGATATTTATCGGGTAGATTTGCTTTATCAGGAAATGCAGTGCAGGCTGCAGACGAGATGGGCTGGATACAAGCGTTCCCAATGGAAGAAGGTAGTTTTGTAGCTTTGGTTGTTCCGGGAGAGATGGAGCGTTTTCGGACAGAAGGCTGGGTAAAAATCGTAGCAGGAAGTCGGGAACTGGTGTATAACGCACCGGAAAGTATCGGAAGTAGTTTGGAAAGCGGGAAGCAGGTGACTGTGAACTTGCAATTGAAATCGGAGGAAGTGGTATCGGAAGAACCTGTCTGGTGGGTAGAGGGTATACAGCCCTCCGACCAGTGGGAGTATGAGGCTCCGGCGTATCGTATGCCCTGGACGCAGAATTGCGGGTGGTTTGACTGTAACAAACTGGATGCCAGAGATACCAGTCCCACGGGAGATGGAAGAACGTGCTGGGAGGCTTCTTCTTCGAACCTGATGCACTGGTGGCTGAATGCGAACCGCGGTTATGTGGAACGTTATCTGGAATACAAACGTCGTCTGAACCCGGATTTCTCGATTCCTTCGGCTTATCCGGATTCAAAGCATAGTGAGATTTATCAAGGATTCAAGAATCGTTTTGGCAATAAGTCGGGGTATATCGTATCGGGTGTAAACTGGTTCTTGTCAGGAATCTGCAACCGGGTGATGTATCCTCAGGATGTGCCGGAACAGGAAAATGCGGGCTTCTTTTTTGACGTGTTCGGTCGAAATTCGCTGGTGAAGCAGTATGGCAACGGGTATATGACAAAGGAGGAGTTTAATAACGCCATCAAATTGGCAAGGAAGCAGGGGATGGCCGTCGGACTGGATATTTTTATTCAAGGAGGCGGGCATGCCATAAATCTTTGGGGAGCTGAGTTTGATGAGAAGGGAGAGGTGAGTACGATTTATCTGGTAGATAACAACGATGGAAATTTGGGTGACTGGATTTACAAGGCTAAGATTGTGTATGAGCAGGATGCTTCAAGTGGAGCTTTGTTTACTTATATGAAATGGGTTTATAATGAAGACCTGAAGATAAAAATTATGGATTTGGTACTATTGGATAAAGGTACTTCTTATTGGGAGTCATTCTTTAAAAACAAAAACGGGTGAAACTTGAAAGTCAAGTCCCACCCGGATTTATAAACTAAAAATTAAAGTTTTATACGATTCCTTGAGCCATCATAGCGTTAGCTACTTTCATGAATCCGGCTACGTTAGCACCTTTCACATAGTTGATATAACCATCGGGTTCTGTACCGTATTTCACGCAAGCTTCGTGGATGTTCTTCATGATGCTCTTCAGTTTTTCGTCTACTTCTTCCTGGCTCCAGCTCAGCTTGATAGAGTTCTGAGTCATTTCCAGACCTGATACAGATACACCACCAGCATTGGCTGCCTTACCCGGAGCGTAAAGGATCTTAGCTTCCTGGAATACGCGGATTGCTTCTGGAGTAGAAGGCATGTTGGCTCCTTCTGATACAGCAAATACGCCGTTTGCTACCAGGGCTTTAGCATCATCACCGTTGATTTCATTCTGAGTGGCAGAAGGAAGAGCGATGTCTGCTTTTTCATTCCATGGACGAGCACCAGCTACATACTTGCAACCGTATTTTTCTGCATATTCACGGATACGTCCGCGGTAGAGGTTCTTCAATTCCATGATGTAATCCAGTTTTTCGCGGTCGATACCATCCGGATCATAGATGTAACCGTCAGAGTCGGACATGGTAACTACCTTAGCACCTAACTGAATCAGTTTTTCTACAGTATACTGTGCTACGTTTCCTGAACCAGATACCAAGCAAGTCTTACCCTTGATGTCAATGTTACGGGTTTTCAGCATTTCCAGCAAGAAATAGATGTTACCGTAACCTGTAGCTTCCGGACGAATCAGTGAACCACCAAATTCACGGCCTTTACCGGTCAATACACCGCTGAATTCGCGAGTCAGTTTTTTGTACATACCGAACATGTAACCTACTTCACGGCCGCCTACACCTATATCACCGGCAGGAACATCAGTTTCAGGGCCGATGTGACGCCACAATTCCAGCATGAATGCCTGGCAGAAACGCATTACTTCTGCGTTTGACTTGCCACGTGGAGAGAAGTCAGATCCACCTTTACCACCACCCA
>ENA-OPBW01000330-OPBW01000330.1-human-gut-metagenome-genome-assembly--contig:-NODE-330-length-39568-cov-11.875054_pt1 | contig 39568 bp, 38 predicted proteins | sample MGYA00241070_ERZ501456 | MGnify/ENA primary metagenome ERZ501456 (study PRJEB25962, sample SAMEA2042624) | human gut metagenome | biome: human gut; feature: human-associated habitat; material: faeces...
GCCTGCCGCTAAGGAGAGAAAAGGAGAAGAACAGGGAACACCAAAGAGAGAAGCAGGCGGGGAGACAGGCCCTCTCTATCTGGAACTGGGGATGCTCTGCCTGGGAGAACTTGGTGATTATGAGCGGGGGGAGGCATATTTTGGGCAGGCAGAAGGGGAGCCGCTGGCAGAAGAGCTGGAACGATTGTGCCAAAGCCTGCAGGGGGAGTCGGTGGCGGAAGGGAGCTTCCGGGCCGGACTTCGCAGGATTGAGGAGGCAGCAGAGAAACTGCCGGAAGAGGAAGCCCTTGTCTATCGCCGCTGTGTGCTCCTTGGATATCGTCAGCTGGACATGAAGGCGGACCAGGAGGCGGTAGTCCGCCTGGGAAAGAGCTGCCTGGAGGAAGAGGGAGAAGAAGAGAAGGCAGAAGTCCGGGGAATGGTGGCTGCCGCGCTGGAAGAACTGGGGAGAGAAGAAGAGGCCCTTGCCATGTATGAGGAACAGATGGAGGAAGAAGATGGAGCAGAAGAACGGGAAGAACTGTATAAGAAGACGGCGTCCCTTCTGGAGGCCCTGGGGAAGTCCAGGGAAGCGGCAGGGCGGCTTGAAGAGGGGATCCGGGAATTCCCTGACTCTGTAGGCTTGCGGATCACATCCCTTAAGAATCTTCTGGAAGCCTCGGGGCAGGACCGGGAACTGTGCCTGCAGACCATTGAGAGGTTCCTGAAGGAGTGCCCGAAGCTTGCGGGAGAAGAAGAATTTCAGAAGCTGATGAGAGAATATGGAATCAACGTGGAAGGAGGAAAAGTATGGGCAGAAAAGGCCGATCCATAATCCTGCTGTGCCTGGTGCTGGCACTGATCTATTTCCAGCAGGGGGCAGTGGGCTATGCAGAACACAGGGAGGATCCGACGCAGACAGAAGAAGGAGGATCTGCGGAAGAAGGGGAAGGAACAGAAGAACCGGAAGAGGAGCCGGTTAAAAAGTTTCAGCTTAAGGTAACTCCGCCGGATGGCGGAAACGGGTATTACCGCCATAAGCCGGAAGTAACCCTGACTCATGTGAGCAGGCGCGGGATCACCAGATACCGGACGGCTGCAGGCGATAAAATCCTGGCGGAGGGGAGCCTTGAGAAGGAGGGGGAGAAGGCGATCCTGGGAGACTGGGAGGAAGGAAGCAACCAGCTTACGGTCTGGATGGAAGAAGACAAGGAACCGATAGAGGGCTGCGCGGAGACAGTGGAGATCCGGGTCGATACCCGGCCGCCTAAGATCAGCATGAGCCTTCCAAACGGGTTTGACGCCTGGTATCTGGGGGATGTGAAGCTGTCGGTGCAAAGCCGGGATAAGACCAGCGGGGTTGAAACGGTGCGCTGCCTGGTGGACGGAGAGAAGATTGGCGCGTCGGAGAAAGAAGAGACCGCCTTTACCATTCAGAAAGCCTCTGCCGCAGGGCAGGGAGCGGTGGTGGAAGTGACTGTAAGGGACAGGGCGGGAAATGAAAGCCGCCTGACAGAGCGGGTCTATATTGACCGGACAGATCCGAAGATCCGGATCAGCGGAGCCTCCGATTATCTTATCAGCAGCCGGCCGGTGACTCTGGTGAGCCAGGTGCAGGAGGAAAATGTCCTGCATACGGCCAGGGAGGAGACTATCTGGGAGAATGAAGACGGGGAGAAGAAAACCCTGGAGGAAGTCTCCTGGAAGGACAGCGCTTCCGGGAAGCAGGCCGAGCGGAAACTGACAGAAGACGGGATCTATCAGATCAGCCTTGCGGCCCGGGATCAGGCAGGCCGGGAAGCAAAAGAACAGCTTCAGGTGATCATAGACCAGAAGGATCCGGTGATCCGCCTTGTGGATCAGCTGCGGGGAAAATATATGAAGAAGTTTGTCTGGGACACCCCGGCCAAGGAGTGGATCCAGGACTTTACTACTTATTCCTATGAACTTCGCCTGGATGGCCGTCTCTACTCCATGGGAGAAGAAGTGACGGAAGAAGGGTGGCACGTGCTGGAAGTCTGTGTGGAAGACGCGGCCGGAAATACTGCCCGGGCGAATGCCGGGTTTATGGTAGATCACACGGCGCCCCAGATCCAGATCCTGGATGTGGAAGACGGAGGGACCTATGAAGAGCAGGCGGTCTTCCGGATAAAGACAGGGAAAGCGGAGGATGAGATCAAAGAAGTGCGGATCAACGGAGAACAGCAAAAACTTACTCCCGGGCGGGAGTCCTATCAATATACGCTGGATGATTACGGGAATTATGAGATCCGGGTAAAGGCAGAAGATTACGCCGGGAATTCGGCGGAGGAGAAAATCCTGATCCGGGTGGTAGAGGAGAAGAATCTTCTGCAGAAGGTGGCGGAGCCGGTGGCCCGGCGGCTGGGGCTGACAAAAGAGAAAGAGGAACCAGAAGAAACACCAGCGCAGGAAGAGAAGGGGAGTATAGCGCCCTGGATGATCGGCGGTTCTGGACTGGCAGCAGTCGCGGGCGGAAGCGGGTGGCTGCTGTGGAGAAGAAAGAAATAACCTTATAAAAGGGAGGATGCCGGGTGACTGATCTCTCAGTCCCCGGCATGTATTATGAAAAAGTTTATTCAAAATAGTAGCTTACTACTCGTCAGTGGTCTTTCTCTCTTTCGATGGTTTTAGTATACGCAAGAGCTGTGAAGAAAAAATGTTAAAGTAGTAAAAGAATTTTGAAAATAAGATGAACAAATTGTGAACACGCTACTGCCGGTAAGCGAATACCGGCACACCGTCTTTGGTGGGTAGCTCTACATGTCCCTGGATAAGCGGTCTGGCGTATTCGATAAAGTCCGGGCTTAAGTCGGAGCCATCCCTTATGATCCACTCTGTGGGAACTGGTTTCTCCTCGTTGCAGATTTCATTCACATCTGCGGTGCCGTAGGATAATTCATAGGGCAGGCTGCGGCTCCGGAGAAAGGTGATCATCTTGCCGGTCTCTCCTGCAAGGGCGGCCTGTACGCCGTAGACTCCGGCATTGATGGCCTCGGTCAGGTCTACGCCTGACAGGTGGGCGCTGGAGCAGCGCTGGCATACATTCAGCTCAATGGAGCGTACTTTGACGCCCAGTTTTTCCTTCACCAGATTCTCCAGATATTTTCCGGAGCCAGTGAGCATCTTGTGGCCGAAATTGTCGGTGCCCACTTCACTGGCATACTCGCAGATGAAGGTACCCTTTCCATCGTTGATCCCTTCTGAAATGCAGACCACAAGGTTGGAGGTGGTCTTTAAGTTTTCTTTTACTTTCTCAATAAATGCGTCCTGGTCAAAGGCAACTTCCGGCAGATATACAAGAACCGGGTTGTCTCCTTCGAATTTGCGGGCCAGCACGCTGGCTGCGGTCAGCCATCCGGCGTGGCGTCCCATGATCTCTACGATGGTCACGGAAGGTTTATTGTCATAGACAGAAGCGTCCGCCGTGATCTCGCGGACAACGGAGGCCACATATTTGGCGGCGCTGCCGTATCCCGGCGTATGGTCGGTGTGCACCAGGTCGTTGTCAATGGTCTTTGGCACGCCGATGAAACGGATGTCGCTTCCGATCCCGGCGGCATAGCGGGAAAGCTTGCTCACCGTATCCATGGAGTCGTTTCCTCCGATGTAGAAGAAGTAGCCGATCTCCTTTTCTGCAAGCTTCTGGAAGAGCCGGGGATAGACCGGATCCTTCAGGTCTTCCGGCAGTTTGTAGCGGCAGGAGCCAAGGTAAGCCCCCGGGGTGGTGCGGACAAACTCCAGCTCGCCGTTTTCCGCCAGAGCTTCCATGTCCATAAACCGGTCCGCCAGGAATCCTTCGATTCCATTTACCATACCATAGACATGAGCGATCTCAACCGGGTGCCGCAGTCCCTCGGAAACCACTCCGTAGAGGCTGCCGTTGATAACAGCGGTAGGTCCGCCGGATTGTCCTACGATAATATTTTTCTTCATTGATGATCCCTCCAATTCGTACTGCGTATAAGCCTACTATAGCGAAAATTCCCGGATTTTACAATCAGATCGGGTATATCTTTTAGAAATTTGTTGGAAAATAGCCGGGAATGACTTATACTGATAGAAGAATATGAGGAGGACGTATACAATGAAATATCTGTCATTTGCAATACCATGTTATAATTCCCAGGATTATATGTCGCATGCGATCGAAAGTATCCTGCCCGGAGGGGAGGACGTGGAGATCATCATCGTCAACGACGGCTCAAAAGATGATACTTCCAGGATCGCCCATGAGTATCAGGAGAAATATCCGGACATTATCCGGGTGGTGGATAAGGAGAACGGGGGGCACGGAGATGCAGTGAACCACGGACTTTCCAACGCTTCCGGGAAATATTTCAAGGTGGTGGACAGCGACGACTGGGTGGACGAGGAGTCGCTGCACAAGATCCTTGAGACCCTGAAGAAGTTCGAGGAAGAGGGGCAGGAAGTGGACATGCTGGTGTCCAACTATGTCTATGAGAAGGTGGGCGCTTCCCATAAGAAATGTATCCATTACCGGAACGTGCTTCCCCAGGACGAGATCTTCCGGTGGGAGGATATCGGACATTTCCATCTGGATCAGTATATCCTGATGCACTCGGTCATCTACCGGACCGACATGCTGAAGCTCAGCCAGATGGAGCTGCCGAAGCACACCTTCTATGTGGATAATATTTATGTATATTATCCCCTTCCTTTCGTGCGCAAGATCTATTATCTGGACGTGGATTTTTACCGGTATTTCATCGGGCGGGAAGACCAGTCGGTCAACGAGAAGATCATGATCGCCCGGGTGGATCAGCAGATCTTTGTGACCAAGACCATGATCAGCATGTATCAGCTTAAGAATATCGAGTGTAAGAAGCTGCGGCGCTATATGATCGACTATCTGGCCATTATGATGACCGTCTCTTCCATCCTTCTGATCCGGTCCAAAAACCCGGAAAACCTGGAGAAGAAGAAAGAACTGTGGCGGTATCTTAAGAAGAAGGATTTCAAGACTTTCCTGAAGATCCGTTACGGGATCCTGGGGCAGACCATGAACATCCCGGGGAAATCCGGCAGAAAGATCTCCTCTCTTGCCTACACGGTGGCAAGACGGCTGATCGGATTCAACTAAAAACAGATTGCAGGAATAAACAGGCAGCCATGGCACATACTACTATTAAAAACAGATAGGAGTGTGTGACATGGCTGTTGAATTTAAAGAGAGCAGGACCAGGGAGAATCTGATGCGGGCCTTCGCGGGGGAGAGCCAGGCCAGGAACCGCTATACCATCGCGGCGGAGACCGCCAGGGAGCAGGGGCTTTTTGCGATCAGCCAGATCTTCCTTTTTACCGCGGACCAGGAGCGGGCCCACGCAGCCAGATTTTATGATCTTCTGAAGAATCTTAACGGGACCACCATTGCCATCGACGGAAGCTACCCGGTGGATCAGTTCGACAATGTGGCAGAGCTTCTGCGGGCGGCCCAGCACAATGAGATGGAAGAAGCGGGGGACGTGTACCAGGCCTTTGGCAAGACTGCCCGGGAGGAAGGATTCCTGGAAGTTTCCTCCGCCTTTATCCAGATCGCCCGGATCGAGGCGGTGCATGGGAAACGGTTTGGAAAGCTGGCAGAGCTTCTGGAGGAAAATCAATACTTTGAAAGCCGCAGGGAAGAGGCGTGGATGTGCCTGAACTGCGGCCACATTTACCATGGGAAGATGGCGCCCCAGGCGTGCCCGGTGTGCCGCCACCCCAGAGGATATTTCATTCCGGCCAGTCTGGCCCCCTATCTGGATGAGGAATTCATGGAACAAAAATGAGGTGGAAGATGGAAGGGCAGAAGACGGAAAATCTTTTGAATCTGGCGCTTGACGCCACCCAGGAAGAGAGGGAGAAGTCCCTGGAACTGGAGGTGGGTTATCATCCGGAAGAGAGGGAGTGGGATCTGATCATCAAATATTCCGGGGATCTTGAGGGCGTCCGTGGGATTGCCGCAAGGACGACAAAGCTTCTGAATGAATATGCGGTGGTGACTGTGGCAGAATCCAGGATCCAGGAGCTGGCGGCGCTACCGGAGGTAGAATATGTGGAAAAGCCTAAACGGCTGTATTTCCAGATGGAAGAAGGGAAGCGGGTGTCTTGTATCAATGAGGTACAGGACGCCCGCTTTTCTCTTCTGGGACAGGGAGTGCTGGTGGGGGTGATCGACTCCGGCATTGATTACAGCTTGCCGAAATTTTGCAGGGCGGACGGAACCACCAGGATCAAAAGTCTCTGGGATCAGTCTCTTGACACGGCGGGAGAAGAGCCTCCCGGGGGATACGGATACGGGAGGGAATACGGGGCGGAAAGGATCAATGAGGCCCTGCAGGCGGGATCAGAGGAGGAGAGACTCAAGATCGTGCCCTCCCTGGACCGCTCCGGACACGGGACGGCGGTGGCGGGGATCGCTGCCGGGATCGCCCCGGAGAGTGAACTTCTGGTAGTGAAGCTGGGGAATCCATTACCGGATGGATTTCCCAGGACCACGGAGTTGATGACGGGAATTGACTATGTGATCCGCAAGGCAGTGGAATATCAGATGCCGGTGGCGGTGAATATAAGCTTTGGAAATACGTATGGTCCCCATGACGGTACCTCTCTTCTGGAGCGGTTCATTGACGATATTTCCAACATCTGGAAGAGCTGTATCTGCGTGGGGGCGGGCAATGAAGCGGCCGGGGCCGGGCACACTGCCGGGAGAGTCCGGGAAGACCAGGAGGAAGTGATCGAGCTGGCGGTGCAGGAGCGGCAGCCTGCGCTGAATATCCAGATCTGGAAAGCCTACACTGACGTGATGGACATCACCCTGATCGATCCCTCCGGCCTACGGGCAGGACCGATCCCGGAGGTTCTGGGGTCTCAGAGATTCCTGGCGGGAGATACAGAGATCCTGCTGTATTACGGGGAGCCAAGTCCCTACAGTATGGCCCAGGAGATCTATATCGATCTGCTTCCGGCCGGGGATTATATCCGCGGGGGCGTGTGGCGGATCGTACTGTCCCCCAGGAGAGTCCTGTCCGGCCAGTATGAACTGTGGCTGCCGGGAGAGAGCGTTCTGAACCGGGGGACCGGATTTCTCTATCCCACGGAAGGGAGGACCATTACCATTCCTGCCACGGCCGGACGGGTGGTCTCGGTGGGGGCTTACAACAGCCGGACCCTGGCCTACGCGGATTTCTCCGGGCGTGGTTATGTAAGGGAAGGGGGAGGCTCCAAGCCGGATCTGGCAGCGCCGGGGGTGAAGGTAGAGGCGCCTGTGCCGGACGGAGGAAGAGCTACATTTACCGGAACCTCCTTTGCCACGCCTTTTGTGACCGGCGGGGCCGCTCTTCTTATGGAGTGGGGGATCGTGCGGGGAAATGACCCCTATCTCTACGGAGAGAAGGTCAAGGCATACCTGCGCCGGGGCGCAAAGCCGCTCCCGGGATTTGAGGAGTATCCCAACGCCCAAGTGGGGTATGGCGCGCTGTGCGTAAGAGACAGTCTGCCGGTGTGATCACAGTGCCAGCACCTGTTTCATGTCCTCTGGAAGTTGAGCCTCAAAGCACATGGCTTCCCCGGTGATGGGATGGGGGAAAGACAGGCGGTGAGAGTGCAGGGCCTGACGGGTAATGTGTTCCATATCCGGGTTGTAGAGATAGTCTCCGATCAGCGGATAGCCCAGATATTTCATATGGATCCGGATCTGATGGGTACGGCCGGTCTCCAGGCGCAGGGCGACCAGGCTGTGCCCGTTTCTTACGGTGACAACCTGATAGTGGGTGACCGCGGGCTCTCCTTTCTCCCAGTCTACCACCCGTTCGATGATGGTGCCTTCCCTGCGGGCGAGAGGGGCGGTGATGATGCCGGATTCCGGCATGACATGTCCTCTTGCCACAGCCAGGTATTCCCGGCAGACTTCTTTGCGCTTGGTCATGGAGGACAGGATGCTGGCGCTGACCAGATGTTTTGCCACCACAGTAAGGCCGGAGGTGTCCCGGTCCAAACGGTTGCAGCAGCGGAAGATGAAGGGTTTTTCCTGCTGCAGATAGTACCAGGCCAGACCGTTTGCAAGAGAGTTGGTATAGTTGTTCAGGGAGGGGTGGATGGGCATGCCGGCCGGCTTGTTCACCACGAGCAGGTCCTCGTCTTCATAGACAATGTTAAGAGGAAGCTGGACGGGCAGGATCTGGCGGGAGCTTTCTGTCTCCTGGATATGGATGCGAAGTTCATCGCCGGCGGCAAGTGTGTGGCGCAGATAGCAAAAAGAATCGTTTACCAGGACGCTTTCCGGCATCTGTTTGATCTGGGTCAGGTTCTGGGCGGAGTAGCCCTTTCGCCGCAGGAACTGTTCGATCCGAAGGCCGGCTTCTGTCTCGCGGATGTGATAAGTAAGAGTCCGTTCCATTGCATTTCCTCCATGGTTCAGGTAGAATAAGGATAATTATACCACAATGCGATGAAAAAGGAAGAAGAGAAGAATGACGGCACAATTAAGTACGCTCTGCTACATTGAGCGGGACGGCAAATATCTGATGCTCCACCGGACGGTGAAGAAAAATGATGTGAATAAAGACAAATGGATCGGAGTGGGCGGCCATTTTGAGGCGGATGAAAGTCCGGAAGAATGCCTGCTGCGGGAAGTGAGGGAGGAAACCGGATATCGGCTTACGTCTTATCAGTACCGGGGGATCGTGACTTTTGTCTCGGGAAATGGAGTGACCGAGTATATGTCTCTTTTCACGGCGGATGGATTCGAAGGGGAAGCCATTCCCTGTGATGAAGGGGAACTGGAATGGGTGGATATAGAAGACGTGTGGGACCTGAATCTCTGGGAAGGGGACAAGATCTTCTTCCGGCTGTTGGATGAGAGGCGGGAGTTTTTCTCTCTGAAGCTTGTGTACGATGGCCATGACAGGCTTGTGTCCGCGGCGCTGGATGGAGAGCCTCTGGAGCTTTTTGACATCCTGAACCCGGACGGGAGCAAGACGGGGATCGTCCGGGAGCGGGGCGTGACCCACAGGGAGGGGAGCCTTCACGCCACGGTCCATACCTGGATCGTCCGGGAGAATGGAAAGGACGGCTGGGATGTGCTTTTGCAGAAACGAAGCGCAGGGAAGGATTCCAATCCGGGCTGTTATGACATTTCTTCGGCAGGGCATGTGGAGGCCGGCGATGAGCCTCTGCCGGCAGCAGTACGGGAACTTGCCGAGGAACTGGGGATCCAGGCGGTACCGGAGGAACTGTGTTACGTTGGGATTCATCACGGCTCTTTTGAGGCGGTTTTTCATGGAAGGCTGTTTCGGGACAATGAACTGAGCAGCGTGTATGTGTACACCAGGCCGGTGGAGGAGCGGAATCTGCATCTCCAGGAAGAGGAAGTAGAGTCGGTGATGTGGATGGACTATGAAGAATGCATGGCAAGGGTTCTGGACGGAAGCCTTCCTAACTGCATTTACCCGGATGAGTTCCGGATGGTGGGAGAATATCTGAAAAAAACTAAAAGACCAGAATAGAGAAAGGGGCCAGCGTGATCGAGAAAACTTATAATAAGGAGAAACACCGGCAGGCCTATCAGGTCAATGAGTATGCGGCGAGGTTGGGCGCGAGCCGGAAGACGGTGCGGGCGTTCTCCAGGCAGGCGGAGGCCGGGAACGCGAAGAATCTCCTGATTTCCGGTGTGGAAGGCGCAGGGCTGGGACTTCTGGGGATTGGATTGCCGGACATCCCGATTTTTACAGGTGTGCTGCTGAAAAGCATTTACGAGATCGCGTTGAGTTATGGGTTTTCCTATGAGACGGAAGAGGAGCAGTGCTTTATCCTGAAGCTGATCGAGACTGCGTTCCTAAGAGGCGGACCGCTGCTGCAGAATAATAAGGAACTGAATGGCTGGATCGACGGGACAGCGGTGATTTCTCTGGACAGGCGGCAGGGGATTCGCAATGCGTCCAGGAGTCTGGCAGAGGCGATGCTGTATATGAAATTTATCCAGGGCATCCCCGTCCTTGGCGTCGCCGGAGGCCTGGCGGATCCCGTGTATCTGAAGCAGGTAACGGATTACGCGAAGCTGAAGTATAAACGTCGGTTTCTGAAAAATCACCGGGAAATGTGACCTGGTCACAGAAATCCGGGAGAAAAGGGTTATAATAGAGTTATCAAGAAAACAAAATCACAATAAGAAAGGAAGATAAATATGGCAGTAATTCATTTGACGAAGGATAATTTCAACGAGGAAGTATTAGAGGCAAAGGTACCGGTGCTGGTAGATTTCTGGGCAAGCTGGTGCGGACCCTGCCAGATGGTGGGACCAATCATTGAGGAGATCGGAGATGAAGTGACGGACAAGAAGATCTGCAAGGTGGAAGTAGATGAAAATCCTGAGCTGGCAAGGCAGTTCCGGGTAATGTCCATCCCGACGCTGGCTGTATTCAAGGACGGCGAGATGGTGAAGCGGGAAGTGGGAGCCAAGTCTAAGGCGGAGATTTTGGAGATGCTGGGGTAAATGCAGATTTGTAGGGATGACATGGCAGCGATCAGACGCACGAAAACGGAGTCAGCCCCTGCAGTGAATCCGAAACTGTTCGTGAAGAATCCTTAACATCAAAACACAGAAGATTTCATGACCAGAGCAATTCGCAGGGAAATCTGATGATTTCCCTGCTCAGGCTCTTTTCAGATTTGACTGGAAGTCAAATCTTCCCATGAAATCTTCTGTGTTTTTCTGTAACGGATTCTAACGCTTCAATACGGATTCGCTGCAGGGGCTGATTCCGTTTTCTGTACGTTCTGGTTCTGTCAGGACATCCGCAAAGTCTGACCCATCTTATTTCCGGTCCCCGCCTTTCGACAGATACACCTCCAGAATCCAGCCGTTTCACGGATGCCGTGCTTCGCATTTTTTGATTCTGTCGGTATCGCGCCGGGGAAATCAAATGTCTGCTTAGGCGCATTACATTTTTGAGAGAGCTGCTTCATCTGCCACGATGGTTACATCTGGATGGAGCTGCAGGACAGAAGCCGGTACCTGCGGGGTGATGGGTCCGCAGACAACCTTCTTCAAGATCTCGGCTTTGTCTTCGCCGCTGACAACTACCAGGATCTTTCTTGCTTTCATGATGCTTCCAATGCCCATGGTATAGGCCTGACGCGGAACATCGTCTTCAGAAGCGAAGAAACGCTTGTTGGCATTGATAGTGCTTTCTGTCAGATCCACACACTGAGTGCCGCAGGCGAATGCGTCTGCCGGCTCGTTGAAGCCGATATGTCCATTGTGGCCAAGGCCCAGAAGCTGCAGGTCGATACCGCCGGCATTTTCAATGATCTGGTCATAATCGCTGCAGGCTTTGGCAGCGTCCGGTTCCAGTCCGTCCGGCACATTGGTGCGAGCTTTGTCGATATTTACATGGTCAAAAAGATTGGTGTTCATAAAATACCGGTAGCTCTGATCGTTGTCCCCGCTTAAGCCGCGGTACTCGTCCAGATTGATACTGGTGATCCCGGAGAAATCCAGATCTCCCCGCTCATACCACTGGATCAGCTCCTTGTAGGTGCCTACCGGAGAAGAGCCTGTGGCAAGACCCAGGACACAGTTGGGCTTCATCAGGATCTGAGACGCGATGATGTTTGCCGCTTTCCGGCTTAATTCAGAATAATCTTTTGCTTTACAGATAATCATACATTTTCCCTCTTTTCATAGACAATTATAGAAAAACTTCTGTCTTTAAGTATAACAATTTCATCGGCAGATGGGAAGATTTTTTTAATTCAGGACGTAGTAAAATGTAAAAAGGCTACGTCCTAAATTGCAGATTGCCCTGTACCAAAATGCGCGAAGGGGTGTACCCAAATGATTGCGCAGACGATCAGGATATACTATAATGTGTCAGAGAAGTGATTTTTGACGACGAAGACAGGTCGGGGAGGAAAAGGCTATGATTCTTAAAAACGTAAAAGTATATACAGAAGATAAGAGATTTGAAGAGGGTGAGATCCGAATCGAGGAAGGCAGATTTGCGGGAAATGAAGGCGCCGGGGAGGGAATAGAGCTGGACGGCAAAGGCTGTTATGCGATTCCGGGGCTTATTGATCTGCATTTTCACGGATGTAAGGGCTACGATTTCTGTGACGGAAATCTGGAGGCGATCCAGGAAATCGCGAAATATGAGGCCTCTGTGGGAGTTACGGCAATCGCGCCGGCGACGATGACGCTGCCGGTGGAGGAACTGGAACGGATCCTGGCAACTGCGGCCGAGTACCGGCGGACACCTCACGAGGGCGCGGACCTGGTGGGAATTAACATGGAGGGGCCGTTCATCAGTGAAGCGAAGAAGGGGGCGCAGGACGCCAGGAATATTATCCACTGTGACGCAGAAGTCTGCCGCAGATTCCTGGAAGCGTCGGAAGGCCTGGTAAAATTCGTGGGGATCGCGCCGGAATGCAATCCGGAAGCGGTAGATTTTATCCGGGAGATGAAAGGTGACGTACAGATTTCCCTGGCTCACACCAATGCAGACTACGACAGCGCAATGGCGGCCTTCCAGGCAGGAGCCAGCCATGCGGTTCATTTATATAACGCCATGCCGCCCTTTACTCATCGGGCGCCGGGAGTGGTGGGCGCAGTGGCGGATAATCCGCAGGTGGATGCAGAGATCATCTGCGACGGGGTGCACATTCATCCGGCGGCAGTCCGGGCCACGTTCCAGATGCTGGGGGCAGACCGGATGATCCTGATCAGCGACAGTATGCGGGCTACCGGCATGCCGGACGGGCAGTATACCCTGGGCGGTCTGGATGTGGCGGTTGCGGGGAACCGGGCCACGTTGGTCTCTGATGGAGCCCTGGCCGGTTCTGTGACAAATCTGATGGACTGTATGCGGACCGCAGTGAAAGAAATGCAGATCCCGCTGGAAATTGCAGTGGCCTGCGCAACCATGAATCCGGCGAAAAGCCTGGGGATTTATGATCAGTACGGTTCTATCACACCAGGGAAGAAAGCAGACCTGGTGCTGCTGGACGAGAACCTGGAACTGAAGGCAGTATTTAAGGATGGGATTCAATTAGAGATTTAATTTTTAATTGGGGACGTGGTATTTTTAAAAATACCACGTCCCAGATTGAAAATACGCTGTCCCTTTTTGAAAAAATGGAGGGGAAAGAATGATTCGAGGAGAAGGAGCCTGCCTGGTATGCGGCAAGCCGATCCGATATTTTGATAAGATGAAGAAAATGGAGTGTGTCTTCTGCCACAAGGAGTTTGAGAGCAACGCGTGCTGTGAGGAAGGCCACTTTGTCTGTGATGAATGCCATGAGAAGCGGGGGGTGGAGGTAATCCTCCGGGAGTGCGAAACAACGGCCTCCAGGAATCCCATTGAGATCATGCAGAAATTAATGGAAGATCCTTATATCTACATGCACGGGCCGGAACATCACATCATGGCAGGAGCAGCGCTTTTGGCGGCCTATCACAACTGCGGCGGGCAGATCGATCTGAAAGAAGCGCTGGAGGAGATGCGTTCCCGCGGGAGCAAGTATCCGGGCGGGGCTTGTGGAATGTGGGGCTGCTGCGGCGCTGCGGTCAGCACGGGAATATTTGTAAGTATTGTTACGAAAGCCACCCCTCTGACAGGCAAGTCCTGGAGACTGTCCAATCAGATGACGGCCCGGGCCCTGGGCGCCCTGGCTGAATTGGGCGGCCCCCGCTGCTGTAAGCGGAATTGCTTTACGGCAGTGAAGGAAGCCGTAGGTTTTGCGAAAGAAAATCTTGGAGTTGAGATGGAACTGCCAGAGCAGATCCGGTGCGGATTTTCGGCGGAAAATAAGGAATGTCTGAAAGTACATTGTCCATATTTTCAAAAAGGGACAGGGTATTTTCAATCTGGGACGTAGTATTTTCGAAAATACCACGTCCCCACCTAATAACCTGGTTGACAAACCTGGGCAAATAGGGTAAGATTTCACACAGACAAGTGATACAGCAAAGGCTTTGACAAGAACAAGTAGCAACCTTTACACCCATACAGAAAGCTGCCGGCGGATGAGAGGCGCATGAAGGAACTGGTTGTGAATACATCTTTGAGCCGCGTACCGAATTCGGGAGGAGATGGTTTCTCTGAAGGATAGTAGGCTGCGCCGCATGACGGGCGTTACTGCGTCGGGGCTGTCTTCAGGAGGCGGCCGGAATGAGGCCGGCATAGGGAAATTGCCGGTGAAGCAAGGTGGTACCACGGAGTGATTCGTCCTTATCGTAAGATAAGGACGTTTTTTGTTTGGCGGGAAAAGCCTGACAAAGGAGAAGGGTAAGATGGCAGGGGAAAGAAAGGTAAGCGAGACGAAGCAGAAGATTCTGGACAACTATGAAGCCCAGCGGAGCAAGTTCCGGGAAGAGGGTTATCAGGAGCACTCGGAAGTGATCTCAATGGTGAAAGCGAATGTGATGGTTTTGGTGACCTCAGTTCCCTTGGTGATCCTGGCTCTGGTGATCTGGATCCTGGCAGGCCGGGGGCCGGTCTGGCTGGCGGGGCGGGACTATCTGGTGACGTTCCTGGTCTTTCTGGTCACGGCGTTTATCCACGAGCTGCTCCACGGTGCAGGCTGGTGCCTGGGGGCGAAAGACGGCTGGAAGAGCATGCATATCGGCATAATGTGGGAATTGCTGACGCCTTACTGCCACTGCGGGGAGCCGCTGACGCCTGGCAAATATATTTTCGGAGCGCTGCTCCCGGGCTTTGTTCTGGGCGGTGGTTTTTATCTTGCGGCGTTTGTTACAGGGAGTACTCCTTTGCTGTGGCTTTCTATGCTGAACATCCTGGGTGCAGGAGGAGATCTTCTGATCGCCTGGTATGCCAGAAAATATAAAGACGGCTATATGCTGGACCACCCCACGGAATGTGGATTTGTAATATTTCAAAAATAGAGAAAACGAAGGGAGACAAAACAATGGGAATCTATGAAGAACTGCAGGCCAGAGGCCTGATCGCGCAGGTGACGGATGAGGAGGAGATAAGAGAGCTGGTGAACAGCGGGAAAGCCACTTTCTATATCGGCTTCGACCCCACGGCGGACAGCCTGCATGTAGGACACTTTATGGCGCTGTGCCTGATGAAGCGCCTTCAGGACGCAGGCAACAAGCCTATCGCCCTTATCGGCGGAGGTACCGGGTACATTGGCGACCCCTCCGGCCGTACGGACATGCGCTCTATGATGACGCCGGAGACCATCCAGCACAACTGCGAGTGCTTCAAGAAGCAGATGAGCCGGTTCATTGATTTCTCCGAGGGGAAAGCCCTGATGGTGAACAACGCGGACTGGCTGTTGGATCTGAACTACATTGAACTGCTGCGGGAGGTGGGACCTCATTTCTCTGTCAACCGGATGCTGACGGCGGAGTGCTACAAGCAGCGGATGGAGAAGGGCTTAAGCTTTCTGGAATTTAACTACATGATCATGCAGAGCTATGACTTCTATATGCTGTTCCAGAAATACGGCTGCAACCTTCAGTTTGGCGGCGACGACCAGTGGAGCAACATGCTGGGCGGCACGGAGCTGATCCGGCGCAAGCTGGGCAAGAACGCCTGTGCCATGACCATCACCCTGCTCCTCAACTCCGAGGGCAAGAAGATGGGCAAGACCCAGAGCGGCGCGGTATGGCTGGATCCGGAGAAGACCTCTCCCTTTGAGTTCTACCAGTACTGGAGAAATGTAGCGGACGCGGATGTGCTGAAATGTATCCGCATGCTGACCTTCCTTCCCTTGGAGGAGATCGACAAGATGGATTCCTGGGAAGGTGCTCAGCTGAACACCGCCAAGGAGATCCTGGCCTACGAGCTGACCAAGTTGGTACACGGCGAGGAAGAGGCAAAGAAAGCCCAGGAGGCGGCAAGAGCCCTGTTCTCTCAGGGGGCGGCGGCAGATATGCCTTCTACTGAACTTGTGGAGCAGGATCTGGAAGAAGGAAAGATCGACATCCTTACTCTTCTGGTACGCAGCGGGCTGGTGCCTTCCAAGTCGGAGGCCCGCCGGGCAGTGCAGCAGGGCGGCGTATCTGCGGACGGCGAGAAAGTGACCGACATCCACGCGGAATTTACGAAAGAGCAGTTCGCCGGAGAGGGGATCGTGCTGAAGAAAGGCAAGAAGAGCTTCCAGAGGATCCTTATGAAATAAGAAGAAATAAAGAAACGCAGATGTGCGGGAAGTGAGGCCTGCGCATCTGCGTTTTTAAAATTTATAAAAAATTTTCATTTTCATAAAACCTTTTCTTCTTTTCTCCTGTCTTAGTCTGTGAAAAGGGGCAGAACCAATCCCCTTCAACAAAACCATAGAAAAGGAGAAAAGAAAATGAAAGCAGGAAAAATTTGGAAACGGTTATCAGGAGCAGCAGTGGCGATCGCCTTAATGACGGCTTTATGTGCCTGTGGAGGGCCAAAATGGGAAGGGACCTACGGGGGGACCTCCACCAGTGGAAGCAAAGTGGAGATCACCATCGAAAAGGACGGCACGGCGGCATACAACGAGGACGGAGATGTGGAAGTGGGAACCTGGACGGAACATGAGAACAGCATAAGCCTTGACTTTGGCGGAGCGGTCAGTTCCTGCGAGCCGCTGATCGTGACCTTGTCGTCGGACGAGAATATGATCACCGTAGAGTCAGCCGACAGCAGCTGGAATCCGGATTACTACCAGAGGCGTTAACTATGATCCGGGGAAATGAAAATGTGATCCGGTGGTTTGTCCGTCTGGTGCGCCAGGACATGGAAGCCTGCCCGGAAAATGAAACGGGGAAACGGAATACCTACCGGATCGTGCGGCGGAGGCTGAAGGCCATGGGGAAACTTGGGAAACATTGACGGAATGTAACGCGCATCTTATAATTTGATAAGAGTCCGGCGAAAATTTCGCCGCGACAGGCAGGAGGAAAGACGTGGATTATAAAGAGGCAGTAGCCCTTGCAAGGCAGGGGGATGAGAGAGGATACGGGTTTCTCTACGAAACCACTTACAAGAGTAAATATTATCTGGCTCTTCAGTATATGAAAAATGAAGAGGCCGCCCAGGATGTGCTGCAGGAAGCCTACATCCGGGCATTTACAAGGCTGGATATGCTGACGGAACCGGAAGCCTTCCCCGGATGGCTGGGGAGGATCGTGGCCAATACCGCCAAAAATATGCTGGTTAAAAAGAACCCCATGCTGTTTTCCCAGATGGAGACAGAAGAGGAAGGGGAGAATTTTGAATACCGGATCGAGGATGACAGTATTGAGAATCAGCCGGAGCTTTCCTACACAAGGCAGGAAACCCAGGAGCTGGTCCGGGAGATGATCGACTCCCTGTCGGAAGAGGATGTGTATCCTTCTCTTCCATATTGAGGGAGCGTCCATCCGGGAGATCGCGGTCACCCTGGGATGTTCTGAGAACACCGTCAAATCCCGGCTGAACTATGGGAGACAGAACCTGAAGAAAAAGGCGGAAGAACTGCAGAAGAAGGGATACAAGCTGTACAGTGTGGCTCCGCTGCCGCTGTTTCTCTATCTGCTCCGCTCCCAGGCAGGATACCTGGACAAGGCAGGGAGCCTGGCGGCAGGCGGAAAGTCGGTGGCCCAGAGTGTATTTGGGGCCGTATCCCGTCAAAACGCCGCGGGAAGCAGCCAGAGCGCGGCTGCTTCCCAGGCAGCGGCTCATGGACAGGCAGCAGGCGCGGCGAAAGCAGGATTCTTGCACACCACCCTGGGGAAAGTGGCGGCTGTGACGGTAGGCGTGTGCCTGGCCGGAGGCGCGGGAGCCTATGGCGTCTACCAGATCCTGGATGCAGTAAATGAACCGGCGGTGGTCCAGGAACAGCCAGAGCAGAGCGAAGTGAAGCAGCAGGAGCAAAAGGAACCGGAGAAAGAAGAGGCCCCACAGGAAGTAAAGGAAGAAGATTATCCAAACCTGATCGCCGGAAATCTTACCCAAGAAGAACTGGAATTTGTGCTTGCCTACGGTCCTCAGGAGATCCCTTCCCAGGGATTATCCCGGGAGGAGGCCCGGGAGATCTTGAATAATCTCTGCGAGCCTTCCAGTCGCAGCGGGGGCGTGATCGAAGAGTACGGGCCTGACGCGAATTGGCGGGCCCAATATTCCCTGGCGGATGTTAACCGGATGTTTTCTTCTTTTAGTGATTATCAGTTTACAGAGGAAAATGATGATGACGGGCAGGAATACGGCGTAAATGTGGAGGGGGACAAGATTGTCTTCGCGCCGGCCACCATCAGCTGGGTCAGTGAAGCCGCGATCACCCGGGCAGAGTACACCGAAGATTCCATGGAAGTGTATTACACTTACAGCCGAAGCAGTGAGAGCGGGCAGGAGACCACGGAGAAGAAGGCAGTGCTGAAACCCAATGATCAGGGCGCCTACCGGATCGTGAGCATCGAAGAGGCAGAAACCGTTTCTTCAGACAGTCAGGATGAGACAGCAGATGGATCCGGTGAGACCGCACTTGAGTTTCCTGTAGGGGAATACAGTTATGTGGCGCCGGTGGGCGGACTGCGGACAGGACTGACCATCGAAGAGTCCGGAGTTGCCACGATCGTAGAGCTGATGTCCGGAACAGGGGAGAGCCATACTTATACCTATCAGATCACGGCCAAGCCCGGCGGGGGAGATATGACCACCTATGTGCTCAGCCCGCTGGACGGCGGAGATGAGAGGATCCTTACCTATGAGGAAAGCAGCGGGATCCTGCATGACGAGACGGCAGGATTTGACTGGACGCCCAGCTAAAGGACACTGTGAAGGAAGGTTTTGTAAAATTTTCGTCAGATTGTCTGGTTGAATCTTGTCAAAAGAGGGAAAAAAGAATAAAATTAGACATATATTGAATTTCAGGAGGAAATAGATATGGCTTTTTTGGATGATATCGACAAAAAACTTACCAACCTGGGTCAGGGAGCGATCCAGAAGACCAGGGAGATGACAGATTCTGCCAAGCTTTCTGGCGCGCTTAAGAACCTGGAAGGGCAGAAGAAGGATGTGCTGGCGGATCTGGGAGCGATTTCTTATAGAAAGCTGAAGGAGAGCGGCGAGGAGGCAGGTCCGGAGGAGTCCGGGATCATTGCCAGACTGGATGAACTGGAGACACAGATCGCGGATCTCCGTGGACAGATCCAGCGGGTAAAAGGCGTGATCTTCTGCCCCAACTGCCATGCGCAGATCGCGCAGGACTCCATGTTCTGTAATGTGTGCGGAGCCAAGATTGAACATCCGGCTCCAGCCCCGGCGCCAGTACCGCCTCAGGGGGGAGAGGTGTGCAGCAATTGCGGCGCGCCGGTAGAGCCAGATCAGGCATTCTGTGTAAATTGTGGAGCTAAGATCGAACATACAGCTCCGGCCCCGGAGCCGATTCCGGAACCAGTACCAGAGCCAGTACCGGAACCGATCCCGGAACCAATTCCGGAGCCAGAGCCGGAACCGATTCCGATCCCGGAACCGCCTAAGGGCCCAACCTGCCCGAATTGTGGGGCAGAGATCAATCCGGGACAGGGATTCTGTATCATTTGCGGCACCCCGCTGAAGAAGGAGCCGGCTCCGGGACCGGAGAATCATGGCCCCCAGCCGGGGACAAAGGTCTGCCCCAATTGCGGGAAGGTGCTGGCAGAGCATTTATCTTTCTGTACTTCCTGCGGAACCAAGCTGAATTAATGAGAGAAAACCAGTAAAGCGGGGAATGAGAGATGGATCTGAGATGTCCAAGATGTAAGGCAAGAATTGAACCGGGAGATACTTTCTGCGGAGAATGCGGCTGTCCCTTGAAGGATTTTGAGGACAGGGGAATGCAGTGCTATGACGATTTTCCGGAAGAGAGAGGCAGGAAAGGGAAACATACGGCGCTGATCATTGTTCTTGTGGTTTTGATCGTAGCGGTGCTGGCTGCTTTCGGAGGCGTGTTTCTTTTTAATTACCTGGAAGACAGGAAAGGGCAGGAAGTGGTAGAAGAGCTTCAGGAGGAGCTGGAAGACAGCGAGGAAGAGACCGACGGGAAGGCAGAGACTGAGGAGGATGATACCGACGAAGCCGGGGAAGAAACAGAGGAGCCCGCGGAAGATCCGGCCACAGATGTCACTGACAGGGATTATATTTTCCCGGACAGCGCTTCCCGGTATCTGACAGACGCGGATGTGGAAGGTCTGACTATTCAGGAGATCAACTATGGGAAGAACGAGATCTATGCCAGACATGGCAGAAGATTCAAGTCTCAGGAATTGATGGATTATTTTGAATCCAAATCCTGGTATCAGGGGCTTTATGATCCGCAGGACTTTGATGACAATTATGCTTACACATTAAATGAGTATGAACGGCGAAATTCAGAGTTCTTAAATGTGAAAGAGCATGAGCTGGATACCCAGGGGTATATTGGAAATACAAATTAGACTATATAAACGTTAAGGAAACAAGAGGAGGGAAAATCTATGTTTTGCAGTCGTTGTGGAAATGAGATCAAAGGAGATGGAAAGTTCTGCCCCAAATGCGGGGCTCCGATCAAGCCTGTTCAGGGCCAGGAAGCGCAGGCTCCCGGCGGAAACAGCCAGAATTATAGTTATAATCAGGGGAACTACAGCCAGGGAGGTTATGCCCAGGGTGGGTACGGCCAGGCCGGAACTGCGGCGCAGAAGCGTCCGCCTTACGTAGCCATCGGCGCTATCGTGCTGGCAGTGATCCTGGTGATCGTGGCAGTGAAGCTGATCTTCTTCCGGGACAACTATGAGACCCCCATCAAGAACCTGGTGAAAGTAATGGAAGAGGGTGACGGGGAAGCCGCGTTGGATCTGATCCCGGAGAAATATCTGGACGTGGCAGAGTCCTGGAGTGGCATGGACCGCGAGGATATGGAAGAAATGGTCATCGAGGAAATAGAAAATGCCCTTGATGATTATTCCGGTGACATTGAGATCGATTACGAGATCGGGAATGCCAGAGACATGACAGAGTCTGAACTGGAAGACCTGGAGAGCAGTTACATGGGATTCCTGGGCGATATTGAAGAAGGAAAAGAAGTGGAGTTCTCCTACAAGCTGTATGTGAACGGCGCGAAACAGGAGGAGTCCGATCCGGGAGAAACAGTCCGGGTGTTGAAAATTGACGGGAAATGGTATCTTGATCCGGAAGAGTTGTAAAAATGTTTTGTGAAAAGTGTGGAACAGAAAATATTCAGGAGGCCCGGTTCTGCCAAAAATGCGGAAGTCCTCTTCCGCAGGGGCAGGGCCGGGCGCCCTTTGAGGCGGAACGCAAAGGTGCAGAAAGCGTACAAAAACAGAAGAAATCAGGCGGCCTGAGGTGGATCTTGATCGGAACTGCCTTTCTTTTGGCCGCTTTTTGTGTTGCAGGGGTTCTGGTCTTCACAGGTCGGCAGGAACGCAGGGATTATGAAAACTATGTAGCCAGCGCTGAGAAATACCTGGAAGAGCTGGATTATGAAAGTGCCCAGGACGCATATCTAAAAGCCATAGAAGTGGATCCCAGGCAGGCGGACGCTTATGTGGGACTGGCCAAAACTTATCTGAAGCAGGAAGATTTTGACAAGGCCCGGGAGATCCTCTCCCAAGGGCAGAAGTCTGTGAGCAAAGAAGAGGCAAAGCGGCTGATATCTTCAGGTTCTGACAATGGAGAGTCCGGAAATCCCGACAATGGGAGCAGTATAGCGGACGAGATTGACCGGCTGCAGGTGGGAAAGAATTACACCTGGGTAGTGGATCCCGAGATCCAGGCAGATGATATCTATTATCTGAAGGATGAAAATGTGATGGATTACTGCAGGAACGATCTGAACCGGCAGATGGAGACAGCCTATGCAGTCATGAAAAAGGACGGGAAATACGGCCTGATCGGTCTGGACGGTACTATGGGAGCGGAACTGGAATATCAGGGGATCGGCACCTTGTCCAGGTTTTATGAGATGGAGCGGGAGGAGCCTGTCTACGAGCCGGAGTTTGGGACCATGATGACGGATTATTATTTCGTGGAGGAGGAGAAGGAAGTCAAACCGGCAGTGGCAGTGATCGGCGATGCGGGAAGCTATCTGAGAGGGAGCTTCTACTATCTGGATGGACTTCGCAATACAGCAGAATACCATGTGGGGCAGTGGAGCGGAATGGATTACCAGAAAAAGCCGGTGCAGGCGATCCCGATCAAGCAGTCGGAGGTGGCCTACGACGGCGCCAGTGAAGATAAATGGTGGGAAAATCTGGATGGAAACTACGCAATCTGTGATCCTGATGGAAATCTTGTTACAGATTTTATCTATGAAGAATGCGGAAGCGAAGCTTCCGGGCTTCTGGCGGTAAAGCAGGGGGGAAAATGGGGGTATGTTAATCGGCAGGGAGAAGAAGTGATCCCTGTGGAGTATGATCCTTCCTGGCGATACCAGACCTATGTGTTCAGTTATGATACCAGTCAGGAGCCGGAACAGGTAGAATACTGTTACGCGGCGACAGACGGGTATGTGCCCCTCTGTAAAGGAGAGGAATGGGAACTGCGGGATGAGACGGGAGAACTTGTGATCCCCTCCGGGATCTTTGACGCCATCCGTCCGGTGCATGAGGGGAAGTGCTGGGTAAAGAAGGATGGATACTGGGGCGTGATCCAGTTAAACGGCTATGAGGCGGATGATTCGAAGGACTGGTCCGCTGCTTCCAGCCAGGAGATCGGAGAGGCTGTTGTGGAACACCTGGAAGACCTGCTTCTGGAGGAAGGAGAGGGAAGTTTTTCTGTTTTTGAGAGCGAGACGACAGAGACCGATACCCAGTATGAGTTCCTGGTGCGCTATTCCATGTCGGAGGAAGCGGCGCAGGAGATCATTGATTCAGGCGGCGCGCCTTCTGCAAATGTGCTGGCGGGCAGGGCAGTTGTAGATAAGCAGACTATGGAAGCAGTTTACTGGGATGCCATGGATCAGGAAGTTGACAGGTGGATATTGGAGTAAGGAAGACAAGAGGGTATGAGGGAACACATTTTAACGATTATTGACACCAGAGGGGATATAAGGGAGCTGAATCTGGACAGTTTTCAAAAATCTGTTCTGCTTCTTGGAAGGGATCCGGCGCAGTGTGATATTGTGATCCCGGAACCTATTGTGTCCAAAGTTCACGGCAGGTTCGAACTTGGCCCGGACCAGGTCCGTTACCAGGACCTGGACAGTCGCAACGGCACGTTCCTGGGACTGGGGGAGGGCCGAAAGCTTCTGGGCAAAGCAGACGGTCCGGCAGAAGTGTTTGACAAGAATGTCCTGTGCATTGGAAATCTGCAGCAGGCAGAGAATATGGTACTGCTTTTATATTCTGTCAGTACCGAGCGGGAGCTGTGGAAACGGGAACCGCTGGAGCGGGAGTATACACAGATCGGTCGGGACGATCATAACCATATCTGTCTGCCCGGACCGGGAGTCTCCAAGCACCATTGCCGTATCAGGCGGCAGGCGGGCAGTTATATCCTGGAAGATCTGGGGAGCACCAACGGAGCACTGGTAAACGGCGGTTATGTGAGAGGCGCCCGGGAACTGCGGGACAAGGATGTGATCCAGATCCTGGGATTCCAGCTTGTGTTCTGCCGGGGATGTGTCTATTACCAGGCGGCAGCCAGGGGTATCTCTCTGCAGGTTGAGCATGTGACCAAGGTGGTAGGCAGAGGGCGGAAGAAAAAGAAGATCCTGAATGATGTAAGCTGTGAGATTCGGGGAAATGAATTTGTGGCGATCATCGGCGGATCAGGGGCGGGGAAGACGACCCTGATGAATGCCATCAGCGGATTTGAGCCGGAATTTGAAGGAAAAGTTTTCTGTAATGGGACGGATCTGGTGGAGAACTTCCAGGCGTTGAAAAATGTGATCGGCTTTGTTCCTCAGCAGGATATCATATACGAGAACCTGACGCTGCGGAAAATGCTTTACTATTCGGCGAAGATCCGGATGCCAGGAGATACCAGTCCGGCGGAGATCCGCAAACGGATTGATCAGGTGCTGGATATGGTGGATCTGAAGGGCCATCAGGGGACTTATATCCGGAAACTGTCCGGCGGCCAGAAGAAACGGGCCAGCATTGCGGTGGAGCTTCTGGCGGATCCCAAATTATTTTTCCTCGATGAGCCGACTTCCGGACTGGACCCGGGGACAGAGAAGAATCTGATGATGAGCCTGAAATCCCTGGCGCGGGAACAGAACAAGACCATCATCATGGTAACGCACACTACGGCGAATCTTCATCTGTGCGATAAGATTCTGTTTATGGGTCCGGGAGGCCGTTTGTGTTTCTGCGGGAACGTGGAGGAGGCCAAGAATTTTTACAAAACGGATGATCTGGTAAATATCTACAATATGATTGCCGCGGCGCCCAAAGAGTGGGAAGAGAGATACCGGGTGTTCCGGGCGCAGAAAAGAGAGGGCCTGCCGGGACAGCGCCGGGAGAGACTTGGACGGGGTAAAGAAGGATCCGGGTTACGGCAGTATCTTGTACTCTTGCAAAGATATGGGGAATTAATGTTTAACGATCGGCAGCGGCTGCTGGTGCTGCTTCTGCAGCCTTTCCTGATCGCCGTTCTGTTATATATCGTATCCGATGAAAATATATTTTCCATCTATGAGAGTACCAAGTCCATGCTGTTCGCCCTGAGTTGTTCCGGAATATGGATCGGCCTTTTCAATTCTATCCAGGAGATCTGTAAGGAGCGGCCGATCGTAAAGCGGGAATATATGGCGAATCTCAGGTTGCCCGGCTATATTCTGTCTAAGTTTTCCTTTCAGTTTCTGCTGGGCGGTGTACAGGCGGCGATCCTGGCATTCCTGTTCCTGGGGCTTGTGGATAAGGAGCGGGAAGGCGTGTTCCTTGAAGAGTTTTCTCTGGAAATGTTCGTAACGGTATGGCTGACGGTTCTGGCGTCGGTTGCCCTTGGCTTTGTCATCTCAGCCATGGTCCGTACCGGCGACAAAGCGATGGCGGTTGCGCCTTTTGTCCTGATCATCCAGCTGTTGTTCTCGGGGATCTTGTTTACCCTGGAAGGAGCAGGAAAGATCATTTCCTATGTGACGATCAGCCGGTGGTCTGTGGAAGCTCTTGGGAGTATCGCCAAACTGAACCGGCTGGATCTGAAGCTGCAGGCGGATTATCCCATGCTGGAGCATGAGGCGGAGGCGTTTTTTAAGGCCACAAAGTTACATGTGATCCAGTGCTGGGGGATCCTGGTTTTTATGACGGTACTGTTCCTGGTTCTTGGAGTCCTGTTCCTTAGAAGGATCGGGAAAGATACCAGATAGGGTGACCAGATAAGGAGGAATGTATATGAAAGATTATCTGAACGGCTGGCAGGAGGAAAGTAAAGTCTTAATTCCACCTATTCCAAAGGGTGAGGAAGAGGCTGTGGTGATCCGGGAATATATTCCGCCGATTCTGCCGGAAGAGCCGGAAGAGGTTACCACGCCGCTTTTTGCAGTGGAAGAGCCGGAGGGAGACGATGAGCCCACCACGCTGCTGGAGCGGAAGGTGAAGGCCTGTGTGATCCTGAAGAGGGAAAGTACCGGGGAGATCACAGAGGTGCCGGAAGATTCCATCGCCGGGAATCCGTTTATCCTGGGAAAAGGATCGGACTGCGATTATATCGTGAAGGGAAATACTTCTGTCAGCAGACGGCATGCAGGGATCTTCCGGGAGGACGGCGTGTGGTTTCTGGAGGATCTGGAGTCTCTCAACCATACATTCGTCGGAGATGAGGAGATCACAGGACCGGTCCGGCTGGAAGACAGGATGGAAATCCGGCTGGCGGACGAGACATTTCTGGTGACGGTGGAGATAAGGAAGTAAGATATGGACAGATTCGAGGAATTTACCAATACATATCAGCTTCTGGAGAAGCTGGGAGAGGGCAGCGGCGGCGTGGTCTACCGGGCCTATCACAAGAGGCTTCAGAAGGAAGTGGTATTAAAAGAGATCAAGAGCAAAGGGCTTTCCATGGCTGACAAACGTCAGGAAGTGGATATCCTGAAGAACTTAAACCACATGTATCTGCCACAGGTGTTGGATTTTCTGGTGTACGACGATGAGGTCTACACGGTTATGAGTTATATTCCGGGGAAATCTTTCCGCCGGCTTCTGCAGGAAGGCGCTTCTTTTACCACCGGCCAGCTGATCCGGTGGGGCATGCAGATCTGCAGCGCGCTTAATTATCTGCACAGCCAGAATCCGCCGGTGATCCACGGGGACATCAAGCCGTCCAATCTTATGCTGACGCCCCAGGGAAATATCTGTCTCATTGATTTTAACATTTCTTTTTACCTCAATGAGAACGCAGTCCTTGGCTATACGGATGGATATACCTCTCCGGAGCAGTATGTCATTGCCCTGGACAGTGCGTCGGACCGTCCCATAGGCAGATATTCCAGGGTGGATGAGAAGGCGGATATCTACAGTGTGGGAGCCACCTTTTATCATCTGGCCACCGGACGGAAACTCCGGGACTGCCGGGACAGGATCGACCGGGATCTTCTGATCGCCCGGACAGGAGAGGCCTTTGCCCAGATTATCGAGAAAGCAGTCCAGACGGATCCCGGGAAGCGGTTCCAGAGTGCATATGAGATGTTCCGGGCATTTCAGAATGTGGGGAAGAAAGATGGACGGTACCGGGCGCTTCTTCGCAGACAGAAGGGGATCCGGATAGGACTTGTGGCCGGGCTGGCAGGTTTTATTATCCTTGGCGGCTATGGCATCCATACCATCCGTTTGGAGCGCATGGACGCTTACAATGAGCTGGTGGAGGAACAGGAGACCTACCGGGAGCAGAGGGAGTATGATAAACAGGAAGAGAGTTTTGAGGAGGCGGTGGAGATCCTGCCGTCTTCTCTGGAGAGTTATTATCAGAATGCCTGCGCGCTGTATGAACAGGAGGAATATGAGAAATGTATTTCTTTTGTAGAATATGATGTGGAGCAGAATGAAAAGATCGATCTTCTGCAGCCCAGGATGGCAGATCTCTATTATCTGGAGGCGGAAAGCCACATGGAGCTGGAAGAGTATCCGGAGGCGGTCAGTACTTTTGAGAAGCTGTTTGTGATCGGTGGATTTGATCAGGAGTATTACCGGGATTACGCAATCGCTCTGGCCTACGACGGCAAGCCTGAGGAGGCGGAGGATGCGCTGGACGAAGCCATTGATCTTGGTTTGACGGAGGATTCGGTTTATTACACCCGGGGCGAGATCAAGAAGTCCAAGCAGGAACTGGACCAGGCGCTGAATGATTTCCGGGAATGTATCGATCTGTCGGAGGATGACGGGCTGAAAGCCAGGGCTTATACCGTGATGAGCGACATTTACGAAGAGCAGGGCAGGGATGTGGACCAGCGGGAGATTCTTCTGGAGGCAAGGGAGGTTCTTCCGGTGGAGGAGCAGATGATCCTGCTGCAGCGGCTGATCCAGGTAGATATGGATCTGGCGGAGAAAAGCGGGAATGACAGTTACCGGGAGGAGGCAATCGTCCTTTTGGATCAGGTGATCCAGCAGAGATGGGATACCTATGAGACTTATAATAACCTGGTGATCCTCAGCGAAAAGCAGGGGCGCCTTCAGGAAGCGGAACAGTATCTGAACCAGATGGCGCAGAAGTTCGGGGAGGATTATAATATTTACAAGAGGCTGGCGTTCCTGGAAATTGATAAACAGGAACAGAGAAGCAACAGCCAGAGAGATTACAGTACATTTGCCGGCTATTACCAGAAGGCAAGTGAAATGTATCAGGAACAGCTGGAAGGAAATGATACAGACGCAGAGATGCAGCTGCTGGACAGCGTGTATCAGCAGGTGCTGGCAGGAGGGTGGTTATGATCATGGGATTAACGACGGGATGGATCCTTACGGGGATCAGCGTGGCAGGGATCGTGGGATGTCTGGCCGGACTGATCGCTACGTTTGGGATATTTCCCCGGCAGCGAAAGAGGCTGCTGGAAGAGATTGAGGATGAGCAGGAGGGCAGAAGATGAGACGTTATATGAAATATGTGGCGGCGGGATTATTTGTGGCGGCGCTTTTGGTTGTTCTGTTCCTGCCCCTTCTTGATATATCGGTTGTGGAATTCTCCCTGCTGGATGTGATGAAACTTGGAAGCGGACTGGGAGACGCGGATATCCTTAGCGGTTTTGGGACTATGCTGGAAGAGTATATGAAGCCCTATTTCTTCCTGGTACTGCTGGTGATGCTCTTGCTTCTGGCCGGAGCAGCGGCCTGTGTGTTCCTTCCCTGGAAGCAGGCCTATCCGGCGGCGCTTCTGGGAGTTGGAATCGTCAATGTGGTGATGGTCATAAGTGTGGGAACGCTGTATGCAAAGACGAAGGAACTGCGGGAGGGACTGAGTTTCTTCGGGATAGAGGATCTGGTGGGGATCCACGGGCTGACTGTTTTGCTGTGGCTGGTTTTGTGCGCAGGGATCGCAGGGATCGGCGTGTGGGGGACGGTTCAGGCTCTGCGGGGTCCAAAGACAGAAGAGATGAGAGACATTCTTCCAGAAACTTTCGCACGCCGGGGAAATCCCTGGGAGGATCGACAGGATCTGACAGCCCGGGCAGACCATGAGAACCGGCAGACCAAAGGAGGAGAAGATTTTGGCGGCGCGCTGCGGGGCCTGCAGGGGATTTACCGGAAGAAAGTATATCCGATGCAGGACAGGGTTCCGATATACCTGGCGTGGGATGGGGGACAGTCCTTCGTCTCCGGAGAGCAGGAAGGAGAGATCCTGGCAGAAGTCTATTATGTAAGAGAGTACGGAGAATATTGTGTTACACCCAAAGAAAGAGGGGCATGCTTCCTGGAGAGCGGGCAGCCTCTTGGAGCAGGCAGACATTATTATCTGAGGCGGGGGACGAAGCTTTGCCTGAGAGGGGATGCGCCGCTGTTTGAGTTGGCTTAGCGAGGTGAGATCATGCGATGCAGACATTGTAATATGGAGAATCCGGAAGGCGCGGCTTTCTGCGGCGGCTGCGGCCGGCCGTTGGAGCCGGGCTACACACCGGGAGCGGGGAACGCGGAAAGGAAGGCGCCTGTGAAAAAGAGCAGGAAGGGGCTGTGGATCGGCCTGGCCTGTGGAGTGGTGGCAATCGCTGTGATAGTGGCTGTGCTGGTGGTCGTCCTTCCTCAGCGGAAAGAAAAAGAGATGGAGGATCTGCTGGCCAGAGGCGATCAGTATCTGGAAGAGTTGGATTACGAAGCGGCGGAAGCCCAGTACCTGGAGGCGATCGCAGTAGATCCCAAACAGGAAGAGCCATATCTTAAGCTGGCAGAGATCTATACCAGGCAGAATCAGCCCAAGAAGGCGGCTAAAATTCTGAAGAAAGGGCAGGAACAGACAGAAAGCCCTGTTATCGAGAAGAAATATTCGCTGTATTCCTACGTGGATGAGGTGCTGATCCCGGAAGAGGGGCAGTGCCAGGAGGGAGAGTATACCTGCAGCTATAAACGGACCATGAACGGGATCTCTCTGGAGGCGGTAGACTCCCAGAGAGGGGTGCTTACTTCCCGCATCCGGGATTTTGACGGAGATGGAGAAGAAGAGCTTCTAGTGCTGCTTTTGAAGAGCGGGGAAGATCTTGAAGATACCGGACTCTGGTATGTGTCCCAGGGAGAGCATGTCAATGGGATCCTGATGCAGATGTATGAGCTGGAGCAGGGTGAAGTTGTCCTGAAGGATGAATTCCCGGCGCTGTGTCCGGTGCTGGGTTACGGGGATGAGGAGTCGGTGGGGATCTTTCTTCAGGAAAGCCAGGGAACAATCTACATCTGCGGAAGTCTTCATCAGTATGTATATACTTATGCAGACGGAAGCGCGGTGGAGTCTTTTATCATAACTTATGAGGATGGAGAATTTGTGCGTAAGGCCGGACAGTACCCGGTGACCGTAGGCTCTGACTTTTATGAGGTGCGGGGAGACGCGCTGGAACTGGCGGATCTGGCTGAGGAGATCGGGCTGCCGAAAGATGCGGCCAAGATCCGGGAAACCTACATGGCGATGTTTGAATTTGTGGATGAGGTGGATGATATGCTCCTCAGGATCACAGGAGCAAATGACGGCACGCGGGATCAGGATGCATTTTTTGAATCTGGTGGGCAGAATCCGGAATATCTGGGGAAAGTGATAGTTTCTCTGCAGCTTTCCTGGGAGGGAGCCGACTCGGAAGAGACTGCCGGGACAGAGGAGGATGAAAAGGAAGAGACGTCTGCCCGGGATATTTACGAAGAAGGACAGATAGAGCTTGCCGGGACTCTGGAGCAGGTGGAGTTCCCTCATCCCAACGGCACTGTTCTCACCGCAACTGTTCTGAAGCCGGACGAACCGGTAGATCTTGCCATTACACATGAGAACGGACGTAAGGTTTATGAGAACTGCGAGCAGATACAAATTGTTACAGTAAATGAGATAGATCCTTCCCTGTATGGGAAACACGTAAAAGTAACAGGAGAATTGGGCGAAAGCGGCATGACTGCATATTATCTGGATACTTATGTGATCTGGCGCGCCGCGGTAGAAGAGGATTAGAGGAAAAGGAGTGAAGGAATATGGGAAATCAGGACGAGACCGTTTTTGTAAATTATGAGAAATCGAAAGGCCCGGATATCCCGGCCGGAAATAAGGCCGAGAGGACAGGAGATCCTCTGGAGCAGGCTTACCTGGAACTTGGCAGGGCTTACTATGAAGGAGGATTTGAAGATCCGCTTCCCCAGCTGCTGCCGTTGTTTGACCGGATCACCAGGCTGAAGAAGGAGAAGGAGGCCCGGCAGAGTTTCTGCCCGGGATGCGGAAGCCCGGTGAGAAAAGAGGCGGTATTCTGCGGGACGTGTGGATTCAGGCTGAGGTCTGAGTAGAGAGGTGTAAGGGAAAAGATGAGATGTAAAAAGTGTGGGGCGGAGAATCCGGAGGAAAGCAGATTCTGTGGAAACTGCGGCGCACAGTTTGAGCCGGAAGAAACAGATAGTCTCCGGGAAAAGCCGGTACAAGCGAAAAGGCAGGGGAAGAAATGGATATGGGGGATCCTGGCGGTGGTGGTCATCGCAGGGATCATCGCGGGAGTCCTGATCCTGAAAAATGTTCAGGAGCGGAAATCCTATGAAAAATATCTGGATTCTGCAGAAAAATATCTGGAAGAACTGGACTATGAAAATGCAGAGGCTGCCTATCTGAAGGCAATTGACGTTGAGCCGAAAGAAGAAGAGCCGTATGTTGCGCTGGCCCGACTGTATCTGGGACAAGGAGAAACAGACAAGGCCCGGACCATTCTGGAACAGGGAGCGCAGAAGGCGTCCGGGACGGCAAAAAGCGGAACCCATAAGGAAGAGGAAGAAAGCATTGAAGATCTGTTGGACGATGTCAAGGATGCGGCAGCGTATACCTGGGTGCTGGATCCTTCTGTCCAGGCAGATGATATTAATTATGTAACGTCCCAGGATCTGGGAAGAGCATCTGAAAATGAGGTGAAAAAGCAGAAGGATTCTCCTTATGCCGTGCTCAGAACAGGGGATCGCTATGGCATGATCGGCCAGGACGGAGAACTGGCGACAGGCATGGATTATGAGTCGGTGGAGGATTTCTTCGGAATGTACATCCTTGTCCGGGCAGAGCCGCAGTATGAGGCGCTTTTTGGACAGGAGTGGGATCTGTACTTTTTTGACGAAGAGACCGGACAGCTTTCTCCGGCGGAAGGTCTTGGCGCTGGATTTAATCCGGAAGGTTTTTATTATTACTGTGATGGGTTATGTAATGAAAATGATGACTTGGGAATTGAATACCCCAGGAATATGCCCGAGGAAGCAATCCCGGTACAACAGACGTCTGTGAGAGGAACAGGTTATGATTTCACAGATAATTCCAAGAGAGACAGTTGGGAGAAAGAACTGGATGAAAGCAAGTATGCGATCTGGTACAAGGATGAGCTGGTGACAGATTTTATCTACGAGGAATGTGGATCTTCTTCCGATGGCCTGCTGGCTGTGAAACAGAACGGGAAGTGGGGATACGTGGACCAGAATGGAGAAATTGTGATCCCCATCGAATATGACGCATCCTGGACAGAGTATGATCAGTATATACGGAGTACGGCCAGTTCAGAGCAGATGGACTACTGCTATGCATTTTCGGAAGGTTATGTGCCTGTCTGCAAAGATGGAGCGTGGGCGCTGATGGACTCAGATGGGAAAAAGGTGATTCCGGAAGGTATATTTGAAGCGATCCGGCCAGTGCAGGATGGAAAATGCTGGGTAAAGAAGGATGGATACTGGGGCGTGATCGAACTGGAAGATAAAGAGGCACCGTAAAATATAGTACTAAGGAGGAAAAAGTATGCGTTGTCCTAATTGTGGATATGAAAATGAAATGAGTTCCCAGTTCTGCGGGAACTGCGGCGCGCCGTTGCCGCCGCCGGAGAAGAAAAAGTCAAAGGCACCGCTGATCATCGTCATTGCGGTGCTGGTGGCAGTTCTGCTGGCAGGAGTGATCGGATTCGTGGCGTATAACCGGATCTCTGAGAAGAAAGAGGAAGAGTTGCGGCAGGAGCAGCTGGAAGCAGAGCGGGAGCAGGAAGAGCAGGAAGAAAAAGAGCGGCAGGAGCAGGAAGAGAAGGAACAGGAAGAAGCAAGAAAAGCCCAGGAGGAGAGGGAAGCGAAGGAAAACTGGACAGCTTACCGGATCTCTCAGCCGGCAACGCTGGAAGACAGCTACAAGCTGACGGTGAATAACGCTTCCGCAACTTCCGTGATCGATCAGGAGGGGCATGACAACAGTCCGGCCATGATGCTGGATGGAAATCTTGAGACGTCCTGGCAGGAAGGCGTAGACGGGTCGGGGATCGGAGAGCAGGTGACCTTCTATCTTGATCGGGTTTATGAGGTCAACTATCTGGCGTTCAACCTGGGCAACTGGAGAACCGACGACTATTACAGGCAGAATAACCGGCCGGAGACGTTGAAGATCACGATGAACGGCAGGGAGACGCTGGTGGAGTTCCCGGATGAGAAGACCAAACAATGGGTAGCGGTGGAAGAAGGTTGTGATACATCCCAGATCACCATTACCATTGAAGGCGTTTACCGGGGAAGCAGCGACGTCTGGAATGATACCTGTATTGCGGAAGTTGAGATCTACGGGGAGGATGCAGACTAGATGAAGGGTCTCTGGAAGAAAAAAATATGGAGAAGGGCAGGGGCTTTGTGTCTTGCCCTTCTTCTGCTGACAGGAGCGTGCAGCTGCAGCCATTTCGGAGCGGCGTATGGAAAGATCTCCAAAGAGCAGGAAGCCGGGGAGGGGCGGTCCCTTTCCCTTTCCATTCATCTGGATGAGATCTCTTACGTGAAGGCCGGCGAGGTGATCCCGGCGGCCTGGCTGGACCTGAACGAACCGGAGAAGTATTTTCAGATCGCCGGGATCAGCGATGAGGTTTACCAGGAGATCAACGGGAAGTCCTATCGGGAAAACGACCATATCGGCCTGGAGGACCTTCGCTATCTGAAGGTGCTGCACTATAACTATGACCACGAGATCCAGGTGGGCGAGCTGATCGTCAACCGGCGGATCGCGGAGGACTGCCGGAAGATCTTCCTGGAACTGTTCCAGAAGGAATATGAGATCGCCTCCATGCGTCTCATTGACAAATTCTGGACGGGAAACGGCGTGGACTCAGATACCAATTCCATTGAGCACAACAATAGCTCCGCGTTCAATTACCGGATAGTACCGGGGACGGATCATTTGTCCAATCATGCCAGAGGATACGCCATTGACCTGAACCCTATAGAGAATCCCTACGTGCAGTACAATGCCGCCGGAGAGATCACAAACCACTATAAGGATATGGAGAAATATCTGGACCGGGACGCAGGGCTTCCCCATATGATCACCCATGAGGACGAGGCGTATAAGGTGTTTTCCAGCTATGGATTTACCTGGGGCGGGGACTGGATCAGTTCCAAGGATTATCAGCATTTTGAGAAAAAGGATTTTTGACAGGGCGCAGGATCTGTATTAGAGTATAATCAGAAGTTTATAGATAAGGAGGAAATGAAAAATGGGATTTCAGGAAACAGATATTCACAGCTTGGAGTTTAATCCATTTGATAAGATCAGCAAACAGTGGATGCTGATCACAGCCGGGAACGAGGAAAAGTCCAATACCATGACGGCGAGCTGGGGCGGCGTTGGCATTATGTGGGGGAAAGAAGTGGCAACCGCTTACATCCGTCCGCAGCGTTACACCAAGGAATTCGTGGACCGGGAAGAAAGATTTACCCTGTCCTTCCTGCCGGAAGAACACCGCAAGGCTTTGAACGTGTGCGGTTCCGTCTCCGGGAAAAATGTGGAAGACAAATGGAAAGAAGCCGGACTCCATCCCTTCTATGTGGACGGCACCACCGGGGTGGAAGAGGCAGAGATGATCCTGGTGTGCAGGAAGCTGTACGCCCAGGAGATGAAGCCGGAGTGCTTCATCGAGAAAGAATGCGATGAAAAATGGTATCCCACCAAAGATTATCACACCATGTATATTGCGGAAATTGAGAAGGTTCTGGTGAGAAAATAATATTTTTAAGTCAATTTAGGACGTAGCCTTTTTTAAAAAGGCTACGTCCTAAATTGACTTCAGGGGTGTACCAAAATGAACTACAGGACCAGATATTGTATGCTGTAAGCTGGAAGCTCCAGATTTCCCGCTATATCTAGTTTTCGACCACTGAGCAGTTCTGTAGCGGTTCCGTTAAGATCTCCGCAGGATGCGGTATAGGGCGCATCTGCGGCGTTTACCGCTACCAGGATCCGTTCTTTTTCAGTTGCCCGCTCAAAGATCAGCTGGTGGTTGGTGATCACTACGTTGCGGTAGGAGCCGTTGCACAGGGCGTCGCTGCCGTGCCGGATCTGGATCAGTTTCCGGATGAGATCGGTCAGATCGTTTGGTTTTGGCGCTTCAAAATGGGGGCGCAGGGCGTAGTCGTTGTCCGGCGCCTTTTCCCCGGGTTCTCCCCACTCGCTGCCGTAATACAGACAGGGGATCCCGGGCATTCCAAAGAGAAGGCCATAGGCCAGAGGAATGTGTTCCTTGTTGGTAAGAATGCTGGCCAGCCTTGTCACATCATGGTTGTCCGCAAAGGTCATCAGATGTTTACCCCGGTAAATGCACCAGGGGTCCGCTCCGAACTGACGGTGCAGGGAATGGGCGATCTCGAACAGGTTCATGGAATTGAAGCTGGAGTAGAGCCCTTTGTAGCACTCGTAGTTGGTACAGCTGTGAAGCATGTCGTCGTTGACGATCTGGTTATAGTCACCGAATAATACTTCTCCGATCAGTACAAATTCATCTTTCAGGCTGCCGGTAAATGCGCGCAGCCGTCTCATGAAATCCCGGTCCAGGCTGTAAGCCACATCCAGCCGCAGGCCGTCGATATCAAAAGTTTCCACCCAGAACCGGACACAGTCAAGCAGGTAGTCCACCACTGCCGGGTTGCGAAGATTCAGCTTTACCAGTTCATAGTGGCCCTCCCAGCCTTCGTACCAGAAGCCGTCGTTGTAGCTGCTGTTCCCGTCGAAATTGATGCAGAACCAGTCCTTATAAGGGGAGTCCCATTTCTTCTCCTGCACATCCCGGAAGGCCCAGAAGCCTCTTCCCACGTGATTGAAAACACCATCCAGCACGATCTTGACACCGTGCTCATGGAGAGTCTTGCAAACGTCGGAGAAATCGTCATTAGTGCCCAGACGGCAGTCGATCTTCCGGAAGTCCCGGGTGTCATACCCGTGATTGTCGGATTCGAAAACCGGGTTCAGGAGAACGGCGTCGACGCCAAGGTCCCGGAGATAGTCTGCCCAGGATGCAAGACACCGGATTCGGGGAACGCACTGCCCGTCATTGTGAGTTGGCGCGTTGCAGAACCCGATGGGATAGATCTGATAAAAGATACTGTTGTAAGCCCACATATTCTGTAACCTCTCTTAAAAAATAGGATAGAGATATTATATCAGAAAAACCCAGAATTTAACATACTTTTCATGGACAGGCCGTCTCCGGCGGAGTATAATGGGACTATCAAAATCTAAGAGGGAGGGCTTAAGAAATGAAGAAAAAGATTCTGAGCTTAATGCTGGCTGTATGTGTTGTGCTGGGACTTTCCGCATGCGGCGGCGAAGAGGAAGTGGAAGACGCTCTGGTGTGCACCATGGAGCAAAGCGGCATGACCTTTACCATGCGTATGGACGCCAAGGGCGACACAGTCACTAATGTGGAGCAGGAGACGGTGGTAAGTACGGAAGGATTTACCGAAGATCAGATCCAGCAGCTGCGTGCAGCTATCGAAGAGGCGGCTGCGGCTTATGAAGCCATTGAAGGTACCGAGTACACTACGGAAGAGGGGGACGGAGAGATCCGTGAAGTGATCTCTATCCCGGTAGCGGACGAAGAGGTGCTGAAAGCGGTGATCGAGCAGGGACTGCTTCCGGTAGAGGGGGATGATGTCAGCAAGATCTCCCTGGAGCAGACAAGAGAAAGCCTGGAAGCCAGCGGCTGGACTGTTGAAGAGTAGAAAGAATATAAAAACACTGCGGACAATTGGTCCCGCAGTGTTTTTTTGTAGCTATTCTGCCTGCTCTGTCCGGGTCGCCCGGCGCAGGAAAAAGAGAAACCAGGTAAACAGAAGCACTCCCTTGAAGATGCTGGAAATGGTGATGCTCCACCAGATCCCGTTGAGCCCTAGGGCGGTTTTGGTAAGGACAAGGGCCATGGGGATCCGCAGGGCGGTAAATACAATACTTGTGATTGAGGGCGGCAGCGTCCGGCCAAATCCGGAGAAGGCGCCGGCTGTGGTCAGCTCCACGCTCATGAAGAGCTGAGAAAAGCCCAGGATGACCAGGTAATCCACTCCCATGGGCAATAGTTCCGGCTCTGTGATGAAGATCCGGAAGATAGGAGCCGGGCAGAAGATCAGAAGCAGGGTACAGAAGACTCCCCAGACAAGGACAATGCCCATGGCGCTTTGATATCCTTTCCGGATCCGCTGCCGGTTCCCGGCGCCGTGATTCTGGGCGATAAAAGAATTTACGGCTGCGGAGAATCCGTCGGCGGTCATCCAGGAAATGGACTCAATCTGAGAACCTACCTTTTGTATCGCTACGGCTCCGTCTCCGTATCCGGCCACCAGGCGGGCGATGATCATGGAGATCCCGGTAAAGAGCATATTCTGCAGGCACGTGGGAAGGCCGATCCGCACAATGGAGCGGATCGGTTCCAGTCTGGGAATCCATTTCCAGTGCACATAAGGGAAAAGGACAGAGTCTCTGAGCGCGAATACCAGGAACATGAGGGTGACAATGGACTGGGCGAATACAGTGGCCACGGCGGCGCCCATAACGCCCATCCGGGGAAAGGGCCCCAGGCCGAAGATTAGGACCGGATCCAGGACAAAATTGATCAGAAGTCCGGAAGCGGTGGATAAAAAGGCTGCCCGACTGTTGCCAATGGCAGTAAAAAGTCCGGTAAAAGTCTGGTTCAGGAAGGAAAAGAGAACCAGACCGCAGGTGATCTGCAGATAGATCCTGGCATCGGCGATGACCACAGGGCTGTTCAGATGGAAGAAGCCGATCAGCGGACCGGCAAAAAGGGCGCAGCCAAGTCCGTAGATCACGCCCATCAGGATACAAAGCCAGAGGGCCCCGGAGGCAGATTCCCCGGCAGTTTCTTTCTGGCCTGCCCCAAGGGCGTATCCTACGTTGACCTGTCCGCCCATCCGGGCCAGAGCCACCAGCCCGTTGGAGAGCCACATATACATTCCGGCGGCGCCCACCGCCGCCACGGCGTTGCTGCCCACACGTCCGATCCAGATCATATCGGTAAGATTATAAGCCATCTGAATGAGAGAAGTGGCCATAATGGGAATGGCCAGCCGGGTCAGGGAAGAGAGCACCGGCCCGTGGAGCAGATCTATGGTTTTTCGCATGGTTGAAACCTCCGTAAAAATCAGTAGGATTATTATACCACTCTGTCAGCAGGAAAGTATAGAAGATTCCCATGAAAAAGCCGGAAAAAATCGTGGAAAACAGTTGACACGCCAGGAACCGTATAATATAATAATGCAGTATGACAAAAGGAGAAACGGCAAGAAACCATAGCCCCGGAGTCTTGTTGATTTCGATAAATTGATCATGAAAAAGGAAATGATTTACAGGAGGTAAACCAATGAACACTTATATGGCGAATCCAGATAAGATCGAGAGAAAATGGTATGTAGTTGACGCTACAGGATATACATTAGGCCGCCTGGCTTCTGAAGTAGCCAAGGTTTTAAGAGGCAAGAACAAGCCGGAGTTCACTCCCCACATTGACACTGGCGATTACGTGATCGTAGTAAACGCGAAAGACGTAAAAGTTACCGGTAAGAAGATGGATCAGAAGATCTATTACAATCACTCCGATTATGTTGGAGGAATGAGAGAGACCACACTGGCTGAGATGATGGCAAAGAAGCCGGAGAAGGTGATCGAGCTTGCCGTGAAGGGTATGCTTCCGAAGGGACCTTTGGGAAGATCTATGATCAAGAAGCTCCGTGTATACGCCGGCCCAGAGCATGAGCAGCAGGCTCAGAAGCCGGAAGAGCTGAAGTTTTAAGGAAAGGTTTTGAAAGGAGGATATGACAGTGGCAAAAGCAAAATTCTACGGAACAGGAAGAAGAAAAAAATCAGTTGCAAGAGTATATTTGGTACCAGGTACAGGCAATATTACCATAAATAAGAGAGACATCGACGAGTATCTTGGTCTGGAGACCCTGAAGGTGGTTGTTCGTCAGCCGCTGGTAGCTACCGAGACAGACGGAAAGTTTGATGTGATCGTCAACGTAAAGGGCGGCGGTTACACCGGACAGGCAGGAGCGATCCGTCACGGTATCGCAAGAGCGCTTCTTGAGGCGGACGCTGATTACAGACCGATCCTTAAGAAAGCAGGATTCCTGACTCGTGATCCGAGAATGAAAGAGCGTAAGAAGTACGGCCTCAAGGCTGCCCGTCGCGCTCCGCAGTTCAGCAAGCGCTAAACTTTATCAAAAGTGGTCAAAAACCCCGGAACTACGCGGTTTCCGGGGTTTTTCCTTTTCAAATGGTTTGACGCAATTTGACAGAACGAAGCCTCTTTTAACCCGTTTTCTATGGGTTAAATGGTGGACAACCACCCCAAAAAGAGGGCTTATGGGTTAAAAAATAGGACAACCGAGACGCGATTTTGGGATGCCAAGGGGATGTTTATTTATACATCTCCAAGAGACCTTTTTCGTGAAAACGGTTTGTCTGAATTTGACCTAATTTGAACAAAAGAGAATAAATCTAATCGCCAAGCGCTCAGTATTTTCTACTGGGCGCTTTTTGCGTTTCCGGGGAATTTCATTCCGGGATAAGAAAAGGCCGTCACTTTCAATTTTTGAAGTGGCGGCTTTTTCTATTTCCAGAAGCCATAGAACAATTCAGAAATGAGGTGAAGTCATTGAACACGCAAATCATCGCCATCGCCAACCAGAAAGGCGGCGTTGGCAAGACAACCACCTGCGCGAACCTGGGGATTGGGCTGG
>ENA-OPBW01000333-OPBW01000333.1-human-gut-metagenome-genome-assembly--contig:-NODE-333-length-39511-cov-11.582345_pt1 | contig 39511 bp, 37 predicted proteins | sample MGYA00241070_ERZ501456 | MGnify/ENA primary metagenome ERZ501456 (study PRJEB25962, sample SAMEA2042624) | human gut metagenome | biome: human gut; feature: human-associated habitat; material: faeces...
TGCGTCGATTCTCGCACAAAGGGGCGCTGGTTGCATACGCAGGCGTTGACGCTTCTCCATACCAGTCAGGAAGCTTCGATTCGAAAAGCCGTCATGTGTCCAAACGCGGGTCTCCACATCTTAGAAGAGTGTTGTTTGTGATCATGTCAATGACGCTTATTCGTGCGAATACTGCTAATCCAGTGTTTTGTTTTATGGATAAGAAGCGAGCCGAAGGAAAGCACTTTTACGTTTATACTGTTGCCGGCTCCGCCAAATTTCTGCGAATCTATTATGCAAAGGTCAAAGAATACCTGAACGCTTTAGAAGAGACCGCCTGATACGAAACAACGATGGCCATGCTGCTCCGCAGCACAGCCATCATTATATGTACGGGTCATATCCTCCCAGGCCTGCAGCCGGAATATGTTGCAGGTCCTTTTGCTATGCCTATTTTTTATCCTGTACTTCTATTCTTTTGTGCTTGACACACATTAGCAGGTTTGCACATTATCCTTCGATCAGCGTCAGGGTGCAGGCTGTTGTGCTCCGGGACATGAACGGCAGGCATATGCCGGTTTCGCCTTTGGCTATCAGCAGCTCTGTGCCGCTGGGGCTGATGAGCATGGGGTAGGTCTCCTCCAGATATATCGGGTCAGCTGTTTCGTCATAATTTTGGCCGCCCACAAGGGATATGTCGAGGGTCACGTAGCTCGGCCCGTCAAGGACGGTCTCGATCGTCCAGAAGCCGAACCAGCTCTCGTCGGCGGTATCGGAATCGTTGTAGAACCAATCGAGTTCGACCATTCCGCCTGTTTCATCTTCCTGATAGAACCGCAGGCTGAAGTACGCAGGGAGGTCTGTATCCCATGCCGTCGTTTCAACGAACCAGCCCATGCCCCAGTCCTCGGAGCCGGCAAGCCCGAGCGCCGTCATGCCCACCCAGCCTTCAGCAAACCAGGGCGCAAGGTCAAGCGGGGCGTTCATCCATCCGTATTCCGTAAAGTCGAACGCAAGGTAGTCTCCATCCTCCGATAGACACGGGGCAAGACAGCCCATCGCGTCGAGCGACGGCCACCATTCACAGGTGTTCCCGCTGCTGTCGGTTATCAAAACCTGCGTGTCTGACTCGTAGGCAATGCCGTCGAGATTTGCAAACAGCAGCACCGGCTCGCCGGTATCCGAGCGGTAGAGGACTTCGGTCACCTCGAAGGCATATGTATTCTCGTTCCACTCCATGCGGTTTATTGAAACCGACGCGTTTTCATCTACCGGCACGATGCAGTACAGATGTCCCGCGCCGCCGACTATGTGCTCCGCATCTATCTCGGCAATAAACGGGTATTCCAGCAGCATCGCTTCGTTCTCTTCCCACATCCATTCAGGGAAGCCCGCCTCGAAGCCCTCCTCAAAAAGCCCGCCTACATAGTCGAGATACGCCGCGCCGAACATCGTCTGCGGGAAATCTATCCTGTCGCGCAGCCACATCAGGGAGTTTTGAGCCTCTTCCGAGAACACGGTCTGCTCCGGCGGCTCGGGTGTCGGCTCGGGCTGCTTTTCCGGCGGCTCACTGTCATTTCTCGTGGGCAATGCGTATTTGCCGCCGCTTCCGCCGGTGCTTGCTGTCGGCTCGTCGGTTTCGGTCTGCTGCGTTTGCGCGCAGGCGCCAAGAGCCAGCAGCAGGGCCAGCGCCAGCAAAAGCGCGGTCACTCGTTTTGACGTAGTTCTCATAAGCGCTCCTTTCCGGTCTCCCGTTCCGGGCGAGACCGCCACGGAATATCTGCCTTCATATCAGTCATTGTAAAAGCTTTTCCACGCCTCCGCCCTACCCGCGGCGGGTAGTCTTTTCTATGAGACAGGAGCCACGGCGTCAGTACAATGGATTTATCCAGCCGTTGGAGATCATGTAAAAGGCCAGGTCCACCGCCTTGGAGAAGCCGGTCTTTCCGAGCATATTCATCTTGTGGTATTTAACGGTGTTCTCGCTTATGAACAGTTCCCGGGCTATCTCCTTGTTGGTCATGTGTCTGCACATCAGCCGGAGCACTTCCATCTCCCGGTCGGTCAGCGGAGCCTCTCCCTGGGGCATGGGTATGGTCCTGGGCTCCGGGAAGCTGCTGCCGCCGGCCATTACCTCGCGGGCCACCTCGAGAAAATAGTTCAGGCTCCGGCTCTTGTAAACGAAACCGTTGGCTCCGGCGGCTTTTGCCCGTGGAATATAGGTGATCTCGTCAAACGCGGTCATGACGATTATTTTGATTTCCCCATATGCTTTGCGTATGGCCTCCACCGCTTTGAGCCCGGACGCGCCGCCCTCTGTGCACACGTCTATCAGCACCAGGTCCGGGTGCAGGTGCCGGCAGAAATCGAGGGCATAGTCGGCGTTTGGCACTTCACCCACCACGGTAAAATCCCCGGCTGCCTCCAGCGCCGTCGTCAGCGATTCGCGCATGGACGCGTGGTCCTCCACTATCAGAACTTTGAACATTCCTGCACAGCCTCCTTTGGGACAGAGATCTCGATACGGAACCGTGGAACGGTATGCAGCTCAAGCGTGCCGCCGAGCCTGTCTATCCTGCGGCGCATCCCGCCTATGCCGCCGCCCTCACGCACCGGCCCGGAAGGCGGCAGCCCGTTGTCCGTCACCGTCATGCGCCAGCAGTCATTCTGGAAGAAATGGAACTGGACGCGGGTGGCATAGCCGTGTCGCACGGCGTTGGTGACGCACTCCACGGCGATCTCGGCAAAGCTGTCTGCCGCGTTATCATCCTCGGGCGGCTCGCCGCGGAACTCCACGGACACATCCATACCCAGGAACGTTTCCCGCAGCCTCTCCAGGCGGTGGGCAGGGCTCGGCCTCCTGTCCTCACGGAGCGCCGTGGGAAGGCTGCAGGCGAAATCCATCAGCAGGGCCTCATCGGGCTGCTGGTGGTCCCGCAGGGCGCGGAGCAGGAGGCTTATGCGCTGCCCGAGCAGGTCGTGTACCCGGCCCTTGCTCCGGGCTATCTCCTCCGCTTCACAGATGGCCTGCAGGTTTTCGATGGTGTGGTGCAGCTCCTGCCCGCGCTTTTCCAGCGCCCTGTTCCGCTCGGCGAGGAGCGTCACGGCGTCCCAGCGCTCCGTGACGTCGTCGGCGGTAAGCAGCACCAGCGTCCGGCAGCCCATCGGGATGTCGTGCGCGGACACGCTCCACACGGAGGAGTCCGGAAGGCGGAACACCTGCTGCCCACCAAGCGTCTCCCGCTCGCAGCCGCCGAGCGGGCCGCTGTCCAGAAGCCGCCTGAACTTTCACGTCCACGCCGTTTTGCAGGGCCTGGCCCGTCATCTGCCTTGCCAGCGCGTCCATCCGGCGGTTGCACAGCAGGATGTCTCCCTCCGGGCGGTAGAACAGCAGCCCCGTGTGCAGGCTGTCGATGGCCTCCTTGACGGATATGTAGGAGAGCTGGGTCCTGAGCTCCCGGCGGCGCATCAGGCAGATGTGCGCGCTGCGCAGCAGGAAAAACAAAATACCTGCAAGAAAAAAGAAGGGATACGTTTTTCCCATGATGAGCTCGGCCACGGGCAGCAGGACTGCCGCCCCGCCGACGGCGAAAAACGGCCAGACGAGCTCCGCTGACACCGCCGCTGAGACGCCCAGCACCGCTGTGAGCAGGAATACGGCCTGCCGCGCCGGACCATAGGCGCCGGGCGCCAGAAAGCCACAGTAGAGCGCATACTGCACCTGGGCGAGGAGCGCGGCGAAGATAAACAAAACCGCAAGCACGGCGCACTCCATGCCGTTTTCCAGCCTGCGCGCCCAGCCGGCAGGCAGGCGGCGGATGCTGTAGGAAATGGCCAGGGTTTGCAGTACGATGCACAGCGCGAGCGCCATGACCAGCGCCGTCAGCGCCCAATTCGGCAAACGGTAGAACTCAGCCACGAGTCTCACCTCCCAAGGGTATGGTCAGGCAGATGCCGACGGCATCGTCGAGGTCCTTGCAGGCTATCTGCCCGCCCGAGCCGGTCACCGCCGCCGTCAGCTCCTCCGAGAAGCGCCATTCCACGGGGTCGCTGCCCGGAAGAAAACGAAATACCAGCCGTCCTTCCTCCTGCTCCAGATAGCCCATGAGCGGAGAGGCATCAGTTCTCAAGGCCCATGATATGGTTTCAAAGGCAAAGTCGTAGCAGAGCGCTGCGCTGCTGATATCAATTGAGCCGCTTTGCCCGCAGCGGATCAGCGTCTGCAGCCCCGCATAGCGGGCCAGCTCCGCCAGCTCATCCAGATAAATGCCGAGTTCATCCCCGAGCAGGGCTTCGCCCTGACAGGCCAGGAAGAACAGGTTGCACCTGCGCTTTATGTGGCACAGGCACAGGATGATGTATGCGGCCGCATCCCTCGGCTGCTCCGTTTCAGGCAGGCTTTTTATCAGGCCCGCCAGCGATGAAACGCGCTGCTCCATATCGCGGTCAAGCTGTTCAAAGAGGGCGCGGTTCGCCTCCGCGGACATGAGGCGCCTTTTGACCTCGCCCTCCTCGCGCAGGAGGGCGTTTGCCGCCTCCAAACGGGCCTGCACAGCCTGTATCTCCTGCCGCAGCCGGTTCAGCTGGGAGAGGTCCTCCTGCCACACGGCCATGCCGCCGTGGATTGCGACTGCGTGGAGCTGCGTGTCTTTATCCCGGAGCAGCGGGTGCTCCATATCCGTGAGCAGCCGCTTCCAGACAGAGCGCGAGACGGGAGCCGCGCCGCGGGAGGAAAGCGCTGTGCGCCCGTCCTCGTCCAGCAGCGCCAGGCTGATGGGCGCGGAAGCAAAGAGCCTGTTATACCGGATGTTGACCGGCACCAGCCCAGCCCGGAGCACGGTCTCAAAAAACAGCACGGAGAAGATGCAGATGCAGACCGTAATGTCGCTCTCCCACGCCAGAGGTATGCGGTAAATATAGGCGACGACATACGCGAGCAGGCCCGCGCAGAGGAGCAGCGGGAACACTTTGCCGCCCCGGTATTTGCTCCTGCGGCCCCTGCGGAAGAGCTTTGCGAGGGCCAGCGCCAAAAACAGGAGCGAGAAGGCTGCAACGGCCCAATATCCCGGGCCGTAGCTGTAAGCGCTTGCCCAGTTCCCGCCGGGCTCGAAAACAAATACCAGCTGGTGCATGTCGTTGGTCATCACCAGCAGCACCGAGAGAACGTAGCAGATAAGGGGCGGCCACAGGGGACGTATGAGGCGCATTTCGCCCTCTTTGCGCTCAAGAAGCTCAGTCAAATACAGCAGCGCGGCAGGCAGAGCCAGCTGGAAGATATAGTAGCCATACCAGCACATCCGGCACAGGTTCCCCTCCTGCGGCAGCTGATATTTGAACAGGCGCAGCAGCAGCCAGCCCACGATGAGCCAGCCCATCACGCCAACTGCACGGCGGACATCACGGCGGACCATTCTGTGTGACACCGTCCCTTTCCACAGCAATATCGCGGCGGAAATGAGCAGGGCGGAGAGAATGTGCTCTCTGAGGTCTGCCGTAGTATAGAGGCGGGTGTGGAAAACCTGCCGGCGCAGGTCTCTGCTGCTGTCTCCGGCAAGCTCCAGAAACCAGTCGTAGTCCTCCTCGCTCAGCGTATGGGCCGCGCTGTAATCGCCGGGAAAGCCCTGCGGCCTTTCGCCGCTTGCGGGGGGCAGGCCGGCGGACAGCAGCGCCTCGTCCAGACCGGGCTCCAGTGCGAGCGGAGAATCCGAGAGCAGGCCCAGGCGGAAGGACAGCGTCCCCTCCTCCGGCACGATTATCTCGTAGTTTTCTCCGTTTCGGTTCCATTCGGCGACCTCGTAGTCCAGGCAGATCAAAATGGGGGCATCCGACCCGTCCAGCTCAAATCCTCCATTCCGGTTGAGGTGTTCCAGGAAGTCCAGGGCATCCTGTTTTGCAGGCTCCTTCTGATTCAGTCCGTAGGACAGCGCACCCATGTCCAGCATATTGCGGATGACAGAGAAGCTGCTCATGCCGACAGGGGTGCGGCTGTGCAGGAGGCTGCCCCAGCCTGTGATTACCTCGTCTGTCCGTGTACGGTCCACCGCCAACACCACCGTACCCAGCACATGAGGATACCAGTACCGGCCGACGCCCCGCCTCATGGCCGGGACCGCCTGCACATCGAAGCAGGCGACCGCATTGCCCCGGGATACCTCCGCATACAGGGTATCCTCCGGCTCCCTGGGGATATAACCGGGGAGGAATGTGTTCAAGACTGTGCAGTACTCCTCTGAGCCCTCTGCTGCGGAAATCAAATGCCCCCGGCAACTGCCCTGCTGCATCCGCCAAGCAACAGGCACAGCAGTATTAGGGGCAAAAAACGTATCTTCATGGCGCCACCGGCTCCCCAGGCTCCTTCATTCTCCCGGCGCACTCACGGCACATATCCATCTCGTCGCAGATGAGAAAGCAGGAGTCGCAGACCAGCCTCCGGCAGATGGGGCATTGGCTGAAGCGCTCCCTCGCCTCCTGCCCGGCGGTCAGCCGGGCACGCTGCCGCTCGCGCTGGTAGATGGCGTCGTAGAGCTCCTTTTTCTCACGGTGCTCCGACGCCTGCGCCGCTTTGGAAAAAGGTATGCTGCTGCTGTACCAATATTCTCCGCACACCTCGCAGCGAATGGAAAAGCAGAAATACTGCGGTGTTGAACAATCCTCCAGATGGCCGGACAACAGACTTGTCATACCGCGTGCCTCCTTTACATTTCTGCTCCTGTTATAACAGGAGCAGAAGGCGGAGCATATGGTCTGCCGGATACTTTTTACCGCATTTTGCAAAAAGTATCCATTGGATAATAGAGAACGCGCACAAAACCGTTAGGCTGGTTTTGTGCGCGTTGCTGTATTGAGCAGTTGGCCTTAGAAAAGCTCCTGAAGCCTTCCGCAGCGGCGGAGAAGGTCAATGTAGAGCATCAGCTCGTCCCGTGAGGCCACGCCGAGTTTCTCGTAGATGCTCCGGTTGTGCTTCCTGACCGTGCTCATGCTGATGAACGCGAGGTCGGGTATTTCCGATATCTCGTGCCCGTATATATAGTAGCGGAGGATGTTCCGCTCTGCCTCCGTGAGCAGGTCCTTACGCTCCACGAACTGGTCGAATAGCTCCGCTATATTGGGCGGAAGGTCGCCCTGTTCCAGCCGTTGGTTCCGCGCCCGGGCGTGCAGGAACTCCGCGAGCTCGTCCACCTCGGAGATGCCGGAGTATATGCCTGGCTCCGGCATTTCCTCCAGCTGGAAGCGCTTAAGGCTGTCGGTGATGGGCCGGACAAATCTCCGCGACAGAAAGAAGGAGAGAGCCAGGAGCGCCAGAAGCAGCCCCAGGGCCGCGATGACCCAGGTCTTTTGCACGCCCGCAGTGTATGCGGCGTAGCTGTCCTGCGGTATCAGGATGGCGGCGGCCCAGACGGTGTCCCCGGCCTCGCCTCTGGATATCTGCATGGTCTGGTGCAGGCCGATATACCGCTCGGAGCCCGAGTCGTATTCGTTGTAGTAGCGCCCCTGGTGGATGGCGAGGGTCTCGTGTCCGTCCAGATAGGTGCCGCTGACGCTGCCGACCAGCCCCTCGGAGAGCATGAGCCGGCTGTCCCGCAAAGGGGCCAGCACGGTCACGGCGGAGCCGAATTTTCCATCCAGCGCGGGATAGGACAATTGGAAGTACAATGCGCTCAGCTCGACGCCGCAGACGCCGTATATGCTCCCATCGCTGCCCACGATGGGGACGCACAGCAGCATGGCGGACTCCCAAGTGTCCTTCAGATCAATCCGGCGGGACCAAAAATAGCGCTCCGCCGGACTGTCCACGGAGCTGTCCATGAGCTCCCGGCAGCCCGGGAGCTGGTCGGTGTCAAACTCCAGGTTCCATCTGTTGTGGAGCTCCAGATCCTTTTGCCGGGCGATGTCGGGGATACCGCGGAAGTAGACCACCGTAGGCGTGACCGGGCTGCTGGCGCTGAGGTTGGAGTAGCGCAGGTGGATGCCGCTCCGCGAGTGCTCCGCCACCTCCAAAGAGGTGTTGGCCGTCGCGTCCAGTATCACATATGCGCCGTTGCAGTCGGCTGTCTGCAGGGTCGTGTTGACCAGCGGGTACATGACCTGCTGCAGCCTCAGCAGCCGCTCCGGGTCGTCGTTGGCTTCCCCGAGCGTGACGCCCTCCTGCGCCAGCGCCGCCTCAAGCTCGCGGCTAAGCTCTCTGGAGAGCTCCAGGCTCTGGGCGGTCAGGCGGTCGAGATGGCTTGTCAGGCTGTCCCTTGTGTTGTTCATGTGCAGCTCCATCACCTCATGGAGCTGCACGTCGTTTTGAGAAAAGGCTCCGGCGATGGACAGGAGGAGGATGACCGCCGCAAAGACCACGAGGATCATGGACACCCAGTAGAGCATCAGCTTTCTCTGCATACCCACGCTCTGCCTTTTGGCAAAGGCGTTCAGCGCCCGGAACTCCCTCAGCTTATTCAGCACGGCGTCTCCTCCTTCCCTATGTTATCGCTCCATCAGCTCCCGGAAAGCCTCGAGCCGTTCCGTGCTTATCTGCTCCAAGCCGGTCTCGCCGGCGTTCAGATAGTCCTGGCGTCCCAGCGCGAGCTGCGCCCTCACATGATCCTCCAGCGCCGTTTCGAGGCTCAGATAGGTCTCCAGCTGCGGCGGGACATAGAATTCATAGTTTGCCTGCGTGTCCAGATAGGCCTCATAGAGCGAGGCGTATTTGGCGCTCTCAAGTCCCTCGATGGCCTCGGGCAGCTCGTTTTCAAAGGCCTCCCGGGTCACCGGCATATAGCCCGCCAGGGTCACGAACTCCACATTGCGCTCAGGCTCGGTCAGCCACTTGAGGAAGGTCACGGCGGCCTGCTCCCGCTCCGGAGTGGAGCGCACCGTGCAGAAACCCACCCCTCTCTGCATGACAAGGTTTTCCCCGCCCTCAAACACCGGGCAGGGGCGGGAGATGATGGTGATGTCCTCGGAGGTGTTGTCAGGGTAGGTCACCACATCGCTGTAATATAGGATGCTGGCCGAGGAGGCCACGCTGACGATGCTGTCGCCGGTGCGGATGGATTCGGTGGCGTAGCCGCTCTTGAGCCATACGCCGCCCTTGAGCGCGGCCTCGGCCAGCGGGTCCCACGCCGTCCGGAAGGCGGGCCCGAAGGCCAGCTCGTCCCCGTTGAAGAAGTCCTCGCCCAGGGATTCCGCCCCCACCTGGAAATAGTTGAAATAGTAGTCGTGGACGAACATGGACTTGGCGTCTCCCGGGACATCCGGCGTCAGCCCGTCGGTCCAGGCCGCATAGGCCTCCGCGGCCTGGAAAAGCCCTTCCCAGGTGCCCAGGTCCTCGATGGTCACGCCGGTGGCCTGAGAAAAGCGCTCAAAGATGGTCTCGTTTATGAACATTATCTCTGTGGACTTCGCAACGGGAAGGACGACCAGGCGGTCATTTACCGTCCCCTCCTCCACAAAGGCAGGGATGAAGGCGGACAGCTCCTCCTCGCTGAAGTAGTCCCGATAGTCCACCAGAATGCCGTCGTCGGGCAGCGCCATCACGGTCTTGGGATATGAGCTGAAGATATCTGGAAGCTCCGAAGCCCCCGGTTCCCCGTTGGCAGCCGCCAGCACCAGCTCGTGTATCGTATTGCTGTTGGACACAGAGGTGACCTGCACGTTTATCTGCCGCTCTTTTCCCACGGTCTGGTTGAACTGCTCGATGAGGTCATTGAGCGGGGAATCCGTCTGCCCGCCGTAAACATGCCAGACCGTTATCGTGGTCGGCGTTTCCTCCTTCGGCGTGCCGGAGCAGCCGGCAAAGCAGGACAGTATGAAAACGGCGAGTAAAAGCGCCGCAATTTTTCGGAATGTCACACCTCGTCACCTCTTTTGAGCATATGAGCTAAATACATTATACACGTTATATCCGGCCAATTCTATATGCTTTTGAGAAAAAACTGCCGTCCCCGGCGGCACGGGCGACTCGCTAAAAGGCCGCCAACTTCGCCAAAAGATAACTGAGGGAACTGTCGTAAAAGACGAAATCATCCGCCAGACCTGCATTCTTGGTCTCCACGGCCATCTTACGTACAACTGCCTGCTCCGGCCTTACCAGAAGCAGTATCCTCACCGCCTGTCCGCCCTGCCGGAGTGAGCGGCAGAGCTCGACCGCACGCTCCGTCTCCGCCTGGTCCACGATATCCAATATCACCACATCCGCATGGAAGATGTCCACTCCGACGGCGGCCTGCGGATAATTGAGCTGGGCCGCCCACAGGAAATCGAGCTCCGGCTTTGAACGGATGGCCGCCGACAATCCCTGCCCCAGCATCTTGTTGGACGATATAAACAGAACCGTTTTCATGCCCGGCACCCTCTGTCAAATGCGAACGTATCCTTCGCCGAAACCGTTGGACGTCCTGTTTCCCCGTGCGGCTACGCCCACGGGTCGGCGGCCTTGGGGGTGCGGACGCCGGTGAGCAGGTACTGCTCCCACAGGAACCACTTCCCGTCGCTGCCCCGCTGGCGGAGCTTGATGGGGCGCGGGGCATCCGCGCCGCCGCAGGGGATGAAGAGCTTCATATAGCCCGGCTCTTCTCCGGAGACATGGCTGCTCTCGACCCTGACGGTATAGGGCAGGGAGGGCGTATAGTTGTTTTCGGGAGCCGCGCCCGCAAAGTAGGTGAAGGGCAGGTAAGCCTTTCCGTCGCGGAAGCGGTCGTTGAGGAAAGAGATGTCCTGCCCGTTCAGGGGCCGCGGGCCGCGCAGCCAGTTGAGCATCTCCTGACCGATGTTCCGGTCGGCGGCGTAGGCGCACAGGGCCAGGACGGTCAGCGCCGCTGTCTGAAACGGGCTGTCAAGCGCCGCCTCCGGGAGCGCCCGCAGCTCGGCAAGGCTCTCGGGCAGCGCCGCGAAGGTAAAGGTCTCGGCCCTGTTTCCGATGGAGCCGGCAGCCGACATTACGGTGTCTATCGCAGAGCTTTTCAGTTTATCAAAGATCCCCATTTGCATCTCCCTTTCGCTTATAGGAATGTCTCACGTTCATTTCTTTGCCCGCTCCTTAGAATTTTCCGCTGCGGCCGCTGCCCCCGCCGCCGCTTTCACTGCGGGTGCTGCCGCCGCCCGAGCCTTGCTTTTGGAGCGCGGTGCGCGTCACGGTGGTATGGATGAACTGGTCGCGCTGTTCAGTCAGCTGCAGCCCGCCTGCGGCTACATATGCATCGGCCTTGGCGCCCGGCCGGACCGTTTTCATGCCGCGCAGCAGAATATAGCAGACGATCCCCGCGGCCAGGCAGGAAAGCGCCGTCATCATGGCGATACGCGGCCAGTAGGAGGGACGCACGGGGTCGTCCGCCTCGGCCTTCGCCAGGAATTCCTCGCAGCCGCTCAGATAGTTGGAGATGCCGCCGTACCAGTCGTTGTCCCCAAAGTTTCCGAGGAATCGCTCTTCCAGCATCTCCCGCCCGTATTCATTGAAGGCGTATTCGGCATACTCGCCGTAGACGAACATGGCGTAGTCCCGCTCTTCCATGCTGAGCAGGACGATTATCCCGTCCCGTCCGAGCCCGTAGCCAAGCCCGCTGTTGTGATAGAGCTGGTAGGTGGTCTCGTATACGCTGCCGTCGCCATAGTCGGTATAGTCGTCCACAATGGCGAAGTAGACCCCGCAGCGACAGCTCTGGGAAATAGCCTGCGCGCGGTACTCCAGCTCCTGCCACTGCTCGTATGTCAGCAGGCCGCTGACATCATACACACACTGCATACCGCCGCCGCTCTGCCCGGGAGCTTCGGTCGCTTCCGGTGCGGAGCCGTCCGGCGGGCAGTTGGCCAGGATAAAGTCCTCCGCAGCCGCCGCCATGGCGTCCACCGCCTGTGTAAGAGCGTCGGCGCTGATGCTTATGTCCCCGCCGCTCCACAGCTCGGGCGCCATATAGGGCTGCACGGCATCATGGACGGCGTTGGCCAGCTCCTGACCACTGCCGAGCGTCTCGTTCAGACTGACATAAACACACCAGCTGTCGCTGTCGGCCAGGCCGTATATACCCGAATCCTGCATTTCCAGCAGTATGGTCAGCGAAACGCCATCCTTATATTCTCCATAGCCGTACTCGTATGTTTCGTAGAGCCACTCGGCAGCCTCAGCGAGGGTGTCGTCGCTGATCATCGTCAGCACATCCACCCTCAGGTCGAGGCCGAGGGTCTCTGTGAGCTGCGGGAGCGTCTGCTCGCCCTGCTGGGCCAGTTTATCAGAGCCCAGCATCTCTGTTTCATCATAGATAACGCCGTAGTCCCGCGTGGCAAGCGCCGAGGTGCCGAGGGACAGGGTGAACAGGAGGACCATGACAAGCAGCAGAATTCTTTTCTTCATATCCGTTCCCCTCCTTCTCACATGAACAAAAGCGCCAGCGCCGAGCTGAGCGCCGAAAGAGGTATGGCTATGGCGGCAAACAGGCCCCAGAACTTGCCCCAGCTGACCGGCAGATCGCCGACCAGCTTGCCGGTCTGCCCGTTCATGGCAAAGAGGAAATCCTTGCCCTTCCATTTGGTGTTCAGCATCCAGACTGGCATCAGGGCATAGTGTACCTTGCCCCGCTTCAGGTTGACGTTCAGCTCCTTGACCGTGCAGGTGTCATAGTGCTTGACGGTGCGGCGCAGGGCCGCGGCAAAGGTGCCCTCGCAGCGCTTGTCCGCCCGCTCCCGGCACTGCTCGACCGGAACATCGAACCTGTCTGCGAGAAAGCCCGGAAGATAGGCCGTGGAAAACTGCTGCAGCTCCTTGTAGTTATAGGGCTCGATGGAGTCCATGTGATCGTCCGGCAGCTTGCTGGAGGCGTCCACCGGCACCTTCTCAAAGGCGACGCTGCCGGAGCGGTAGACATTGAAGAATTCTGTCTCCGTGACTCTCTCGTCCTTGGTCTCGTATGTATGGCTGCGGGTAGCCTCATAGCTGGCGTCGCCCTCGGCCTCGCCGTCGAACATCCAGAAGGGGACGTAGATGCCCTGTATCTTTTGGATGTGGTTTTCCGAAGTGAAGCTCCTGGGCAGGAAAAACTTTCCCTTGCAGTGCTCCTTGAGCGCATTGACGGCTCTCTCCCGGCTCAGCTTGAAGGGAATGATGAAGTCCGGACGCAGGGACCCTGCGAACTGCCCCGGCACAACTGTCGGATTCCCGCAGTAGGGGCAGGACGTGGCCGCCGTGCTCTCGTCGCAGATGAGCTCCGCGCCGCAGCTGGGGCAGCTGTACGCCCGCATGGAGCCGCCCTCGTCGCCCCAGTCCTCGCTGAGACCCGAGGTGTCCCACTCGCCGCCCGTCGAAGGGGCGGGACGGCCCTCATCCGACTGCCCGGCGGCCGCCGCCCTGGCTTCTTTTTCCGCATAAAGCGCCTCTATCTCGGCTACGTCAAAGCCGGAGCCGCAGTACTCGCACTCAAGTTTCCCGGACTCGCCCACAAAATGTAGCGGGCCCGTGCAGGCCGGGCATTGATAGTTGGTTATCTGTGCTGGCATTCTATCCCTCGCTTCCCGTATCGGCAATGCGCGTCGGAGGCCATTCCTCTTCCGCGCATTTTGATCGCTCCCGCCCCAGACGGGGCGGGAGCCGGTTGCCTTGCTGTTTTACTGGAACTTCAAATTGTTGAGAATGATGTCGGGCATCGTTCCCTCAAAGCAGTCCATATCGATCAGCCCAATGGAGAGCGCGCGGGTGTCGTCTATCTGCGCCACGTACTCTATCCAATCGTAGCCTATGTACTCATAGGTGCGGCCATGGAAGGTGATGCCCCCGATGACCCTGTCCTCGATCTCCTGATAGTTCTCGAAGGAATCCTTGCTGGAATCGAAATCCGCCACGGCGCTTCTGACCTTAAACAGTATTTCACCGGCGCCGAAGGCATCAGGGTCCTCGTTTTCCACCAGGGAGTCTTTGGTTGTAGACCAGCCGCTCTCAGGGATGCTTGTGGTGATCTTCACCTTTACGTCATCCTTGGCAAACTGCAGGACCTCCAGCGTGACCTCCTTCATGACGGCGTTTGCCGCGGCCGCCCTGTCAGCCTCGGCGGCTTCCGCCTTCACCTCGTCCAGATACTTTGCTACGGCCTCACTGCCGGAGAAACCGCTGGTGTTGTAGGCGCTTATCTCATAAACGCCCGGCTCCTCCTCAACGAAGTTGACATAGATGAAGTTGTGCGGATTTTCCGACGATATCCATTTGTAGAAGCGCATGTTGGCCTCATAGACATCGCTGTACTCCTCCTTGTCAAACTGGCCGTCCACGCCGAAGTAGGCTGCAAGCTCCTCGTAGGTGGTGTTGAAGATGTCTTTGGCGACCTCGCTCATATAGACATAGCCCTTCTGCACCTGTTCGTCGGTCACTATGCCGTCCCCGCCGGGTATGTCGCCCGTCTGAGCGCCCGTGCCGCCGCTGCCGCCGCCCGAAGGAGCGCCTTCACCGATGGCGTCCGGCATGGCCTCGCCCGCCTCGATCATCGGCAGATACCAGTCGTAATAGTAGTAAGGCAGGTCCTCTTCGGCCACATCGTCCCAATATGTACCCCAGGGACGCAGGTAGATGTCGTAAGTGAACTCATCGTCGCCGTTTTCATAGAAGCCGCTTATGTGGATCATGTCCTCATAATCAAGCAGGCCCGGATCGACTATCCAGTCCGCGTGCTCAAGCGGGATATCCGTGAACCAGCCGCCCTCTGACATCACGGTGCCGAGCTCACTCGTCCCGGCCTCGTTCAGGCTGACCGCGGCGGAGACCATGGGCTCCGCTTCCGTGTAGTCCTCGTCCCAGAGCGTGACTTCGCCAATATAGTCCTCGCCTATGTCAATGGTGCCGCAGACGTCCCACCACTCGCCCTCCATGTCCTCGTAATAACCCCAGCAGCCGGTCATTATCCACCAGCCGTACCAGTCGCCGTTCCACCAGTCGAGCAGTGCGTCGCCGGTCCCGTCAGGCTGCGTGGGCAGGGGGTCGCCGTTACCGCCGGGCAGCTTGGTGCCGCTGGCGCCGCTTCCGGCCGATTCCTGGCTGAGCGTGGACGGATCGACGGAGATGCTGGCGCTCTTGCTGCCGAAGAGCTCCTCGAACTTCACTTCGACCTTGCTGGTCGTATCAGTAAGTACAAAGGCGCTTTTGATCTCCAGAGTCTCGCCGGGCAGGACATCCGTATACTGGCCGTCGCAGATGGTATCGAAAGAGTCCTCGTCAGTAAAGATCGTGGCCAGCGTCAGCTCCGTGCCGTTCTGCGTGGCGCTCTCGACGATGGACAGGAGATAGCAGTCGGTTTCGTCGGTGTTGTTGGTATAGTCCAGCGTCAGGACGAGCGCGTCGTTCCCATCATAGTCTTTCATTATGCACGCGCCCTTGTATAGCAGCTCATACTTCCCTAACTTCAGCAGATTGGGGTCTGCCGGCTTACCGCCGCCGCAGGCGGCGAGGCTGAGCAGCATCAAGGCCGCGAGCAATATGCAGAGCAGTTTACTTGTTCGTTTCATTTTCGACCCTCCTCATTCTTTCGGCTGAGATGCGTCCTAGCCGTTGACGGCGCCGCCGCAGAATTCGCAGCAGCCGCTGGCGTCCGGCGTGGTGGTCGCGCCGCAGAAGGGGCAGGTCACCGCCGCCTTCGGGGCAGCGGCCGCCGCCGCCTCATCCCGCACCTGCTGCCGCACCCGGAGCAGCGCGTCCCGTATCTCGAGGCCCATCTCCTCATACTGCCGGTATTCCACGCTGGAGCGCACTTCCTCCGCGTTGGAGGTAAGGGAGCCGCCCCTCATGCCGCCGAAGCCGCCCCGCGGCCTGCGCATGGCGTCCGGCCCGTCCAGCAGCGTTTCCTCGCCGTTGTCCACGGACTCGCTGTTGAGCTGAAAACGTATCTCGTTGAAATAGGGGTTGTTTACGTTGATGACGATGTAGAAATCGTAGGAATAGGCGTACCGCCTGGGGTTGAAGCTCTTGCGCTCCCCATCCTTATCCTCGTATTCTATCTCCGTCCTGCTCTCGTCGATGTCCAGCTTGCAGCCGGTCACGTCCGAAAAGGACAGCACATCCGGGTTGGCCTCCTCGAGATTTTTGGCAGCGGTGACCATGAAGAGACCCGCGTCCTCGTCCAGCAGCACCTTGGTGCGCTCGCCCAGAGTCCGGGTGATGCGGAATGACGCGACCTTCTCCCGGTTTGCCTCGCGATAGTCGAGCTGCTCCTTTATCTCATCCACCGTACTCTGACGGCGGTCACTGAACCAGGGCGAGAGCTTGGCGGCGCAGCTTTTGCACATATTGCCGTCCTCCAGCTTTCGGTTGCCGAGCAGTCCGATCTCGCCGCCGCAGATGGAACACTCCTTTTTTTCAAACAACTTACCAAAGAGTCCCATGGCTCGCGTTCCTTTCTAAAACCTGTCAAACATTGACGTTATTTTTCATCTGCACCGCGCCATAGGAATACAGGCCCGGCAGCAGCATATTGAGCACCAGGTTGACGATGCTGAACTGTGAGCCGCCGATAATGCCGATGATCGTGGAAATGATGTACAAAACGGCTATAACAATGCCCCACTTGACGCAGGCAGCCGCTTTCTGGGGCGCGCTGCAGGCGCCGACGCCCTTGATGCCGGCGATGAACTCGATGACGGAAGACACGATGATGATGGCGGAGCTTGCATAGAGCAGACCCGCGCCCTCCGCGCTCTCAGCCAGCGCCACCAGCGCGCTGATGCCGAGAATTGCAAGCACGCCTACGATTGCTGCTATAACGCCGCCGATGATCATGAGAATGGACGTAACTTTCAGAAGCTTTTGACCTTTCATTTTTAAATACCTCCTGTTTCATATTTTTATAATACGCTTTAACCTCAGATGCCTTTGTTCAGTTTCCTGCCACCATTCGTTTCATATCCGGGGATCTCCCGTCCAATGGGGTCGGCCAGCTCCTCCAGCAGAGCGATCAGCGTAAGGATACGGCTGTCGTTTGGCGGATTATAACGGATGCTCTGTGTTCCGTCTTCTGTGCTCCAGGTCAGGATCAGGCTGGTGGAGTCCCCGCCATCCATGACTTCGATCCCCGGTGGCAGCTTCACCTCACGCCGGTTTTCCGGGATGGGCTCCATCAGCGGGTAGAGCTCCAGAATGATCTGCTCCACATCCGACCACTGAGCCGCGGTGATGGGGACATTCTCTTTGGTGGACGGATGATACCACTCCTCGTCCTCCGCCGTATCCGGATCAAGGGCCGGATAATAGCTTGTTTCCAGAATAGCCACCGGCGAAAGCGTGATGGAAAAATCCGCTCTGGCAACCATGCCGCTGGTGTGACTGTATGTGACGCCGGTCAAGGTACCGGGCGGCACGGCAGATTTCTTCTGTATGGGTGCATCACCTCCCTGATGACCTCTGAAACAATATCCCACAGCCGCCAGAAGCAGGAACAGACCTACAACAGAAAATACGGCGGTTTTTCTTCCCCGGGTCATCCCTGAACGTCTCCGTCGTCAAAGGGGTCGCCGCATTCCGGGCAGAACTTGGGCGGATGCGTGGGGTCAGACGGCTCCCAGCCGCATTTGTCGCACTTGTACTGGGGCACGCCGGCGGGCTTTTTCGCCCCGCACTCGGAGCAGAATTTACCCTTGTTCACCGCTCCGCAGGCACAGGTCCAGCCGTCCGCGGCAGGCTTGGGCTTGCCGCACTCTGGGCAGAACTTTCCAGTAGCCGTCGCACCGCAGGCGCACTGCCAGCTCTCTGCTGCCGGCTTGGGTTCCGGCTTTTTGCTGCCGCAGTTGGGGCAGAAGTTCCCGCTTATGCCGCCCTGCCCGCAGGAACAGGTCCAGCCGGAGGGAGCAGCGGGAGCTGGTGCAGGTGCAGGCTGCTGGGCCTGCTGTTGCGCGCCCATCTGATAGAGGTTCTGCGCGTTCATGCCGCCCATCTGTCCTGCCATGCCCATGCCCATGAAGGCCATGGCTGGGCCAGCGCCCTGATTGCTTGCCGCAGACTGCATGGCGCTGGCCTGTGCGCCAACCAGATGAGCCGCCGCCCTCGTCGGGTCCATGAACGCCGCGTTGCGTTGCAGCTCCTTTATCATCTGCTCGTCTTCCTCGTTGGCCTTGACGCTGGAGACGCCGAAGGACACTATCTCCATGCCGCGCAGGTCGCGCCATCTGGAGGAGAGCTGCTCGTTTAGCGCCTCAGCCAGCTCAAGCGTGTGGCCGGGCAGAGCGGAGTAGCGGATGCCCATCTCGGATATCTTGGCAAAGGCGGGCTGGAGGGCGGTCAGCAGCTCCGTCTTCATCTGCCCCGCTATCTGCTCGGTTCTGAAATCCTCGCTGACGTTGCCGCAGACGTTGGTGTAGAACAGCATGGGGTTTTTCAGCCTGATGCTGTACTCGCCGAAGCAGCGGATGCCGATGTCTATGTCGATGCCCGCGCGCTGGTCCACCACCCGGAAGGGGACGGGGCTGGGCGTGCCGTACTTGTTGCCGGTCAGCTCCTTGGTGTTGAAATAGTAGACGCGCTGGTCCTTGGGCGCCTCGCCGCCGAAAGTGAAACGCTTGCCGACGTTCTGAAAAACGCTCTTGATGGATTCGCCCAGGTCGCCGGCAAAGAGGCTAGGCTCCGTGGAAGTGTCGTAGGTGTATTCGCCCGGCTCGGCGCACATATCCACGATCTTGCCCTGCTCCACGATGAGCATGCACTGGCCGTCTGCCACAGCGATGACGGAGCCGTTGGAGATGATGTTGTCATCGCCCTTGGTATTGCTGGAGCGGCCCGTGACCTTCTTCTTTCCTTTCAGCGCCAGAACTTCCGCGGGTATGGCCTCGCAGTAGAAGAATTCCTTCCACTGATCGGCCAGTACGCCTCCGGCTGCCCCAAACGCGGCTTTGATAAGTCCCATGGTTCATTTCCCCTTTCGTCAATTTGCAGTAGCGGCTGGCCCGGGCCGCCTGTCACGGATGCAGCCGGAGCCAGGTCTCGCCGCTTCCGGCCCTCGTATAGTCGTGGCCGTTGGCGGCCTCCATGACGTACCAGTAGGCCCAGTGGCCCTCGGCCATGTCATGGAAGGTGCGCAGTTCTTCGGGATGACTGCGGATATAGTCCTGATCCGCCGTGCGCTCCAGCAAGCGGCAGGTCACAGCAGCCACCTCGGCGCGGGTTATCGGGTTTTCCGGCCTGAAAGTGCCGTCAGCGTAGCCGTTCACCCAGCCGCGTGTGGCCGCAAAGTTGATGTAGCTGGCCGCCCAATGGTTCGGCGGAACGTCCGTAAAGCTCTTCGCGCCCTCCGTCAGCTTTTCAAAGCGCGAGGCAATGGAGGCAAACTCCGCCCGGGTCACGGGCGCGTCGGGGCGGAAGCTCCCGTCGGCGTAGCCGGTGACGATGCCGAACTGCTCCATGTATCCGATGTAGTTTGCGGCCCAGTGGCTGCCCGGCACGTCGCTGAAGCTGTTGGCATAGGTCTTATCCGCCTCTATCTGCTCGGTGAGCAGGCGGGCGAACATGGTCGTCACCTCGGCTCGCGTCATGTTCCGCTCCGGGCCGAAGGAGCCGCCGTCGTAGCCCACGAGGAAGGTGAAGTGGTCCTCGCGGTTGAGCTGCGCGGCACGGCGGTTTACAAAGGTCACGGGGACGTAGGCTTCGCCGTCCATGGTGACGCCGGAGCCTCTGACGGAAAGCTCATAGCTTTGCTCGGACTTCACATAGCCCTCCGGGGCGCTCTCTTCCAGCAGGGTGTACTCTCCGCTGCCGACGCCGGTGAAGCTGGCCTCGCCCCGGGAATTGGAGACAGCCTCCTAAACAGCGTCGCCGCGGCTGTTTTCCAGTACAAAGACCGCGCCCGCAAGCGGTTCCCCGGCGCTGTCCACCTTCTTCACCGTTATCGTGGCGCCGTAATACCAGTCGGGGATGAAGTTGTAGGTGTAAGTGTTGATGAAGTTCGCCGTGGGCTGAGGATCATCCTCGCTGTATTCGCTGCACAGGCTGAAGGTGTAACTGTAAGAACCGTCATTATTGGTGCTGCGGGTCACATGATACAGCGCGTCGGAGTAGTCCCAGCTGGGGTCGCCGCCCGATATTTCGCGCAGATAGACGTCATACCAGATCGTATCAGTATATCCGTCTCCATCTACGGTGTCTTTCGGCGTCTGGAAGGACAGGGTGTGCTGCGTGGTGCCCGCGCCGTCGGTGGTGATCGTGGCCGTGCCGAGGACTCATATGTGAGATTTCCCTCTTCGTCTTCTCTCCCACCCAGAAGCAGCTCAAAGGTGAATGTCGCCGCACCGGGCGCGACATTTCCGGCCTGCGCAACGGTCTTGGTGATGTTAAGCTCCGTAGTCTCCATTTCAGAGCCTTCATCCGCCAGCGCCGCGGCAGGGAGCAGGCCCAGCACCATCACGAGGCAGAGCAAAACGCCCTAAAATCTTCTCATTGTTCTCGCTTTCATGTTCTTCATCTCCTTTTTGTTTGGCCTTTTATCAGAGCGATTGAAGGCTGGCGGCCAGATAGTCCAGCGATACGTCATAAAACACAAAGTCGTCGATCTCGCCCTTACGCTTCGCCTCAATAACGCGGCGGACGGCCTCCGTCTGTCCCTCGGGGCACATCAGCATCAGCCGGCATTGGGGCGTGACCTCGCGCAGCCATGCGCACAGGGCCAGGCAGAAGTCGATGTCGTGTGCCCCGTCCTCGGATACCTCCAGCAGCGCCCCGGCGGCCAGATGGGCACGGATGGCCACGTCGGCGTTGGCATAGTCCGGCTCATAGCACAGCTGGATGCCCGGCGCATCGCGCACTTTCGCCATGAGCCCCTGCGCCAACGACGCCCGCCGCATGATGAGAAGCACAGTTTTCAGCATATCCACCTCCTCGCATATCCCGGATCGTGTCTTCATTGTAGAGCTTTTCTCGCGCCCCCGCCCTACCCGCAGCGGGTAGTCTTTTGCCCAAAACAAAAACTCCACCGGCGAGAACCGGTGGAGTAAGAGCGTTCCTTATTTACAATCACAGCCGGCTCCTGCTACAATGAAAGTACTTACAAAATCAGGAGGCGGCTGAGATGGATGAGCTTATGGCGCGCACGATGGTTGAGAATTTGAGCATAGGCATAGACCCGCTGACTGGGCGCGCCTTGTCGCCGCGGGACTGCTGCGCCAATGAGCTCGTGCAGGAGGCGCTGAAAATGGTGCTCGACAACTGCTCGCTGGAGTCCTACGGCACCATCCTCGAGCGCCGGCGCGAGGAACGCAAGAGGGAAAAGCAGGAGCGCAAAGAGCGCAGGGCCGAGCGCTATCCCAACAGCGGCAAGGCCTGGACGAAGGAAGAAGACAGGTACTTGCATGATATGTATGTATATAGCCGTAAAAACAAGTACCAGATAGCGAATATCCTCCAGCGTTCACCTAATAGCATCGCGTCCCGCCTGAAGAAGTTGAAGATACTGTGAGACCATCAAGATACACTCCCCGGAAAGTGCGCCTTCCGGGGAGTGTCATTATTACTGACTCTGCTGAACGCACCGCTTATACACAGAGTACGGCATCGGCTCCAAATCAAACTTGGACGTTGTGTGAGTCTGCACCATCTTATAGCAGGGGATGTGTTTGAGATTGCAGATATACTCCAGCTTTTCTTCCGTTTCGCTGGAGGCCCTGGCGCCGATATATACTGCCGTTGGAGGCGTGCGTGTGAGCAGCTTTGATCTCGGCGGCTCTTCTTTGCTCTCGTTCTCCGGAGGCGATATAAGCCGCCACTCCTTCTCATAGCTCCAGTCCTCAGACTTGACCAGAAGCGCTTTGGTCATGAACAATACATCGGCATGATATGGAGGAAGCGATACATTTAGCCTGGTTCCGAGTTCTTGTTGAAAAATAGTCTTGAGAAAATTAGTGGCATCAAAACGCGAGCCGCTGTAATGTACCGGAGCTAAAGTGAGGTTCAGCATAAAGTTGTGGCAGCCAAGGATGTTGCCGCAGTTTTCTTCGCAGCCTTTCAGATATTTCTTAAAGTCATATTCGATGCAGAAGCCCTCGTGACATCTTGCATAATGCGCCCACATGAGCGTAGCTTTGAATTCTTCTGAGAAGCAAGCGGCATAGCGCTGTTGCCTGGCCAATAAAACATTTTTGAAGAATTCTTCTGGCAGCCCAGGAATCAAGCCGGGCACTTGCTTAAGGATGGCCAGCTGAAAGAGTCTGAAATAATACACAATGGCACTGTCATCAGGGTCGATACCCTTGAGCATGCCAATAGCATTATCAGCGCCGCCCTGCTGCATCCAGCGCAAGACGTCTTCTGGCACAGAACCCTGTTGAGCCTGTTTGAGACGCTCCAAAGCACTTCCCGCAGGACAGTAAAACTCGGTATCAAGCCACTTGGATAGAGTATCCCAGTCATAACAGGGCTCATTCTCAAACGGGTCATTGAAGGTGTCAATGCGGCTGCCCCAAATCTGGTCACTTACCAGGGCGTCAAAACTGTGCTCGCTTGGGCTGCGAAAGCGGTAGAGCTTGCTTGGAACGTTGCTCAAAAGCCAATCTCTCAACTTGATCAGCTTGTCCCTGACCTGGGCAGCGTCGTCTGTGGAGCTTATCATGGTATGCAGCAGAAGCTCAAAGAATTCGTCGTGAACATCCATATGATCCCGCCTCTCTATCAGCTGTTATTAAATCCCACGTCGGCACAAGTGTCAAGCCCGGTAAATAAGTTGTCCATTCACAAAGATGAGGGCCACTGCGTTATACAGCGGCCCTCATCTTTGATTTGGATAGGCCTTCGCCCGGTCAATCGTCCAGCTCCAAGCTGTGCTTGCCGGACACTCTACGCAGATAGCTTTCCAGAGAGCCGTCCAGTACCATTTTCGCATAAGACAGCGGATCGTTGTAGATTAGCCAGTCCATTTCGGCTCTCATGGCGATAGTGGTGTCGAAGCTGTCATCAACGCCTGGTGTGTAGATGCTGATTGCCTCGCCGTCTGCATAGCGCAGCTCGACGCAGGCTGTGTCGATGTTGAATTCGCAGGATACCAGCTTTCTCATTCGTTTTCCTTTCTCCCGGCCCGCAAGCAGGGCCGGTCGTACCAGAATGCGTACCAGAACCAGGTTTGATTCTGGTATGCCTATTATCACAAAATGTACAGAAAGTCTATTATATTTTGCAAATACGTCTATTATGTATGATTAAATGTTCGAAAATTCCCAAAACGTGACTATGGCATTCAAGAGGTCAGCGGTTCGATCCCGCTTATCTCCACCAGGTAAAAAGGCTTGAAACGAAAGTTTCAAGCCTTTTTGTTTTGCCTTTATGGTGTGCGGCGTTAAATAGGTTTGCGCAGATAAACCATGTCCCTGAGCTGAATGTCGTTTTCGTAGATGGGGTGGTCGTAGTTGGTTATGAAAAAGTCCCTCACAATGTGGGAACGGGCGAAGCCGCATTTTTCATAGAAGGGGATAGTGAGCGGGCTGTCGCCGGTACCGACCTGTAATACTGAGAAACGGCCCGAATACTTGCGCTCAATAAAATCAATGAGCGCTTTTCCGTATCCTTTCCTCTGAGACTCGGGGCATACGGCGATGTTTTTAAGTTCGAGTATGCCGCAGCCTTCATCGGTGACAACACATTCCGCCTTGATACCTTCGTCATCAAGAACATACATATCCCCGCGTTCCAGATATTTGTCTATCATATCCTCCTGCTCATCTGCAAGCAGAAGAAGGGGCAGATAAAGCTTTTTCGCATGCCGGACAGGAATTATCGTCATGTTATCACCTGCATGAGCTCATGTTGCACCATATATTAATGCCCATATCGCCACAATGTCAATATACGATGCAACAGGCGCGAGCCGCTCCTGAGTCTGCAAGCAGGGCGCGCTGGGCTCAAATGCTTTGTGAAAAGCCGTTTTTTTCACGCAGCGTACGATTTATTTTCTTGACCCTGATGTGGATGGGAATATAAATGCTGGACCACACGATGACGAAAACTGCCAAGAATATCAGTGTAAACACCCATATCCTGTCCGTCGGGATCCACCCGTTAATAATATAAATACCAAGATAGTCAATGTAGAGTACGGCGCACTGAATAAGCCCCGCAAATGCTTTTGGGATATTCTCAATCTGATATACGATAGAGATGCCTGCCGCAACGAATGCCATTATGGCGGACGAAACGATCCCAAGCGCAGCTTCATTCACCGTAAGCATTGAAACGATGCCCGCCCTTTCCAGACAGAGCCATACGACAGCAAGAATTACAGGGCCGGTCCACGCAAACGTCATCCCTCTGACACAGAAGCTCCTGAAATGCTTTTTCATAATCCATACCTCCTCCTGAGCTCTGAAAAGCATCGTCTTGAAATGCAGTCAACGTGACCGCTGCTGAATACGACGTCAACAACTCCGGAAAGCTCGACCTTCAGCTTGGATACCCGGCTCCAATTCGCTATGGCCGATTTGTTTATTTTCTCGAAGTTCCCCGGCAGCAGCTTTTCCAGCTCATACAGCCTTTTCTTGACGAGGTATCGTCTTTTGTCTGCGCAATGCGCGTAGGTCTTGTCATTTTCTACGTAGAAGCACTCCACGCTGTCTGTTGGAAGCATTACGATCGTGTCGTCCTCGTAGCCGGGGATCTTGTCTGTGATGCTTTCCTGCAGAACAAGCCGCTCTATTTCATCGATCAGAGCAGTTCGTTCGTGAACTGTTGCGGTCACTTCTTCCGCGCGGCTCTTATCAATGAACAGCTTGAAAACCACGTGCAATCACCTCCGGCCTCTATTATACACAAAGCCGGGAGCTTGTAAGGCTTTTTCGGTAATCGGTCATTTTGCGCCCGTCATCGGCTGCCGTGCAGCCGTGCAGGTGAAGCCCTGACAGCTCAGAAGGCACCGGGAAAAGCGTTCTTGCCTTTCCCGGTGCCTTCCGATTTTGCGCGCCCCTGCGCATATTTCTGTTTTTGAACTGGGGCCTTTGCCCATGCCGGACCTTATTTGCCGGCTATAGCGAGCAGCTCTTTTATGCTGTCCATGTTGTACTCCCCGGCGCGGGCCTTGGCGGCGTCGCCCACGCAGGCGACGTCGAAACCGCCGGCGTGGCCGGCCTGGGCGCCGGAGACGGCGTCCTCCACCACGAGGCAGACCGAGGGCTCCAGGCCCAGCATCTCGGCGGCCTTCAGGAAGACCTCCGGGTCGGGCTTCGAGCGGGTGATATTGTTGCCGTCGCTCACGGCGTCGAAATAGCCGCCCAGGCCCAGCTGGCCCAGGATGAAGGGCGTGTTCTTGCTCGAAGAGCCTATGGCCAGCTTCAGGCCCATGCCGCGCAGGCCGTCCAGGGTGGAGCGGACCTCGTCGCTAAGGTCGGCGGGGCTCATCTGCGCCAGGCTCTCGCGATAGATGTCGTTCTTCATCGCCGCCAGCTCGGCCTTGCGCTCGGCGGAGAGCGCCGGGCCCTCGTAGCGCTCAAGCACTATCTCCAGGCTCTCCATCCTCGAGACGCCGCGCAGGCGGTTGTTTATCTCGCGGTCAAAGTAGACGCCCAGGCTGTCCGCCATCTGCTTCCAGGCCAGGTAGTGGTACTCGTCCGTAAAGCAGATGACGCCGTCCAGGTCAAAAATCACAGCCTGATATTTCATTTTCCCAGTCCTCTTTTCAAATCAAAGAATAGCCAGCACGAAGGCGTCCCAAGGCGCGAGCTCGGCCCGGCCGCCGCTGATGGAGGGCTGCCCGACCTCTATGAGCTTCTGCGCGGCGGCAAACTCCTCAGGCACCTCGCAGGCGGCTGGCTCGTCGGAGAGGTTCACGACGCAGAGCAGGCGCTGGTCTCCGAGCGTGCGGGTGTAGGCGAACAGCTGCCTGTCCTCGGGCAGGATGAGATCGTAGCTGCCGTAGACGATGAGCTTGTGAGTGTGCCTCAGGCGGATGAGCTCCTGGTAGAAGCGGAACACGGAATCGGGCCGCGCGAGCTGCTCGGCGGCGTTTATCTCCTTATAGTTCGGGTTCACCATTATCCAGGGCTCGCCCTCGGAGAAGCCGGCGTTTTTGCCCGCGTCCCACTGCATGGGCGTCCTGGAATTGTCGCGGCTCTTGTAGCGCAGGAAGCCCAGCATCTCCTCGGAGCCCATGCGTCCGCTGCCGACGAGCTCGTTGTAGGCGTTGATGCTCTCTATGTCGCGGAAGTCCTCAAGGCCGCCGAAGGGGGCGTTCGTCATGGCCAGCTCCTCGCCCTCATAGACGTAGGGCGTGCCCTGCATCATGTGGATGGTGAGGGCGATGGCCTTGGCGCTCTTCTCGCGCAGCTCGGGCGTAGAGTCGTTGCCGAGGCGGGAGACTATGCGCGGCTGGTCGTGATTGCACCAGTATAGGCTGTTCCAGGCCTTGCCGTCAAGCTCCTTCTGCCACTTTGTGAGCAGGGCCTTGAGCTCGACAAGGTCTATCTTGTTGCGGTTCCATTTGAAGCTCTCGCCGCCGTCCAGGTCCATGTGCTCGAAGTGGAAGGCCATGTTGAGCTCGGTGCCGTCGTCGTTGGCGTACTGGCAGGCCTCCTGGACCGTGAGGCCGGAGCACTCGCCCACGGTGAGCAGGTCGTAGTGGCGCAGCACCTTCTCGCGCATCTCGCGAAGGTACTTGTGAACGTTGGGGCCGTTGTAGACGTAGGGGCCGAAGTCCCCGAAGTCGCTGCCGGGGCGGAGCTCGCCGTCTGGCATCTCGGGGGTCTTGCTTATCATGCTGATGGTGTCCATCCTGAAGCCGTCCACGCCCTTGTCGCACCACCAGCGCATCATCTTGAAGACCTCCTCGCGCACGGCGGGGTTGTCCCAGTTGAGGTCGGGCTGGAAGGTGCCGAAGGTGTGGAGGTAGTATTGCCCCGTGGTCTCGTCAAGGGTCCAGGCGCTGCCGGAGAATTTGGAGCCCCAGTTGTTCGGGGGGCCGCCGTTTTTGCCGTCGCGCCAAATGTAGAAGTCGCGCTTCGGGTTGTCGCGGGAAGAGCGGCTCTCGATGAACCAGGGGTGCATCTCCGAGGTGTGGTTCACGACGAGGTCCACAACCACGCGGATGCCCCGGGCGTGCGCCTCGGCGAGCATGCGGTCAAAGTCCTCCATCGTGCCGAAGCAGGGCTCGATGGCCTGGTAGTCGCTGATATCGTAGCCGTTGTCCCCGCCGGGGGAGCGATAGAAGGGCGAGAGCCAGATGACGTCCACGCCCAGCTCGCGCAGGTAGTCCAGGCGGCTGGTGACGCCGGCAAGGTCGCCTATGCCGTCGCCGTTGGAGTCCTGGAAGCTGCGGGGGTAGACCTGGTAGACCACGCTCTCCTTCCACCATGCTTGTTTCATACCTAGTTATCCTCCTAATGTACAGCAGCAGTTGCGATTGAGCCCAGGGGGCAGAAAAGGGGCCGGAGGCTGGTGGCAGAACCGCACATCCGTCCGACCCCTGAGAGGCTTATTTCTCTCCGTCCATGCGGAGACCGACCAGGAAAAACTTGTTGAAGATGAGATAGATTATGATGATAGGTACCACGGAGATGCAGGCCGCAGCCATGACCTGGTTCCACATCGTGCCGGCGTTCTGGGACTGGAAGCTCTGCAGGCCGAGGGTGAGGGTGTACTTGGTGTCGGTCTTGATGTAGAGCATGGGCGCCGTGAAGGCGTTCCAGAAGCCCATGAAGCCGAAAATGGCGGTGGTGGCGATGGTGGGCCGCGCGAGAGGCATGGCGATGCGGAAGAACACGCCGTAGCGGTTCAGGCCGTCTATCTCCGCCGCCTCGGCCACGTCATGCGGGAAGTTCATGAAGAACTGACGCATGAGGAATATGTTGCCTATGTTCGCCGCCGCGGGAAGGATGAGGGCCATGTAGCTGTCGAGCATGCCGAATTCCTTGAGCAGCAGGTAGTTCGGGATGAGCAGCACCTGGCCGGGGATCATCATGAGCAGCAGCAGGGCGTGGTGGATCTTGTTGCGGCCGGGGTAGTTCAGGCAGCTCAGGGAGTATCCCGCCATGGAGTTTATGAAGACGTTGATGACCGTGCCGACGGTGGCGACGAAGAAGGAGTTCAAAAACCAGCGCGGGAACAGGGAACTGTGCCCGAAGATGGTGGTGTAGTTGTCGAGGGTCATGTTCTCGGAGATGAGGCTCATGTTGCCGCCCACGATCTCGCGCAGGGGCTTGAACGAGGCCGCCACCATCCAGAGAAAGGGGTAGAGCGTTATGAAGGCGTAGATTATGAGCACTGCATAGAGCGCTATGCGCCCGGCTTTTCTCTTGGACTTCATGTTTCCCGCCTCCTTAATACCACTTCTCGGCATCGTTCAGCTTCTCGGCTATCAGGGACACGGCCATGATGACGAGGGCGAGGACGATGGCGATGGTGGAAGCATAGCCCATGGCGTTCGTCGTGCCGAAAGCGTAGCGGTAGACCATGAGCGAAACGGTGAGGGTGCTGTTGGCCGGGCCGCCGGAGCCGTTGGAGAATATGTAGGCCTGGTCGAACATCTGCAGGGTGCCGATGATGCCGGTGAGCAGCACGTAGGTGGTGATGGGCTTCAGGTAGGGGATGGTGATGCTCTTGAACTTCTCAAAGGTGCCCGCGCCGTCGATGTCGGCGGCCTCGTAGAGGGAGGCGGGCAGGTCCTGGAGGCTGGCGAGGTACATGGTGGTGTACTGCGGCACGGTGGACCAGATGTTCATGATCATGATGACCTGGAGCGCAACGGCGGGGTTGTTCAGGAAGTTGATGCCGCCGCCCTCGGGAAGGATGCCCATGTTGATGAGGATGGTGTTGATGGGGCCGGTGACGCTGAACATGAACATGAAGATGATGGTCAGCGCGGAGCTCGATGTGAGGGTCGGCAGAAAGTAGACGGCGCGGAAGAAGGTCTTGCCCCTGATGCGGCTGTTGAGCACGCTGGCTATGATGAGCGCGATGATGGTCTGGCAGGGCACCACGACCACGGAGAACTTCAGAGAGTTCAGCAGCGCCGTGCGGGCGTACTCGTCGGTGAAGAGCCGCAGGTAGTTGTCCAGCTTGACGAAGGTGTAGCTGTTCGTGAAGAGGTTGACCTTGCAGAAGGAGAGGTAGATGACGAAGAGTGCGGAGATGCCGATGAAGATGCCCAGGATGATTACCGCGGGAAGCAGGAAGACATATCCCTGGCGCCATTCCTGCAGCTGGCGTTTGGTGTGACGGGGCCGCTTCCTCACGGCAGTTACTGCCGTGGACTGCGGACTGCCGCTTGGCATTCGCGATTCCTCCCTTTTCTAACTTGCCGGTTTGACAGGCCCGGCCTTGTCGCACGCGGAGGAATCCAGCGGGGTCTCCGCTGAATTCCTCCGGTTTGCTTTTTAAGGCGCTTTCAGGCTTCTCAGCCGGCGTTGGCTATCTCCTGGTTGGCCTGCTGCTCGGCCGCAGTCAGGAACTCGGCGGCGGTCATCTCACCGCTGACGGCGAGGGGGAAGTAGTTCTGGTAGGCGGTGTTGATGATGGAGGCGTTGTTGCCCAGCTGCCAGGGCAGGGAGCACTCGGTCATGGCGGAGTGGACGGCCCAGACGGGGTCGCTCTCGACGTCCATAGCCTCGGCCGCGTCGGAGCGCGGGGGCAGGCAGCCGGCGCCGCCGCACCAGATGGTCAGGCCGTCAACGCTGGTGACGTACTTGATCCAGGCGGAGGCCATGTCCTTGTTCTCGCTCAGGGCGTAGATGCCGTAGCCGACGGTGTAGCTCATGGAGTACTGGGTGCCGTTGTAGGAGGGCATCTCCTTGACGCCGAAGTTGATGTCGCTGTAGTCGGTCCTCAGGGTGCCGTAGACCCAGTTGCCCTCTTCCATGATGGCAGCCTTGCCGGTGCCGAAGGCTTCGCCGTTCCAGCCGAGGCCGAGGTCGCTCGGGGTCTTCCAGAGGCCGTTATTCACGAAGTCGAGTATGTACTCCATGTTGGCGACGACGCCGTCGCTCGTCAGGGTGGCGGTGCCGTCCTCAGCGACGAGGCCGTCGTTGCCGTCCTGCAGGATGGGGAGGTTGCGGGAGAGGTCCTGGTTGTAGGTCATGGCGGCTATCTGGTTCTTGCCGTAGACCTCGTCAAGCTTGGCCTGGAGGTCGGTCAGGAAGGCCTTGTAGTCGTCGTAGTTGTCGGGGATGTCGTCCGCGGTGTAGCCGCAGGCTTCGAGCAGGTCGATGTTGTAGTAGGTGGCGAGGGTGGAGACGTCCTTCGGCACGCAGAGGACCTCGCCGTCCGCGTTCGTGAAGGCCTCGATGAGGTTGGGATAGAACTTGTCGAGCTCATACTCGGCGGGGTCCAGGGGCTCCATGACGCCCAGGGAGCCGTAGAAGGGGAACATGCTGCCGTCCACGTAGAAGCAGTCGGGAGCGGTCTGGCCGATGAAGTCGGCCTGGATCTGGGTGTTGTAGTCGGTGTAGACCTTGAGCTCGACGGTGCAGCCGTACATCTCCTCAAAGTTGGCCTTGAGGGCGTTGATGGCGGCGGTCTCCTGGTCGTTGCCGCCCCAGATGCCTACGGTGAGGGTGCGCCCGGCGAAGCCGCCGTCGCTGCCGTCGCTGTCGCCGCCGTCGCCGGCGGGGGGATTTTCGGTGCTGCCGCAGCCGGTGAGCATGAGGCCGAGAGCCATGACGAGCGCCAGCACCAGCGCAAGAAGTTTGGTGGTTTTCTTCATGATGATCCTCCTCTTTTTTTGTTGCAACTAAAACGTTTTTGGCTAAGATGATTTTATACAAAAACGTTTTCGCTTGCAATGCACTTTTTTGACAAACTGCTTTTGAGGTTTTTGGATAAAATGTTAGAATAATTTATTTAGCACAAAAAATGGCTCAAAGATTTACGCTGAGTTTGTCTTTCACGGTGCAGGGGCGGCCGTTTATGCTGAGCTCGACCTCACGGGTGCCGGTGAGATTTACCAGCTCGGCGCGCTCGTGGCTGAGACTGACATGGAGCTTCTGGCCCTGCCAGTGGATGAAGAAGTCGAGGCCGCGCCAGCTCTCGGGCAGGGAGGGGTTCATGCGGAGCTTGCCGTCGAGCATCCTGACGCCGCCGAAGCCGAAGACGACGGACTGCCAGACGCCCGCGAGGGAGGCGGCGTGGATGCCGGCGTCGCTGGTCTTCATGTTGGGGCCGACGTCGATGGCGGCGGCCTTCTGGAAGAGCTCGTAGGCCATCTCGCGGTTGCCCATGTCGCCCGCGAGGATGCAGTGGGTGGAGAGCGACAGGGAGGAGTCGTGCAGGGTGCGGGGCTCATAGTAGTTCCAGTTGGCGGCCTTGACCTCGGCGCTGAACTGGTCCTCGAGCAGCAGGAACATGATGAGGATGTCGGCCTGCTTGGAGACCTGGATGTGGGTTATCTGCTCCTGGTTGTAGTCGCGGTAGATGCTGCCGACGTTCTCCTGCTTTTTGTACTTCGTGAGGTCTATGTCCTTGAGCGTGAGGTAGGTCCTGTCCTGGGGGATGACGAGGTCCTCGCGCGGCTGGGGCAGGTAGATGCGGGAGAGCTTGTCCTCCCAGACAGGTTCGAGCGCGGCGAGGCCGAGCTTTTCGTCCAGGGCCTTGTAGAGCGCTGGCTTTTCGGAGCGGAGCAGCCCGCAGTATTCGAGGGCCTTGCGGATGTTCCAGGCGGCCATGTGGTTGGTGAAGGCGTTGTCGTCCACGTGCTCCTTGTACTCGTCGGGGCCGACGACGTCGTTTATGTGGAGCTTGCCGTCCTCGCCCTCTTCGAGGCGGGAGGCCCAGAACTTGGCGGTGTCGAGAATGAGCTCATAGCCGCAGCGCTCCATGAAGTCCTCGTCGCCTGTGACCATGTAGTATTCCCAGGCGCCGTAGGCGACGTCGGCGGTGATGTGCTGCTCGATGAAGCCGGACCAGATCTTGGTGGGCAGGCCCGTGACGATGTCTGCCGCGCCCCAGACGGGTGTGACTTCGCCGTCGTCTATCCAGGCGGACTCCCAGGGGAACTGGGCGCCCTCGTAGCCGTTGCCGCCGGCCTTCTTGTGGGCGCCGGGCAGGCTTAGGAAGCGGTACTCCTCAAGGCTCTTGGCTATTTCTGGGGCGCTGTATATGAAGTAGGGGAGGATGAACATCTCGGTGTCCCAGAAGGTATGGCCCTTGTAGCCTTCGCCGGAGAGGCCCTTCGCGCCGATGTTCATGCGGTTGTCGTGGGCGGGGGTCATGACGTGCAGGTGGTACTGGGCGAAGCGCATGGCCAGCTGGTCGAACTCGTTCTCAGCGTCGATGGTGACGGGGATGTTGTCCCAGACCTTGCGCGCCCAGGCGGCGGCGCTCTCGGAAAGCAGCTCGTCGTAGCCGAGCCCGCACGCGGCCTCATGCCCGGCGAGCGCCTTGTCGTGCAGCTCGTCGTAGCTCAGGCCTTCGCTGTCGCGGTCGCGGGAGGTGTAGACGCTGGAGAGCTTTTCTACGCAGAGCGTGCTGCCCGCGGGGATGGTTATCTGATATTCCTGGGCTATCATGCGGCGGTCGATGACGATGAAGCCGGGCTCCTCGCGCGCCTCGCCGTCCATGGCGAAGGAGAAGGTGGTGTTGAATACAAAGTCGATCTTCGACTGTCCGGTGGTCTGGCTGTACTGCATGTGGCGGCCCTTGAAGAGGCGCTTGTCGCCCTCGGAGAAGTGCTGGCTGCCGGAATTCGTCATGCGCCCGTCGATGCCGCCGGCGATGTCGAGCAGGGCCTCGCCGTCGAGTGGCCTGACGCAGAGCTTCTGGCCGATGACGTGCAGCCGCTCCATGGACACGAAGCGGCGGAAGCAGAGCTCATAGCGCCGGCCGTTCGGGGCCTTCCAGACGACCTTGCGGACGGTTTCGCCGGTTTTGAGGTCCAGGGTCCTGTCGTAGTCCTCCACCGTGCCGGTGAGCAGGCTGAAGCGCTGCCCGTCGAGCTTTATCTCCAGCCTGGAGACGTCGGCCGCGTTTGGCAGCTCGGTGACCTCGTTGTCGTCGAACTTGTTGAAAGTGCCGGCCACGAAGAGGTCGCGCTGTTCGCGGGGGTTGAATTCGTCCGTGGCGTTGCGAAGGCAGAGATAGCCGTTGCCCTGGCACATGATGGATTCGCACTTGCCCAGGTGTTCGGGCTCGAAGCCGCGCTCCGCGACTATCCAGTCTTTCGCCCGAGAGTAGTCCATGCCCATTTTGTTGTCCTCCTGTAATGCAGCTGAATAGGTTGCAAAAACGTTTTTGTAAACTGTCTGAAAGAACTCCAGCCCGCGGGGGCTGGAGGTTTTGCGCTCAATGATAAAAATAGTAGTTGGATATCCAGGCCATGACGGCAAAGCCGCAGAGCTGGCCGCCGAGGGAGAAGAGCCATGGCACGCCCAGCAGCAGGAAAACGACGAAGTTCACCGCCGCGAGGGGTATGTAGAGCCTGACGGATTTTTTGAAATCGCTGGTGTTCTCATAGAGTTTGGCGCAGAGCCAGCCTATGGCTATGGCCGCGAGCACGCAGCCAAGCAGCAGCAAAGGGTTCATGGCGACAAGGGGGTCGCTCTCCTTTAGGCCGAATATCTGGTCGAGGTTGCTCATGAGCCTGCCTCCTCAGCGTCTTCGAGGTCTTCCTCCTCCCAGCGGAAGATGACCTTGGTGTTGCCCGCCATGTCGTGCAGCGTCGTGTCCTTGAGCAGCAGCATGACGGTGCTTATGAGCCCGGCGGCCCAGCCCGCGATGGGGATGAGGTACATGCACTTCACAAGCTCCCGCAGGCCGACGTAGAGCGCCCGAGGTTTCACACCAGTCTTGTCCGTGACTTTGAGCCGTCCAAGCATCTTCCCCAGCGTCGCGCCCTTGTTGTACTCGACCATCAGCAGCCCGTACACCGCCAGCAGCAGCCGGAAGAGAAAGTCAACCGAGCTCAGCTCTATCTGCATGACGTACAGCATGACGAACTGCACGGGGAACATCACCAGCACATAGTCGATGAAGGCGCAGAGCAGACGCATTATCCCGCGGACGAGACGCTTTTTATCCATGTGCCTTTCTACCTTCTCCCATACTCTCGAAAACGTTTTTGTCAGGGATAGGATAGCACATCTGCATTTTTTTGTATAGTCACATTCTGAACAAATTCCGAGCGCGTTTTTTGACTAAACGGCCCAGATGCAATCAAAAAGGACGGGCCGGAGCCCGTCCTTTCGGAGCTTTTCAGTTGTCGGGCCTCGTGCTGCCGCGCACGACGAGCTCGTACATCACGTCGTTCAGGTGGGCCTTTGCGGTGCCTTCGATCTTGTCGTAGACGGCCTGGCCGGCGATGTAGCCCATGCGGTAGAAGTTCTGGCGGATGGTGGTGAGGCCGCCGTAGAGATAGCGGGCGATGGGAATGTCGTCAAATCCGGCTACGAGGATGTCCCGGCCAACGCTGCGGCCGAGGTCCCCGATGGCGCGGCAGGCGCCTATTGCCATGAGGTCGCTGGCGCAGAAGAGGGCGTCGATTTCCGGGTCGTCCTGGAGGAGGCGCCAGACCTTGTTGTAGGCTGTGATGTCGTCGAAGTCGGCGTAGACTATGCGGCCGGGGAGCACCTCCAGCCCGGCCTGCTCCATGGCCCGGCGGTAGCCTCTCTCGCGCAGGAGGGAGACGTCCGCGACGGAGCGGCCGTTTATCATGGCGATGTTCCGCCTGCCGCAGCGCAGCAGGTGGTTCACGGCGTCGAAGGCGGCGCGGCTGTTGTCGATGGTGATGTCCATGACGCGGCTGTCGGGCGTGCGCATGTCAATGAAGGCGCAGGGTATGTCAATGTCGCCGAGCTGCTCCAGGTAGCGGTCGTTGGTGCGGAAGCCGGAGCAGATGAGGCCTGTGAGCTGCTTTTTGAGGCAGAGCACCTTGAGGGACTGCTGTTGCTGCTGGAGACCGTCGGTGGTCAGGAGTATGAACTCGATGCCGTTGTCCTGGCAGGCGTGGCAGACGCCGCTGAGGATACCGTAAACTGCGCCGGAGGGGTCCGTGGGCTTGAGGTCGTTTATGAGCAGGCCGATGACCTTGTCGGCCTTGCCGCCCATAGTCCTGCCTGCGGCGTTGGGGACGTAGTTGAGCTCCTCCGCTATTTCGCGTATCCTCTGTCTGGTTTCGGGATTGACATCCGAGTAATCGTTCAGGGCTTTGGATACCGTCGTGATGGAGACCCCGGCCTTTTTTGCCACGTCCCGAATCGTGGTCCTGTCCATACGCTTTCACCTCGGCTATAAGAATAGCACATCCGAAAGCGTTTTCCAAGATGAACTTATTACATATTTGCTAAAAAATGAAAATATTGTCCCGCTCACAGCAGCATGAGCCGCAGTATCTCCTTATCCGTTCCGGCCATGCCGCGGGAGCCGAGGGAGCCTATGCGGCGGATGGTCTCCTCTGTGTCGGCGGCCACTATGCCGTCGCCGCCGGCGAAGCGCTTGCCCTGCATGGCCAGGCGGTGGGCCAGGAAGGCGGAGTCCAGCGCCGCCGCGATCTTTGCCGCGCAGGAGGCCTTCGCCCCGTCGCAGATCATGCCGGAGACTACAGCCAGAGTGTTGACGACCGAGGAGGCGATCTCCTCCCGGCTGCCCCCGCGCAGCCAGGACGCCGCCGCGGCCACGCCGCTGGAGGCGCTCGTCGCGCCGCAGTAGGCCGAGAGCCGGCCTATGTGCCGCTTGACGTGCACCGAGACGAGGTTGCTGATGAGCAGCGCCCGGAGCAGCTGCTCGCGGCTGCTGTCCCAGGACTCCGCCAGCGAGATGACCGGCAGGGACACTGTCAGTCCCTGATTGCCGCTGCCGGAGTTTATGACCACCGGCATCAGGCAGCCGCTCATCCTCGCGTCGCTGCCCGAGGCGGCCATGGCGGCGGCGCGGACATAGGGGCCGTAGTTCGCGTGCTCCAGCAGGGCGCGGCCTACGTTCAGGCCGTATTCACCCAGAAAGCCCTCGATGGCTATGGCCCTGTTGCACTCGATCTGGCTTTCAAGCAGCTCCCGCTCCGAGGAAAGGTCCGTGCCCTCGGCGTAGTCCAGAATACCGTTGAGGCTCAGACATTCGTAGTCCGGCCCACCGGTGGACTGCTGCTCTCCCGCGCCGCCGGCTGCCAGCTCCTCGCCGTCCAGGCGGCGGCCGACTATGTTGGTGTGCGAGCCGCGTATCTCCACCTCGGCGCGGTGCGCCCCGCCCTCGGCGGACAGACGTATGTGCAGCGGCTCCTCCGACTCCAGCAGCCCGACGCTGCAGGCGCCGGAATCAAGCAGCGCGGCCGTCTCGGCCCTGTGCGCATCCGTGACGCCGTGGAGCACGTTCAGCCCCGCCCCGGCGTCGCCCCCGACGGCGCCTATGAGCGCGGCGGCCTCGATGCCGCGCAGGCCGCCCGTGCCGAATTCGAGGTCTTTGTAGAAGCTCTCGGTCAGCTCGCCCAAGTTGTTATCCATAAGATATTTGACTTGCTTTTTCGTGTCTTCGTCGTAGTTTCCGGAGAGCCATTTTTCGGCTCTCTCCTTAACGATTAAATCCAAATTTCCACTCATAATCTTATTTGTTTTATTTATACGAATGCTTGTTTCGGTTGAAAAAAGTTATAAACAAAGATACGGATATTTTTTTGAATATTCTATATCAAACGGTTAAGTTTTGACTCTGCGGGAACCCTTATTTTTCTATATAAATATTTGCACAACAAACAATAGAGAAGAAAATTTTTTTTAATGAATTTATTTACAATTTTGTCTTCCGAAACAGACAGGATGATGATAGTTAATAACCAGACATACGGTGATGTGTGGCAAAGTTGTTTGACCCGTATCCGCGAGCATACCTCCGACGAGGAGTTCGCCAAATGGTTCAAGCCGATCGTGCCGCTTGATTTTGACGGGGTGACCTTGAAACTGAAGGTGCCTAATGAAAGTTATGTGTACCATATCGAAAAACACTTTATTCCGCTTTTGCGTCCGATCATTCACCAGATGTTTGGCTTGAAGACCAAGCTGCGTTATGCCGTGCCGCGTACCGAACAGAGCGCTCCTACCGTAGTGACGGATGCCGACATGACGGCCATCAATACGTTCGTCACGCAGTCCGATACGACAAATATAAAGAATCCTTTCGTTATTCCGGGGATTCGCCGGATCGTAATCGACCCGCAGTTGAATCCGAACTATACGTTCGATACGTTCGTGGAGGGCGAATGCAACCGACTTTGCCGTTCGGCCGGGCTGTCGCTGGCCGTGAATCCGGGCAATACGCCTTTCAATCCCTTATATATTTACGGAGATTCGGGGTTGGGAAAAACGCATATCGCGCAGGCGATCGGCATGGAAATCAAGCAGCGCAAGCCGCAGATGCAGGTGTTGTACGTGTCGATGAACAAATTCCAGGCGCAGTTCCAGAACGCCGCGCTGAAGGGGGAACTGAACGACTTCATTCATTTCTATCAGATGCTCGACGTCCTGATTATCGACGATATTCAGGAACTGGCCGGGAAGGATAAGACGCAGAACGCTTTTTTCAATATTTTCAACCACTTGCACCTGTCGAACAAGCAGTTGATCCTGACTTCCGATAAACCGCCCGTCGAGCTGAAAGATATCGAACAGCGGCTGATCACCCGCTTCAAATGGGGGCTTTCCACGCAACTGTTGCAGCCCGATTACGAAACCAAGGTGAAGATCATTCGTAACAAGGCCGTGAAGTTGAATGCGGAGGTGCCGCAGGAGGTGGTCGAGTTCTTGGCCGAGAATATCAACGCCAATGTCCGGGAGATCGAAGGGGCGCTTTCGTCGCTCGTGGCCAATGCCTCGTTCCTGGGCAAGAAGATTTCGATCACGCTGGCCCGCGAAATTCTGAAAGTATACGTGCAGTTCAATCAGCGGGAAATCACGATCGAGCATATCCGCAAGGTCGTTTGCGAATACATGGGACTCAGTGCGGAGGTGTTTAATTCTCCGAAACGGACGCGCGAGATCGCGCAAGCGCGCCAGATAGCGATGTACCTGAGCAAGCAGCACACGAAGGCTCCGCTGACGACCATCGGCGCGGCGATCGGCGGCAAGAACCATGCGACGGTGTTGCACGCCTGCAAGGCGATTTCGAATCTGATGGAGACGGACAAGGTGTTCTGCCACCAGGTGGAGGAGATCGAAAAGAAGGTGCTTGCGCGGTCGTAGCGCTTTTCGGAAAAAGGTGCGCTCCGTAGCGGGCGACGCGGTGAAAAGTTTTTCTGGCGTTATATTTGACCGGAAAAACTTTTTGACTTTCCCGGAAATGTGTATCTTTACGAACAATAGGCACCGGAATTTTTAAATGCGAAAGAAAATGGCAAAACTGAAAACGGGAGATCCCGCTCCGGCTTTCGAAGCGGTCGATCAGGACGGCAATATGAAAACGCTGGCCGATTACCGCGGCCGCAAGTTGATTCTTTATTTTTATCCGAAGGACAATACGCCGGGTTGTACGGCCGAAGCCTGCAGTCTGCGCGACGGGCGGGATACGCTGCGGCGAATGGGTTTCGAAGTGGTCGGCGTGAGTCCCGACAGCGAAAAGTCGCACCAGGGCTTTATCGCAAAGCAGGGGTTGAATTTTACGCTGTTGGCCGATACGGACAAAAAAATCGCGGAAGCCTACGGCGTGTGGGGCGAGAAGAAGTTTATGGGAAGGACGTTCATGGGGATTCTGCGGACGACGTTCGTGATCGACGAACAGGGCGTGATCGAGAAGATTTTCGATAAAGTGCGGACGAAGGATCACTTCGAACAGATCGTCGAAGCTTACCAGTAAAACCGGAAAAATTTGAAACAAGACTACTAAACGAAAAAATATGGCAGAAAAGGAGAAGCCTCAGGTGAATCCTGAGAAGCTCAAGGTATTGAGCGCCGTGATGGATAAGATCGAGAAGGATTTCGGGAAAGGCGCCATCATGAAAATGAGCGACCGGGCGGTCGACAAAGTCCCGGTCATCCCGTCCGGGTCGGTAACGATCGACCATGCGCTCGGGATCGGCGGGTATCCGAAAGGACGTATTATCGAGATTTTCGGCCCCGAATCGTCGGGTAAAACCACGCTGGCTATCCACGCGATCGCCGAGGCCCAGAAAGCGGGCGGAATCGCCGCATTTATCGACGCGGAACATGCTTTCGACAGCACGTATGCGCAGAAGCTCGGCGTGGATATCGACGACCTGCTGATTTCGCAGCCCGACAACGGGGAGCAGGCGCTGGAGATCGCCGACCACCTGATCCGTTCGAGCGCCATCGATATCGTGGTGATCGACTCGGTCGCCGCGCTGACGCCGAAGGCCGAAATCGAAGGCGAGATGGGCGAATCGAAAATGGGGTTGCAGGCGCGACTGATGTCGCAGGCTTTGCGTAAACTGACGGCCAATATCAGCAAGACGGGAACCGTTTGTATTTTCATCAACCAACTTCGCGATAAGATCGGCGTGGTTTACGGGAATCCGGAGACTACGACGGGCGGTAATGCGCTGAAATTTTACGCCAGCGTCCGGGTCGATATCCGCAAGGCTTCGGTGATCAAAGACGGAGAAGAACAGATGGGCGCGCGGGCGCGTGTCAAGATCGTGAAAAACAAACTGGCTCCCCCGTTCCGCAAAGCGGAATTCGATATCATGTACGGCGAAGGAATTTCGAA
>ENA-OPBW01000347-OPBW01000347.1-human-gut-metagenome-genome-assembly--contig:-NODE-347-length-38404-cov-11.666380_pt1 | contig 38404 bp, 36 predicted proteins | sample MGYA00241070_ERZ501456 | MGnify/ENA primary metagenome ERZ501456 (study PRJEB25962, sample SAMEA2042624) | human gut metagenome | biome: human gut; feature: human-associated habitat; material: faeces...
TTTTTTTATACAACCTATTCACAACATTTTAAAAATTGACACGACTATGAACGTAAAAATTCAGCTGAGCGACGAAGCTTACAAGACTTTAGTGAACGGAAACGGACGTCTGGAAGGTAGCCTGGGACTGGTGAGCCCCACGGAGGGAAACTTCAACGCCTACCGCCGCAGCGCACAACGGCCAGGCGGAAAGTACATCAAACTGCCCCACGGACGGGCCAGCGTGGGCGACAGCCATGTGCGCCTGACCCTGCGCATCGCCTTGGACGAAGCGGACATCGTGCCGGCAGACGCAATCATGGACGAAAGCCGGCAGGCGAGCGACTTTGTGGATCGCGTGTTCGACACAGAGCTTATTTAATGGAAAATTGAAAATGGAAAATTGAAAATTAAGAATGCGGCCGAAATTAATTCTCAATTCTCCATGCTCAATTATCAATTCTCAATTTTCAATTCTCAATTAAAATGAAGTTCGGAATAAGCAATAACGTAAAGAGCCGGGTGGTGCGGGAGTGCACCCCCGAGCTGTTCCACCAGGCGATGCGTTCGGAGCTGGTGGCGGAGGTCTGCGCCGAGATAGCGGACGGACTGGAGCGGCTGCGTCGCGGCGAGCTCACCAAGGAAGAGTATGACACACTGAAAGCGGGGCTGAAGAAGCGGCTGCCCATCTTTACGCCGCACGCCACGTTCCGCAACGGGCGGCGACTGAACGCCGACGCCATCCCCAGCGGCCTGTCGATGTACGACGTGGACCACATCAACGACCCCCGCGGCTACTGGGAGCAGAAGCGGCAGGAGCTGGAGGCCAGGGGCGTGATGCGCTACGTGGTGCTGGCCCACATCACGCCCAGCACGGAGGGCCTGCGTCTGTTCTTCATCATCCCCGCAGGGATGGACCTGGCCGAGGCGCAGCGGTGGATGTCCCAGCAGATGGGCGACGGAAACTATGACGTCAGCGTGAAGGACTATGCGCGCTCGTCGTTCGTGGTGCCCGAGGGGTATGTGCTCTACCTTGACGAGGAGAGGCTGTTTAATGGAGAATTGAAAATTGAAAATGGAGAATTGCCTGCTTCCACCAATCCTCTCGTAGGGACGCACCATGGTGCGTCCGACGACAACGTCCATGCCGCCGATACGCCCCAGGCGGACGCACCGCGGTGCGTCCCTACATTTAAGGGGATGCCATATAGTCAGATTATTCAACAATGGTTCAAGTTGGCAGGTGGCGAACCCGTGCCCGGTGAGCGTAACGACAAGCTCCACCGCCTGGCCTCGCACCTGCGCTACATTGCCGACAACGACGAGGCGTTGATGCTCCAGGTGATGCCCCGATACGGCCTCTCCGAGGAGGAAATGCGGGGGCTGATACACTCCGCCTGCTCGGCCAAGTGGTACTCGATGCCGAAGATGATGCGGGAGGCGATTGAAAATGAAGAACGAAGAATGAAGAATGAAGAATCTTTGAGAAATGAAGAATTAAGAATGAAGAATGAAGAATTGCCTGCGGATGGTGAAGATTCTTCATTCGGAGGCGAAGCCGACATTCTTCATTCTTCATTACCCAAGCGCCTTCCCGCCCTGATAAAGCTTCTCGTGAGCCGCACGCCCGATGTTTATAAACCTGCCGTGGCACATGCCGTCTTCCCTGCACTGGGCGCGCACCTGCATCGCGTAAGGTTTAAATACATCGACAACGTAGAGCACGAAGCCACCTTGATGAACGTACTCATGGCCGGCACGGGCGCAGGAAAGGATTGCATTTCGGAACCCATCAACCGCATCATGGCCGACATTCGCCGACGCGACGAGGACAACCTCCGACGTGAGCGGGAGTGGAAGAACGAGGTGACTTCGAAGGGAGCGAACAAGGACAAGCGCCAACGACCCGAAGGCTTGATTATCCAGGAGATTGACGCGGACATGACGAACCCCGCCTTCGTGATGCGCATGGCCGAGGCGGACGGACATTTTCTTTATACGAAGCTGAACGAAATCGACCAGTTCGACGCCCTTCGCGGAAGCGGACGGGGCGGCCAGCAATTCCAGATCATGTGCCTGGCCTTCGACCCTGGCAACCGCTACGGGCAGACGCGTGTGGGAGCGCAAAGCGTGACGGAGAAGGTGACCATCCGCTTCAATTGGAACGCCTCGACCACCATCCAGAAAGGGCGGCGGTACTTCTCAAAAGTTTTGACAGACGGACCCGTCTCGCGCATCAACTTCTGCACCATCCCCGAGCGCGAAATCGGCGCGGACATGCCCGTCTATGGCACGTATGACGCCGCCTTCGACGAGGAGCTTCGCCCCTATATCGAGAACCTCGTCAAAGCGCAAGGGTTGATTGAATGCCCGCAGGCCTATAAGCTCGCGCAGAAGCTCAAGGAAGAGTGTGCCGACTTCGCCCGCCTCTCGCAGAGCCGTGTGTACGAAAACCTGTCGTTTCGTGCCAACGTCATCGCTTACCTGAAGGCGTGCGTGCTCTTCGTGGCCAACGGTTGCCGTTGGGACAAGACGTTCGAGGACTTCATCCGCTGGTCCTTGCAATACGACCTGGCATGCAAGATGGAGTTCTTCGGCGACGCCATCGAGGCCGCCATGAACATGCCCGCACCCGACCCTCACAAGCCCGGACGTCGCAACTTGCTGACCCTTCTGCCCGACGACTTCAGCTTCGACCAGGCCGTGCGCGTGCGTCAGGAAGCGGGGCTCGACGCCAAAGGCACCAGCCACATGCTGAGCCAATGGAAGGTGCGCGGATACATCACAATTATCACAAATCACAATTACCGAAAACTAAAATACAGAAGCGATGGAATTGACCTTGACACGAACCGAAAAGACTAAAGACTACACCATGGGCCGTCTCGAGATAGACGGCGAACACTTTTGCGACACGCTGGAGCCTACGTGGCGCGACTTGGGCCCAGGCAGGCCCGGCCACAAGATAGCAGGCCGCACGGCCATCCCCGACGGACGCTACCCCGTGGCGGTCACTTGGAGCCCCAAGTTTAAAAAATGGCTGCCCCTGCTGCTCCACGTGCCCCAGTTCGAGGGCATCCGCATCCATGCCGGCAACACGCCCGACGACACGGAGGGATGCATCCTCGTGGGCCTGCGCGTGAAGCCCGGCAAGGTGCTCGACTCGCGCCTCTGGGAACATCGCCTCGTGCGCCGACTGGCCTCCCGCCCGCTGGGCGAAGGGGTGTGGATCAGCGTCGGCTGAGGGCGTACGCTTCAAGTGCACACACTCAAAAATTTTCCGCACCAACATGGCAAAAGATGAAATTAAACTTATAACTTTGAAGAAGCTAACGGGGGGGAATGCATCGCATCCCTCCGTAGCAGAAAACCAATGGAGAACTCGAGAAAATGAGAAAAGAACGCTTACATTCCTGCCCCGAACTGATAGACTACATCAACGAAATAGGCTTCCTGCCCCTGCTCAGCATGGGCGTCGAAGGCTGGTCGGCCGAAGAAGTGACGGACGAAGATTGCCAATACACCCGCCTGCCCGACGGCGGATGGGAATGGCCCCTCTGGACGTGGAAGGGCGCCATCCTTCAGGAGAGCGGATGCGCCTACGGCAAGTTCTTCCAAAACAAGGCGGCCTTCATCAGCCGCGAGTGGTGGCCGGACTTCTGCAACTATCGCCGGAGCGTCTGCCCCCGCCCCGAAGAAGGAAGCATCGAAGAAAGCATCCTCGACATCCTGCGGACCGAAGGGAGCCTCATCACCCGCGACCTGCGGGCGGCCTGTGGCTTCACAGGGCCGAAGATGCGGAGCCGCTTCGACGCCTACCTGACGCGACTGGAGATGGGCGGCTATATCGTGACGGAAGATTTCGTCTATCCACACGACCGTCACGGACGGGAATATGGCTGGGGATGGTCTCTGCTCACTACGCCCGAAGCGCTCTTCGGACGCGAGGCTTGCCACCCCGACCGCACACCACAAAAATCGCGCGAGAGGATGCTCGACCATTTCAAAAAGATTTTGCCGAACATTCCCTCGCAAAAGCAAGACCTCCTGCTCAGATAATCCAAGCAAAACAGGCCTTCTGTATCTGTCCTATCTCCGCCGACAGCGTCAGAACTCGCTCGTGAAGTGGAACTTGATGTGCTTGAAGTCCATCTGCGCCATCTGGAGCACGTAGCCCGAGTCGGCCAGGAAGACGTCGCGCCCCTCGCGGTCCTTGGCCATGTACTGGTACTTGCGCTTCTTGAAGGCTTCGAGCTCGGCAGGGTCGTCGCTCTCGATCCAGCAGGCCTTGTAGAGGCTCACGGGCTCCCAGCGGCACTTGGCGTTGTACTCGTTCTCCAGGCGGTACTGGATGACCTCGAACTGGAGCTGGCCCACGGTGCCGATAATCTTGCGCCCGTTGAACTGGTTGACGAAGAGCTGGGCCACGCCTTCGTCCATCAGCTGGTCAATACCCTTGGCCAGCTGTTTCTGCTTCATGGGGTCGGCGTTCTCGATGTACTTGAACATCTCCGGCGAGAAGCTGGGCAGGCCGCGGAAGTGGAGCTTCTCGCCCTCGGTCAGCGTGTCGCCTATCTTGAAGGTGCCGTTGTCCGGCAAGCCGATGATGTCGCCCGCCCAGGCCTCGTCGACGGTGGTCTTGCGCTGGGCCATGAACTGGGTGGGGCTGGAGAAGCGCATCACCTTGTCGTGGCGCACGTGGTAGTAGGGCGTGTTGCGCGAGAACTTGCCCGAACATACCTTGCAGAAGGCGATACACGAACGGTGGTTGGGGTCGATGTTGGCCGTAATCTTGAAGATGAAGCCGGTGAACTTGGGCTCGTCGGGTTGTACGTCGCGTTCCTCGGCCTTGACGGGACGGGGGCTGGGGGCTATCTCGACGAAGCAGTTCAGAAGCTCCTCGACACCGAAGTTGTTCAGCGCCGAACCGAAGAACACGGGAGCCACCTCGGCCTTGAGGTAGTCGTCAACATTGAACTCGGGATAGACGCCCTCGATGAGTTCCAACTCGCCGCGCAAGCGATCGGCCAGGTCGGCACCGATACGCTGGTCCAGTTCCTCAGTGTGGATGTCTACGGCCACCTTCTCCGTCACCACCTGTTTGGAGGGTTGGAAGAGGTTGAGGTTCTGCTCGTAGATGTTGTAGACGCCCTTGAAGCGGACACCGCTCTCGATGGGCCACGTCAGGGGACGCACGTGGATGTGGAGCTCTTCCTCGAGCTCGTCCAGCAGGTCGAAGGGGTCCTTGGCCTCGCGGTCCATCTTGTTGACGAAGATGATGACGGGAGTGTTGCGCATGCGGCACACTTCCATGAGCTTGCGTGTCTGCGTCTCCACACCCTTGGCGCCGTCCACCACGATGATGACGCTATCGACGGCGGTCAGCGTGCGGTAGGTGTCTTCGGCAAAGTCCTGGTGACCAGGGGTATCAAGGATGTTGACCTTGTAGTCCTTATAGTCGAACTCCATGACCGAGGTGGTGACGGAGATACCGCGCTGCTTCTCGATGTCCATCCAGTCGGACGTGGCGGTTTTCTTGATTTTGTTGCTCTTGACGGCGCCGGCCACCTGTATCTGTCCGCCGAAGAGCAGGAGCTTCTCGGTGAGCGAGGTCTTACCGGCATCGGGGTGCGCGATGATCGCAAACGTTCGTCTTCTTTCGATTTCCTGATTTGTTGCCATATATTTTCTTTTTCAGGTATGGATTACATTTTTCAATTTTCAACTTTCAATTTTCAATTTCTCCAAGCACTCGGCCAGCGATGCCTCCCAATGAGGGATGTCGATGCCATAGGTTTGCTTGATGCGCGTCTTGTCGAGCACAGAGTAGTGCGGACGGGGTGCTTTGGCCGGATATTCGTCCGTGTGCAAGGGGCTGACGCGACACGTGGTGATGCCCGCCAGACGATGAATGGCCATAGTGAAGTCGTACCACGAGCAGACGCCTTCATCGCTAAAGTGATAGATGCCGGGCACAATGCCCTGCTCGATGGCGGCAAAGATGGCCTGTGCCAGGTCGGCCGCATAGGTGGGCGTACCTATCTGGTCGAACACCACGCCCAGCGACTCGCGCTCGCGCCCCAAGCGGAGCATGGTCTTCACGAAGTTGTTGCCGAAGGTGGAGTAGAGCCAGGCGGTGCGCACAATCATGGCACGGCTGCACTTCTGCATCACAACCTCTTCGCCCGCCAGCTTGGTGCGACCATAGACGGAGTTGGGACAGGGCGTATCGTCCTCGCGATAGGGCACGTGGGCCGTGCCGTCGAACACGTAGTCGGTAGACACCTGGATGAGAGCGGCCCCCACGGCCTCGGCGGCTTCGGCCAGGTAGCCGGGCGCCAGGTGGTTCAGACGATCGCAAAGCTCAGGATTGTCCTCGGCCTTGTCCACGGCCGTGTAGGCGGCGCAATTCACGACCACATCCACCCGACGGTCGGCGATGAAGGCACGCACGGCGTCGGCGTCGCAGATGTCCAGCTCCTGCACGTCGGTGAAGTAATACGTGTGTTGCGGATGGGCGGCGGAAAGCACGCGCATCTCGTTGCCAAGTTGACCGTTGGCGCCGGTTATCAGAATGTTCATATCAGTCGTCCAATTTGAGTTCTCCCTTTTTGTCCTTGTCGTAATAGTTGGCCAGCAACGAGATGAAAGCGCTCACGGCCTCCATCGCCTTGGCCGTCCCCTCGCTGATCTCCTTCTTCTGCAAACGCAGGAGCAAGACGCCATAGAGGGCTTCGAAGCAGGTCTCCAGCTCGGGCTCGTCTTTGTGACCATTGCGTTGGCAAAGCTCCACGATGAAAGGCAGCGCCTTGAAGTAGGCCGCGTTGTAGAAAGGATACTTCGTGGAGGCCAGCAGGGCGCCGTGTAGCTCGGTGAGGTTCTGGATGACGTTGCGGTTGATTTGCAGGTGTCCCTTCTCCACCACCCCCTCGGCGCGCATCATGTCGCACAGGTTGGCATACCATTCTTCGAGTGCCGGACGTTGGTCTTCAGGATAACGATCGATGACCTGCTCGCGCAGGCGGTCGATGTCGCACCCGTTGGCACGTATCAGGTCCTCCACCTGCCACATGTAAATCAAGTATTCGGCAATGTTCTGTTCTTTTAGTTTTTTAGCGATTATCATTTCTGTTGACAACTAATACAAGGATTCTCCCATCAAAGTGAACACCAGGCCCAGTATCGACACGATGGCCACAATGCTACCAATCACACGATTCAATATCCAAATGCCGCGCAGGTTGAAGCGAGCGCGCACTTTGTTGACAAAATAAGTGATGCCAAACCACCACGAAAGGGCTCCCAAAGCAATGGCCAGATAGCCCGTGACGGCCTCGAACAGGAGTACGCCCGGACTAATGAACGCAAAGCGGGCGAAAAGTCCGACAAAAAGCAGAATGATAAGCGGGTTGGAAAGCGTAACAAAAAACGCCGTAATGAAATTATGCAAATACGTACCTTTACTGGTAGATACAGGGCGAAGTGAATGCACAGGATTGCTTCGGAAAGTATAGATACCAAAAGCCAGAAGCAAGACACTACCGAAGAGCTGAAGGTAAAAAATGTTCTTATTGACATAATCGAACACAAAGCTCATGCCATAGCCCGTCAGGAGGGCATAAAAGATATCGCTCATCGCGGCACCAATACCCGTGACGAAACCATACCAACGGCCCTTATTCAACGTACGCTGGATGCATAATACACCCACAGGGCCCAGCGGCGCCGACACAATGACGCCGATAATAAAGCCCTTCCACAAGATATTGAATATGGTCTCCAACTGAATCATGGGTGCAAAGATAGTGCAAAGCGAGGGAAGTACAAAAGCGAAAACAGAGTTTTTGAGTTTTTGACTTTTTACGTCCGAGGTTCACCCTTCTTCCATTTTCCACACTTTTTTATCAACCCAACTTTCCGATCACCGCCACCTTGATAACTCCATCCAGCCGATTCTCGAACACGTGATAAGCCTTTTCAATCTCCGAAAGAGGGAAACGGTGAGTTATAAGAGGCGTAGTATCAATCTGGCCTTCGGCAATCAGACGAAGAATCTCTTCACAATCGCATCCATCCACACCGCCCGTCTTAAACGTAAGGTTCTTGCCATACATGTCGGGCAAGGGAAGAACTTGCGGACGGTCATAGAGGGCCACTACGGTAACAATCGCGTTCGGACGAGCACACTCCCATGCCAGTCGGAAGGTGTCATCGGCACCTGCCACTTCAATAACCACATCTGCCCCGCCATGTGCGCTATTCGCCTGAACATACGTCTTACACTCTTCAGGAGAAACGACCTGAACCTCAGGATAATGCATACGCAGGAAGCGAGCTCGCTCAGCCGACTTTTCGCATACAATGATACGTTGAGGATGCTTCAGACGAGCACAAAGCAAGGTACAAATGCCCGTAGGGCCTGCGCCTATGATAAGTACCGTATCTTCTGGCTTTATTTCCGAAATGCGCGCCGCCCAAAAGCCCGTAGCCAAAATGTCGCCCACGAACAGGGCCTGCTCATCGGTCACCCCCTCAGGAATACGATTCAACCCCTGATCGGCATGGGGCACACGGACATATTCAGCCTGTCCTCCATCGATACGACAACCCAATGCCCATCCTCCATCAGGGTCTTCACAATTGTTCACATAGCCATGCTGGCAAAAAAAGCATTCGCCACAGAAGGTTTCGACATTGACCGTCACCCGATCGCCAGGCTTAACGCTATGCACATCCGTTCCTACCTGCTCGACTATTCCTACCATCTCGTGCCCAACGGTAATGCCTGGCACGGCACGAGGCACACTTCCATGTTTGATATGCAAATCGCTGGTACAGATGCTCCCAAGCGTGACGCGCACCAAGGCGTCATGCGAATCTTTCAGCGTGGGTATTGGTTTCTCTAGCAAGGCAAATCGCCCACGCTCCACGTACGTATATGCTAACATTTTATTTCAATTTTCAGGTTCTTCATTCTTTCCATTTTCTTCCTCCACGACTTCTATCAGGAAACTAACGGGGCGAAAGCCGTCGTTACACGAAATCATGGCCGAACGCTTGTTCTTCATCCATCCGTCATACAGATCTGTTGCCCCATATGCCAAAGCCATTACAAAAGGCGACATGCTTTGCCAAGCGCTCTCACAAAGCCCTTTCGGCTTTTCCCAACCATTGGCTATGAAGACTTGTCCTTCTTCCACATCGCAGGCATGCTCCAGCGGGTTCTCATAACGCTCCATCAAATCCTTGTAACAAGCTTTACGCATAACGGTGATTTTAATCTTCCTCATATCCGTATTCCCAAAATCCAACAATCAATCTTTATATCTCAATTCCCAAAAGGCAACCGCCGAAGCGGCCGCTACATTGAGCGAATCCACTCCATGTGCCATCGGTATGCGTACCACATAGTCTGCTTCGGCAATCGTTTCCATCGGCAAGCCATCCCCTTCGGTCCCCATGACGATAGCCAATCGCGACTCGGCCTTCAAGGCAGGATAATCCAACGGCACCGACTGATCCGTCAAGGCCATGGCCGCCGTACGAAAACCCATACGGCTCAACTCTTCGAGCGAACCATCCAACCAAGTCCAAGGCACAAGAAACACTGATCCCATCGACACGCGTACAGCCCTACGATTCAAAGGATCACAAGAATTGCGCGTCAATAATACCCCATCAATACCCAAGGCTGCCGCCGAACGAAAAATAGCGCCGATGTTAGTCGTATCCACTACTCCATTTATGACCACCACACGATGTGCATGCCTGCACACATCCTCCACACTTCGAGGAACAGGACGCCGCATGGCACAAAGTACACCACGCGTCAAGGTATAGCCCGTCAATTCGGCCAACAAATCGCGTTCACCTGTATAAATAGGAATCTCTGAACAACGGGTAACGATATCAGCCGCATCTCCCGTTATATGCTTCCGTTCACACAAAAGCGCCAACGGTTCATAACCCGCATCCAAAGCAACACGAATCACTTTGGGACTTTCAGCTATAAAGATACCCTTGTCTGGTTCCAGGCGATTGCGCAACTGGGCTTCGGTCAAAGCGCCAAATATTTCGACACCAGGATGCTGAAGAGAAGAAATTTCAATAATAGGCATACTACTCTGCTATTTACCAAACAAAGATACACAATATATCCTAAACAAACACTCATTATAAAGAAAAAGGCGCAATCCTTTCATAAACCTCTATAAACACAAAAGGGATGCACCTTGTAAAGGTACATCCCTCTTTACTTATGATTCTAAATCAGTTATCAAAGTTATTTAACTTCCTCAAAATCAGCATCCTGAACATTATCGCCCTGTTTGCTATTATTCTGAGTATTTCCTTGTCCAGCGTTAGCACCACCTTGGAAACCGGTACCTTGTTGTGCACCACCTTGAGCACCTGTTTGTGCATACATCTCAGCGCTGGCAGCCTGGAAAGCTGTATTCAGTTCGGCCATAGCGCTATCGATAGCAGTCAAGTCTTGTGCCTTGTGAGCATCTTTCAGCTTCTGGAGAGCAGCCTCGATCGGAGCCTTCTTGTCGGCAGGGAGCTTGTCGCCCAATTCCTTCAATTGATTTTCAGTCGTGAAAATCATGGAGTCGGCCTGGTTCAGCTTGTCGATACGTTCCTTTTCCTTCTTGTCGGCTTCGGCATTGGCTTCGGCTTCAGCCTTCATACGTTCGATTTCTTCTTTGCTCAAGCCGCTGGAAGCTTCGATACGGATAGCCTGTTCCTTGCCTGTAGCCTTATCCTTGGCAGATACCTTCAAGATACCGTTGGCATCGATATCGAAAGTTACCTCGATCTGAGGAACACCACGACGAGCAGGAGCGATACCTGTCAGGTTGAACTGACCGATTGACTTGTTCTGAGCTGCCATAGGACGCTCACCCTGCAATACGTGGATGGTCACTTCCGTCTGGTTATCGGCGGCGGTAGAGAAGGTTTCGCTCTTCTTGCAAGGGATAGTCGTGTTGGCTTCGATCAGCTTCGTCATTACGCCACCCAAGGTTTCGATACCCAAGGTCAACGGAGTAACGTCGAGCAATACGATGTCGCCCACACCAGCCTCTTTGTTCAATACGGCACCCTGCACGGCAGCACCTACGGCTACTACCTCATCGGGGTTCACACCCTTGGAAGGAACTTTACCGAAGAAGTCTTCTACCAGTTTCTGAACGGCCGGTATACGTGAAGAACCACCTACGAGGATTACCTCATCGATATCTGAGTTGCTCAAACCAGCGTCGCTCATAGCCTTCTTACAAGGCTCCAAGCAAGCCTGAATCAAACCATGTGCCAGAGCTTCGAACTTAGCACGAGTCAATGTCTTAACCAAGTGCTTGGGCACACCACCTACCGGCATGATGTACGGCAGGTTGATTTCGGTAGAAGTAGAAGAAGACAACTCGATCTTGGCCTTCTCGGCAGCTTCCTTCAAACGTTGCATAGCCATCGGATCTTGAGTCAGGTCGGCACCTTCGTCGTTCTTGAACTCCTGTACCAGCCAGTCGATGATTACCTGGTCGAAGTCATCACCACCCAGGTGAGTATCACCGTTGGTTGACAATACTTCGAACACACCGCCACCGAACTCAAGGATAGAGATATCAAATGTACCACCACCAAGGTCGAATACGGCAATCTTCATATCCTTGTTAGCCTTGTCTACACCATAAGCCAATGCGGCAGCCGTCGGCTCGTTTACGATACGTTTTACGTCCAGACCGGCAATCTGACCAGCCTCTTTCGTAGCCTGACGCTGAGAGTCGGAGAAGTAGGCCGGAACGGTAATAACGGCTTCTGTAACCTCTTGTCCCAGATAGTCTTCGGCAGTCTTCTTCATCTTCTGAAGAATCATGGCAGAGATTTCCTGCGGAGTGTAGTGACGTCCGTCGATGTCGACACGCGGCATGTTGTTTTCGTTCACTACCGGATAAGGTACACGAGAGATTTCTTTCTGTACCTGCGACCAGTTTTCACCCATGAAACGCTTGATAGAATAGACCGTACGCTTCGGGTTCGTGATGGCCTGACGTTTGGCGGGGTCACCTACCTTACGTTCACCACCGTCTACAAATGCCACTACAGAAGGAGTTGTACGCTTGCCTTCACTGTTGGCGATTACTACAGGTTCGTTACCTTCGAATACAGCAACACAAGAGTTTGTAGTTCCTAAGTCAATACCAATAATTTTTCCCATGATCGTTATTATTTTATTTGTTATTATTCAGTTTATTTCTGTCCACCTCGTCGGCAGACGCTTCTAAAAGGACAAACGCCGTGCCAAATGCCAAACGCCCTTCTTTTAATGGCAAAACGCTGACAAGCTCTGCCACTTTGGCAGAAATCCGCCTCATAGACTGACGAAAAAGACAACAACACATCCCCATCTTCCTCCAAGACTGACAAACGATGCCTGCCACCTCGCATCCAGTTCTTCAAAGGAAAGCATCGTTTTCCTCGAAAGAAAACGGCCGTTTCCGCCAAGGAAAGCAATGCTTTCTTCAAACCGAAAAAGAAAGCCGCCTTCGGGAGTATTCCATATCCTACCCAAAGGCGGCACCTATAAATATAATCCGTATCAGGTTACTCCTTCACCAATACCAATATCAGTTCGCCGGCGGCATTATAGAAACCGATGCCACCCTCGGCCAGACGTGCAAAAGTTTTCACTTCGGACAAAGCCTTCGTGACACGTCCTTCGACCTCCATGTCGGGGCATGCCATCATCGTACTGATCAGATTGGGGAAAGAAATGGCCGACGCGTTGTTCTCATCGGTCACAAAAGCACCGTTGATGACGTTGCAACCCGCATTGCCATGCACTTTCTTCTCAGCAACGTTCAGCTCCAGGAAAGGTTGCTTCTCCATACCGTCGGGGATGGCTTCACCTCCAGCTTGTGTGATTTTCCAGCGACCTCCCAAATCGGTAACCGAAACATCTGGCTTTCTTGGCTTCAAAACCAAAATGGGGCGTTTCAACGATTTGCCACACAAGGCAAGTTGTCCATCAGCAAGCTTTGTATACTTCTTCACTTGTGACAAAGCCGAAAGTACGTTCTTTTCCAACGTCATGTCGGGACACATCATGCGGGTGCTTCCCACTTGTCCAAGCGTCAGCTCGCCTGGCTTGGCGTTGGTATCAAAACTTCCCATCAGACGATTGCAACCGCTATTGCCATAGACGCGCCCTGTATTTGTCTCAAAGGCTACATAAGGAAAGCTTTGGCCAGGTGCTGGCACAACGGCCGTTCCGTTGATTTCGATGATGTTCCATTCACCTCCAAGGTCGGAAACCTGCGCAAGATTCTTTGTCGAAGCGCACGATGACATGGCCGCCACAACGGCCACCATACTTAGATAAACACAAATTTTCTTCATTGTCCTGTAGTTTAAGTTAAATTATCAACCGCAAATATAGAACAAAATAACAGCTCTGCCAACATTTTGTTCGGCAATCACATCCAAAAAGCCAAAGTATTTGACACTATTATAATGTATATCTAAGAATTAAACAGTATATTTGCTGACGAAAAAACTGAAAAGAACAACTTGAATATTTATCAATCACATTATTAATAAGAAACAAAATGGGTAAAGTTCTAATTATCGGTGCAGGCGGTGTAGGAACCGTCGTTGCACACAAAGTAGCTCAGAATCCGGACGTGTTCACCGAAATCATGATTGCCAGCCGCACGAAGTCGAAATGCGACGCCGTCGTGAAAGCCATCGGTAATCCCAATATCAAAACCGCTCAGGTAGATGCAGACAATGTGGACGAACTGGTTGCGCTCTTCAATAGCTTCAAGCCCGAAATCGTCATCAACGTTGCCCTGCCCTATCAGGACCTGACTATCATGGAAGCCTGTCTGAAAACGGGTGTCAACTATCTGGACACGGCCAACTACGAGCCCAAGGACGTGGCCCACTTCGAATACAGCTGGCAATGGGCCTACAAGCAGCGCTTCGAGGAAGCCGGCCTGACCGCCATCCTCGGTTGCGGCTTCGACCCGGGCGTGAGCGGTGTATATACGGCCTATGCCGCCAAGCATCACTTCGATGAAATCCAGTATCTGGACATCGTAGATTGCAATGCAGGCAATCACCACAAGGCTTTCGCCACCAACTTCAATCCTGAAATCAACATTCGTGAGATAACCCAAAACGGTCGTTATTACGAGAACGGCCAGTGGGTGACCACCAAACCGCTGGAAATCCACAAGGACCTAACTTATCCGAACATCGGCCCGCGCGACTCCTACCTGCTCTACCACGAAGAGCTGGAGTCTTTGGTGAAGAACTTCCCCACCATCAAGCGCGCCCGCTTCTGGATGACTTTCGGCCAGGAATACCTGACCCACCTGCGTGTCATTCAGAACATCGGCATGGCCCGCATTGACGAAGTGGATTACAACGGTGTGAAAATCGTCCCCTTGCAATTCCTGAAGGCCGTACTCCCCAACCCGCAAGACTTGGGCGAGAACTACGAAGGCGAGACTTCCATCGGTTGCCGCATCCGCGGATTGAAGGATGGCAAGGAACGCACTTATTATGTGTACAATAATTGCAGCCACCAGGCCGCCTACAAGGAAACAGGTATGCAGGGTGTCAGCTACACCACGGGCGTACCAGCCATGATTGGCGCCATGATGTTCCTCAAAGGCATCTGGAAGAAGCCAGGCGTATGGAACGTCGAAGAATTCGACCCCGATCCATTCATGGAGCAGCTCAACAAGCAAGGCCTGCCTTGGCACGAAGTAATTGATGGCGACCTCGAACTTTAATCACTAACCACCAATTAACATGAATGTAGGAGACAAAGCCCCCGAGATATTGGGCATCAACGAGAAAGGCGAAGAAATCCGCCTGAGCAATTATAAAGGAAAGAAACTGGTGCTCTACTTCTACCCGAAGGACAGTACATCAGGTTGCACAGCTCAGGCCTGCAACCTGCGCGACAACTACGACGCCCTGCGCCAAGCCGGCTACGAAGTGGTAGGCGTCAGTGTAGATAGCGAAAAGTCGCACCAGAAATTCATCGAGAAGAACTCCCTCCCCTTCCCCCTGATTGCCGACACAGACAAGAAGCTGGTCGAACAATTTGGTGTATGGGGAGAGAAGAGCATGTATGGACGCAAGTACATGGGCACCTTCCGCACGACCTTCATCATTAACGAAGAAGGCATTGTGGAGCGCATCATCGGTCCAAAGGAAGTCAAGACCAAAGACCATGCGGCGCAAATACTTTAATTACCATTTATTCAACAAACAAGTATGGCAAAAAAAGACGAACTGAATTTTGAGAACGAAGGCGCCGTAATGCCCAATAGCGAAAAGCTGAAAGCCTTGCAGGCCGCCATGGACAAGATAGAAAAGAGTTTCGGCAAAGGCTCCATCATGAAGATGGGCGACGACAGCATCGAACAAGTCGAAGTCATTCCCACTGGCTCCATCGGACTAAACGTAGCTTTGGGTGTAGGTGGTTATCCCCGCGGACGTATCATCGAAATCTATGGCCCTGAATCCTCTGGTAAAACCACATTGGCCATTCATGCCATCGCCGAAGCACAGAAAGCTGGAGGTATCGCCGCTTTCATCGATGCCGAACACGCTTTCGACCGCTTCTATGCAGCCAAGCTGGGCGTTGACGTGGACAACCTCCTCATCTCCCAACCCGACAACGGCGAACAGGCCCTGGAGATTGCAGAACAGCTCATCCGCTCCTCAGCTATCGATATCATCGTTGTTGACTCCGTAGCCGCCCTTACGCCAAAGGCCGAAATCGAAGGCGACATGGGCGACAACAAGGTAGGCCTCCAGGCACGCCTGATGTCACAAGCCTTGCGCAAATTGACATCTGCCGTCAGTAAGACCCGCACCTGCTGCATCTTCATCAACCAATTGCGCGAGAAGATTGGTGTCATGTTCGGCAATCCCGAAACGACTACCGGTGGTAATGCCTTGAAGTTCTACGCATCCGTCCGCCTCGACATCCGTGGTGGTCAGGCCATCAAGAACGGCGAGGACGTTATTGGCAAACAGACCAAAGTGAAAGTTGTCAAGAATAAGGTAGCTCCTCCCTTCCGTCGTGCTGAGTTCGACATCATGTTCGGTGAAGGCATCTCTCGCGCAGGCGAAATCATCGACCTGGGTACCGAACTGGGTATCATCAAGAAGAGCGGCTCTTGGTTCAGCTACAATGACACCAAACTAGCTCAAGGCCGCGATGCCGCTAAGCAAGTAATTCTGGATAATCCCGAATTGGCCGAAGAACTGGAAGGACTGATATTCGAAGAACTGAAGAAAGAAAAATAAAACTTCGAACCTAAACTCATAGAGGGGATAGCCACATGGCTCCCCTCTATTATTCATTATTTTAGTAGCACCTCCATAAGCATGAGCGATTTCCGCCTGAAAGTATTCCATTCCGTAGCTCAAAACTTGAGCTTTACCAAAGCTTCTCAAGAGCTATTTATCAGCCAACCGGCCATCACCAAACATATACAGGAACTGGAAAGCACCTACCAAACTCGCCTATTCGATCGACAAAGCGGAAAAATATCCCTGACCGAATCAGGACAACTGCTCTTAGAACATTGCGAACGCATTCTAGACGAATACCGCAAATTGGAATACGAAATGCACCTGCTTCATAATCAATATACAGGCAAATTGAGGTTAGGTGCAAGTACAACCATTGCCCAATACGTACTTCCACCTATGCTAGGCACTTTTATCAGCAAATTTCCACAAGTAGAATTATCACTGCTCAATGGAAATACACGCGAAATGGAAACAGCCTTGCAAGATCATCGTATAGACTTGGCACTAGTCGAAGGAGTGACACGTCTACCCAATTTGCGTTACACTCCCTTTCTGGAAGACGAACTGGTCGTCGTCGTACGTACGGGTAGCCGCCTGCCGATAGCCGATGAAATAACTCCCGAACAACTAGCCACCTTCCCACTGGTGCTGCGCGAACGCGGATCGGGTACTTTAGATGTCTTCGAACGGGCCATCCTAAGACATAACATTAAATTATCCTCCCTGCATGTACTCATGTACTTGGGAAGCACAGAAAGCATCAAACTATTTTTGGAACATACAGACTGTTTGGGTATCGTTTCCATCCGTTCCGTCAGCAGAGAATTGTATGCCGGCCGTTTGCGCGTAGTCGATGTCAAGGGGCTAGAAATGAAACGTGAATTCAATTTTGCCCAACTACAAGGGCAAGAAAGCGGACTTAGCCAAGTTTTCATGCAATTCACCCAACGATAACTATCCCTACCTCCCATACTTATTACTTTTGGTTATAACTGATAAAAATATAAGAATTGTAGCCTCCATAGGAAATGTGTACCTTTGCGTCCGAAAAGAAAAAGTTAAACCAACAAAAAAAGAATTGTTATGTTCGAACGTGGAAACAGAGGCAACACCTTTCATGGTATCCTACTCATTGCCTTATTCTCCTTCTCAGCTTTTTACATCGCTGAAATTCCATTCGTAAAAAGTTTATCCTTCAGTCCGTTGATTGTAGGTATTATATTAGGTATGCTCTATGCTAACAGCCTTCGCAACCGTCTGCCTGAAACCTGGGTACCTGGCATCAAATTCTGTACCAAACAGATTCTTCGTGCCGGTATCGTGCTCTATGGCTTCCGTCTAACACTGACCGAAGTAGCAGCCGTAGGCCTACCTGCTATTGTAGTAGATAGCATCATCGTATGCGGCACCATTTTCTTGGGGGTATTCTTGGGCAAATTGATGAAAATAGATAAAGATACAGCCTTGATCACATCAACCGGTAGTGCCATCTGCGGTGCGGCAGCAGTATTGGGTGCTGAACCTGTCATCAAATGTGAAGGCCATAAGACAGCTATCGCTGTATCTACCGTAGTTATTTTTGGAACTATTGCCATGTTCCTCTACCCCATCATGTACCGTTCAGGAGTGCTATCTAGTTTGTCCGACACCCAAGTAGCCATCTATACGGGAAGCACTCTGCATGAGGTAGCTCATGTAGCAGGCGCAGGCAATGCGATGGATCCTACCGATACGTTAGGCATTGCTGGTACAGCCACCATCACCAAAATGATCCGTGTCATGCTGCTGGCCCCCGTACTGGTCATCATGAGTTTTGCCCTTGCCGGACGAAAAAAATTATCAGCAGACGGCACAACAACTAAGAGCAAGATTACAATTCCTTGGTTTGCCTTTGGTTTCATCGGTATCATCTGCCTGAACTCTCTACTTCAGTATCTCTTCGATGCACCAACCGTCAAGGAGATCCCTCTGAACGGAGCCATCGAATACATTGATACCTTCATGTTAACCATGGCCATGACAGCACTGGGCACAGATACAAGCATCGATAAGTTCAAACAGGCCGGAGCCAAACCTTTCGTACTGGCCTTTGGACTCTTCATCTGGCTGTTACTGGGCGGCTACCTACTTGTAAAGTATTTGGTGCCACTGATGGCTTGATAAACCAAACCTTGGTCATAAAAATGGGCCTGCTCCTGTTCTAACAGAAGTAAGCCCATTTTTCTTTCTCTTATAACAATTTCAATTCAATTCCTCTTCCCGAATTCCCAGTACATAAGCCAAAGAAGGAACCACCAGACACCACTGGCAAATTGATGGCAAAGTAAGCTCCTCCATGCGGAACCACACCACCTGCACTTCCTGTTCCTTCGCATTTTTTCTCCTTTCCCGAAGAACTTCACCCGTCACCTCATTCATTTTTTCCTCGTCGATGGTCGTGGCAGGTACCAATAATGCTTGCTTTACAGAAACATTGTTCAACACAAGAGTCAACAGATCGTGATATAACGCCTCGGCCGTCGCCAGATTTTCAGTGGGAACTACCCCAAAAACATATTCAGCCAACCCTGTGCGACAAGCCTTGCCATCCAAGTCAGACAAAAGAGAAGGGGTACAGACACTCAATGCATCCCCATCCGCTCCTTGAACTAACAAAACCTGCACCTCTGCCGAAGAAAAATCACGGATACCCGCATCTAGCAGCAGACAATCCAACCAAGCTACCAAGTCAAACATAGGCAAAGGACGCCCTAGACGAGCAGACATCACTTCACGCACCACTTTGACCGTCTGGTCCAAGAACGACACGTCTATCAATATCACACGTTCCGAGAGTTTCAAATCCGCAGTTCTATTCATATTCTTAATTCATGTCAGTTATCACCTGTGAAATGTGCAAAGATAACACAAATAAAGGAAAAACAAGACATAAAGGCTGAATGAATGACATTTTGTCATACAAAATTACCAATCATAAGACATTCTGTCCATACAACACAAATGGCAAGAGTTTTGCAAATCAATCAATGTCAAACCTAACCAAGACTAAAGAAAGGAGAAACAATATGAATTTTAACAACTTCACAATCAAAGCGCAAGAAGCCGTACAGGAGGCCGTGAACCTAGTACAACGCCGGGGACAACAGGCCATCGAGCCGGTACACCTGCTGCAAGGAGTCATGAAAGTGGGTGAGAATGTCACTAACTTCATCTTCCAGAAACTAGGCATGAACGTCCAGCAGATAGAGCTGGTTCTCGACAAGCAGATAGAGTCACTGCCCAAGGTATCGGGCGGGGAACCTTACCTAAGCCGTGAAACCAACGAAGTGTTGCAGAAAGCCATGGACTATTCCAAGGAACTAAACGACGAGTTCGTTTCACTGGAACCCATTTTGCTGGCCCTGTTAACTGTCAAGAGTACTGCATCGAGTATCCTGAAAGATGCTGGTATGAGCGAAAAAGAACTGCGTACAGCCATCAATGAACTGCGTCAGGGATCAAAGGTCACTTCACAATCGAGCGAAGATACCTATCAATCACTGGAAAAGTATGCCATCAACCTGATAGATGCCGCCCGAAACGGCAAGCTCGATCCAGTCATCGGCCGTGACGAAGAAATCCGTCGGGTTCTGCAGATATTGAGCCGTCGTACCAAAAACAATCCTATCCTGATCGGCGAACCAGGTACCGGTAAGACCGCCATCGTCGAAGGATTGGCACAGCGAATCCTTCGTGGTGATGTGCCGGAGAACCTGAGAAACAAACAATTGTATTCGCTCGACATGGGTGCCCTGGTAGCCGGAGCCAAATACAAAGGTGAGTTCGAGGAACGTCTGAAGGCCGTCATCAACGAGGTAAAACAGTCCGAAGGCAACATCATCCTCTTCATCGACGAAATCCATACCCTAGTAGGTGCTGGTAAGGGTGAAGGTGCCATGGATGCCGCAAACATCCTGAAACCGGCGCTGGCCCGTGGCGAAGTTCGAAGTATCGGTGCCACAACACTTGACGAATACCAGAAGTATTTTGAAAAGGACAAAGCACTAGAGCGTCGTTTCCAAACCGTCATGGTAAACGAGCCTGATACGCTGAGTACCATCTCCATCCTGCGTGGATTAAAGGAACGTTACGAAAACCATCATCACGTTCGTATCAAAGACGATGCCATTATCGCCGCCGTGGAGTTGAGCAACCGGTACATCACTGACCGTTTCCTCCCCGACAAGGCCATCGACCTGATGGATGAGGCCGCAGCCAAGCTGCGTATGGAAGTAGACTCCGTACCCGAAGAACTGGACGAGATCTCACGTAAGATCAAGCAGCTAGAAATCGAACGCGAGGCTATTAAGCGCGAGGACGATAAAGCCAAACTGGAACAGATTGGCAAAGAACTGGCCGAACTCAAGGAACAGGAAAGCTCCTACAAAGCCAAGTGGCAGAGCGAAAAGACACTGGTCAACAAGATACAGCAGAACAAGGTCGAGATAGAGAACCTGAAATTCGAAGCCGAGAAGGCCGAACGCGAAGGCGACTACGGCAAAGTAGCCGAAATCCGTTACGGCAAGCTACAGGCTCTGAACAAAGAAATCGAAGAGACCCAGCAAAAGCTGCATCAAATGCAGGGCGACAACGCCATGATTAAGGAAGAAGTCGATGCCGAAGACATCGCCGACGTCGTATCGCGCTGGACGGGTATCCCCGTCAGCAAGATGCTGCAAAGCGAGAAGGAGAAACTCCTCCACCTGGAAGAAGAGCTCCACAAGCGTGTTATCGGTCAGGACGAGGCCATCGAAGCTGTATCCGACGCCGTGCGTCGCAGCCGTGCCGGTCTGCAGGACCCCAAACGGCCTATCGGCTCTTTCCTCTTCCTGGGTACGACGGGTGTCGGTAAGACCGAATTAGCCAAGGCTTTAGCCGAATTCCTCTTTGACGACGAGACCATGATGACCCGTATCGACATGAGCGAGTATCAGGAGAAGCACAGCGTGTCCCGACTCGTCGGAGCGCCTCCCGGATACGTCGGCTACGATGAAGGCGGACAGCTGACCGAAGCCGTAAGGCGGAAACCCTACTCCGTAGTCTTGTTCGATGAAATCGAAAAGGCTCATCCTGATGTATTCAACATCCTGTTGCAGGTACTCGATGACGGACGTCTGACCGACAACAAAGGCCGGACGGTGAACTTCAAGAACACCATCATCATCATGACCTCCAACATGGGAAGCTCGTATATCCAGAGCCAGATGGAGAAACTGAACGGCAGCAACAAGGAGCAGATTGTCGAAGAGACCAAGCGCGAAGTGATGAACATGCTGAAGAAGACCATACGGCCCGAGTTCCTCAACCGTATTGACGAAACCATCATGTTCCTGCCGCTGACCGAGCCCGAGATCCGTCAGATCGTAACGCTGCAGATCAACAGTGTACGCCGCATGCTGGAAGGCAACGGAGTGACACTGCAACTGACCGATGCTGCTATCAACTTCCTGGCGCAAGCTGGCTTCGATCCAGAGTTTGGCGCCCGTCCTGTCAAGCGTGCCATCCAACACTACCTGCTCAACGACCTCTCTAAGAAGTTGCTGGCACAGGAAGTGGACCGCAACCGCCCTATCATCATAGACGTAAATGCCGCCAAGGACGGACTTGTATTCAAAAATTGACCATAAATGTCCACTTAATTATTTAATAGACTATTAAGTGGGCATTTAATAGGTTATTAAGCGACCATTTAATAGGCGATTAAATGAGCATTTAACAGGCTATTAAATAGAAGACCTCAAATTAAAGGCTGAATCGAATTGGAATCATCTCCACATCGATTCAGCCTTTATTATTACTTTTCTTTGCCAATTAATTATTCAGCAACTTCTGTTTCAGTTTCTTCTTCAACCTGCTTCTCTTCAAAATCAGTCAAACCTGCGTTTACTAACAAATTATACCAAGAAATCAACTTCTTGATATCTGATACATGAACACGATCACGGTCATAATTAGGAAGTACTTCAGCCAAATATGCACCAAGTTCATCAGCAGAAGCTTTCTTCAGATTCAATGTGACCAAAGCACCGTTTTCCTTCTCTTTCATCGAAGCAAAAACTTGACGCAAAGGTATATCTTCAGCATCCGTATACATGGCAATATCACCTAAAGAGATTATTTTCTCATTGCCATATGCCGGAAAGCGTTTTTTATCAGCAATCGATTCAACAATCAACATATTCTTGCCTCTCGAAACAAGTTTATACAATCCAGGTTTGCCAGAAATGGACAAAATAGTCTTCAACATAATCTGTTCTATTCAATTTTATATTAGACAAATAAAAAATACCACTATATTGCTTCGGAAAGTCCGTCTGCATTAGCGCTCGCAAAGGTAATCAATATTTTTAGATAGCGAAGAAATCAGAGCCAAAACCTGAGGAATCAAAGGAGAATTACCATCATTTACGATAACATAATCGGCCATCCTGCGCTTTTCTTCGTCATCCATCTGACGGCGGATACGTTGCTCTATCAGCTCACGTGACGATGCATCACGACTGACGGCCCGCTGAATACGGACTTCCAAAGGAGCATAAACCATAACTACTTTATCGACTTCTCCCCGAAACCCTGCTTCCAAAAGTATAGCCGATTCCATACCTACCCAAGGACATGTAGAACGGGCAGAGCACCAAAGACGAAAATCATCCTTGACCCGCGGATGTACAATTGCATTTACTTGAGCTGCGTGTTCCGCACTGCCAAACAAATAGGAAGCCAACAAAGGTTTGTTCAGATTTTCCCCAATGTATACATTTTCTCCCAACAATGACGTCAGACCACGACGGATACTTTCATCCGAAACCATCAACCGACGAGTTTCGATATCAGAAATGTAGACGGGAATACCCATCACTTCCAACAAACGCGACACAACACTCTTGCCACTACCAATTCCTCCTGTTAACCCTATCCTAATAGCCATAATCTGCCGGTATTTGCTCTATCAAGAAATCAACTTGTTCGGGGTTGAAACGCACATGACTGACTCCTTCAGGCAAAGTCCTTAACTTAACTGTATACTTTTCGCTACCCAAGTGAACCAGCTCTTCATAAGAAACGACCAAATGAAAATCGTCAGCTGTAATTTGACGAAAGCGCCCCATTCCTACCTGAAAAGAGATCTTTATCTTCGACGGAAAAGCTCGTAACACTTTGTCGGCAGGGAAATTGACACCTCGCAGAGGTACTTCTACTGTTTTCTCCGTATACATATCGACTGGCAATGTCAGTTTTACAGAAGCAGGAATATATTTTGCACCCTTCGGGGCCGACAAAGTAACTTCACGTTCTAAAGTATCGGTAATATTATCCAGATTCAAAGGTAAAGTATAAGCGACTTTCATCGTATCTAAAGCATCCGAAGGAGCATAAACTCGAACTGAATCTGGCGTAAAAAGCGTATCGGGCAAATAATATTGTTCGCCTGCACTCACGTTGCCACACAACTTGACTGGTATCATCTTAGACACACCCGTAGAATAGTAATACTCCAACGTATCAGGCTTCATGGAAAGTAATGCGGTAGAAGCGTTCAGCTGGCCCGTTATCCATTTTTGTACCTGTGAAGTCTGCACTTGGACATGGTTTCCCATGTTAGTATAGTTCTTGAAATCAAGGATTACTGGATAAAAATTCTTGCCAAGCATATAGTTGAGCAACACTGTACCCTTATCACGTACTCTTACCCTGACTTCAGACACTGGTTCAGAAGTAATAACCACATTTTCAGGGACATTTCTCAGCCGAACTGGGATAGAAAACTCTGTCTCATAATCGTTGTTCAGCGTCTGAAGTAACCAAAAGCCTGCCGCAATGAAAAAGAAACACAAAAAAACAAAGAACTCCCGGCTCTTCGCACTGAGCAGGAAGTCCTTTGTCTGTTTCTTCGTCTTCAAAAATAAGCGCTTTATGTTCCTCTGTTCGAACATAAGTATCGTTTTTTATTTATTGGCAGCCTGGCTGTTGTTGGCATCAGCTGCGGCAGCGAAGATAGAATTCTTGTCGATACGGATTTTTACGTTCGAAGCGATTTCCAGCACTACATCATTATCATTGATTTCCTTAATCACACCATGGATACCTCCGGCTGTGATAACCTTCTGGTTCACCTGAAGCGATTTGCGGAAATTGGCGATTTCCTTCTGCTTTTTGTTCTGCGGACGAATCATAAAGAAATACATGATAACGAACATGGCAATCAGCATGATCCATGTCCAGCTGGCATCAGGTCCTGTAACTGGAGCCTGCAAAAGAAATACTGTCATTAAATTCATAAGATTTTTCCGTTTGTTTTTTTATAAGTTTGGAAAGCAAAGATATCAGTTTTTCGACAGCTTTCCATCTTTTTTCAATTGATTAACAATTCCGTCCAGCGTTCCGTTCACAAAGCTACCACTCTTCGCTGTGCTGTACAACTTGGCAATGTCGACATATTCGTTCAATGACACACTGATAGGAATGTTAGGGAAGCTCAAAATCTCGGCCAAGGCGCACTGCATGATAATGACATCCATGAAAGCCACGCGGTCCAAATCCCAGTTACGGATATTTTCGCTGATAAGATGGCGATAGTAGTCACAGTTGAGAATGGTGCGACGGAAAAGGCGACGCGCAAATTCGCGATCTTCGTCGTCCTTGAACTCGGGCAACAATTCCTGATTAGCCCCGTTCTTTTCATCAAAGCGCTTGATGGTCTTCAGCACAAAGGTGTCTACAATTTCCTTGTCGTCATTCCAATAGAGGCTCTGATCTTCGAGCAAGGAATCCAATGCTTCGTTATTGAAGATAAAAGTCTTATAAAGCTTCCGCCACAGCTCGCGGTCGGCTTCATAAGAACGGTCGTCGGATGCCATATATTCCTTATATATGTCCGAAGCAATGATTTTTTCGTAAAGGCTCTTCACGAAATCCTCGTCGTTGTCCCACGAACGTTTCTGACTGGACATGAAATCCAAAAGCTGTTTATTCACCTCCAACTGGGCGATAAACTTGTTTTCCACAAACTTAGTGTTAGGATACAATTCCTCTGGCGTAGGTGCCAACTTGGCTTTCGCAGCCGAAATACGTTTTTGTGCATAGTTCGTCAAAGCCATCATCAGCATCAGCAGATAATTGTACAAGTCATAAGCCTTGGAAAGGCTGAAGAACAATTCTTTCTCCGCCGAGTCTAAATTCTTGCTGCCGTTCTGATAATAAGCATATACAATCTGTATAATCTTAAGACGAATAAGAACTCTGTTAATCATATATCTTATATAAATAGGTTTGTTTAACAGGGGACAAAAGTAGGCATTTTTAATGACTTGGCATAAATAAATCAGTTTTTTTATTGCAGAAGTTGATAATCCAGCCATTTTCTTTTGACAGTTGAAAAAAAATCGTCAATTTTGAGCCCCGATACAAGTCGCTCGGCTCCGTCAGCTCTATAAACGACGGGACCCAACGCACGAAAATATCGAGATTAAAACAGTATTAACGACCTATTACTATTTACTGACTAGTTATGGAAGAAGAGTGGAAAAAGAAAAACGGTGGAGAGAGCAGTGACAAGGAAATCTTATATTCCCAAGCCATCAAGGCCGGCAAACGCATCTATTATTTGGATGTAAAGAAAAACAGAAAAGACGAAATGTTCCTTGCCATTACAGAAAGCAAAAAAATCATCAGTGGTGAAGGCGAAGAATCACAAGTGAGCTTCGAAAAGCATAAAATATTCCTCTATCAGGAAGACTTCGAGAAGTTCATGAACGGTTTGAAGCAATCCATCAGTTTCATTCAGGAACAACAAGGCGCCTGCACACCCAAAAATGAAAATAAAAAAGAAGCCGACGACCCTCAAAGCACAAGCGCTCAACAGGAAACGGCCGGCAACGATACAGCAGCCTTGGCAGAAGGCGAAATCAAGATTGACATCGATTTTTAAGCACAACCCTTTGATTATTCAAAAAGAAGCAGTACTTTTGCACCGCTTTTTTACAGCATGTGCGGCCAGGCCGCATCGTGTGATGGTGAATTAAGCAAAAACAACTACTTAATTTAGAGTAACACAAAAAATTAATTCAAATGAAATCAATTGAAGTAAAAGGAACTGCAAGAACCATTGCAGAGCGTTCTTCGGAACAGACAAGAGCCTTGAAGGCCATTCGTAAAAACAACGGTGTACCCTGCGTACTCTATGGTGGTGGCGAAAACATCCACTTCACTGTACCTGCAGACGGCCTGCGCAACCTGGTTTACACTCCGCACATCTATGTAGTAGACCTCGTAATCGACGGCAAGAAGTACAACGCCATCATGAAGGACATCCAGTTCCACCCTGTAAAGGATACCATCCTGCACGTTGACTTCTATCAGATCGACGAAACTAAACCTATCGTAATGGAAGTACCCGTACAGCTCGAAGGTTTGGCAGAAGGTGTAAAGGCCGGTGGTAAGCTGGCTCTGCAGATGCGTAAGCTGAAAGTAAAAGCCCTCTACAACGTTATCCCTGAAAGACTGGTAGTAAACGTTTCTCACCTGGGTCTGGGTAAGACTGTTAAGGTTGGCGAACTGAACTACGAAGGTCTGGAACTGATGAACGCCAAAGAAGCTGTCGTTTGCGCCGTTAAGCTGACACGTGCTGCAAGAGGTGCTGCCGCTGCCGCAAACAACTAATCGGAACGTTCCTTTCTGAGATAAGGATAAACGAAACAAGAAAGACGCGGATTAACGCAGAGACGCAGGTTTGGTTTACACAATCCGCGGAAAGCTGCGATAATCCGCGTCCTTTTTTTATCAGCCGGACACGCCATAGAGTTCCTCCAAGGAAAACGATGGGATGTTCGAAGGAAAACGATGGAATACGCCAAGGAAAGCAATGCTTTTCCCTTTCCCTACAAATTTGAGAACAAAATGAAATACCTGATTGTAGGCCTTGGAAACATAGGCCCCGAATATCACGAAACCCGCCACAACATAGGCTTCATGGTGGTAGACGCATTGGCTCAGGAAGCAGGTGCCACCTTTAAGGACGGCCGTTACGGCTTCACCACTACCCTGTCGGTCAAAGGACGCCAGCTATTGCTGCTCAAGCCGTCAACCTACATGAACCTCAGTGGCAACGCCGTGCGCTACTGGATGCAGAAAGAAAACATTCCGTTGGAAAATACGCTCATCGTCGTAGATGATCTTGCCTTGCCCTTCGGTACCCTGCGCCTGAAAGGAAAAGGAAGCGACGCGGGCCACAATGGCCTGAAGCACATTGCCGCCACACTGGGCACGCAGAACTACGCCCGCCTGCGCTTCGGCATCGGTAACGACTTTCCTCGCGGCGGACAAGTGGACTACGTGCTGGGGCACTTCTCGGACGAGGACTGGAAGACCATGCCCGAACGACTGAAAACCGCGGGCGAAATCGTGAAAAGCTTCTGCCTGGCAGGAATCGACATAACCATGAACCAATTCAACAAGAAATGAGTGAAGCCAGAATAGACAAATGGATGTGGGCCGTGCGTATCTTCAAGACTCGCACCATCGCCGCTGAAGCCTGCAAGAAAGGTCGTATCAGCATCAACGGTGCACAAGCCAAAGCTGCCCGCATGGTGAAGCCAGGCGACATAGTACAGGTACGCAAGCCTCCCATCACCTACTCGTTCAAAGTACTTCAGGCCATTGAAAAACGTGTGGGCGCCAAGCTCGTGGCCGAAATGATGGAAAACGTCACTACACCCGACCAGTACGAATTGTTGGAAATGAGTCGTGTCAGTGGTTTCGTGAACCGCGCCAAGGGTACAGGACGTCCTACAAAGAAGGATCGCCGCAGCCTCGAAGAATTCACTACACCCGAATTCATGGACGACTTCGATTTCGACTTTGACTTCGACGACGAAGACGACGATGAATAAACAACTGTAATTGTAATAGATCAAAAAACGTCTTGCACAATGAAAAGAGAAAAGATCAGATGGGGTTTCATCGGTTGCGGAGAAGTGACCAAATACAAGAGCGGCCCCGCCTTCCAGAAAATAGAAGGCTCCGAAGTTGTGGCTGTCATGAGTCGCAATGGTGCCAAAGCCAAGACATACGCCAAGGAGCGCAACATTCCCAAATGGTATGACGACGCCCAAGAGCTGATAGACGATGAAGACGTAAATGCCGTCTACATCGCCACTCCCCCTTCTTCTCATGCCACATATGCCATCATGGCCATGAAGGCAGGCAAGCCGGTCTATATCGAAAAACCGATGGCCGTCACTTACGAAGAGTGCTGCCGCATCAACCGCATCTCGCAAGAAACGGGCGTTCCCTGCTTTGTAGCCTATTACCGCCGCTATCTACCCTACTTTCAGAAAGTAAAATCGCTTGTCGAGGAAGGTGCCATCGGCAACGTCATCAATATCCAAATACGCTTTGCCCAGCCGCCACGCAACTTGGATTACAATCGCGAGAACCTGCCTTGGCGTGTACAACCCGACATAGCAGGAGGCGGATACTTCTATGACTTGGCCCCCCATCAGATCGACCTACTGCAGGAAATCTTCGGCTGTATTCTGGAAGCCAGCGGCTACAAGAGCAACCGCGGGGGACTTTATCAGGCAGAAGATACCATCAGTGCCTGCTTTCAATTCGACAACGGACTGGTCGGCAGCGGTTCATGGTGTTTCGTAGCCGACGACTCCGCCCGCGAGGACCGTATCGAAATTATCGGCGATAAAGGTATGATCTGCTTTTCCGTCTTCACCTACGATCCAATAGCCTTGCATACCGAAAAGGGCCGCGAGGAAATTCCGATCGCCAATCCACTCTACGTTCAGCAACCGCTCATCCAGGCGGTCGTAGACCACTTGTTGGGGAAATCGGTTTGCACCTGCGACGGCGAGAGTGCTACGCTGACAAACTGGGTGATGGACAAGATACTGGGAAAAATTTAATAAAAATCGAGAATGGAGATGTATATTAATAATTTAATTCTCCATTCTCAATTTTACATTCTCCATTCTCAAAGTGCTGCTTTCAGCGCCTCGATCATCTCCTGATACTCGGCATCAGAAAGATAAACCTTACCAGGGTTCATCTGGAATGTACCACCGTAATCAGGGCCGTCTACATATTTCGGTGCCAAATGGAAATGCAGGTGCGACAGCTTGTCGGAATAGGCACCATAATTAATTTTTTCGGGATTGAACACCTTTTGCATAGCGCGGGTCACACGGACCACGTCGGCCATGAAAGCATTACGTTCGTCGTCAGACAGCTCGTTCAAATCGTTCACGTGATCTTTATAGGCCACAAGACAACGACCGCGATAGGTCTGCTCTTTGAAGAGGAAAGCACGAGATACACCCAGTTGGGCAAATTCAATCATCAAGTTATGCAATGTTTCGTTGTTCTGACAGTACAGACATTCTTTCGGATCGCTTTTCATTTCTTTCTCGTTTTAAGGATTTACTATCTTTTTGTTAAATAATTATTCTTCTTTCTCCTCTGATTTTACCAAGCGGCGTACATCGTTGCTCTCGCCCACAATCCACACCACATCACCCTCCAAGAAAGGTTCTGCCGGAACAGGAGCATGCAAAGTGCCGTCGCCACGATCTACACCAGCAATAAGACAGCGATACTTCTCACGGATGCCTGCTTCACGCAGCGTCTTGCCCAAGAAAGGCGAACCAGCATCTACACTGAACTGGCGCAGAATCATCTCGCTCTTCTCCACAACGTCGGTTTCGAGAGCCGAAACCTGCTCCATATCGCGACTGAAGACAGCCAGGTCTTCGTCGGTACCGATTACTTGCAGTTTGTCCTGAGGAAACAGACGCAAGCTTGCCCCAGGAATATTGAACCGTCGACGCCCGCGTAATACAGACACCACGTGAACTCCATACTTACTGCCGAAATTCAGCTCGCCCAACGTCCGCCCGGCCCAACGTGCCTCAGAGGGTAGTACGTAGTCGGCCAAGTGCAAGTCGCGCGACAAGAGGCGTCCGGCATATTCGGGTTTCTTCTCGCCAAGATATTCCGCCCGCATGTCGCGATAACGCAGATTCTGGAAAAATGTACGTTCGATAAGAATAGACTGGCGCTTCAGCTGACGCGACATAATCATCAGTACCAACAATAGCACTGCCACACCCAATACCAATCCAACAGACATCTTGAACAATCCGCCGATCACGAAGATCACAAACCCTGCTGCCACCAAAATGCGCAACACAACGGTTGCTACCAGCGGTGCCCGATTGGCCCGACTCTCTTTCCACAGGGTGGTAAACTCTACCGAATGGTTTTTCTTAATCATAATGGCACGCAGGAAAGGTGCAAGACACAGGATGATAATAACCGCCGAAGCCAGCTGCCCCCAAATGCCCGGCAACGCCTCGCGCAGCAACGGCACTAACAGCCGAAATGCCAACACCACGACAGCGATACTCACCACCGAGTAGACCACCGTAATGCGCACCAGCGCCACGATGAGCTTTTTCCACAGACTTTCGTGGTTCATCGTTGGCGAACCCGCTGTAGCATAACGTTCCAGCCAAGCACGCCACTTTGCCGGCAGATGGCTGTCTACAAACGTTGAAGCCGGACCCGCCACACGGATCATGTAGGGGGTGAGGAAGGTTGTGATGACCGATACCGCCACGACAATGGGATAGAGGAAATTACTCGTCACACCCAACGAAACGCCCAGCGAGGCAATGATGAACGCAAATTCACCAATCTGTGTCAAACTGAAACCACATTGCATCGCCGTCTTCAGCGGCTGACCGGAGAGCAGCACGCCCAGTGTACCAAACACCGCCTGACCGCCAATAACCGCCAGGGTGATGACCAAGATGGGAACGGCATATTCCACTATCATCGCCGGATCGACCATCATGCCCACCGATACGAAGAACACTGCACCAAACAGGTCTTTCACTGGAGCCACCAGCCGTTCGATCGACTCCGCCTCGGCCGTCTCTGCCAGGATGGACCCCATAATGAAAGCACCAAATGCTGGCGAAAAGCCTGTCTTGGACGCTATCACCACCATCGCAAAGCATAAACCCAGCGCCACAATGAGCAACGTCTCATCGCTCATCAGCCGACGGCAGCGCTTTAACAGCCCAGGTATCAGGTAAATGCCCACTACAAACCAAAGTACCAGGAAGAACATCAGCTTCAGGATGCTCTCCATCATTTCCGCCCCTTCGAAATTGTGGCTCGCCGCCATCGTTGAGAGTACCACCATCAGCACGATAGCCAGGATATCTTCCAGAATAAGCACGCTCAGCACCAGGCCAGCAAACTGTTTCTTCCGCAACCCCAAGTCGTCGAACGCTTTATAAATGATAGTCGTGGACGACATGGCAATCATACCGCCCAGAAACAGACAGTCCATCCGCTTCCAGCCGAAACCCGACCCCACGGCCATCCCTAACAGAATCATACAGAAGATAATGGTACACGCCGCAATGATGGCCGCTCCGCCCACCTTGGCAATTTTCTTCAGGCTGAAATCCAGTCCCAAGGCAAAGAGCAGGAAAACAACTCCCAAATCGGCCCACGTCTGGATGTTGGCCGTATCCATTACCGAAGGCGTATAAGGCATGTGCGGACTGGCCAGGAAGCCTGCCACCACGTAGCCCAACACCAGCGGTTGCTTGAGTTTCTTGAAAAGTAGCGTCATCAGGCCCGCACACACCAGGATGAGGGCCAGGTCGCTTATCAGGGTAGGTAAATGTGACATAATTCCTCCGTTTTTCCGTTTCTGCTGACAAAAGTACGAAAGAAATGAAGAAAGAAGACTATATTTGACAAAAAAAATAAGAACGGTTTTGAATGAAGCCCATGAAGAATGAAAATTTTTCAAAAACGAGCGACAGAGAGGACAGATCTTAGCCCTCGGACGGGCAGAAACGTACGCGGGGCGGGCTTTACGAGCCCTCGGACGGGCAGAAACGCACGCGGGGCAGGGTTTACGAGCCCTCGGACGGGCAGAAACGCACGCGGGGCAGGGCTTACGAGCCCTCGGACGGGCAGAAACGCACGCGGGGCGAGGCTTACGAGCCCTCGGATTGACAGAACGGTACGCGGGGCTGGAAGCAACCCTTCTTTTTGACGCAGAAAGTTATCATTTTGTCACAATCCGTCACCACCGCCCGTTGCACCCAAGCTGAAGCGGACATGCTTTCAGACGGATGCATTCCGGCAATGCATTATCTTTTGACAAGATAGGAGGCTGTTCGACATAAAAAATCAAGCGAGCTTGTTTTTTATACTCTCACCTTTCACTATCTTTGCCCCCATGAAACTGAAACGACTCACACTGACATACTTGCTGCTGTGTACCCTGGGACTGAGTACCGCCCTGGCACAGCAAACGCTGACGAACGCCAACGGTCAGACACTGCGCGACCAGTACGGCAACCAGATAGACCCCTCGACTCAGCCGGACAACCTGAAGAACGACAGCACCAACGTACAGGCTCCGCCGCCACGCCTCTACCAGTGGCAGCTGGACGAACGCCTGGGCGACCGCAGGCGCGTTCCCGCCGACACGCTGAACCTGAACTTCCAGAACACGAACCTCGTAGAAGGCATGGAGGGGCACTACAACTACCTGGGCAACCTGGGCAGTCCGCGCCTGTCGCGCGTGTTTTTCGAGCGGGAAGAGTGGGAACCGACCATGTTTCTGTCCACCTACTCCAGCTTCCTGTTCCGCCCCGGCGATTTCCGCTTCACGAACAGCAACATCCCCTTCTCGAACCTGACCTACTACAAGGCAGGCAGCAAGGTGAACGGTGAAGAGCGCTTCAAGTCCTACTTCTCGGTGAACGCCAACAAGCGCCTGGCTTTCGGATTCAACATCGATTATCTCTACGGACGCGGCTACTACACCGACCAGGCGACAGCCTTCTTCAACGCCGGCCTCTTTGCCAGCTATATCGGCGAACGCTATCAGATGCAGGCCATGTACAACAACTTCTCGATGAAGATGAACGAAAACGGCGGTATCACAGACGACCAGTACATCACCCGCCCGGAAAACATGCCCGAAGTAGGCGGAACCACCTACATTCCCGTCAACTTTGAACAGACAGCCAACCGCAACCATAACTTCTACGTCCACCTGACACACCGTTATCGCCTGGGCTTCACCCGCGAGACGACGAAACTGGAAGAAACCAAAGACGAGAACGCACGCCGCCGGGCGCAGCGCGATAGTACGGCCGTTCCGCAAGATACACTGGTAACAGAAGAATTTGTACCAGTGACCAGTTTCATCCATACATTCCACATCGAGCGGTCGAACCATCGTTACCGCGCCGGCGTGGAACCTACGGGCGACTCCAGTCCCTACGAGAACACCTACCTGCAAGAAGGCATGAGCAACGACTCTACCCTGGCCCTGAGCGTAAAGAACGTTTTAGGCATTTCGCTGCTTGAAGGTTTCAACAAGTATGCTAAGGCAGGCCTGACAGCCTACGCTTCGCACAAAGTGAGCCGCTACACGCTGATGAACCTGGGCAACAGCGAGGCTGCAACCCGTGCCGACGGTGACGGGCAGACCACACAAACACCCCTGCCCAGCCAAATCTACACAGAACATGAAGTATACGCAGGCGGCGAACTGGCCAAGCGTGAAGGCAACCTGCTGCACTACCGCGTCAACGGCGAAGTAGGCCTGGCGGGCAAAGCCATCGGCCAATTCCGCGTAGACGGCGACCTCGACTTGAACTTCCGCTTGGGCAAGGATACGGTGAATTTCCTGGCGCGCGGCTACATCAGCAACACGTTGCCGTCGTTCTACATGCGCCACTACCACTCCAACCACTTCGCCTGGGACAACGACCTGAACAAAGAATTCCGTACCCGCGTAGAAGGTGAACTAAACATCGACCGCTGGCGTACAAACTTGAAGGCAGGCATAGAAAATATCAAAAACTACACGTACCTCGGCCCCACCTCGCTGCCTACGCAACACAGTGGCAGCGTTCAGGTAATAGCAGCCATGCTGAAACAGGACTTCAAGCTGGGCATCCTCCATTTGGACAATGAAGTGACGTGGCAGAAGTCGAGCAACCAGTCTGTACTGCCCCTACCTGATCTCTCACTCTACCATAACCTCTATCTACTGACACGCCTGTTTAAAAAAGTGCTGACAGTTCAGCTGGGTGCCGACGTGCGCTACTTCACCGAGTACGACGCACCTGCCTATCAGCCCGCCCTGTCACAGTTCGTCCTGCAACCCGAGGAGAATCGAGTGAAAATAGGCGGCTACCCCATCGTAAACGTCTATGCCAACCTGCACTTGAAGCGTACACGCATCTTCGTAATGATGTACCACGTCAATGCAGGCATGGGCAACCGGAACTCATTCCTTGTCCCCCACTACCCCATCAACCCACGACTGCTGAAACTGGGTGTATCGTGGACCTTCTATGACTAACCTTGAAAAAACACCTGTCCATGCTCCTGAAAAGACTGAACCCGAAGATATGGAAATATGTGGTCGTAGCCCTCGCAGGCTCGCTGATAGCAACTTTTGTCCTCCAGCACGAAGACACGTCTGCTTCTGAGAACATCTCACGCGACTATCCAGCCGTCGCTGCTGAAGGTATCCTGCGGGCCGCATTGGAGTATAACTCCATCAGCCTCCACCTAGACGGTGACACCCTTTCGGGATTCGACTACGAACTGATAGAAGCTTTCGCCCGCGACCATGACTTGCGAGTAGACATTACGCCTGAAATGAGTTTCGAAAAGCGACTGGAAGGACTGGCAGCTGGTAAGTACGATCTGATAGCTAACGGCATCTTGGCCACCAGCGAACTGAAAGACTCGCTGTTGCTCACTACCCCCATCGCATTGACCAAAGAAGTACTGGTACAGCGCAAGCCGACCGGAGAGAACGACTCGCTGTTCATCCGCACCCACCTGTCGCTGGCTAAACGGACGCTGCACGTAGTGAAAGGCTCACCATCCATTCTGCGCATCCAAAATTTGGGCGACGAGATTGCCGATACTATCTATATTAAAGAGGTGGAAAAGTATGGTCCCGAACAGCTGATAGCCATGGTAGCCCACGGAGACATCGACTATGCCGTGTGTGACGAACAGATAGCTCGTGCCGCTGCCGACAGCATGCCGCAAATAGACATCTCGACCGATATCAGCTTCACACAATTCTATTCGTGGGCCGTGAGCAAAAAGTCACCTGCCCTGCTCGACAGTCTCGACACGTGGCTCGAAGACTTCAAACAGGGCAGAGAATATCAGAAAATCTATCGGAAATACTACAAGTAAGCTAGGCAGGTCAGCCCTCACACTCCTTGAGCCATGCTTCGGACGAAGCGTCGCTCGGCATGCGCCAGTCACCTCGCGGACTGAGGGAAACACTACCCACTTTCGGTCCGTCAGGCAGACAGGAGCGCTTAAACTGTTGATTAAAGAAACGGCGTAAGAAAGTCTGCAACCATTTACGAATAGTCTCTTCATCATATACATCTTTGAAAGTACGTACCGCCAGAAAGAATATCTTCGACGGACGGAACCCTCCACGCAGGAAATGATAGAGGAAGAAGTCATGCAGTTCGTAAGGTCCTACCAAGTCTTCGGTTATCTGGCTGATGTTGCCATTCTCGTCAGCCGGTATCAGTTCGGGACTGATGGGAGTGTCCACAATGTCTAGCAACGTACTACGCGAAGTCTCGTCCATTCCATTCTCTGCTACCCACTTCACCAAATGTTTGACCAACGTCTTGGGCACACTGGCATTCACACCATACATGGACATGTGGTCGCCGTTGTACGTAGCCCATCCCAAAGCCAGTTCCGAAAGGTCGCCCGTACCGATGACCAATCCCCACGTCTGGTTGGCAATATCCATCAGAATCTGCGTACGTTCGCGTGCCTGTGAGTTTTCGTACACCACGTCGTGTACCGACGCATCGTGGCCGATGTCCTCGAAGTGCTGCAAGCAGGCCTTCTTGATGCTGACCTCGCGCACCGTCACCCCGAGCGAAGTCATCAGGTCAATCGCATTGGTATAGGTGCGGTCCGTCGTACCAAAGCCGGGCATCGTCACACCGACAATTCCCTTGCGCTGCCATCCCAGCTTGTCGAAGGTCTTGACACAGACCAGCAACGCCAATGTCGAATCGAGGCCGCCTGAAATGCCTACCACCGCACTCTTGGCCTTGGTATGCGTCAAGCGTTGCGCCAATCCGGCTACCTGAATGGAAAAGATTTCTTCGCAACGTTCGTCCAGCGTGGGTCCCTGCGGAACAAACGGATGCGGATCGTAGGTACGCGTCAGGTTCAGCTCACGACTGTTGACCAGTTCCGTCGATATTCTGATCGCTGCCTCGGGAGCCACCCGCCTGCGGCAGGCAGCAAACGTCGTATTCACCCTGCGTTCCGTACGCAGAAATTCCACGTCGATCTCGCTTATCACCAACTGTTCTTCCAGCGAGAATCGCTCACTGGCTACCAGCAACGTACCGTTCTCATAAATCAAGCCGTTACCGGCAAACACGACATCGGTAGTCGATTCGCCAAACCCGCACGAGCTAAACACATATCCTGCCAGGCAACGGGCCGACTGCTGGCTCAGGAGTGAACGCAGGTAGGCATGCTTGCCTATAGCTTCATTGTCTGCAGATAGGTTGAAAATAATTTCCGCCCCCTGCAACGCCAAAGACGAGCTGGGTGGAACTGCCGCCCATACATCTTCGCAGATCTCGATACCGAAAGTGGTGTCGGAGGTTTCGAAAAGCAGATTATCACCCATCGGCACTACCTGTCCGCACAACCGTACCGACCGTGCCGATACATCGGAAGCCGATACAAACCAGCGCATCTCATAAAATTCCTTGTAATTAGGCAGATAGGTCTTGGGCACGACACCCAATACCCGCCCCTTCTGGATGACAACCGCTGCATTCAGCAGCTGTCCCTCGCAGACGACAGGCATGCCCACAATGGAAATGATGTCCAGCTGACGCGTCGTATTGAGCACCTGCATCAATCCCAGTTCGGCTTCTTCCAGCAAAAGCTGCTGGGCAAACAGGTCGCCACAGGTATAGCCGGTAATACACAATTCCGGAAAAGCAATGATCTGCACACCTTTTCCGTCGGCAATGATGATTTCCTTTTCTATCTGTCCGGCGTTGAACTTACAGTCTGCCACATGGACACGGGGCACGGCTGCCGCCACTTTCACATATCCGTAATTCATATCCTAAAAAGTTTAACTACCGCAAAAATAAACCAATTTATCAATATGACCACGAAAAAAACGGGAAAACCTTTGGTAAATAGAAAGAAGTGACTATCTTTGCATCAGAATTAAAAATGTAATCATTACAACTTTGAAAAGAGCGAATATGGATGTTATTGAACGTTTGCAAAGCCACAGCATAAAGCCATCGGTACAGCGGATAGCCATCATGCAGTATCTGATGAACCACCATACACATCCCACCGTGGACGAAATCTACACGGCGCTCGCTCCAGGTATGCCTACCCTGTCGAAAACAACGGTGTACAACACCCTGAAGTTACTCGACGAGCATGCCGCCATCCAGACACTTACCATCGACGGACGAAATACCTGCTACGACGGCGACACCACGCCACATGCCCATTTCCTCTGCAAGGTGTGCAACAAAGTGTACGACCTGCCTTGTCAGGACGGGCTCTCGGCCGAAGGCTGTACAGAGGCGGAAGGCCACGAAATACAGGAAATTCACTTATATTATAGAGGTGTCTGCAAACATTGTAAGGAAGAAAATTGTTATTGATTGAAACAATAAAAAGATAAGACTAATTAATTCAAACTAAAAAACTGAGTAAAAATGAAAAAGTTTAGATGTACAGTATGCGGTTACGTTTACGAAGGCGATGCCGCTCCCGAGAAGTGCCCCTTGTGTAAAGCTCCTGCCAGCAAGTTTGTTGAAGTAGAAGAAGCCGTAGCAGGCGGTCCTCTGACTTTCGCTGACGAGCACGTAATCGGCGTAGCCAAAGGTTGCGACGACGAAATGATCAAAGACCTGAACAACCACTTCATGGGCGAATG
>ENA-OPBW01000361-OPBW01000361.1-human-gut-metagenome-genome-assembly--contig:-NODE-361-length-37815-cov-7.138851_pt1 | contig 37815 bp, 36 predicted proteins | sample MGYA00241070_ERZ501456 | MGnify/ENA primary metagenome ERZ501456 (study PRJEB25962, sample SAMEA2042624) | human gut metagenome | biome: human gut; feature: human-associated habitat; material: faeces...
TTCGAGCCGCTGGACGTCACGAAGATAGACCTGGCGGATATGGAGAAGAAAGGTATCCGCATGGAGGACATCGAGCCGCACCTGAAAGCCATGTCTTACGGACATAAATCCAACGGGCTGGTGGAGATGAACCCCGAACTGGAGAACGGGATGCGTGTTTCCACCAAAGGGCGCGTGTCGCTCGAAGAGCAGGCGGACGGCTCGCTGCGCGTCGTGCCGCATTACTGGCAGGAACGACCCGACCTCGACGCCCCCTTCCACGGGGTGCTGCTCGATGAGGAGGCGAAAACGAACCTGATGAACACCCGTCATGCCGGGAAAGTGATCGACCTGGAGCTGGAGCCGGGCAAGCTCACGCCCTGCTACGTGTCGATAGACAAATGGACGAACACGCTGGAACCCATGCCCGTTTCGTTACTCGAAAAACGTGCCCGCATCAAGGAGGCCGACCTCTCGGAAGGCAAGCAGATGGATTTCTACGGCGGCGGCAAGGTGTTGCTCGAAGGATATACCACCCGCGCGGGTTATAAGCGGGATGCCTATATCCAAATCGACGCGGCCGAACGTAACTATTCCTTTACCTACGACGGTTTGGATCGCAACCGCTACGCCCAGGAGAACAAGGAGATTTACCGCCAGAAGGCCGCCGAGAAAAACGGACGGCAGGAAACTACGGCCTCCGAACGACAGCCCACGCTCACGATTCACCGGACAATCCTCAAAGCCTCCGTGCCCAAAGAGGCTTATGACCAGTGGACGGAAGCGGTGAATGATCCCTCCAAGCGGGCGGATGTCAAGGCTTTCTACATCAAGGGCATGGTCAAGGACGGGCAGGGTGAGCCGTTCAACGCCTGGGTCAAGCCCAACTTCGAGCGTAACAAGATGGACTTCTTCCGCTGGAATCCCGACCGTGCGAAACGGCAGGGAGCGGAGGTCAAACCCGCCGTTGAAAGCCGTACCCAGGTCGCCGTCAATTCCGAGGGCAAGACCGTCGAAGCGGTCAAAGGTGTGAAAGAGCCGCTCAAGCAGGGACAGCAGGAAGCCACCCCGACGCAGAAGAAAAATTACCGCAGCAGCAAAAAGAGCAACTCCAAAGGTGTCAAGGTATAACGTATGAAATGGTTCTACATGCAGGCCGGAGCCATGCCGCTCCTGATCGCGGCGCTGGCCGCCTTGTACCTCCGGCCGGGTAAACGCAGCCCCCCGGAGGAGGCGGACGACGGACGGCAGTATTACGACGGGAACGGCAACCATGTCTATTACGACCGCCGGCTGATCGCCCGTCCGGAAAAAGAGAAAGAAGAAGAACTACAAGAAAACAACCACTGAAAAATCCGAATCATCATGCAAGTAATTATCGCAGAAAAGCCCTCGGTGGCGCGTGAGATCGCCGCCATCGTGGGAGCCACGAACCGTAAAGACGGTTTTATCGAGGGAAACGGCTACGCCGTAACCTGGGCCTTCGGCCACCTGGTCGGGCTGGCAATGCCCCAACAGTACGGCATCGCGGGTTTCCGCCGGGAAAACCTGCCTATCCTGCCATCATCGTTCATCCTCCTGCCCCGGCAGGTTCGGGAGGGTAAAGAGTATAAGGCCGACCCGGGTGTCGTGAAGCAGCTCGGTATTCTCCGGGAATTGTTCGGCATGGCCGAGCGCATCATCGTCGCGACCGACGCGGGGCGTGAAGGGGAGCTGATCTTCCGCTACATCTACTCTTACCTGGAATGCCGCACCCCTTTCGTGCGGTTATGGATCAGCAGCCTGACCGACCGGGCCATCCGCGAGGGGTTACAACACCTCCGCCCTGGCAACGAATACGACAACCTTTACCTCTCGGCCAAAGCCCGCAGCGAAGCCGACTGGATCGTCGGTATCAACGCCTCGCAAGCGCTTGCCGTGGCTGCCGGGCGGGGCGTCTGGTCGCTCGGACGGGTGCAGACCCCCACGCTGGCGATGGTCTGCGAACGCTTCTGGGAGAACAGGCGTTTCACGCCCGAAACCCTTTGGCAGACGCATTTCTCTACCGCCGGAGGAGAAGACGGCGCGGCCGTGAAATTCTCCTCCCGCGAGAAGTGGAAAGAGAAACGACCCGCGACGGAGGCTTACGAGGCACTCAAAGGAGAGGGTACGGCGCGGATCACGAAGGTCGAGCGCAAGGAAACCGTGCAGGACACGCCCCTGCTGTACGACCTGACGACGCTGCAAAAGGAGGCGAACGCCAAGCACGGCTTCACGGCGGAAAAGACGCTCTCCATCGCGCAGAAGCTCTACGAGGCGAAGCTGATCACCTACCCCCGCACGGGCAGCCGCTACATCCCCGAAGATGTCTTCGACGGGATTCCGGCCTTGCTGCTCACGCTCAAAGGCAACCCGACGTGGGGCGAACGCCTCGCCCTCGTGGGAGAGCCTACGCGCCGGAGCGTGGACGCGGCGAAAGTAACCGACCACCACGCGCTGCTTACGACGGGCATGAAGCCTAAAAACCTGCTGCCCGACGAGCAGACCCTCTACGACATGATCGTCGGGCGTATGCTGGAAGCCTTCTCGGACAAATGCGTCAAGGACGTAACGACCGTCGTGGCGGAGTGCGGCGGTACGGAATATACCGTAAAAGGCGCGATCGTCCGTCAGGCGGGCTGGCGCGGCGTGTATAACGAGGAGACGGAGGACACCGTGCTGCCCGCATGGTCGGAAGGCACGGAGCTGCCCGTCGCGGCCTGCTCGATGACCGAGGGCAAGACCAAGCCCAAACCGCTGCACACCGAAGCGACGCTGCTGGCGGCAATGGAGACCGCAGGCAAGGATGTCGAGGACGAGGAGGTGCGGCAGTCGCTCAAAGAGTGCGGTATCGGCACTCCGGCCACCCGTGCCGCCATCATCGAGACGCTCTTTTCACGGGAGTACATGGTGCGTCAGAAAAAGTCGCTCGTGCCGACGGAAAAGGGGCTGGCTCTCTATTCGGTGGTCAAGACGATGCGCATCGCCGACGTGCGCATGACGGGCGAATGGGAGGCCGCGCTCGCCAAAATCGAACGCGGCGAGCTGCGCGATGAGACGTTCCGCAAGGAGATCGAGGCGTACACCGCCGAAATCACGACCGAGCTGCTGACCTGCGGCAAGCTGTTCGCGCCGTCGGCTTCGGAGTGCCTCTGCCCCAAGTGCAAGACGGGACGGATGCAGTTCTTCGGCAAGGTCGTGCGCTGCAACAACCCTGCCTGCGGGCTTCCCGTGTTCCGCGTGAAAGCCGGAAAGACGCTCTCCGACGCGGAGATCACGGAGCTGCTGGCCAACGGCCGCACCGGAGTAGTCAAGGGCTTCAACAGCAAGCAGGGCAAGAAGTTCTCGGCAGTCGTGGCCTTCGACGGGGAGTTCAACACCATTTTCGAGTTCCCGGAGGCCGCCCGAACGGAGAAATCCACAAAACGAAGAAAATAATGCGTATATTTGCCCCTAAATTCACGGATTTGAATTGTTCTTCCGCTCCGACGGTCGATACCGATTTATTTTCTGTGGATTTAGTGGGTGGCACTCGGCGGGGACGTCGAGTGCCTTTTCTTCATCTTCCTTTTTATCCGATAATCCACTAAATCCATAGAATTATGAATAAGATGAACAAGCCTGCGGAGTTATCCTACTACGGGCTTTACTTGCTGTCCCACCTCAAAGAGAACCATCCCGACAAGGCGGGCGACGCGGCCTTCATCGAGGTACGCGCCGACCATGCCGCCGACGTGTACGAACGTGCGCGTCTGGATGGCTACCTGCCCGAAGGGGCGCACGAGCTGGCGATGGCCGCCCTGCTGGAAGGGCTGCACTTTTCCAAGTACAACACTGTCATAGAGGTACTCTGGAACGAATGCGCGGACGAAGTGCCGCAAAGCGAGGCTCCCGCCGCCGCGCTGAAACTGTTACCCTATTTGGAGGGCGTCTTCGCCCGCTACCCGCTCTCGGACGACTTCGCCTACTCGCCCGAATACGAGCAGCTCTGCACGGAACTTACGGGGGCTATCCTAATCTCGTTGGAAGAGAATGGCCTTTAACCGTAAAGCCAAGCTGCGCGACAACATCGAGGCGATACGGACGGCTTTCGAGTTGGGCAAGGCAGGACGGGCGGCCACTCCCCAAGAGAGGGAGCGGCTCGCCCGCTACTGCGGTTTCGGGGGACTGAAATGTATCCTCAATCCCGCCGCCTCGCTGACCGATGCCGTCCAGTGGGCGAAATCCGACCTCGACCTGTTCCCGCAGACGATGGAGCTGCACCGTCTGATCCGTGAGAACAGCGCCAGCGAGAACGAATACAAGCGTTATATCGACAGTCTGAAAAGCTCCGTGCTGACGGCGTTCTATACCCCGTCGGCGGTAACGGAGGCTCTGGCCGACGTGCTGCACGACTATAATGTGCGTCCGCTCCGCCTGCTGGAACCCTCGGCAGGGCACGGAGCGTTCATCGGGGCGTTCGCGCGGAAGGACGCCGCCGTCGATGTCATGGCCTTCGAGAAAGACCTCCTGACGGGTAAAATCCTCTCCTGCCTCTATCCCGACAAGAAGATACGGTGTAACTCGTAACTTTGCCGCATCACTTTTTCGTAACATTAAATATTTCACTTTACGAAAACTATATTTATGTAGAAAATGGATGCAAAAAAGATTACAGAAGACTATCAAGACTGGCATAACATTGCCGAACTTCGACTTCTTGGCTTGAGCCGTTCTCAAATAGCAAAGAAGCTGCAACTTCCTCCCGGCAGAGTCATGCGGCTTTCCCGATTAAATGTTGATGAGCTTCTTCAACATGGCAATCGTCCGCGCCCTTCTTATTCCTGCCGTCTCGATCCTTATGAGGAGTCAGTTAAGCATTTGCTGATAACCTGTCCTTATTATTCTTCCACCCAGATTCATGAATATCTAAAGGAGAATAATCCCTCTTTTCCAAAAGTCTGTGAAAAGACTGTTTTCAATTACATAAAAAAAATACGTAAAAGATACGATATACCTGCAAGAGTATAATTTTTTGCAGCAACAATCTTTTGTTCAGAATTCAATAAGAATCTGAACTGCATCCTTATTACCGAAATTTAAATAAAAGATATTATGAAATCCGTTATTTCAGACAATAAGATTATTCCATTCCTGCCTTGTTATAATGTAAGGACATCACAGTTGCATGAAACCAAAGTTAGTGATCTGAAAACTGTATATGGATGTAATGGATATGCGGTTTATGATTATATAGAAAATGAGATATTCCGTACAGGAAACCATTCATTGTATTGGTGTAAGAATATGCTTTGCAGAGTAGCGGACTATTGGGCGCTCTCTCCGGAAGAAGTGGAGAAAATCGTGGAGTATTGTATTCAGGTTGACTTGTTCAATGCTGAGTTGTATACCAAGTATCATATTCTTACATCCGCAGAAATCAGGCAACAGTATAATAATGCCGGTTTCTTCATGGCTGTCAATTCATAATCACTAATCCGAAAATACTATGTTGATAAGATGTGAAATGTTAAAAAAACTGGCAAACGCTTTTATAGAGGTAGCCAAAGAGGAGAATCTGCCTGTAAATATCACAATGGGCAGGTCTTATATAGACTCCGGCGGTTCCAGACAAGTTGGTATTATTCTTGAATTTGACAGTTGGAATTCGAAAATCATCAATGATAAATTAGCTGACACCATCAACAGAATCTTCGAACTTAAATAATATATAATAGAAAGGGAGCAATATGGAAATATTAACGGCCCTGCAATGGGCTAAAAAGGGTTTTATCCCCAATGAGGGGGCCAAAGGTACAAAACAATGGACTAACTGCTTTTACTCTGCCAAAGCTGTCTATTTCAAAGACAGTGAGGTCCATGAAGATAAGGACACTGCCAAAGCCATCCTTTTTGCCAAAAGGAAGGAGTACCGGGATGTAGCCAAGAAACGGGAAGAGAAAAGAATAAAAAATGCTGTATACCGAGAGAAAATGAAAACCCAGTGGCAATGGTTACAGGAGGGAAGAATACCTAACGATAATGCCAGATGGGAAGTTGGAGAGGAGCTGAATAAGATATTTTGTACATGTGCTTACGGAAGCAACTACTGTTATTGCCATGAGAGATATACTCATGAACCTAAAAATGATGAAGAGATGCAAAAAGCCATTTTTGATTTTCATAAGAACGGAAATAGCTGGGTATGACTATAAACAAAGTAAAAAAGAAGTTTTGCTCAATAATTAATAACAGAACAGATATGAGTAGAGTTCAAATAACGTTAGAAAAATTAGAAGAACTGAAATTTGAAATAATCAAAGAGATTGAGGAGGTAACTGAAGGCATTGTTTCGGAATTTCACATTGACAACACCGGCATGTATGCCTATTTCAAAGTTACTTATGTATCTTCTCTTTGTTTTCCAAAATACCAACTGCTAAGTATTTATTTTGAAAAAAGAAGAGTTTATTGCTGTGCAGATGTTATTTCATTTTCATGTGTGAGAGAATTGTTTCTTAGCGAATAACCAGAACAAAACCGAACAGGTATGAATATAGATACTGAATTTAATGTAGGAGATAGCGTATGCTATCTGAGCGGGGATAACATTATCCATACAAGTATAAGCAAAATAATTATCGAAATATCCTATACTGATGATAGTTTTCTTATGGTTTATAAGCTGTCAGATGGACTAAGTGTGCCCAGAAACAATTATCCACAATGGGGAAAAAGACTTTTTAGAGATAAGGATAGTTTAATGAGATATTTATCAGAATCGTAACGGAACAATGGACTAACAGGCAAGTCACCGCATTGTATGCAGGCTGGTGATACAGGTTCGAATCCTGTTTGTTTCACACTGAAAAAAAATTCTTAAAACGTATAATTATGGGAAGAATTGCCAGAAAAGGCTTTGAGTACTACAGGGCCGAAACGGACCGGTTCCGTGACATCAAGATCCGCAAGCTGAGAAAGGAACACAGCTGTGCCGGTTATGCGATATACCAGTATGTCCTGAATGAGATCTACCGTGTGGAAGGCTGTTATATCCGTTTCACACAGGACGAGCTGTTCGATTGTGCGGAATACTGGAACATGAGGGAAGAGGAGGTTCTCCGGATCATCAACTATTGTACGGAAACGGGGCTGTTCAATGCCGGAATCTGGAAACAGTACGGCATTCTGACAGGGCACTCCATCCAGATCCGATATGTGTCCATGTGTCACGCGGCCAAGCGCAAGACAGTCATTCCGGAAGAAATAAATCTTCTTTCCGAAGAAAAATCCTCCTTCCCGGTTTCCCGGGCACAGCTCCCTGTGGAAGCGGCGTCCGTTCCGATCTGTGGATCTGTGGCAGTCACCTCTGTTCCCTTCACGGAACCTTCAGAAGCGCCCGTTCCTTTGAAAGAGGGAATTCTTCCGGAAAAAACCGGATTTATTCCGGAAGAATCCGTGAATATTCCGGAAGCTTACAATATAAAGGAAAGAAAAGAAAACATATCATCCTCAAGCTCCTTTACATCCGTTCAGGAAAAGACGGATGAGGAGGACAATTCCATCCGGACTTTAAAATCCGATCTGGAATACCTGAACCTGAAGGATGACCAGATCCGCTGGGCGTGCATTCTGAAAGCCCGTTATCCGGCCATGCCTCTGGAGTACGCCATAGCCGCCGTCAAGGACAGCATCCGTAACGGTGACTACCGTTACAGTGTGGGCGGCTGCCTCACTCCGCTGATAGAGAACTATATCCGCAAGTACAACGCTGAATGTTCAGGAGAAAAGAGGCAGGACGGTTTCCGTGCCGCCCTTGAGCGTCTAGGCATTTCTCCGGCACAGCAGCATGAGATCCTGCATCTGTCCGCGGACTCCCCCCGTGTGCTGGAAGCCGCCCTGAAGGAAATCGAGCGCAGCAACGGGCGCATCAGGAGCCCGCTATGTTTTCTCAGGAGCAGGCTGACGTCCGTCCGGACCGCATGATATTTTGACATTAGTTAGTATGTGAAAGAACATTCCATCCTGCCGTCCCGCTGTGAAGCCGGTGCGGCAGGAACTTAAAAAAAACGAAAGATTATGAAATCACAGGAAGCCAATGCGATCCCCTTGCGGGAGATACTGGAAAAATACGGTCATGAACCGGTCAGGTCCTACCACGGCTATCTCATGTACAGCTCCCCTTTCAGAAATGAGGAGACCCCCAGCTTCATGGTGAACCTGCACACGAACAAATGGAAGGATTTCGGTGAGGACAGCTCGGGAGGTGTGGCTGACCTGGTCATGCGTCTGGAACGGTGCGATTTTCACTCCGCCATGCGGCGGATTGAAAAAAGCGACCTGTCCGCCCCGTCCGACCCCCTCCCTGTTCCGACTTCCGCCGGGGATGCCGGCACCAGCCCCAGACTGACTGTTGACAATATCAATCCCCTGACCAACAGGATGCTTCTGGAATACATGGGCCGGCGTGGAATTGATGCGGACATTGCAAAGGCATATTGCAAGGAAGCATACTACCATTTCAGCGGAAGGAAGGACAGACGCTGTTTCGCCGTAGCTTTCCCCAATGACAAGGGAGGCATGGAGCTCAGGAATCCGATATTCAAGGGATGTGCCGGAGTAAAAGCCGTCACCTGTCTTGACAATGGAGGCGACCGTTGTGCCGTTTTCGAGGGATTCATGGATTTTCTCAGCTATCTCCAGTATGCCAGGGAACATCCCGGACTGCCGCCAATGAATTTCTGCATCCTGAACTCCACGGCCATGGCCGGCAGGTCCGGAGAGTTCCTTTCCCGGCACCGGCTGGTACATGCCTTTCTGGACAACGACAAGGCAGGCATGGACGCCCTGGAGAAACTGGAGGGGAATCTTGGGAAGGATACGGTACTGGTCAATGAGTCGGTCCGGCTGTATCCCCGGCATAACGATTTCAACGAGTTCCTGCAAGCCTGTAAAAAAAAAGCAATGACTGCAGGAAATGAGATGTAATACAGCAAACAATATGAAAGAAGTATCAGAAAAGATAACGGAAAGAATCCGCAAGCTTATCCGGCTCAAAGAATCCGCCACACAGATCGGATCTGAAGGTGAAGCTCATGCGGCGGCAGCGGCGATACACCGCCTGCTTATGGAATACAACCTCTCCCTGCTTGATCTTGCCGGTGAGAATCCACAAAACCGGCTGACAGCCTGCGAATCTGACAGAATCAGCTACAAGGATGCAGCCGGCAATATCTGGAAACGGGACCTGATGAGGGTCTTATGTGAATACAATTACTGCAAGATGCTGCTCTACGCGGGCACAACCCATATGGTGGTAATCGGGACAGAGGAAAATGCGGCAACTGTCATTGCGCTCTTTGACTACCTGCGTAAAACCTTCAGACGTCTGTCCGAAGAGAAGTATTCCGGGTATGCGCAAGGCAGACGCGGTTACTGGAGAACCGCCAAAGGTAAGAAGGACTATATCCGGTCTTATCTGGAAGGCTGCATACCCGGTTTACGCATGCAGCTGGAGAAGTCCGGGCAGACGCCGCAGGAAACCGGCCTCATGATCTGTCACCAAAAACTGATAGACGACTATATGGGCAGGTTCAGGCTTGTCAGAAGAAAGCCTGTGGCGAACAGGCATAAGACGAACCACAAGGCTTATATGACCGGAGTTGATGACGGCCGCCATATAAGTCTGAGCAGGCAATTGAAGGATAATACTCTTTTTTAAAAGGATAAAAACATGGGCTTTGTCAACAGACTGATCACATGGATCATGGACCGGCTTTCCGTGGAGGTCGATCCGGATGCCGAATGGTTTTAGCAGATCGTGAAAAGGATGCTTGCGGTTCATCCCCGTTCACTTGATTAAAAACACATAAACGAAAAAAATATGGAGATAAAAGGAAAAGTACTTACCCTCTTTCCGGTTAAGGAAGGAGTCGGAAAGACATCGGGCACTCCGTGGAAGTCCCGTGAGTTTGTGATAGAAACGCAAGACCAGTATCCGAAGAGGATCTGCCTGCAAGTGATGAATGACAACATGGACCGTTTTCCCATGGAGGAGGGTATGGAGGTCAGTGTCAAATTTGACATTTCCGCCCGTGAATGGGACGGCCGTTACTTCAACACGCTGACGGCATGGGACATCACCGTGCTGAATTCCCGGCCGTCCAATCAGGAAGGAGAAAACAGATGAGAAAGAAATTCTTTTTTCTGGGGATATTGTTGGGCGTCTGCCTGGCATCCCCGGCCCAGTTCTATTCCGCACGTACCAACCTGATAGGGCTGGCAACGGGCAACATCAACCTGGAGGGGTCCATGACACTGAACCGCCGATGGTCGCTTCATCTACCGGTCCAGTACAATCCTTTCGTCTTTAAGGACAACCGCCAGTTCCGCAACCTGACTGTCATGCCGGGCGTGCGCTACTGGTTCGTGGAGTCCTACTCCAATTTTTTTGTCGGGATGAACACCCTGGCAAGCGGCTATTCGATCGGCAGGATATGGAACAAGAAACGTTATGAGGGAGAAGGCTACGGCATCGGCCTCTCCATCGGCAAGGCCTACCCCCTGTCAAAAACATGGAACATAGAATGGGAACTCGGCGGCGCCGCGGTCTGGGCGAGGTACAACGAATACCGTTGCCGGGAATGCGGCGCCTTCCTGGGCAGAAAACACGGATGGTATCTGATACCTTCACGTGTGGCGTTGAACATGATATATCTTTTCTAAATGTACGGTCCTATGAAAAAAAGAAACATACCTGTAATCCTTTTACTTCCACTGCTGTCCTTATCCTGTTCCCTGTCCCACAAGATGGAAAGGAGCATCAGCAAGGTCGGTCTCTCACAGGCCGGCAAGCGGCCTGCACCGGACACGACATGCTATTCCGTTCCCGAAAAAATCACCTGGAAGGACAGTTCGGGAGTGGAACATATTGTCACCATGGCCGAACGTGACAGCGTTACGGGTGAAGAGATGACCGTGTTGCAGCTGGACGAGGTGACCATTGTCGCGCGTAACAGGAACATCCCCGAGCGTGCCGGGAAAGTGAATCTGGATTTTGTCGTGACCGTTCCGGGCAGGCTGATAGATGACAAATGGCAGGTACAGCTGACCCCTGTGGCCTACAAGCGTGGCAGACGCATAGAACTGGAGAGGATCTTCCTATCCGGCGCCGACTTCGTCAAGCGGCAGAAAAAAGGATACGCGCAGTACCAGGCCTTCATAAACAGCATCATCCCGGATTCCGCCTATCTGAAAGAGATGTTCGACATGAAAGGCTACCGCCGTGCCATGGCCGAGCTGGAGGAGGAGTTCTACCAGGCATGGAAGCATGACTATATCGCCCGCGAGGAATGGATTGACTGGACTGAGAGATGGAACCGCCGTTACCAGCACTTCAACGCGAAGATGGAACGGAACCGCATGGCCATCGCCGGCCACAACACCATCCTGTCCGTACTTCCCGCCTACTGGCTCCGCCGTGACCTGGACACCACGCTGATTCCGTCCCGCTACCGCATGTTCTCGGAAGGCACCCCTCTGAAGGTACGCAGGGTGACGCCGGAAGATTCGGCGCGTATAGCGGAGAGATACTTCGATTACAAGCGAATTGCGGAGAACGAACGCAAACGTGACGCGGTGTCACGCAAATATGAGGAGCTGGTTCGTTTCCCTTACCAGGCCGCCCGTCTGGATACGGTCATCAGGAACAGGAACAATACCTTCAGCTATTATTACCGGCAGGAGATGGATGTTACCGATAACACGAAACGTATTGATCTGACAGTAGACGGAAGGATACTTGCCGTCAATGGCAGTTCCGCCAATTTACCATCCTCGGATACCATTACCTATTATATAAGCAGTATGGTGCAGTTCCTGGACCATGCGCCCCGGTACAGGAAGGAGAAGATATACCGCAAGGCCACGGCCAATACGACCGCCTATATCAATTATCCGGCAGGCAGATACCTGTTTGACGAGGAATACGGGAACAACCGTTCCGAAATAGACAAAGTTCTGGAAGCGATCAACAAGCTGACCTATACCGGTGAGTTGGTGATGGACAGCATTGACATGACCGCCACCGCATCCCCGGAAGGCAGCGCGGCCGCGAACCGTATCCTGTCCAGACAGCGTGCCGTTGCCTTGAAGGAGTACCTGTCCGGAAGGACGGATGACAGGGCCGGTATCGACACCCTGATCCGTCCCCGGTGGATTGGCGAGGACTGGCAGCTTCTTGTCCGCAAGGTACAACAGGATACGGAAATGGATGACAGGTCAGCCGTTCTGGATATCATGTCCTCCGTCAAGGATCCGGACGCAAGGGAGGCCGGGATCCGGAAACGTTTTCCGGATGCCTACAAGCATATCAGGGAGAACTATTATCCTCTGGCACGTGCGGTGAACTTCGCATTCTACCTGCACCGCCGGGATATGATAGAGGAATTCAAATACACCACCGTCCTTGACTCGGCCTACATGCACGGTCTCGACCTGATGGAGGACAGGCAGTACAAGGACGCGCTGGTGATACTGTCGGACTATAACGACTACAACACGGCCATCTGCCTGATGTCACTGGGCTATGATGCACGGGCTGCCGGAATATTGGAATCCCTGCCGGAAAGTTCCAATGTGTGCTACCTGCTGTCCATCCTGTACAGCCGTCTGAAAGACGACGGCAAAGCCGTGTCCTCCTTCATGCGCTCACTGGAACTGGACGGTTCCAAAGCCTATCGCGGTCGTCTTGATCCAGAAATCAACCGGCTGATAACAACGTATAATTTAAACCTGTCGCAATATGAATAAAATAGTAAGAATTCTGCCCGGCATATTCCTGTCCCTGCTGTCACTTTCCTCTTGTGACGGCCTGTTCACCGAGGATTGTATCTACAAAGGATACCTGCACGCCCGTAACGGGTTCCGTCACCCTTCCGATATGGGCACACCGGAACAGGCGGAGATGAACCTGATGGTTTTTCCGCTGACCGGTAACGGCGTGGCGGAATATGACAATCTTTCCATTCCTTTTAATGGAAGCGGTGATGCGTATGGGACCTTGCATATCGGGAGTTACGAGTTTCTCGCCTGCAACAAGGATGTCAACATCCTTGAGGATGCGGGCTCCGCCGCCACCGTCCGCCTGCGTGTTCCGACGGAACAGGGAAAGATCACGGCGGAGCAGGGATATGCGTATTCCTCTTCCGTGACCGGTACGGTCATGACTGACGACACCCTGCACGTCACCTGCGAGAGCAAACTGATGGTGCAGCGGATTGTCTTCAACATCACGGTGACGAATACGGGAATCCTGGAATATACCGGAATCACCGCCGAACTTGACGGCGTGACCACAAGCCGGTATGTACGTACAAGGGAAAAGGGAAGCGGTTTCGCCACCCTGCCTTTCACCGTCTCCCCTGAAAAGGAGAATTTCTTCCGGAAGGAAGTGCTGGTGTTCGGCATCAATACCGGGGTGAGCAATATCATCCGTCTTCATCTGGACGGGGACATGCCCGTGGATGCGGATCTTGACCTGAGTGATGTGTTCAAGGACTTCACCGCTGACGGTATCAGCGTGGACATCACCGTCCGCGTATCACCGTCACTGCATACCGCCACCGCTTCCATCGAGGACTGGCAGAATGTGGAATGGGGCCAGGGAACGGTTACTTATTAAATACTGTTTTTTTATCATCAATTTATCATCAATTTAAAATTTTACAAAATGAAGAAAATGTTTTTGTTCGCAGCGTGTCTTGCCGTATTGGCATGCAGCTGTTCCGAGAATGAAGAAGGAACCGTCAAGGATGTCCGTGCCTCCTTGAAAATCAACGCCAACATCGGTGCTCCCGCTGTTTCCCGTGCGGAAAAGACCGCCTGGGAAGCCGGTGACAAGCTGGGTCTTTATGTCTGCAACGGTACTTTGGGCACTCCGTACAACCAGAATGCCGTCTATACCAACACCCCTTTCACCTATTCAGCTGCCGGATGGACTTCGGAAGAGATCCTGCTGGATGAGAACGAGGCGACGGTGTTCGCTTATTATCCGTATGATGCCACGCTGACCACCCCCTCCGCCCTTCCGGTGGACATCACCACCCAGACGGACCATCTGTACGGACAGGGCGACACCAAGGCGAGCATCCTGAACCGTAATGTGAACATCACGATGAAACATGCCCTTTCACAGGTCGTATTCCGCATGAAGAAAACGGAAGGATACAGACAGGAAGGCGTCCTTACCGGGATCATACTGAAGAATGTCGGTTCCGCCACTCCGTTGTATACCCGTGCCACTATGGATATTTCAACAGGTTCCCTGACAAAAACGACGGCAGGCAATGTGGAATTCAGCGCCGGCGCCACCCTGACAGACAAGGCCGTATCCTTTTCATCCATTGTCGTTCCGGTTGATGCGACAGCGGGCAAGGATATGCAGGCCGTGTTCACCATTGACGGAAAGCAGCTGCAATTCACCTTCCCGGCCGGAACGAAATGGGAACGCTCTTACCGTAATATCTACGACATCGTACTGGGGAATAACGGTCTGGTCATCGGCGGTGCCGATGGCAGCGGTGTGACCATCGAACCCTGGACAGACGATGTGAAAGGTGAAATCCAGCTTGTACCTGTAATCTGACTTTAAGGGGCGGGAAGCCTTTCTTCCCGCCCTGTTACAAACCATATCGGGGCTGCCAATCCCCCATAATCAGACAAAACGATGAAAATGAAGAATATTTTAAACAGCCTTTTCCCCTGGCTGGCCATGACAACCCTCCTGTCCCTGCAGGGCTGTGAGAATGAGGAAGGCACCGCAATCCACAGCCGTGATACCGTGTCCTTTGAAATTGACGCAGGGGGAGCACGGGCAACCGAGACAACGTTTGAGACCGGGGATGCCATCGGCGTCTATGCGGCAGTACGCATGTCATCAGCGCCTGCAACCTTGAAAACGTCCGGAAACTATGCGGACAACAAGCGGTTCGTCTGGAACGGCTCGCAGTTCGTGGCGGACGGGGACGCCAACGAAATAGCCGCCGGCTATGAAACGGACTATTATGCCTATTACCCCTACAGGGAAGACATGGGCAATCCGTTGGATTATGATTTCAGCATACAGGGGGACCAGCGGGAAGGCATCACGCTTTCCGACTTCATGTATGCGGCCAACAGGAGCGGAACAACCGATAAGGTCATAACGCTCGCCTTCTCCCACCGGCTGTCCCGGCTGCAGGTCACTTATACGCCGGAAGCGGGAGAGGCACTTTCCGGCGTGACCATCCAAAGGGCCAAGGCTACAGCCAATATCAACCTGGGAACCGGCACCGCCAATACCCTTGGAGCCACCTCGGATATACGGATGTATAATGACGGCGGCACATTCACTGCGGTCATTCCGGCGCAGGCCCGGGATGCCGACGGTACATTCCTTACCCTTTTATTTGCCGACGGCACAAAAAAGGACTACACCCTTACGGCAAAGAAAGAATTCCTTGCGGGGCATACTACCGTAATTCCGTTCATGGGCAAAGAGCTGCAGTATACCTTTACCGTCAGTCCGGAAACCATCGGCAGCGGCTATTCCGGCGGCATCTATAACTACGAAACGGTTTCAAACAAATATTATTCAATAAACGGGAAGCCATTGCCCGGCACTGAGAGTCCATTGGATTACACGGTTTCAACGACAGACGTCTGGATAACCCCGGACAAGGCGGGCAAAACAATAAAGGTGGCGGAAAACCTGAATACCGCTCCCCGAAACGGCAAGGTCCTGTTTACCCAGGCAGAATCCGGAAGGACTTACATCCTGCCGGTACAACAGTCCTCCGCTACCACGCGGCAGACCTTGCAAATCAGCACAACTGCGGGAAACATACCCGCTGCCGGAGGAGACAAGGCTGTCACAGCCGTTCTCAGCACTTATTATAACGACCACCGGGATCCTGATAAAAAAGAAAATGTAACGGTTTCCCTCAGTGGAACCGGGACGGGATTCAGCCTGTCCGGGAATCAGGTCCTGGCTGTCAACAATACTACGACAAATGCCAGAAGTATTACCGTAAAAGGCAGTTACAACGGCATAACATCGGATAACAGCCTGACCATAACACAGGATGCCGGTGCAAAACAATACGCATCCTGGAGCGACTGGAGTGTAACCGTATCGGCCAATCCGGAAACGGTTGCAAACACGGGAGGTACATCCGTCATCACGGCCGATGCAGCCCGTACCCGTGCGTGGACGTGGAACGGTGTCGGCGGTTCCGGCGGTACGGAAACAGACAGGGCCACACCGTCATTGTCGGCAGCCGGCAGCGGATTCAGCCTGTCCGGAACAACACTGACAGCAGGCAACAACACAACAGCGTCTGAAAGGTCCTGCACAGTCACGGCCACTTCAAACGGCAGGTCGGCCGCCTGTACGGTCAGACAGTCCGCCGGCAGTCAGACAACGGAGTACGGCAACTGGACCACGGGCTCATTGTCAGTGTCCGCCAGCCCGTCCGGTATCGGCTCATCCGGAGGCACAAGCCGCCTGAGTGCGACAGCATCACAAAGCCGTCCGAAATACACGAAGTGGAACGGCATAACAACAGGCACCACCACAGAATACCGGAGTGTGGATGTGAGCTCATCCGCCTCATGGTCAGGAAGCGCGTCGGGCTTCAGCCGGAGCGGCACGACTGTCACAGTGGCGGCCAATGGCAGCACTTCATCCCGCAATTGTACTTATACGGCAAGTTACGGAGGAAAATCAGGCCATGTGACAATCCATCAGGATGGAAAGCCCGCGGATGTAATCACCTACGGGTACATATTCACGCTCGGAGCCGTCAGCGGTGATGACGTTGTCTCCACCGGGGGAACCGTCACCTACAGTGTCACCTCACAGAAGATCACATACACCAACGGCAGCGAAACCTCCCGCAGCAATATCGGCTGGTCGGCTTCCGCCAACGTGTCCTGGATCAGTGCCGGCACAAACTCGGCAACCGTCAGTGAAAACCCGACAACTTCCGACCGTAGCGGCACGATTACGCTGACCCAGAACGAAAGCGGAAGGAAACTGTCAATCACTGTATACCAGGACAGAAAGGTATCGGTGGACATAAACTAAAAACTATAAATATGGATAAACCATTCAATCATCTCATTATTTGTCTGACGTTTGTAATGCCGGTTGCAGCCCTCAGCGGCTGCTCCGGCCCTAACGACAGTCCGGAGCAGGACGCCGTCATGTCCATCAGCTCCTGCACGGCACGTGGCGATGACGGGCAGGAAATGTCCGTCAGCGAGTTCGGCATGTTTGTAACGGATACGGCCGGAAACCTGTATCCGGACAACATCCGAGTCCTCAACCGGTCCGGGAAATGGACATTCGCGGAGATTTCCCTGTCGGACGGGGATAAAGGCATATATGCGTATTATCCTTACAGCCCGTCCTGCAGCGGCGGAAAGATGGGCCTGGACGCAAGGAGCCAGACAGACTATCTGTATTCAGAGAGGACCATGGTGTCCGGGAACGCACCCTCCGCCTCCATCACCCTGTATCATCTTCTTTCGAAGGTGACTTTCAGAATGCCCGCCGCCGTCACCGCGGTCAGAGTGGCGGATTACAGCTACTCCGCCTCGTACAGTCTTCTGACGGGCTCACTGGAGATAAAACCGGAAAAAGGCACAATATCCTCCGGAACAGGAAGCCTACTGCTCTATCCCGGTGACAGTCCGGCCATGCACGTGGCGCTGGTGGCCGGCGGACATCCATACGACTTCGTCATGCCGGCGACGGCATTCCGATCCGGAAAGGAATATGTCTACACTTTGAAAACCGCCGGAAACGGGGTGGAGATAGAGGACATCACCATCACCGGCTGGCAGCCCGGAGGCAATTATGAAGGAACAATAACTGAAAAAGAACAAGAAAGGCAATGAAAAAGAAAATTTATACTTTATCCGTCCTGCTGGCGGCGGTTCTTCCGGCAGGGGCACAATCCATCAAAAGTGACATCAACACCGTCCTGAACGACATCGCACTGCCGGTTTTCCTCGGTGTGATGGTCATGGCGCTTGCCGTAGGCATAGGAAAGAACTGGAGACTCATCAATGACGAGACCAACGAGGGCAACAAGAAACAGGGATGGATGAACGTCGCCTACATGGTCGGCTATGTCCTTATCGCGGTGACCGTCATCAGCTTCTGCGTGGGCAAGATAGCCGGTGTCAGCTTCTCAATCTGACCGCCATGGAGTACAAGGTGCGCAAAGGGATCGAGAACCCGTGCAAGATACACGGGCTGCTGGTACGCGACTTCTATCTGTTGCTCGGTTACGGCGGATTCGCCGTGGCCGTACTCCTGCTGAACGTCAAGAGCTGGCTGGAGGACGGTACGACAGGCGGTGAAATGCTTTTCATATTCGTATTGCTTGTCGGATGTGGTCTGTCGTTGGCAAGGAAGTTCTATAAGAATGCCTCAAGGAAGAAGTACAGGCCGCCGCATTGGGAGAAGACGGTTACAAACCGTGATGTGAGAAATGCTTTAATGAAAAAACAGATAGACTACAGAAAATATGAATAGACTTATAACTGACTGTCCCGAAGTGCTGTTTGCTTTTGTCTGGACATTCTTTTTTTGTGTGTCTTTTGTCTTTTATTGTATCACCAAGGAAATAAAAGATTCAAGAAATATACGTATACGTAAAAACAGCACTCCTAAAGAAATTGGAAATAAGGAAATAGGTGGTGAAAACAATGATAAAAAAGAAGATGATAAAGAGTTGCCTCCTTAAACTGTTGCTTTGTCTGTTACCGGTTTTGACATGGCGGAGTTCCCACAGGTTGATGGCTATACCCAACAATAGCATGGGCGGAAGGAGTATTATCATAACTCTCCAAAATATTATAAAGTTGGGGTCAACTCCGGAGAGAGGGCAGGCAAATACCCAGTAAATCCCTGACATACAGGAAAGGATACCAACCGGTGCATAGCAGATCCATTCTTTGGAAACCCAAAATGCGGAAAGCGGAACGAGGACTACTGAATAGGCAACCGAAATTCCTGTCACAATCAATAACTGTATCCCAAGCGGTAGTGTTCTGAAATGAACCACGGCTGTGAACAGGAGCGGATAAATGACCAGTGCGCATAGAGCAATACATAGAAAAACATTAAAATGCTTTTCTCCGATTTCCAACTTTACAGTGATTTTGTCAGTCAATGTTTTAAGGGCTGTACTGATTTCATTCATAAACTAAAAAGATATAAAGATACAATATGTTTTATTGCTGCAAAGATATAAATAACAACTGAACGGGATAACAAATAAAAAAACAAACAATAAGAAAATGGCAAACGAAGGATATTCCATACTGGATGTCATCAATGACGAATACGGTGTCATCCTTACCAGAAACGGCTGCGTGTCTGTAGCGTTCCGCATGTACAATCCGGAATGCTACAGCCTGCACCGTACCGACCTGGAGGAGCGCAACGCGCGTCTCTACCAGGCGTTCAAACACCTGCCCTCCGGCAGCTTCGTGCACAAGCAGGACGTGTTCCTTAAAAGGGAGTACGTTCATGAGCTGGAAGGGGACAGCTTCATCGACAAGGCGGAACAGAGGCATTTCTCCGGCCGTGAGTATCTGGAACATGACTGTCTTCTGATATTCACCCTGTCCGGCCTGTCCTCCCTGGCAGCCTCGTACAATGCCAACCCGTTCTCCTACCGGGAGAGGCTGCATGTGTCCGACCGGGAGAAACTCACCGAATTTCTGGAGGGGGTGAACTCCGCCATTGGTGTGATAAACAGTATCAGGGACACCCGTCTGGAAAGGATGGCCGCCGCCGGCCTGAGGGAGTATGTCATCCGGTACATCAACTTCTTCCCCCGGGCTGACTGCGACCGTGACATCCATTTCTCCGGAGAGATCACCGTCGACCGGGAGAAAGCGCGTTGCTATACCGTCTGTGACGGTGACTATCTGCCTGACCGCACCGTCAGAAGCGATGTGGAGGACACCACACTGCCCGTGTCCGGATGCAGCCTGTACATGGCGGAACTGGAAGGCCTGGGCGTGCACCTGCACTGCAACCATGCGGTCAACCAGATCCTCTATTTCGAGGGATCGGAGAAACTTTATGAAGAGTTCTCCCGCCGTGTGGCGGTCTACCGCACCAACAAGGGATGGGACAGGGCCATGCTGGAGCCGAAGGCGGACGAGCTCGAGAACATGCAGAAGGAGATCATGGAGGAGAGGCAGCTCCTCTGCCGTGCCAATTTTTCCGTCATGATATGGGATGACAGCCCGGAACTGCTGGACCGGGCCGAGAAGAAGCTGCGGGAATACCTGACCGTCTCGGACTTCAAATTCTATATACCGTCCTACGAGCATCTGGCCAACATATACCTGGCTTCGGTTCCCGGACAGGAGAAAGGGCTTGACAGCGGTTTCCTGTTCCTGACCCCGCTTTCCCTCGCGCTCTGTCTGTTCATCAACTACACGACATTCACCCCGGATGAGGAAGGGGTGTATTTCAATGACCGTATTTATCAGATACCTTTGAAAAAGGATATCTGGGACGCGAAGAAAAAACGCATACCGGCCCGCAACGGCATCGTGGTGGCATCCACCGGCGGCGGCAAGTCCGTGCTGACACTGAATATCGTGCAGCAGCTCATCGAGCAGGGCTATATCGTGGTGGTGGTGGAGTTCGGGTACTCTTTCGGACAGCTCTGCAAGCTTTATCCTGAAATCTCGCTGCATGTGGACTATGACGGGGAAACACCGCTGGGTCTGAATCCCTTCGATCTGGAGGGCCGTTCCCTTGACAACAACAAGATAGAGGTGCTATCGGGTATCGTGCAGCGTTTCTGGCGCCGCATGTTCGGGAAGGACGAGGAGGAGCAGTCCGTAGCCCTCACAAAATTCATCCAGGATTATTACGCCACCTGCCTGCCGCCCCATTCCTTTCCCTCTTTCTACCGCCACGTGACGGAGCATTATGAGGATATTTGCCGGCGGAAGGACGTAGACCCCAATTATTTTGACCTGTCCTCCTTCCGCCTCATATGCAGCGAGTTCCTTCCCGGTGAACGGTATGCCAATGTATGCAGGACCGACGGAGTGCCCGATTTCGGGAACAGGCGGCTGGTCGTGTTCGAGCTGACGCAGATCAAACAGGACAAGTTCCTCTCCGACCTGGTCATGGCCCTGATCTTCGACGTGATTCATGACAAGATCCTTTCCGACCGGACCAGAAGGGGGATGATCATTTTTGACGAGTATGCCGAGACGGCGCAGATGAAGTCCAGAGGCGAGGATATCAGCATACATTCCGCAGTCGCCTTCTGCTACCAGAAGATACGCAAGGAAAACGGTGCGGTGATGACCATTGTCCAGAGTCCCGACCAGCTTCCCGATGACGAATTTACCAAAGGCATGATCACCAATACCCAGCTGCTGTACATCCTTCCCACAACGGATGTGGTATACAGGGCCGTGGAGAAAAGGTTCGAGATGGGGGGCGCCCCCGCCCAGTGCAACATGATGCGGTCCATCCGCAACGACTTTTCCGGGGAGCGTCCGCATTCCGAGTGCTTCATCCGCTTCACCGGCGGCCAGGGGAGGTATGCGGTGGTGGTGCGCAACGAACTGAGCCGGGAGAAGTTCCTCGCCTTCCAGACCGACGGGGAGACATGGGCTGAGATTGACGGCTATTCCAGGACCATGCCGATGGAGGAAGCGATAGGCAGATACATGGAGAGACACCCGTCAAAGGACAGGAAATGAAAGGAGACCGTATGGAAAAAGGATTAAAGGGATACAGGCCGCTTCTGCTTCTGCTCCTGTGCGGCGGAATGACCTTGAAGGCTGCCGCACAGGCGGCGATTACCGACCCTCTCAACACCGCCCAGAGCACACTGACCGCGGGAAATACCGCAGCAACGGTGAAACAGGTGACGGAATCGGTGAACAGGCTCCAGACCGCCCTGGACTATGTCCAGAAGGTGTCCGCCACCGTCAGACGCGCACGGATGTTCACGGACCTGATAGACCGGCAGAACCGGTTGAACAGCAACTGCCTCAGGACGCTGGAAGAGGCGGAGAAGATGGACATGAAGGGGCTGCCGGGCATCACTTCGGCCGTGCAGGACGTGGTGGCGAACAACGCCGCCATCATCTCCCTGACCGGGGATATACTCAGCAGTGACCTGAAAATGAACGACAGCGAACGGATGGAGCAGCTCGACGGATGTCTTCAGGAAGTCCGCCGCCAGGAGGCTTCACTGGGCACCATCAGACAGATCATGTCACATACGCGTACCATCAGACGGAATTTGGGGCTTGTAACGGAATAGGAATATGGCATCAATAACAGAAATATCGGTCGAGCATATCCACAATGCTTATGAAAGTATCCGGGGGAACATCGCCGTGGAAGCCTTCTATGCGGTAGTGACGGGATTCATGGCTGTCACGCTCATCCACCGTCTGTATACGGTATACCGGGAGGTGCAGTCCAACGAGGACGGCACGCCCACCATGAAGGATTACATGAACCTGGTGTGGCAGTATGTATTCTGCATAGCCGCCGTCGCACTGTTCCCCGTGCTGCTGGAAGCTCTGGAAACGGTGTTCGGCAAACTGATGGACGATCTGCAGGCCGGATTCGGCGGAAAGGTCTATGATGTGGCCGACCTGTTCCAGAAGCCGATAATCGCACAGTTCGAGAAACAGTTCAGCGACATGTCGGTAATGGACGTTGCCGGCGTGTTGCTCAATCCGGTCGGCAGTTCGTTCGATTATCTGCTGGCGTATGTGGCCGGCGTCATAGCCGCCCCTTTCTACATGTACGCGCAGACCCTGTTCATAGTCGGCAGATACATGTTCCTGCTCCTGCTGGAACTTATATCCCCTGTGGCGATAGCCTGTTTCTACAACGAGAGTACCCGGACGTATTTCCATACGTGGTGCAAGAACCTGCTGGTCTGTTATCTGATGGTACCGGCCTTCATCCTTGCCAGCAAGTTTTCGGACGCCATCGTCTGCGAGTATGTCATGAACACCTCGTGGAATGTCGTCCTGCAGGTGTTGTTCTCCCTTGCGTTGAAACTGTCCCTGCTGGCGATTGTGAGAGGCAGGATCCATAACCTTTTTTAAAACAACGGAAGAATATGAAAATGGATATAAAGAATATGGTGAGGGACTTCGCCTCACTGGGAGAGGCCAAGAAGCGGTCCTCCGTCTATGTCAAGGCGGTCAGCCTGTTGTGTGCGGCCATCGTCGCCCTGGTGCTGTTCTTCATGAACATGACCGTCCGCGGAGTGACGGACAGGATCCTTGTCGTGAACACCGGCGGAGAGTTCCTGCAATTGAAGTCCATGGAAACGGACAAGTTATACGAGACCCTGTTGAAGGCCCACTGCAACGCGGTGGCCTATTATGTAAACTCTTTCGACAGGATGAGCATCTCCGGAAACCAGGCGCAGGCCGTGTTTCTGGTGGAGAAATCCGAGCTGAACGCCATCTGGAACAAATACCTGAACGACCGCGCCTATGCCGACGCGGCGGACAGGGGTGTCATCTACAAGTGCGTGTTTGAGAAGCTGCACAGGGTCGGGATACGTGATGACGGTTACAACGTGCTGTTCACCTCCATCCTGTCCATCCATGATGCCGGCGGGGTCAAACGTATAAGGATATACAGCCGGGGCGACGCCATACGCACCACCCCGTCCTATCCGGAGAATGTGACAGGCTTCTTCTTCCGGAACTATACACAGGAATACGAGCTGTTGGATACCTCGGATGGAAACAAAGAAAGGAATTGAATAAAACAGAAGAACATGAAGAAGACTCAAGTAATCATTGTCAGCGTGTTCGGGTTACTTGTCCTTCTTGTCATCTGGACAATCTCCGCGATGAAAGGAAAGGAGGAGAATCAGAACACCGTCCGTCTTAGCACGGACAACAAGGATGTGACCATTACGGATGTGAAGGCCCAGCTCGAGCGTACCCCCCTGCGCAAGCAGGCGGAGGGACAGGGCGGGGACAATCCGGTGGACATAGAGCGTATGCGTCAACTCATCATCAACAGTGAGATGCCGCCGGAAGAGGAATACGGGCGGAAGGCGGATACCGCCTCCTATATCCTTCCCACACAAGAGAACCTGGACAGTATCACCCGTGAACTGCGGAAGAAGAAAAAAAGGAAACAGGAGAAAAAGAAGGTGGAGAAGAAGGAAGAGACAAAGGAAGCCCCTGAGGCAAGGACAAGATTCAATACGGTCGCCTTGCACAAGAGCAGCAGGCGGAACGCCATCCGCGCGTACGTGCATTCCGACCAGGTCGTGATGGCCGGATCCACGCTGAAGATGCGTCTGGGTGAGGACTGTCTCACCGATGACGGCCGTCGGGTGAGGAAGGACTCGCCGGTGTACGGGGAAGTGAGGAAGATAGACGGCGAAAGGGTCATTGTGGAGATCAGGACAGTCAATGTGGGCGGCAATATCCTTCCGTTTAAAAAAGAAGTATATTCTTCTGACGCAATGGAAGGTATCTATGTACCGGGGAACGCAAAGGCGGAAATCAACAAGGATGCCACGGCCGGGGCGGTGGACGGGACAAATCCGCAGATAACCGGAGGCCTGGACATGGGCAGCCAGCTTATTGCCGGAGGTGTGAACGGTGTGGTGAACGCCACCAAGCAGGCCGCAAGCAAGAATATCAAGAAAGTGAAGGTCACCATCAAGACCAACTATGCCGTGTTTCTGATGGAGAAAAAAGAACCGGGGGAAAGCTGACCGGAAACGGCATATTGAAACATTAAAATAAAGATATGAAAGACAGCAGGACAATAACAGGTGACCTCATGGAGAAAGGGTATTTGTATGGTGTGTATTCACGTCACGAACAGTCAGGGCAAAGAAGTGATGAAAAGGCATCTGTGGATGAGAAGCAAAAGTCCCGGATAATGGTCCGGAACCTGAAAAGTAAACAATAAATAAAAACAAAAATTATACAATGGAAACCATACAGGAAATCCATCACGAATCAAATTCTAAAGCCGGATGCAAAGATAAACATCAAACTATTAAAATATAATTTATCAAGATATGAGACAAAACAGAATTTACATCACAGGGATACTTCTCCTGTTTGCTTTTTTATCAGGAAGAGCCCAGCAGCTCCGTATTGACGAGCTGGAGTGCAGAAACCTGAAGATCGGTTATGAGAAGACGCTCCATATGATATTCCCCACTCCCGTGAAATACCTGAACATGGGGGATGAGAACATCATAGGGGAAGTCATACAGGTATGTCCGTCCGTCATCCGGCTGAAATCAACGGTAAGGGATTTCAAAGGAGAGACCAACCTGTCGGTTGTTACGGAGGACAGCAGGTATTACACCTATTGCATATCCTTCGACGAGGGAGCGCAGGCTGTCTACAAGGAGGGCGGTACCATGCCGGAAACGGCGGTTCTTCCGGTTTCTGACGAGAAACTGACCCATGTGATCTATCCGGAAAAAATCGTGTATGTGGATTTCGGAAACACCACCGTACAGGTGGAGAAAGCGGAGAATGTGAACAATATTGTCGCACTCAGGGCCGTGTCGCCGTTTGCCCTGCAGACCAACCTTACCGCCATCACCGAAAGCGGCAGGTTCTATACGTTTGACCTGCGGTATGCGCCCGGATGTGAGAGATTTTCCTTCATTGTGGACAAACAGGACACCAAAAAGAAGCAGGTGGCCATACTGGAGGGAAGAGAGCGGAATACCCGGCAGAAAGCACTGCTTGAAAAAGAGATATCACGGAGGCCGAAGCTGCTGACCAATATCAAGGACGAGGTGGCCAGCATGAGATTCTGCGTGACCAATATCTTTGTGGACAATGATATCCTGCTGTTCCGCTTCGGGCTGCACAACCGTTCCCAGATCGGCTATACCATAGACTTCATCCGTTTTTATATACAGGATGCGAAAAAACGGAAAAAGACCGCCGTCCAGCAGCTGGAGCAGCAGCCTCTCTTCTCTTTCAACCGTCCGGAGGAAGTGGCTGCGCTTTCCTCATGTGACTTTACGGTCGCCCTTCCGAAATTCACCATACCGGACAAGAAGGTGCTCATCATAGAGATACAGGAGAGAAACGGGGGAAGACATTTCTATTACAAATTGAAGAACAGACAACTGATCAATGCGGAGATACTGTTCCCGGAGATTGTAGGAAAACCATAAAGGATACCACATGATAACGAAACTAGTTCTGTTCCTATGCCTCTTCTGTCCGGTACCTGATAAGGAAAGGGCCATATTGGAGGACGCACTCTCCCGGTGTTCCAGTCTTGAGCGCATCGGGGAGATCATGGACATCGTGGAGAGGCATCATCTGGAATACAGGATACCAGTACATCCCCCTGTACACCGGTTCCACCGTATCAGTTCCGCCTACGGATGGAGGAGCGACCCGGTTACCGGACAGCGCAGGTTCCATTCAGGAGTGGATATTGCGGCGGAACTTGCATCGACCGTGCATGCCGCAGCTGATGGAAAGGTCATATACTCAGGAAGAAAGGGAGGATATGGATACTGTGTGATGATACGCCATGCCTATGGTTTTGTGACCCTGTACGGGCACTTGTCCGCCTGTTATGTTCCGGAAGGGGAAGAGGTCAGGAGTGGCAAAGTGATCGGATTCATCGGATCAAGCGGAAAAAGCACGGGAAACCATCTGCATTATGAGGTGAGAAAGTACGGAAGGCCGGTCAGGCCATACATCAGAAAAAGAAGAGGATTATGAGAATACTGGACTACATGGAAAGATTACAGACACTGACCCGTCTGCTGAAAAAAGAACATACAGGAAGTGCCGCGAAAATAGCGAAGGAAATGGGCGTACATCGCAATACAATCATTAATTACTTCTTAGAGCTCCGGGCCATGGGTGCAGAGATTGAATATGACAATGAACGAAATACATATTATTTCAAGAAATCTTTTGATATCCAACTGAAAATTAAAATTTAGTGAAGGGCAGCACAAAAAGGTTGTGCTGCTTCCCACTTACATTTGCATATTAAAAACTATCAAAATACAATTTATGAAAACAAATCATTTACATTACATTGTGCTGCTGGCAACCATCTTCTTAGGCTCATGCAGTGAAGAAATTGAAAAAGAGCTCACAACCGGAAAGACCGCGGTGACTATCGAGGTTGACGGAGAAGAGGATGCGGACTCACGTACCGTATCGTTTACCGGTGGTACCGCTTATGGAGAGGGACTTTATGATGGTAAAGAAAGACCCACGGTAGGTGCTGAAGCCTCTGACGGATATGAGATAGACTATTTCTACGGGGGACCGTCAGATGAACCCCAAAAGTACAATTATACAGGCAGTGGAAGTTCTGTATCATATCAAGTTTTTCTGAATGGCAAGGACCATAAATTCAAGTGCAAGTTCAAGGAAAAGAAACGTACTTTGACCCTGACTGCCAATCCGACCTCCGGAGGAACTGTTACCGGAGGGGGAACATACAAAGTAAAAACCAATATCCCCATCACCGCTGTTGCAAAATCCGGATACACATTTTCCGGATGGACTGTGACTAAAGGAGATGCAAAAATTATGAATGCCTCCTCAGCCAGCACCACTGTGCAGTTGCAAAGTTCGAACAGTACTTTGCAGGCGAACTTCAAACAATCTGTTACGATTATAAATGTCTCTTTCAAAGATGAAGTCCTAATGGGACAATTAACCAGAACTGTTTCCGTTACCTCGGGTCACTCAGCGACTTACACTGTTTATGGTGTTGAAATCACAGAACGGGAAGATGATAGAGGAAATTACGACTCCTGGGAGGAAAATTATACCTTCGCAGTCACATCAGGATCTCCGGCATCACGATTAGATAGTTATGACAAATATAACGGTGACGTGTCCGAGAGCATGACCAGCAAAGAAAAATCATTTACTTTGGTTGTGGATGGTGTCACTGTTTGCTCCAGCGAACCTATTTCAAATGTTGGCAAAGTTGATAAGGTGATCGGAAACTATAGGTATATTTTTTGATTTAATTTCGCATTACAGATGAGGTTGTGTCAGTGTTTTGACACACCTCATCTTTCTCTGCCAGATTATTAGGTACTAACCGAATTTAATCAATGCCGGCAGAATATATTATTTCTGGAATCGGGCGGTATAAACAGTAGCATCCCCTTGTGTGGTGATCTCATAAGTATAGGAGGTAGACACCTGTTTCTCGCTGCCATTATAAAAAACATACCATCCCAGCCAGCGTCCCTCTCCATTGATATAGTCAGGAAGGTCCTTGACAGTGAGAACTGCCTTCTGCCGTCCTGTAATGGTAAAACTTCTGATGCCGGATGCTGTATTCAATATTGTTTTATTACCGTCTATATTCACTTCAATACTTCCGGAAGAGATGAAACCGGCTGGTGATTCGGCACTGATATTGAATGTCAGCGAGGGCTCCGTCGTAGTTTTCATCACAAACTTGCCCGTTATATGCCGTACCCTGTCCGGAGTGTCAGATGGGGTGAATGTGTATACCTCCGCTGTTGACAGCAATGTGCCATTCTCATACCATCCTGCAAAATCCACTTTTTCTGACTGATAACGTATGCTGAGTTCTATAGTTTCACCATACCGGGCCTTGTAAGTCCGGTTGTTGTATCCTTCATAAATATCATCATAGTTGCTGGATGATGATATGGATAATGCGGAGGAGGTATCTTCTGGAGGATTGACCACTCCTATGGTGTACTGATAATCTTTGGGGGCTGTAAAGTTCGCCTGCAAAGTACTGTTCGGACTGTCAGAATGTAATATTAGATTTCTAAAATGTCATCATTGGATGATTTTACATTTCTAACAAATTCCATCCCCCTGATAAAATTCTCCGTGAGATTCTTTTTTTCCTCGATTTCCTGTTCCATCCGTTTTATGGATGTCCGGAAGAAAAAATCTATCAGAAATTCATCTGTACGCTCTTTTTTGATATATTTTAAGGCGGTGATATACTCCTCTCTCTGCGAACCGGGAATTATCAGCAGCGGCTGTTCTTTTTTGAGCAATATAAAATTGGACATCAGACGTCCCAGACGACCGTTTCCGTCCCGGAAGGGATGCAGATATTCATAAAATCCATGAAATTTTGCCGCGATGATTATCGGATGGATCTTCCCGGAGTCCAGGACCTGCTGGGTGCTTTGCAACAGGCGGGGGACCTGCTTTATCAGCTGCTCATGGTCCCCAAATATCGTATCACCGGCACACATGTCCACTGTTGTATATTCTCCCGGGTTGGACGGTATTTCATCGTATTGGGTCTTGTAAGAGAGGGTATGTTCCGTCAGCAGCCGGTGGGTTTCCTTCAGGAGTTCCTCGGTCAGCGGCCTGTCCAAATTCTTCAGAAGATATTCATAAGCCTGGAAATGATCCAGGATTTCAAATGCCTCCAGCAAGGTTTTGCCTTTGGGGATCATGCCCAACCCTTTTTCTTTCAAGGTGCGGGTCTCGTCCACTGAAAAACTGTTCCCCTCTATAGCACAGCTATGCGCCGAGAATAGAATTTCATTGTATTCTATAAAATCTTTCCTGCTCAGCTTCTCAGATACAAGTTCCTTGTACCGGTTCACTAAAATATCATATCGGGAAATCAACTTGTCCTCCATATCAGTACCATTTTTTGCAAAGATACTAAATCTGACCAATATAACCCTGCATTCTATATGTAATTCCTTGATAAAAGTGTGATATCATTACTTTCCCCGCCCTGCTGGTAGAACAATGGTAGAAAATAAAAAAAAACATAACAAAACTCAAGATAAAACACCGGAACGGAGCGATTGCAAGACCGTCTGTCCGTACTTTCTCTCCTTCAAAAGGGTGGAGAAAACATTTTCTACCGGAATTCTACCCAAATACCGGATGTTCCAGGAACACTATGGACACAACCCTCTTATTTGTCTTGTTTTTTCAGCCATGTAATAAACAAGCCGGAACCCTTCAGAAAAAGGCATTCCAGCTTGTTCACATTGCACATACCGGCTGTCATTATCATAAACCGCACTATTCCAAACATCAATACTAACAGCCGGGTTTATTACAAGGAGCGTAAAGAATATCTTGAAATCTTTCTATGCGGTTCTCCTGTAAACCGGTACATTGACTATCATGTCTTATCTTTTTTCTTTAGGAAGAATGGGGCCTGTTATCGTCTTTTACCAACTTTGAGGTATAATGCCTAAGTAATTAAACGCTTCATCCATTTTTGCGGACTCAGAACCCGGATAGTTCCGGTTGAACAGGTATTCTGTGTCACACCGCAAAAGCTTCCACTCACTGCTTCCTTCTTCCCGATAATACAAATGGGCTATCGGAGTGCAATAACCAACACCGCTAACAGGATCTCTTGGATTTGCTCGCTGAATCGGGAACTTGCAGGATACTATCCCTTTCCAAAAACGTACTCCTGCCGCTATGTCAACAGTGCAGCTTCCCAGTTCATCGCACCATTCATAGTCATCAATCTTGTTCTCCTTTTTATCACTCGGTCTGTAGGAGTTGGATTCCAGTTTAAACTCCCTCTCCCATACAACCTTTATAGCCCCTTTCATGGCTTTCCTGCTTTTGTTTGAAAGCGTATAGACTATATTGAACCAGTCATTATCAGGAACAGGATATGCCAGAAACGTATTGCATTTCTGGTTCTCCAATGTTATCATCCGAAGTGCCGGCATATCAGTGGCCGGTCTCACCTCATACATCCATTCTCCGTCATTGGAATTCTGATCGTATCCGTAAGGCTTGAACCAGGCTGACTCCCCGTTCTTTTTGAACAGCACTGCCAGCCGGTATGTTCCCGGCACAGCCTGCACATAACAATACTTGCAGTATCCGTCCCATGCACCGTTACCGCATTTGATATCAAACGGCTGGTACTGTTCCACAATCCTGTTTCCATCCATCAGTACGAACCGTGCCTGTCCGGCGAAGCCTTCCCCACCTCCACGGTTTCTATACCGCAAAAAGAATCCCCAGACCTTACCCTCACCGGTATAGGTGTCATAGCCATAGAACGTATAATTCGGCCATATATAAATCCTGTCCGTCCCGCAATCCCTCATGACAATCCGGTCGGTCTTTCCGAAAGTGCTCCAATACTCCTCATCCATCGGCACATGGTCCACGTCCACCTCACAGTTATAACCGGATTTCATATTCAGAGTGTAAGTATAGATCATGCCGGGATTCCACACATGGGTAGGCGGCAGGGCATAGGTGAAATCCCTCCCGTCCACATGTACATTGACAGTGATACCCTCAGCCGTACCCACAGGCATCAGGATCGCCTCCACATATACCGGAGAGGCATCGTCCAGTGTGTAGTTCCCTCCGGCCTTATATTCTCCGGGCTGTCCTGCCGGAAGGAGCTTTCCGGACGTGACATCCATGGACGCAGACAGCCTTACACCTCCAAAAGTGACCGCATCCACCATCCCGTTACCTGTATAATCATTCTTTTTTATCAGTATCCTGACCAGGGAGAGAGCATGCTGCATTACAAGGGCCGCGCTCGGCTTCTCAACGCTTACCCCTCCTTCTCCATACATATAATCCTCCTGTGTCGTGATGTCCACAGGTATGGCGGTCATGTCCGTATATTGTACATTATAAGGATAGTAGGCGGACACTTTCTGCTCAGCCGTCACCTCCACCTGTTTTCCGGCTTTCCACCGCCTGCCGTCAAAAGTGAAGGGTATGTTCACATCCCCTGCAGCTGTCACTCCCAGGCAATGCCCCTCCTTCCAGTTCTCCACCACGGCCCTCTGTTCCTGCATGTTCTCGATGATAGGGGCGATGCCGAGGTACACCTTTCCCGTATCCGGCTCTTCCGGGTTTCCGGGATTTTCCGGCTCCATTACGGGAGGAACCGGGTCCGGCAGCGGTTCCTCATCCCGGCAGGAACATGTCATGCACGCCATGACCGCCATCAACAAATATCCGAATGTCTTCATTTTCTTCAATTTTATATTCTTTATTCTTTCTCCACTCTCTCGAAGAATTCCCGTATAGCCTGTGCTATGACCTGCTTCTCCTTCATTCCGGCGTCAACAGCGTATTTCTTCACCTTGCGGTGCAGTTCCAACGGATACTCCAGTGAGGTTCTGGCCAGTACTTCCCCTTTCTTTCCCTCCTCCGGAGTGGAGTGTGTGGGACGGTTTGGTGTTCCGCCCTGCAGAATCTCGTCAATTCCAATAAATTTTCCCATATTCTTTTTACTTTTATTTGTTGTCAACCATATTCAATCTGGACAGGATCTCCCGGGTAAGGGACCGGTAGTCCGCCGCTCCACTGCTGTTCCTGCTGTAAGATACGACATCCGTCTTTCTGCTCATGGACTCTGCCACCCTGATGGAACGGCTGATGACCGTGGAAAAGACCGTTTCCCCGTACTGTTTCCGCATCGCTTCCAATATCTCCGCATGCAATGTAGTCCTTCTGTCATACTGTGTCACCAGCATGCCGAGCAGGTTCAGTCTCCTGTTGATCTTCCTCCGTATTACAGCAACCGTATCCAGGATGGAAACCAGACCATATAAAGAAGCCACTTCCGGCTGCACCGGTATAATCAGGTCGGTGGCGGCCACAAGCGCGTTGACCGTGATCAGTCCGACAGCCGGCGGGCAGTCAAGGAGCACGAAATCGTACCCTTCATCCGTTCTGGCAGCCAGTTCTTTAAGGAAGTTTTCCCTCCCGTATTCGTTCTGCAGAAGATACTCCGCATCCGCCATTTTCCTGCATGACGGGCACAGGGATATATTCTCCTGCAACCGTATCCGTGGAAGCCGCGTTTCCTTGCCATCCACCGCACCCTGCAAGGCCGAGAAAACCGTTTCTTCCGGATCTGTCACCCCCAGAGCCGAGGTCAGAGTGGCTTGCGGATCCAAATCAGCAAGAAGGACCTTGTATCCTTTTCGTGCCAGTTCGAACCCCACATTGGTAGTGGTAGTAGTCTTGCCAACTCCACCCTTCTGATTATGGACTGCTATAATTTTCACCATATCTGTTTGTTTTTTAGTGTGTTACGAAGTTAAGGAAAATAATTCTCTTTTCCAATATTTTGATGTTTTAATGCTTTAATATTTATATATTTTAACACTAAAATATTTTGATACCATGATCTCCCATAACGAAGGAACTTTCATTTCTTCTTTTCAAAGGAAGACGGATCATACCGGAAGCCGCGGAAGGCTCTGTAACGAACTTCATCCCAGGCCTCCTTTCACACAAAGCCGCAATGCCACCATGAACCAGGCCAGACAAATCAGAGCGGGAACCTGTGATACGAAAGATGCGCATATTAATGCAGAGAAAACAAAGGAGGCATGGCCAAGCAGCAGGACCTGGCGGTTGGATACGTCCTCTTCAAGTACAGAAGAAAAGAATTGGTTTTTACGGTTCAGCCATAATTGAATAGCTGAAGATTTGCTAGCGACATTTATGTCGGGAGCAAAAATAGAAACTGTTTGTTTCATAACTGTGAGTATTTTGGCGTTTCGGCAATTATATAGAACACAAGAACGGCCGCCGTTTCCCAAGTTCGCCAAAACACCCACAGATTTCGCTCATAGAGCAAAAATGTAGTCGGGAAAGGCAGCCGTAGTTTGCACAACAAGTTGCGACTTCTACAGTATCCTTTATATGCATCATTTTGCTAAAAACAGCAAAATGATAATTTAGGGCATAAAAAAAGCCCATCAAAAATATGAGCATTCACACGCTCTATAATACGAAATTTATTCGTGGGTAATTTTGGCACTGCAAATATACGAATAATACATTAAACTGCCAAAGAAAGAAAAGGGAAGCTCTCTTTTTTTGTAAAAATATGGATACAGCACAAAAAGGTTGTGCCGGTCCGCCCTTACATTTGTCCCATTAACCATAAAAAAATACACAATGGAAGAAATGGAATTGATACACAAGGTGGAAAACGGGGAATTGGACATGCTTGGTTATGTCATGCTCAACCCGGAATTGAAGGAACCGTTTTCGGACTATGCCCGGGGCAATGGCATCACCTGTCCCACAGCAGCGGATGCGGTGCGTTTTTTGAAGGAATACGAGGAAAGGCTTTATCAGGAACTGCTGCCATGAACGGGAAGGTATTGGAAAGATATGCGGAACTGATGATTGACAAGATCAGGCAGATGTCCGCCGGTGAATGGCAGAAGCCCTGGTTCACCCCCCGTGCCGGCCTGCCACAGAACATATCAGGGCGTCCGTACAACAGCATGAACCGTCTTATGCTCTACATGGAGATGGACAGGATGGGATACACCCTCCCGGTATTCATGACCTTCCGTCAGCTGAAGGATGAGAACCTGATGGTCATAAAAGGATCGCACGCCCTTCCCGTGACTTTTTACGATATCACCGTGAAGCATAAGACGACGGGGGAAAAAATCAGCTTCGATGATTACAAAAGCCTCCCGGAACTTCAGAAGCAGGAATATAAGGTGACTCCCTTCATGAAACATTTCTATGTGTTCAACATAGACCAGACGGATTTCAAGGAAAAATATCCGGAGCGGTATGAGGACATGAGGGTCAGATTCTCCGGTCCTGCCGTAGCGGACAACGTAAAAGGAAACGGGAACCCCCGGCTGGATAAAATGATAAAGGAACAGAAATGGCTCTGTCCCATAGAACTGAAGGTGCAGGACAGGGCATATTACAGCCCGTCCAAAGACAGGATCGTTCTTCCGGCTCCGGGACAATTCAAGGACATGGAATCATTCCAGATGACCGCCCTTCACGAAATGGCCCACTCCACCGGGCATTCCTCACGACTGGACCGAGGGCTGCATCACCCGTTCGGAACGTGCGGATATGCCCGGGAGGAAATCATCGCCGAATTCACAGCTGCCGTCGCAGGCAGGGACCTGGGGATAGCCGTAACTCCGAGAAAGGAGAACGCACAGTATCTGAAAAGCTGGCTGTCAAATTTGAAGGAGGACCCCGGCTATGTCATGAGTGTGTTACGGGAGGTCGGCAAGGCATCCGCCATGATAGAGGATAGTGTGGAAAAACAGTACACCCTGGCAGACACATCCGCCAGGGAAGAGGACGTATCCCCACTTCCCATAAAAGAAGAAGGAAACAACGAAACGGTTCCTTCCGGCATTCTCGATATGTATGACCGCTCGAAAGAACAATATCCGGATGCAATGGCCCTCATCCGTGTGGGGGATGAATACAAGGCATATAATCAGGATGCGGAAAGACTCCATGAGGTACTTGGCGTATGCGCAAGGAAAGCGGTGTCGGGAAAAGACGGCACGCCGGTCATGACAGCCTCGTTCCGTCACGTCGATCTGGATACGCATCTCCGTAGTATAATCAAGGCAGGCAGCAAGGTCACAATCAACCATTATGAGAAAGCAGCCGCGCCGGACAAGAGTATGACGACCCCTCTTCTTTTCAAGGGCGGCCGTCGTGAGATAGAGATCACATCCGAAGGCGCGGTCATACGTACCAACGGGAACCAATATGATGCGACCGGCATATTGAAGGGGCTGGAAAAAGCCGGAATAGATGTCAGGAACATATCCGGCAGCCAATGGGAAAGCATGTTACGGGGACGGGGAACCGTCCTGAACCCTGCAAAACAGAAAATGCTGTTCTCTATCCGGAAACAGCCCTCCGGCTACGGTGTGCGTATAGCGGACATCAGCGGAAAGATTTCCTCATCAGTTCAAAGAGAATTATGACAACCAAACGCTGAGCCACCGGCATGACGGGCATACATATATGAGAATAACAGATTTTTTTATAAGACGTGCCCAGCTCAGAGAACTGGGAAAAAAACCGCAATTGATCACCGCGGTCGAGAATCCGTCAGAGAAGATGCAGCTGGCCGCCGTCCGGCAGAATCCGGATCTGGTTTCGGTTCTGGACAATCCTACGGAGGAGGTACAGCTGGCCGCTGTCAGACAAAAGGCGGACTGTCTGCTCCAGCTCCGTGAGCCGACAGAAAAGGTCTGTCTGGCCGCCATAGCCGAAAATCCGGAAATGATACGCTATATCCATGAACCCACGGAAAAGATGCAGCTGCTGGTCGTCAGACGGAATCCGGAAATGATCACCCTTCTGGAAAATCCATGCGAGAGGGCGCAGCTGCTGGCTGTGATGGCGGATCCCGGACTGATCACCGCTATCGGCAGCCCTTCCGCAAACACGCAGCTCTCCGTTGTCAGGAAGGACCCGCACCTCATCCGGGAGATAAGCGTACCCGACTGGAAGGCCCAGTTGTATGCGGTCGGACAGGATCCGGAACTGATAAGGTTTATCAGCGAACCGGCGGAAAAAGTACAGCTGTCTGTCCTTAACGGGGACGCCTCCCTGATAAGACTCGTGAGAACCCCCACGGAAAAGGCACAGATGCTGGCCGTTGGCAGAAACTCCTCCCTGATAGGCCATATCAGGAATCCCACGGAGAAAGTCCAGCTGATGGCGGTGCATGACAGTCCGGCAAACATCCTGAGGATAAAGAACCCGTCCCGGCAGGCATGCCTGTCATGTCTCGGTTCCGTCATGCCCGGAGGAACCGCAGGCATCCATTTCAAGGAGGACATTTCAGAAGCGGTAAAGAATCTTTTTACCAGGCTCGGGGAAATAGAGGAGAGATATGGAGAGCTTATGCGGGATGCCGGGCATATGGACACCTACGACGCCAGATACGAAGCGACGGAAAAGGCGGAAGCCTACCGTACAAGAAAAATTTCCGCAGCAGTCGGCACGTTCAGGAAAGAGGCGGTCCTGGAAACTTCCGCTGTTCCGGAAAAGACTGTTGTCGTGGAGAAAACGGAGGCAACGGAGGCGCAACCATCCTCCGGAGAAATGAGGTTCAAGGGCGGCCGCCGTGAACTGACCATAAGGAACGGAAGTGCGGTGCTCCGCACCAACGGGGAGAGTTTTGACGCGACGGATATCCTGAAAGGCATGAGCGCCCACGGGGTTGACATAGGCAGGGTATCCGGAAAGGCCATGAGCGAGATGTTGAAAGGCAACAAGACCGCTTTGCCCGGAGCATCGGGAAACTCGGTGTTCGCTATTGTCAAGGGACCGGCGGGCTACGGCCTGAAGGCCTTCCAGATCGCCAAACAGGTTCATTCGGCTGCCGCTCAGGAAATATGATCAAAGACTGAAGAAAAGAGAAGTATAAAGATGGGAAAAAATATATTGAAAAGATTGATTGACAATCTGTCCGGAGCAGATTTGCGGAGGGTGAGGAAAGATCCGATGGAGATAATGGGCATGGAACACCCGTCCGAGGCAGCCCAGCTGTATGTCGTCAGACAAAATCCGGAGATGATACAATTCATCGGCACGCCGTCTGAAAAGGTGCAGCTGGAGGTGGTCAGAAAGGACGCCTCCCTGATCATGCTTCTTGATGCGCCATCCGAGAAGGTACAACTAGAAGCGGTCAGGAAGGACATAGGGGTGTTCCTGTATATCAACAAACCGACGGAGAAGGTAAAGTCCGAGGTGCTGAAGAGTGACAGCGGACAGATCATCTATATGGATAATCCGTCCGGAAACCTCCAGATGCAGGCTGTGGAGAGTGACTGCGGCTCCATCATATTCATTGAACATCCCACCGAGAAGGTTCAGATAAGGGCTGTCACGGCCGATCCGGAGCTTTTCATTTATATCGGATCCCCGACGGAAAAGGTCAGGTATGCGTAAGTATTCGATAAACTCCCCCTTTCATTCTAAAAATGTGATGTTACTTTTGTA
>ENA-OPBW01000369-OPBW01000369.1-human-gut-metagenome-genome-assembly--contig:-NODE-369-length-37425-cov-14.324886_pt1 | contig 37425 bp, 37 predicted proteins | sample MGYA00241070_ERZ501456 | MGnify/ENA primary metagenome ERZ501456 (study PRJEB25962, sample SAMEA2042624) | human gut metagenome | biome: human gut; feature: human-associated habitat; material: faeces...
TCCAGACGACTGGAATCGATCATAAGCAAAGAAGAAGGAGATGAAATAGATATGTACAAGGCCATTGAAGAATGGGAAGAAGAAATCAGCAAACAGGCAAGGAATGAAGGAAGGTTAAAAGGCGAAAGAAAACAAATTCTTCAATTTATCCAGGAAATGCTAGAAAAAGGATATACGGATGAAATGATCCTAGGCTTTAAAAGTGTGACAAAACAACTGCTGAAACAAGCTAAATTAAGCCATTAAAAAATGCCAGGTAACTCTAACTTAGAGCTGCCTGGCACTACTTTTTTATAGATTAGAAAATCAAGTTTCTTGGTGTTCTTGGGTATGGTTGAACATCACGAATGTTCTGTACACCACTTAAGTACATTAACATACGGTCAAATCCTAAACCAAAACCACTATGCTTGCATCCTCCAAAACGACGAAGATCCAAGTACCACTGTAGCGTTTCCTGAGCAATGCCCATTTCTTTGATCTTAGCTTCTAAAACATCATAACGTTCTTCACGTTGTGATCCACCTACAAGTTCTCCTACATATGGAACAAGCAAATCACATGCTGCAACGGTCTTTTGATCATCGTTAACACGCATATAGAAAGCTTTGATTTCTTTTGGATAGTCAATCAAGAATACAGGTCCTTTAACGACTTTTTCACAGATATAACGTTCATGCTCACTTTGAAGATCCATGCCCCAGAAGATATCTTTATTTTCGAAAGTATCTTTTACCTTCTCTAATTCTTTGATAGCTTCAGTATATGTCATGCGCTTAAAGTTCGAATTAGCTACTTCTGTAATACGCTTGATACAGTCTTTATCGATCATTTTTTCAAAGAATTCCATTTCTTCTTTAGCATGTTCTAGACAATATTTAATACAGTATTTGATCATCTCTTCAATGCAGTCCATATTGTCAGAAAGATCGGCAAATGCCAATTCCGGTTCGATCATCCAAAACTCACTGGCATGACGAGTTGTATTTGAATTTTCTGCACGGAATGTAGGTCCAAATGTATAAACATTACGATATGTTTGGGCAAAAGGTTCTACATGAAGCTGACCGGAAACTGTTAACTGAGCATGTTTGCCAAAGAAGTCTTTTTCGTATTCACCATCTTGACGACATGTTACTGTAAAGCATTCTCCTGCACCTTCTGCATCATTTCCAGTGATTTCTGGTGTATGCACATACACAAATCCACGATCCTGGAAGAACGTATGGATCGCCATGCTTAAAACACTTCTTAAACGGAACATAGCATAATATGTGTTAGCTCTAGGACGAATATGAGGAATTTCTCTCATATATTCAAAACTGTGACGTTTTTTCTGAAGCGGATAATCGTGATCACACAATCCCAAAACTTCAACACTCGTTGCCTGAATTTCAAAAGGCTGCTTTGCCTCTGGTGTTAATACCACTGTACCCTTTACTTCCAAAGCGGAACCAAGTGTAATCTTAGATACTTCATCAAAATTATTCAAAGCATCTGTATATACAATTTGTACATTGGAAAAACAAGATCCATCGTTCAATTCAATAAAGCCTAAAGCTTTTGATTTTCGATTGGTTCTTACCCATCCTTGTAATACAACTTCTTTTTGATCATACTGCTCAAATGTTTCTTTTAATTTTTTAACTAACATAATACCTTTCCTTTCCATAAAAAAAACGTCCCTGTATCAGGAACGATAATAACCGCGGTGCCATCCGATTTCATACAAAAAGTATGCTCTTTAATGAAAAGATAACGGTCTTCAACCGAAACTGTCTACTTAATTTCTCCAGTTTAACTCAGCAGCTGTTACCTTAGAAAACAAGTACGATCTATCTTTCACCAACGATAGATTCTCTGTAACGCCTTTATTTACCAGACTTCTGCTTCTTTGTCTTTGATTCCAGTGAATTGGTCATAAAAACCAATTCTTGAATAGATGATACCACATCAATACTTTTAATGACAACCCCCTTAGGTGCCAAAAAATGCTGATGTGTAAAATCTACGATACCTGTAATTCCACAATCGACTAAACGATCCACAGTCTCTTGAACATTATGCGAAATCGTTAAGATCGCTATACGACATCCCTTAGGAATTTTTTCCTCTAAAAGATCCATAGAATAGACCTCTACACCAAACTGAGTACCGCATTTAGTTTTATCAATATCAAATGCGCACTCAATTTCACCAACGACATAATCCCATTTATTATAATTCATCAAGGCACGGCCCAGGTTTCCGGCTCCTACTAAAATGATCTTTTCATCAAAATTTACACCAAGCTGTCCATTGAAAATTTCGATAAGTTTGTCCACATCATAGCCATATCCTTGTTTACCAAGATTTCCCAGAAAAGAAAAATCACGACGAATCGTTGTTGGTTCAATATCAACAAAACTTGAAAGTTCCTTTGACATGATTCTCTCAACACCGTTTTTTTGTAAGCGACGAAGCGCCTTAAGATAAACTGGATAACGTTGAAGAGTGGCTTTAGGTACATTATTTGTTGTCATAAATACATCTCCATCTGTTCTATTCCTATTCTATCACTTTTTTTACATTTGTGAAATAGTGAACAAATAAAAAGTCATCCTGCGATGACTATTCATGTGAGTTTGGATGAACAGAAAGATCGACTGCTAAACACAATGGGTCAAGCTCTTCCTGCAATACCATTAATCGATTTTCAAAAACATAAGGATACCCTACTTGAATCAAAGTAATATAAGAACCCACATACATGATCAAAGAAAGGATCCAACTTAATACAAAGCTAACATTACAAACCAAAACGATCAAAGCTAAAAAAATGATCGATATAAATAATGATATAAACAAAGCTTTTTTCTTAAAATCTAAAGCCATATTTTTATAATATGGTCTTTTTTTATTTAAGAATGCCAATGTATATTCATCAAAACTATCACTAAATTCAATATTTTTGATGTTCTTGTTGAATTTTTTCATTTTCTTGCATTCGGCCATTTGTTGAATACGCAGTATGCAATACATCATAGCCTTTTTCTTTTCCTGTTTGTGATATTTTTGATAATAAAGCTCCAACAGTTTCATATAATCATTGTCGGATAATTTTGTAGAAATCATGGATTCAGCAATCCCATCAAGGCGCTCGCTCAATACATCGCTAAAAATCAAAGTATTATCTCGAGAGCGTTGTTCGATCTCTTTTAATGCTCCTAAAAAATGATCTGCCATAATTACGCTTTTTTATAAGCCTTCAATGCCTTCGCAATTTGATCTGGGCAGGAAGTCGGTTTATTGTGACAACGAATTCCTTCAAGTTTTTCGATTGCCTCATCAATTGGCATTCCTTTTAATAATGCTGAGATTCCTTGAAGATTTCCATGACATCCTCCAATGACATTTAGATTGTTGATCTTATCATCCTCTACTTCAAATTCAAACAATCTTGAACATACCCCGCTTGGCTGATAATTAAATTTCTCCATATTTTACCATTCCTTTCTGTACTCTTATATAAACCTGATTGCTGATGATTGCAATCAACAAGCCACTTACAATAGATAAAGCCAATAATATCGGCAAAAATAACTGCATAAAATATTGCTGGTATATCAATGTTATCATAATAACCTGGCCAACGCTGTGAAAGCAGGCACCTATAACACTAATTCCATAAATTGAAAAAACTTTTGCCTTTTTAAATATGGTCATCATGATCAAAGACAAGAATCCCCCAGATAAGGACAACCAGAAACTGACCGAAAAAATCGTTCCCATCATCAAAGAAGCTAATACGATACGAAGTAAGGCAACACACCACATAGATGGTATATCCCATAACATTAATGTCAATAAAGAAACGATATTCGCAAAGCCAATCTTAAACCCAGGCACAAAAATGACAACAGGCACAAAACTCTCGATAATTTGCAGCATGATTCCACATCCAACCATCAAGGCTAGAAAAATAATCTTACGTGTGCTTTTCATTGTATCAACAGATCCTCTTGGGGATTATCCGCTTCTATGGTAACGACCGTATCATTTGGCAGGCAAACAATAGGAACGTTTGGATCTGAGACAAATCCCTGTTTAGAACAAATATGCTGCGGACTGTTTTCCTGTGTTACGCGAATTTGATTATCTTTGACTTCGATATGTACTTTTCCATTTGTGCCATCAACTTCATACTCTTCATCTTGACTTAGATCAATGCGTAATACTTCTTCATTCTTAACGGTAACAACCGCTGTATTAGAAGCTGGAGCATTATTCAAGATAGGTATGAATAATAAGATCGAAGCTATCATCATAACAACGATCAAAACCTTATCTGCCTTTGTCATAAATGAATTATACAACAAATTAACCCAACGTACTATCTAAAATCATCATGCAGACAAATCCAAGAGCAAATAAGATCGTTCCTATATTGGAGTGTTTGCCATGCTGACTAGAAGGAATCAACTCTTCTACCACACAATAAACCATTGCACCTGCCGCAAAAGCCAACAACCAGGGAAGCAAAGGCCTGATCAAATGACTGGCAAATATCGTTATGATCGCACCAATTGGTTCAACGATTCCTGAAGCACTACCATATAAAAAAGCTTTAAAACGACTCATGCCTGCCTGATGCAAAGGCATAGAGAGAACCGCACCTTCAGGGATATTTTGAATCGCAATTCCTAGAGCCAAGGCAAAAGCTGCACCCGTACTCAAGGCAACACTTTGATCTACGATTGATGCAAACACGATACCTAAAGCCATTCCTTCAGGAATATTGTGTAATGTCATCGCAAGAAATAATTTAGTTGTTTTCGTCCAGGAAGTTTTAATTCCTTCTTCTTCATCGCTGTTCACATGAACATGCGGAATGACAACATCCAGCAGCAACAAAAAAACAATACCACCAAGAAATCCTAAACTTGCGATTATCCATCCAATATTTCCATCATTGTCTGCCTGTTCAATACTAGGTAGTAAAAGACTAAATACACTAGCTGCCATCATAACACCACCGGCAAATCCAAGTAGAGCTTTCTCGACAATTTCCGGAAAATCTTTTTTTAATAAAAATACCATGGCACTTCCTAAAACCGTACCTAAAAACGGAGCCACGACCCCAATCATCACATTAAAGTCCATAATACCCTTTCTAAGTAATATTTACATGTACATTTTTTTCAACCGCATTGCCATAGCGATCTGAAATCTTCAATACGATATCCACACTGCCTGCCTGGGCAGTACTGAAATTTTGATTCACACTATAGGAAACACCACTTAAATCACTGGCATCAAAATACTGTGACCAGTCAATAATTGTTTCTCTGGCAACACTGATTTCAGTTGGTGCATTGTTTACTGTTGGTGGTTGAGTGTCTTTGATCTTGATCTTAAACGGATACTCTTTATCCCCATCAACGATCTTAAAATCATATTCCCCTACAACTAGATAATCCATACCACCTGTAATGAATCGGTTATCCATCTTTCGAATCCCACTGGAAACAGCTTGAACACTCATATTGGATGTATCATAGTTTTTATCTTCTTTTACATATAGAGCTGGATTAGCATAGACATCTTTTCCCAATTCAATCGTAAATGTCTGTTTTTGAAGTTCAATTTGGCTCGAACATCCTGTACAGACCAACAAACAAATAAATATAATCCATAATTTACGCATTTGGATCCTCCATTACTTCCATAGCCAATTCTTTGATTTTTGCCAAACGATGCTTCATTCCGGATTTTGAAATAATGTCTCCATATTCACGATATACTTCATCGCATAACTCATTCATACTTGCTTCTGGAAATTTCTTACGAATCGTAATCACATTTTGGATCTTCTTCGAAATTTTAAGCTTCGATGCATTTTTTTCGATAATCTCGATATATTCCAATTGTTTTTTAGCGGCTTTCATAGCCTTCATTTCATTGGCCACTTCACAATTATCCAAACGTGTGATTTGATTGTAGAAATCTCTTTGAATACGTGAATCTTCAAATTCAAATAAAGCATCCGATGCATTACACAAACGTAAAAAATCAGCAATTTTTTCTCCCGCCTTCATATACACGACAAATTGATTTTTGCGTTTAATGATCTTGGCTGGAAGATAAAAACGTTCCATGAGCTTTTGAATCGTTTTGGCAAGGTCTTCATCTGTACAAGTAATTTCCATATGGTAGTTTGTCGTCTTGGGATCATTGATTGATCCACTAGCTAAAAAACAGCCTTGAAGATAGGCTCTTGCCATTTTTTCAGAGCGAATCATCTTGGAACGAGGTGTTGTATGAAGTCCAGTATCTGTCATGATCTGAAGATCCTGCAATATCTCTTCAGCTTTTTCATAAACTTGAATACGATAGATATTGTTCTTTTTTAACTGCATTTTTTTTAATACCGCTAATCGTGGATCGACATGATAATTTTGTTTCAAAAGTTGAAATACGTGTTTGGCAATCGTCGCATTTTCACTTTGAAAAGACAAATACATACCCTGCCAGTTCATATGCAAACTAGCACGTATTTGAAAAAGCGCACATAACTGTGCCTTGGAGGCATTGGCATCGACTTCATCTTTACATATTTGATTTTTTACTTCACTTGTAAATGACATGCAATTCCTCCTTCTATATTGTTTGTATCACTTCTTCGATCACTTTCTTTACTGCATCAGGATTATGACGAATTCGACCTTTTTCATCAAACATGATCAATTTACGAACGATAATTCGATAAGAATGTTCGTGTTCCTTGATCTTCACAGGATAACTTCCTTGTTTTGCATAAGCTTCCAATATGTTTTGTGGAATATAAGAATCATTTACGATCGCCAGATCGACCGCATTTTTAAATGAATGTTTTTCAATTGCACGAATATGATCTTCCACACTAAAATCATCGGTTTCTCCAGGTTGAGACATTGCATTGCAAAAATAAATTTTCTGGCATGGATTCCGTTTGATTTCATCTACAATTTCTGGAATAATCAAATTTGGCATGATTGATGTATAAAGCGAACCGATTCCATAAATAATTAGATCGGCTTTACGAATTGCCTTTAGTGCATCCTTTTGCGGTTCCACTCTCTTTTGATAAAACACATGATCAATAGAGTTATTTAGAGTTGGTATATTGTTTTCTCCACGCACTAAAGTTCCATCTTCCATCATAGCATATAGAGTCACTGTATCTAAAGTACTTGGCAAAATAGTTCCCTTCACTTTTAAAATTCGACTGATTGCCTGAATAGCCCCCATAAAAGAACCTGTTATATCCATCAAAGATAGAAAGATCAAATTTCCTAAATTATGTCCTCCGATATCTTTGCTTCCTTCAAAGCGATAGCTCATCATATCACGAAACAGATGTTCATTTTCATCCGCTGCCATCGCACAAAGCACATGACGTATATCTCCAACTGCCGGTACATTATAAATATCGCGAATTCTTCCGGTACTGCCTCCATCATCAGCCACGGTTACAATGGCCGTCAGATCGACATCATCCAGTTTTTTCATCCCCATCAACATGCTGGAAAGACCTGTACCTCCACCAATAACTACGATATTTTTCATGCTTCTTCATCTCCGATATCACGATGGGATTTAAAACATTGGTATTGATCTTTATATTGATCAAACAACCAATTACAGATAGAAACGGACCGATGCTGTCCCCCTGTACAACCTATTGAAACGATCATATGCGATTTATTCTGTTCATCATAACACTTAAATACATAATCTAAATAATCTTTCAAATATTTGATAAACTGCTGCGTTTCTTCTTTTTCCATGACATAGTCATAGACTTCTTTATTGTTTCCCGTTTTATTTCTTAACTGTGGATCATAAAAAGGATTAGGCAAAAAGCGCACATCAATCACACTATCTGCATCCATTGGAACACCACGTTTAAATCCAAACGATTGAAACGTAATAGAGAACTCACTGCCAACATCCATATTTTTAAAACGGTGTCTTACTTTGCTGGCAAGCGCAGCTGTAGTTAATTTTGTTGTATCAATATGAATCGTGCTCTTGGCATTTTCTTGTAAGTGATCAAAAAAGTCTCGTTCTATCTCAATAGCTTCTTCAAGCGTTGTTGCCATTTTGTTTGAAATCATTGGATGCTGACGACGAGTAAAGCGATATCGCAACAACAATTCTTCATCACTGCAGTCTAGAAAAATTATCTGCATGTGTTTTGATATATTCTGAAAGTAATTCACAAAATAAACATAGTCAACGGCACTGATCGCAAACGCAATATTCTTATAACGAGATTCGGTTTCTAACAATTTCTCTAATTCAGACAATAATTCTTTAGGAAAATTATCGATGCAATAATATCCTAGATCTTCCAATGCATTCATTGCACTGGATTTCCCTGCCCCAGACATACCAGTTACCAATACGATATTTTCATTCATTTAGTTCACCTTCTTTATTCAATATATATTTATCATAGCACTATATATCATAGAATAGATAAGATTTTCCTATTCGACAATGATCAAAAAAGATTCTATAAAATACCATGCTTAAAATCTTTTTCAAATTATATCACATACATCCTGTTTTTTGATAAAATTAAAAATAAGGGAGGGATCATTATGAATCCAATACTTTTTCTTGATATAGACGGGGTCTTAAATCCACCTATCTGCCCTCAATATGAACTTGATTTTGCACTTAGTGATAAGTTAGCCGCAAAACTAAATAATCCATCAATCAAGAAATTAAACATCTATTTTGTCAATCAAGTTTACTATGGCTTTGATAAAAAGAGTTGTGAACTAATAAAAAAACTGGCACAAGAATTTGAAGCCAAGATTGTCTTGACAAGCTCCTGGCGCTTATATTACACCAAAGAAGAAATTGAAGGAATGTTTGAAATTGTCGGAATTAAAGATACTTTTATCGATTTTACAGTTCATGGAAATCCTAGAAACAATGTTATCATGGAATATGTACACACTCATAATGTAAAAAGATATCTTGTTATTGATGACTTTGATATGCGTAATAATTTTGGATATCGATTCATACAAACTGCTCAATGTTTTAATGAGGCAAATTATCATCAGGCTAGATACGCCTTAAAACTTCAGGAAAGCCTATGAAAAAAAAGTTATATACATCATTAACGATTGCTATCATGATATTGATCTTCCTGTTTTCTTCCCAAAGTGGAGAAGAATCATCAAAAACCAGTGGTTTTATCCTTTCGTTGTTACCTTTTTTTAACAATATAGAAAGTGCTGAATTCTACATACGTAAGCTAGCCCATTTTTCTATATATTTTCTTTTGGGTCTTAGTGCTTTTCAAATGTTTTCTGCTTATGACCATTGTAAAAGTAAAGCTTTTCTATTCAGCATCCTTCTATGCTTTTTATATGCTTGCAGTGATGAATTTCATCAATCATTTTCAAGTGGAAGATCTCCACAGGCATTTGATGTTTTCATTGATACTATGGGAGCTTTCATATCCAGTTTTTTATCTTGCTGCTTTTTCTATAAAAAATAGCAGCTTTTCTTTTTAGTGGGGAATACTATCCCATATCCAGGCTAAAATTGACATTGTTTTGGCGATTATGCTACGATTTGTCTGGTGATTACAATGAATAAACACAATAGAAAGATCTCTCGACCCATTAGAATAGGGCTTAGTTTTATCATTGCCGTGGCACTTATTATTGTTTTTGTTCCTCTTCTCAACAATGTGATTCACCCCATAAAATACATTGCTTCAAGCGAAAATACATTGACTGTAAGTATTCCTTATATTATCAATGGTGAAGTGGATGAAACAACGCTTGAGATTCCACGAGGAACACAAGTTCATATCTCTGAAAAAGGAGCCGAAACATCACAGATCAAATATAAAGGACAGCTGGTTTCAATACCAAACGAAAATCTAGTTGATTCATTAGAAAACTGTGTCCAGATTGAGAATGTCTATCCAAGAAGGCTAATTAACCTAAGAGAGAAAAAAAGTGGCAAGTTAAGTGATGAAGTTGTTACCAAAGGAGAAAAAGTAAAAGTATTAAAAGTTGATCCACAAGACCTTGATACAACAGGAAACGTAAAATGGTATCAAGTTGAAAAAGATGGGAAAGAATACTGCCTTAGTGGTCAGTATGTAGAAACCAGCAAAGAGCTGGCTCTAACTGACTATTCATCTTCTATTTCTTATTCTACATATTGGGATGCCTATTACGGAGAGAATTATTCTAAAGATGCTTATATCGATCAAATCGACTACAAGCCTCAAGAAGTTCCTAATTATGAGAACAATCCATTGCGGGAAGATATCAATGCCGTCCATGTGTCACTTGAAAAACTAGTAGAAAATAAAGATTACTATATGAATCTAAATGATACAACAGGCATTAATTCTTTAGCAATAGAAATCAAAGGAGATGGTGGAAGCATCTTCTATGACAGTGATGTTCCAGAAGATTATCTATCAAACCCAAGTGAAGCTACCAGTAGTTCACTGATGTCTAAAGATGAACTTTCTAGTTTATTCAAAGAATTACAAGATGATGGTTTCTATGTCATCGCGCGCGTCGTTACTTTTAAAGATGCGATCTTTGCATCACAGAATCCAGATGATTCTTTTACCGATCAAAACGGAAATCTAGTATTACACAATGATGAATATTGGCCAAGTGCTTTTTCAAGAAAAGCATGGAGCTATAATGTAGACATTGCCAAAGAAATCGCACAATGCAATGTCAATGAAATCCAATTTGACTATGTACGTTTCCCAGATGGCACATTATCAAAAGCTTTAGACGGAACGATCGACCTTCATAACACATATAACGAAAGCAAGACCAGCGCATTACAAGGATTCTTAATTTACGCTAAAGAAGAGCTAGCCCAATATGAAGTTTATGTAGCAGCCGACATATTCGCATGGCCTGTAGTTGCCCAGGATGATCAAGACATTGGACAATTCTTACCAGCCATTGCCAACGTTGTTGATATCGTATCGCCTATGCCTTACACCGATCACTTCTCTATGGGAGCCATGGGCATTGATGATCCTACGGCCAACCCAGAAGAAACGTTGTATCAATTTTCTTTGATCACTAAAAAAACTCTAGATTCTATTGAAACACCAGCTATATATCGCACATGGATCCAAGGCTATGGAGACTTTGGTCCTGATGAAATGGTTGCCCAGATCAACGGTATTAAAAAAGCCGGTTATCAAGGTTACATGGTATGGGCTGGCAGTGGTGATCAAGAAATATTGGATCCACGAAAAGATGGCTTCATTGATAGTGCTTCATAAAAAATGAAAAATGAATGGATAATCCTAGTTATATAGTGGATTATCCTTTTTTATTGAATAGCTTGTTTATAAAAATATTTTGGATCAAACTCTTTTACCTTTATCATTATCATTTCTTTAAAATCTTCTTCTGTAAAATCACCATCCAAAATAAACATGATCTACATCAAGATGGAAAAGGTAATCTAGATCTTTATGGGGGTTAACTAACATGAAACTAAAGAAAACATTTTCCGTTCACTTAATACCTAAAAATCAATATCATTTGTCCTAAATATCTCAACCAATATTTTTAGAAATATAGATATCTGCAAACATATACTAATTAATTATCTACTTTTTAACAAATATGTTTTTAGATTTTCATATATTTCCCTTGTTTCTTCTTTACTTTTAAAATTTAATAAAACATCTACATTGGAATCAATCAAAATATAGGAATCATTTGATAAATAATAGTATGCTCTACAATTACCTATATCTTCTGCTACGGCTTCTCCTGAAAAAAAGTCATTATTTAAAAATCCTATGCCTTGTTTTTGAATATGCATATCATTGTTACATAATAATTTTATATCCTGAATATCTTGAAAATAAATTTTATCATGAATAAAAGAATCCAATTCTATATAGTCCTCGTTACAGTAAAAATTGATTTTTGTCTCATTTGAAGAAGATATCATAATAAACAAAATCAAAACTATAGGTATCATAAATATTACTGCCAAAACGATTTTTATTCTTTTCCCCATATAAAACTTCCATCCTTGTTTGATACACAGATATTCAAAATTAAATTAAAAACTTCACTTTTTAAGTTCATATATCATTAATTTCATTAAAACCTATCCATTTTATAATTTCATGAAAAATTAGTAATGAGCCAAATAATAGAAAAAGCGGATACAACTTATAAAAGCTATATCCACTCTTTCAACAAATGTATTACGTTCTATTTTGCGTATGTTTTCTCTAAAAATCTGTTCGCATCAACGATAAAACGCTCATGTTGTCCTTTTCCAATTGATTTTCCATTTTGGAAAGCCTGAACTTCAAATACAAGTTTACGATTTTCCTGTTTTAATAGAGTTGCATGAATTTCTATAGTAGCTCCTAGTGGACTTGCCATATCATGAGAAACATTCATCAACGTTCCTACACTTGTCTTTCCTTCTTCTAATTCCAGACAAAGACAAGCGGCTTCTTCCATCCATGCAATCATCTGTGGAGTAGCCAATACATCTAAAGAACCACTTTTCATGATTGAGGCAAGATGTTGTTTCTCTACTATTCGTTCTATTTTTATTGTTTTTTGTTCCATAATAAAATCCTCCAAACACATTTTAAATGGTATCATGAAATACAGAAAAGATACAACATATACTTAGTGTCAAAAAAATAAAAAATCATTTATAATAAGGATATCATTGTAAAAAGGAGGTCTTATCAATTATGTATGATCAAGATCAAATCATATATAAAAAGGCAAAGAATCGAGTTATTACTCGTTTGATCATTTCATGGATCTTATTATGCCTGTATTTTATCGGCGCATTTAGTGTATTAAATCTAGATTTTTTGAAAACGACGAACAACTTAAATACTGTCATCATTGTTTTGGCAATATCACAATTATGTCTATATGGTTTCATATTTTTATTGCTGAGTTTTGGTAAAAAGATTTTCCGTATCCTTTACTGGCTTGTATTCATCTTAACATTATGTTTGTTTTATGTTCCTATTCAATTTGCTATGCAGGATATGGCACATATATTAACATATGCTTCGATGCTTGGATTTATGTTGATCAAAACAATGTTTTTAGTTCAACTTGGTTCCTATCTCAAGCACAATAAATGGTCCCGCATCTTCTTTGATCTAACGATAGATGTTTATGAAGATGAAATGGAAGATACTATTGAACAACCTGTTATAAGAGTAAAACAAGTCAAGAAAAAACCAGTTCGACAACCTGAATCAGAGTATATCTATGAAGAAGAGGAAGAAGAAGTGGAAGAAAAAGAACCTTATACGCAGCCTCAGGTATCCATTCGTTTAGGTATTGGAATCTATGCTTCATTAATGATATTCCCTATCTTAATTCAGATATTCTCCAATTATTTTGCAAGTTATGATTTACAAACGGTCTTTGCGACACAGGATATGTTCATGCTGTGTATATTTACTGCGCTTGTATGGACCGTACCAGTATTCTATTTATATTACGATCACCCATATGCAAAAAGAATTGTTTTGATATGTGCGATCCTGGAAGTCTTCTGCATTCTATTCTATGCACCTAAATTCATTGGATACTATGTAGACAAAGATCCTGAATATCCATTACGAGTCTTTATCCTGTTTATTTTAGTTGATGCGATTCGTTATGGTGTCTTATTCTATTGTTTAAAACCATTATTACATATCGAATCACCAACTCATATAGATGAAGATGATGAAAATTAAAAGAAGATCGTCGTGATCTTCTTTTTTTAATTAGTCTAAATTATTAGGTTCCTCATTTACCATGATAGGCAAGGAAATTTCAATAGATGTTCCTTCATTTTCTTTCGATTTTAGCGAAATGGATCCATTGTAAAATTGAACAATATGTTTCACTATAGCTAAACCAATTCCTGTTCCGGCTACAATTTTAGATCTTTGTTTATCAACACGATAGAATCGCTGGAAGACTTTTTCCTGATCTTCTTTTGATATTCCTATGCCTGTGTCCATCACTTTGATCAATATATTATCAAGCCTTTCTTTTATAATGATAATGATCTTTCCATTTGGCTTGTTGTATTTGATGGCATTGCTGATAAGATTATATAAAATTCCTTGTATATGATCTAAGTTAGCATATACTGTTACATTCTCGCAGGAAGCATCAATATCTAAATTCATTGCCTTTGCCTGTACACTTAAACTATTCAACACATTTTCTAACAAATCTTTTAATTTAATATGAGATTTTTGTACAACGTAATCTTTTGCTTCTAGTTTTGAGATTGTTAATATATCATTGATCAATTTGGTCATATGATCACTTTCTTTTAAGACACAATCTAAACAATGATCGATTTGATCAGGATCTGTAATCGCGTGCTGTCTTAAAAGCTCTGAATATCCTCGTATTGATGTTAAAGGTGTCTTTAATTCATGTGAAGCATTGGTAAAAAATTCTTGTCGAATTTGTTTTTCTCTCTCCAAATTTTCTAAGTTTTTAGCAATTTGATTATTCATTGTCTGTAAAGCATCTGTAATCTCCTGCAGTTCAGAATACGAATAGTTTTGAAACTCAATTTTTTCTTTTCCAAAATCAGCTTTACGAATCACTGCTGATATCTCCTGTAATGGTTTAAGAATCGAATCAGCCATACGTTTTGACATAAGCCATACAAAGAAAAAGGCAATCACAAAAGCGATAAAAAAGGATGGCAATAACATCAACGCCGATTGAGAAACACCTGAAAATGGCATAGCTAATCGAACATAAGTTTGTTCTTGTGCATCGTATTCAGCTACATAAAGATAATTTTGTTCCATCGTTTCAGAATATCGAACACTACTTCCAGTTCCATTTTTACTTGCTTCTTTAATTTCTTCACGTTGAAGATGATTCTCATTGATCGAATCATCAAAATTATCATATAAGACTTCTCCATCGGATGATATCATGGTCAAACGTGTATCTTTATCAAATAACTCTTCTCCAATCTGTTGACTTTCTTCGAAATTTGTTTGAACAATGATAGACAATTCATCATTTAAATTCGAAGTTTGTTGATTTAAAGAAACATAGTACAATACGCCATATAAAATCCCAAAACCAATCACAAAGCTTAAAGATAAAATAATCAAAAAAGAGCGGATGATCTTATTACGCATTTTGCTCACCCGCTACAAATCGATATCCTACCTGACGAACAGACTGGATACAATTATTATAATCAGAACCTAATTTTTTTCTTAAAGAGTTGACATGAACATCCAATGTTCGACTCTCTCCAATAAAATCATAGCCCCAAACCTGGTTAATTAGCTCTTCTCTTGGAATAGCTCTGCCAGGATTTTTGGCAAGATATTTTAATAGTTCAAACTCTTTAAATGTAAGTTCAACACTCTTGTCATCAATCTTTACGATTCGCTTATCTAAATCGATAAACAATTTATCGATCTGGATGATTTTTTCATCTTTCTTACTACGTCTCAACAATGAGCGGATGCGTGCAGCTAATTCTAAAACGCTAAAGGGTTTTGTCAAATAATCATCTGCACCTAGATCCAATCCCATGATCTTATCTAGTTCTTTATCTTTTGCACTTAAGATCAATACAGGAATATCCTTAAGACGTGGTATAGAACGAATGTACTTTAAGATATCATACCCGTTCATTCCCGGCAACATGACATCCAAGATCGCAAGATCTACCACTTCTTTTGTCAAATAATCATAAGCATCCTGACCGTTATCAAAATCTACAAGATCATATTGATAACTTTGTAATGTCAATTTTAATAACTGACGGATGTTTTCATCATCTTCAACAATCAAAATTTTTGGCATCTATTTGCCTCCTTTTAAAATTTTTCTTCCTCTTCTACAACATACTTGGCCAAGTTCTCTGCATGGTCACTGATACGTTCATAATCTGATACAGAATCCAAGAAAATAATTCCTGCTTCAACTTGACACTTTTTGTCGATAAGGCGCTGAATATGACCTTCACGCATCTGATCTTGCATCTTGTCAACTTTCGTTTCATGCTTTTCAACTTTTTCAATTTTAGTGACATCAAGATCAGCACGTAAATCAAGTGCCCATCTTAAAGTTTTATAACACTGATTGCTAATAATTTCAATATCATCTTTTGCACTTTGTGAAAAAGCATCTTCTTCAAGATCTTTTGCCATATCGGCAATATTACGACAATGATCACCTATTCGTTCTACATCACTGACAGCCAAAAGAGCATGTTTTACCTGCAACTGCTCTTTTTCACTTAATGTTGAAAGATCCATCAATGAAATAAATTCAGAGAGCTGTCGTTCATATTCATTGATCTTTTTCTCTAGATCATATATTTTGTCAATATTTTTCTTTTCTAATAATGCATCTTTTGTATATGCTATGCTTTCCAATGCTAACTGGCCCATCTTTTCAATTTCACGATTTACACGAACCAATGCAAATGAAGGAGTTTGTAATAAACGTTCGTCAAGTTTAACCAATACTTCACCTTCATTTTCACTTGCTGCCTCACCTTCAACACTACCTTTGATGATAACTTTAGATAGGCTAACAAGTTTATTTGCAAATGGGAATAAAATGATTGTAGTACATACATTGAAGCAAGTATGAAAGATAGCCAATTCTGTACTAGTCACATTGCTCATAGCCAAATCTGGTCTTGCGATAAATATAAACCAACAAATAGCTCCAAAAATAATAGCTCCAATACAGTTAAATAACAAATGAATTACAGCAGCTCGTTTTGCGTTTTTGTTTGCACCAACACAAGAAATGATGGCTGTAACACATGTACCAATATTCTGACCCAATGCAATGAAAACTGCAGAACCCCAGTTTACAATACCATTCATTGCCAATGCCTGCAAGATACCCATTGAAGCAGAAGAACTTTGAATAATACCGGTAACACCTGCACCTACCAATAATCCTAAAATTGGATTATTTCCAATAACTGTAAATGCTTGTGAGAAAATTGGTGAATCTGCATATGGTTCAATTGAACCAGACATCGTACTCAAACCTAGGAATAAGATACCAAAACCAACTAAGATGTTTGCTCCATCTTTAACTTTTTCTTTTTTGGAAAATAGCATCATTGCGACACCGACAACCAATAGAATTGGCGCAAAGAAATCTGGTTTCAACAAACTTCCCCATTCAGACATTGAAACAAGCCATGCAGTCATTGTTGTACCAATATTGGCACCCATGATTACACCCACCGCCTGTGATAGGTTCATGATCTGTGCATTAACAAAGCCAACGACCATAACCGTAGTTGCTGATGAACTCTGAATGATTGCGGTAATCAACGCTCCAACCAAGACACCTAACAATCTATTATTAGTTAATAGACCTAACAGTTTACGTGTCTTAGAACCAGCCGAATTCTGAAGACCCTCCGCCATGATCTGCATACCATAGATGAACATACCAAGTCCACCAAAGAACAACATAATGTCCTGCAATAAATCCATTGTCATATATTTTCTCCTTCTTAGCTTTCCTAACCTTTATTTAATACAGCCTGTGCTTTTTTCATAGACCGATATACTAAATCTCGTTTCTTGTCTAGAACAAGTTCAAAATCTCCAATCAACTCTTCGACATGAGCGTTGAATCCTTTTTTGAATTCGTAAACCCCATAATCATCGGCACTCTTGTCAAAAATGCCACTTGTTCCATAGAAGTTATATCTTGTCATATGCTTATCTAAAGCCTTCTGTATTTGTCTCCATTGGATCGCATATGGGCCCATAAATTTCTTCAGATTTTCATCTGAAGCACTCAATAAATATATTGCTTCATTATTCTTCCAAACAAACATAGCGCCTGCTAAATATAATTCAGATCCATATTGTTTTTTAAGCTCATTTGCTTCCTGAATCTTTTTCGTTGTAAGATCGATACCTTCTTGAGCTACCTTCAACTTTTTTGTAAATTTCTTAGAATTTGGTAGTTCTTCCAATTTTTTTTCAATCTCTGTTTTTTCATCTATATAATCTTGTCTTTCCTTTGTAAGACTTTCCTTCAATTCTTCTACATTAAGACATGCCATAACCAGTTCAATCGTATCTTTTCCAAACAAATCGTGCATATCTTCAAAATAAGATAATGGATAACTGTCAAAATGTCTTCTCTTTGATGTAGCATCCAACATGTCCTTAAATAAGTAGAAATCCTTCTTTTCTAGTGTCTTTACATGAATTGGATATTTTAAAGATCGATTGATGCTCCAGCGCGTCTGTTGATCCATTTCCTTTAACAGGGTCGGTGCATCTTTGTCTTTTAGATCAAGCACCATTGTCCATCTTGGCTCTGTAGTAATATCAAAGCCTCGACTAAATCCTTTATGGCTACACCCCAAATCAATAAATGTATCAATGATTTTTTGATTATTGAATCCACTTTCAACAAGATTGGCATCTTTATCTCTTTGAACATATTGCACATATGGATTGAAATGTAGATATATACCATTTTGCTGCTGCAGGTCTTTTTTTAGCTCTGTCACAAAAAAACGTAAGAGATCTTCGTTGGTATAATCAATCAAGAAACCTCTTAAAGCATGGTAAATATACATCTTTCCAATTGTTGGATAACCTATGATACAACTTGCCGCTAAGATCATGTCTGCTTCTTTGACACCGACAAATTGTAAACTACATCCTTGTTTTTCTTTATATATACCCATTGCACTTGTTTGCCAAAAAGTGCTGTCAGGACATTTTTCTTCAAAAGAATCAAATTCATCCTTTGTTAAATGAACAAATTTCATGTTTCTTCCTCTTTCTACTCGCAGAAATATTCTAACACGATTTACATATATAGACAAAAACATTAAGTAAATTTGATGATTGTTAAATTTATTTTACATTAGTTTTTTTACATATTTGCTAAAAAAGATGCGCAATGACAAATTTTACCAGTTTTCTGGCATAATTGGCTGTCTTTTGATAAAAAATTGAACTAATTCAGCTTTAGTGTCATACTAAGTTTGAACAAATATAAACATTGGAGATGATAGAAATGGATATACAAAAAAATGAATTTTAAGTTTTGAAGGAGGTCTCTATATGTTTAACATTCGTAAAATGGTTCGTGTTCTTCCAATTACGTTTATCTTAATGTATGCATTAGGCGTATTTGGAATTCTAAGTGGTGTGTCATTACGCAATGATGCTTTGATCCAAACATCGCAATTATTCTGCACATATTCAATTATTCCATCTTTTATCGTAACATTGATTTTTTCATTCATTAACATTGAAAACAAAAATACGAAACTGCTCATCTATTCGATCTTATTTATTATCTTAGCTGTCGGTCTTTTCATTTATATCCAGAATAACAACTATGAATCCATGGAAATGATGCAGAATTTCATTTTATTTCCTATTTTATTCATTTGTGTTTTATTGATCGTCTTCTATGAAATTAAATTTCTTAAAGATTGATTTTACCTTTCTTCCATATAAAAAGATAGTCAGTTTGATCAAGTGACTATCTTTTTTTGTGTCTTATTTTTCAATCAATGATTCATTCCAGTGTTCGTTTGGTTCAACACCTAACAACTCACATACAGTTGCAGCAATGTTGCTTAGACCAAGATTGTCTTCATGTTTTAATTTAACATCTGCACCATATACGAAGAATGGAACACGATTCAAAGTATGAGAAGTCTTAGCTTTTAAAGGAGCTCCTTCTTTCTTAGGTTTTTCATACATTTCATCCGCATTACCGTGGTCAGCTGTTACCAATAAGATACCATTTACTTTATCAACGGATTTGATGACACGTGCAAGAGCTAAATCGACAGATTCAACACCAATGATCGTAGCAGGAAGGCTTCCTGTATGTCCAACCATATCTCCGTTTGGATAGTTAGTACGTAAGAAATCATATTCTCCACTTTCGATTGCAGCACAGAATTGATCTGTAATTTCTGCAGATTTCATCCAAGGACGCTGTTCGAATGGAACAACATCTGATTTGATTTCTACATAAGTTTCTAAATTCTCATCAAATTTCTCGCTTCGGTTACCATTCCAGAAATATGTAACATGACCAAATTTCTGTGTTTCGCTGATTGCATATTCACGAATTCCGTGCTTGCAAAGTTCTTCAGTCAATGTGTATTTGATCTTTGGTGGTTCTGTCAAATATTTATGAGGGATGTTAAGGTCTGCATCATACTGTAACATACCAGCATACAATACTTTTGGATTCTTAACACGGTCAAATTTATCAAATGATTCATCTCCATCAAATGCACGAGAAAGTTCTAATGCACGATCCCCTCTAAAGTTGAACAAGATAACACTATCACCGTCATCAATTGTTCCAACTGGCTGACCATCTTTGGCAATAACAAATCCTGGAAGATCCTGGTCAATAACACCTAGTTCATTACGATATGTTTCAATCGCTTCTGTTGCACTTTCAAACTGACGGCCTTCACCCATTACATGAATATGCCATCCCTGTTCTACCATAGACCAGTTTGCTTCATAACGGTCCATGGTGATCTGCATACGTCCTCCACCGCTGGCAATGCATGCATGGAAATTATCATCATTTAATCCAGCCATGAAGTTCTCAATATCATCAATATATGTCAATGCACTTGTTTCTGGAACATCACGTCCATCCAATAATGCATGAACACGTACTTCTTTGATTCCTTCTACTTTTGCCTGTTCAATCAAAGCTTTTAAATGATTAATGTGAGAATGCACGTTACCATCTGATAACAATCCGATAAAATGCATCTTGTGATCTTTTGCGTTTTCAGCTAATTCTTTCCAAGTCTTTGAATTAAAGATCTCTTTTGATTCGATATTCTCGTTAACTAATTTGGCTCCCTGAGAATAAATCTGTCCACATCCAATTGCGTTATGACCTACTTCTGAGTTACCCATATCTCCATCTGATGGCAATCCTACCGCAAGTCCGTGTGCACGAATTGATGTGTTAGGACAATTTTCCCATAAATAATCTAATGTTGGTTTGTTAGCTAGAGCTACGGCATTTCCTAAATTGGATTCATTGATCCCAACACCGTCCATAACAACTAAAATAACCGGTCTTTTTGTCATTTTTATTTCCTCCATATTATCGAAATAAATATACCACTTATAACTTTTAAATTCAATTTTAAACGCTGTTGTTTAAAGGCTATTTTACGGATACTTTCCTTCTCTTTCCTTTTAATTCTATAACTTTTAAACGAAATACAGTTGTATTTTTAACAGGCTTCAAACTAAATGGAAATTCAGAAACATGATAATGTTTCATCAGTATCTTTAATCCCTTTATTTTTTTATCTTCACTTACTATTTCAATGAATCCTTTTCCAGTCACACTTTCATATTCCATCGTACATGACATTTTTTCATCATTCAATACGAGCTGATGCGCATGATCCATCTCAAAACTCGCTCTATTATCTTTTTGAATCAGATCCAGTTTCTTACCTTCCTTGGCACAATGAAAGTATAGGTATAGCTGTCCATCTTCTATATCCATTCCAAAATTTAATGGAACCAAATAAGGATAGCCTTCATCGTTTAATCCTAAAACCAGACTGTCGCACTTTTTGATGATTTTTACAATTTCATCAAATTCTTTGATTTCACGATCTCTTCGACGCATTTTTCAATCCTCCTTGATAACTTTTGATTCTTTGTACTAAAGTCGTCTGACGAATTCTTTTTTGTTTTAACTTTACCTGTTTCTCAAACAAAGGTTGATTTCCAATCAAGATCAATTCTTTTTTTGCTCGTGATACGGCTGTATATAAAAGTCGTTTTTCTAACATATATCTTGTGTTTGGTTCTACAATACAAATCACGCTTTCATATTCAGACCCTTGGGCCTTATGAACACTGATACAATAAGCATGATTTAGATAATATAGAAAATCGCTGGAAAAGTCGACGATCGTATTGCCAAAATCAACGCTTATGACATGATTAACCCGATCAACTGTATCAATTGATACAATGGATCCAATATCCCCATTATAAACATCGTCGTCTGGCAAGTTTTTCAACAACATGACTTTATCCCCTTCACGAAATACTGTAGTTCCAACACGAAACTGACTTTTGGAATTCGATTGTGGATTGTATAAAGCCTGCATATACACATTGATCGCATCGATACCGGCAACACCTTTATACATTGGCGCCAAGATCTGTAGATTATCCATATCTTTATTGCGAACGATTTCATCTAGGCATTCCATAATATCTTTGGCATCTCTTTCAATAAAAGTGACCCCATCTTCATAGAAGCATCTTTCCTCTTTACGAATTTGACTTGCCAAGGTTATGATCCCAGATCCTTCGCTTTGACGGAAAATCTTCTCTAGATGAATGATTGGGCAAATATGGCTTGCAATAAGATCTTCAAAGACTTTGCCCGGACCTACACTTTCAAGCTGATCTTCATCCCCAATTAAAAGAATTCGACAATATCGTGGCAGTGCTTTTAATAACTGTGCAAATAAATGCGTATCAACCATGCTAAACTCATCCACAATCAAAAAATCAATTTCCAATGGGTCTTCTTCATTCTTGGCAAACGTATTATCATCTTTATTCCATTGCAACAAAGAATGAATCGTTCTTGAATCACAACTTGACAGCTGAGCCAAACGCTTGCTGGCACGTCCGGTTGGTGCACACAATTGAATCGTTGCATCCGGAAAAAAAGAACGACAGATATTCAAAATTCCTTTTACAGTTGTTGTCTTACCAGTACCTGGGCCTCCATTTAAAATAAAAAAACTCTTTTCAAAGAACAAACGAATGGCCTTCTTTTGTTCTTCATCATATTCAATCGCATAACTAAACTCGACTTCTTTGATTTTTTGTTCCAATTCCATTTCATCAACTGACTCAACTTCAAAGATATGCTCAAACAGATGACTTGCTATCGAAATTTCGTCATCATACAAACTAAAAGGATAGACTTTCCCTTCTTCTATATGAATACTTTTTTGAACAGATAGCCGCTCTAAAGAAGCTTGTATATCTTCATTCGTGGCACCTTTACATCGTTCTATCAAACTGACTAAAGTGATATACGTATTCCCGCTCATCATTGCAAGCTGTCTAGCTGTTTCATAAATATAGGCATCTAGCCTTCGATTATCATTTTTATCAACCTGAAAACCATCTGCCAATTTTAAAGCCGATTTATACCCAAATCCATAAATCTCATAATACGGTAAAAAACAATTCTCTTTTAATGTATCTAAAACCTTATCTTTATAAGTATCTTCCAACAAGCGAATCTTTCGATCATCCAAACCAAATTTCATCAACTGAATATAGGTATCATTAAAGCCTTCAAATTCTTCAATACCTTTTTTTATGATATCGATACGCTTTTGATTCAATTTTGGAATTTGATACAGAATCGAATAATCTTCCTTAATCTGTTCCAAACATGTTTTGCCTAACAATTCATAAATTTGCCTGGCTGTTTGTTTACCAATTGTAGGAAATGCATCGGAAGATAAAAAGTGTATGATCGCATCTTCATGCGTTGGCAATATCTTCTTATAAGATTCTATCTTAAACTGCGTACCATATTTAGGATGACGAATATACTCTCCACTTAATTCATATTCCTGATCTTCCATAGGATCAACGATGCGTCCAGCACCAGTAAATAAATGATAGGTATTTGTCTGTGAAAAGCTGGCAACTACATAGTGCGTTTCCTTATTTTCAAAAATGATATATTCAAGTTTTGCTAAAACGCTATCCATTGATACGCTCCTGGTATGTACTCAATATTTTTTCATTTAAATCTTGTCCATCTACATAGACTTCTTCAATCACACCACCACCAATACATTTAAAACCATCATAGAATACGGCTTCCTGACCAATAGTTACACTAGCAATCTTTTGTGGATAGCTTACTAATGCAGTAGTTTCATCAAGGACTTTAAGATAAATGTCCTGATCCGGTTGACGATATCTAAATTTACATGTGCATTTTTCAGGAATTTCGTTTTTATCTTTAACGATCCAGTTAATTCCTTTGACAAGACAGGAGTCAGAATACAACCACTCTTTATGCGTATGATGACAGACAAATAGAATATTCTTCTGTACATCTTTTCCAATTACGAACCAAGGCCCCTTTTCATGATCGATATTGAGACCTTTTCTTTGTCCAATCGTGTAATAAAGAACACCTACGTGTCTACCAACAACCTTGCCTGTATCAACATCTACGATATTCCCATCCTGACTTGGTAAATAATTAGATAAGAATTGTCTAAAATTTCTTTCCCCAATGAAACAAATTCCCGTACTGTCTTTTTTTGTCGCAACACTTTCTAAATTTAGTTTTGCAGCAATTTCTCTGACTTCTGGCTTAGTTAGTTTTCCTAATGGAAACAATGTCTTATGCAATGCTGCTGGACTAACCTGACATAGAAAATATGTCTGATCTTTGTTAGTATCGGCTGCTCTAGTAAGATAAGTAAATGAATCTTCTGTCATATTGGAACAATAATGACCAGTGGCAACCATATCAAAGCCCTGCTTCATCGCATAATCAAAGAAGGCATCAAACTTAATGTATTTATTACATAAGATATCTGGGTTTGGTGTTCGCCCCTTTTCGTATTCAGATAAAAATGTTTTAAACACATAATCCCAATATTCTTTTATAAAGTCTACTCGCTGCAAAGGAAGATTTAAATGCTCTGCCACTGCCTTTGCATCTTGATAATCTTGTTCCTGTGGACAAGTATCATCTTGAATTGTAGGATTTCCTGCGATATCACCGTTGGCATAACTATCCCAGTTACGCATAAAACAACAGGTAACATCATATCCCTGCTCTTTTAACAAATAAGCCGCAACAGCGGAATCAACTCCACCACTTAATCCAACAAGTACCTTCATATGTATCAACTCCTGCCTCATATTATAACTTTCGAGCGAAAAAAAGAAAATGCCAATTAAGCATTTTCTTCAATAAAGGCATTATATGTCTCATCGTCATCACATACGATTTCCAAGACTCTTTTTCCATTCTTCATCGTTGAAATAATACGACTTGAAAAATCATTGGATGTGCTTTTGATCATCAATTCAACACCATCGGCAATTTTATATTTCTTGGTTCTCTTATTTTCTATAGAAGAAGGTACTGTTTTAAATTCAGTATCAAAATGTTTTCTTTCAGGCAAAGCCAATAAACAATCCTTGATGACTTCTTTATCAATTTCAGTAGAAACCGGTTCATATTGATCGATCAATTCTTCGACATAATTTGAATAATTTAAATCTTGAGGTGTATTCATCGTGTTTTGAATTTCATTCGATAAAACCACATAATCCCTAGGCGAACTAGTCTTAATTGCACTCTTTAGTTCATTATCAATTGCCTTATATGCATTATATGTGTTAAATGCATCATCTCTTTTTTCTTCCAGCTCTAAAAAAGAAACAGTCCAATATTTAGCCTTAGTATCTGTATAAACAGAAACATCATTAAATACAATATGATCATTGATCGAATACATATTATAAATGGCAAATTTCCAGATACTTTTCTTTTCTGAAGAAAAACCACTGTTACGATGCAAGCTGATACCATCATACCATTCACTATGTTCTACTTTAGCCAAGATATATTCATATTCATCATCAGAATTTTGTACAAGAGCTTGTACAAGACTTCCTCTTTTAACCTTTGATCCCGTTGGATAAATTTTTGCCTGCGCTAACTTTTCTGACTCCAATAACTTTAAAGCTATTTTATCTGAAAGTTCATTACGATACTCTATATCCGTATCGTTTACAATTCTTTGAATACAGTCTGAAATCAAATCCTCTTCATGCATGATTACATATGCTTTGGCTTTTTCATTATGATTTGAAAAATCAACAAAATCATTAATAAAACTATCAAAATCTTCTGAGATATCATTTCTTACTGTACGCTCATTATCTACATCAACTAAATGAAATGATTTATATAATATGTTCATATTGTATCTCCTCGAAGTATTATAACAAACTTTACATTTAAATTGTCAAAAACATATATTTTTCCATTTAATCTAACCCATTAACATAAACATTAATCTAATCTTTCATTTTCCCTAAAATTATATATTCGCTAAAAAATTCTATATAAAAAGGTGGTATAACCCACCTTTTAAACATTATTTATGATTTTTTCTTCTTTTAGATAAAATACCAAATCCTGCTAAACCTCCAGCAGCAACCAGTAATAAGACGATCCATAATCCATATTTATTCTGTACCCCTGTATTTGCGGATTCCGTCTGACTGGAGTTTTCCTTATCTTTTACCGTAAAGTACGCTTCAACACTACCGGTATTAAACTCAAAACGAATTTTATGTTTTCCTGCTGATAAAGTATCTAGGAAAGAAGGTTTTAAAGTAAGGATTGTACTTCCAGATTTGATATCATAATCTTTATCCTTTAATTCTTTTCCATCTACAAGAACTTTCTTAAACTCTTTGATATCTGTATCAATTTTAAAAGTCAATCCATCTTTGCTTCCTTTTGTCCATTCTTGGTTTGCACCACTAACAAATTTCGGAAGTTTCGCAATGATCGTATCTTCTAAAGTAATTTCATGTTCTGCTTTTTCATCACTGAAATATTTATCGCATACTTTACAATACCAGTATTCTATATTTCCAGCTGCATCTACTGTTGGCTTTTTCTCGTCAACTTTTGTTAGGTTATGCCCTGTTGCTGGAAGAATCGTTTCTTCTTGTTTCAATTCCTTTGTTAATGCTTCGTCCTGGAAATACTTTCTACAAGCTTCACAATACCAATATTCGATATTACCTTTTTCTGTACAAGTAGGATCTTTTCTTTCCACTTTAACAGCATTATGTTTTACATTGAACTTTACATTTACTATTGAAGAAGTTGATTGTCCATTATTTGTACCAGTGATTTTAATATCTTCATCGTAGCTACCAGCTAAAAGACCAGTCTTAGGCTGTACTGTAAATTCTGCAGTTTCTCCAACGCTCAATGTAGTCTTTGATAGAGTTCCTACTTCAAATGATTCACTAGAAACTGACTGATTCAAAGTAATTGGTTGGTTTCCATCATTTGTGATCATAATAGTCTTAACTTCTGGTGTGTAGCTTTCTATTGCATCCGCAAAGCTTATATCACCACTATTTTGGATACTATAAATCGGATCTACATCTTTAACAGTAATCGTTAATTCTTTACTTACACTTCCTACATCATTGCTTGCAGTTACAGTAAAGACATAATCACCTGGAGCAGTAGGTTTTCCAGTAATTTTACCATCTTTTGATAAGCTCAATCCAGTAGGTAAAGAATCCTCCTGTATAACACTCCATTCGATTGGTTCAGAACCATCAGCTGTAAGAAAAGCATCGTATTCTTCATTTACTTTTCCTTCTGGCAAAGATGCTGTTGTGATAGATGGAGTATATTTTACTGTACCTGTTATCTTATCCTCTCCATTGAGAGTTCCGCCATTTACAGTTACCTTATTGTTTCCTGTATTCAAACTTGCCCCGTCTCTGATGGTCAAGCTTTCTCCTTGGTTAATTGTAATGTCCTCCTGCAAGGTCACATCGCCGTACACGGTGCCTTCCGTGCCGTCAAAGACGATGCCGGTACCTGATGGTGTAGGTTCATCGACACGACTAGCTTTGATCCCGCCGTTGGCCCGCACAATGGCATTATCGCTGACGGTCAGACTGGTGGTGGCACCGGTGGCTTGAGAAGATCCCACATTGAACAGTATCCCATCGCTGCTCGTGCCACCGCTGGCGGTCAGGCTGCCGCCATTGACGGCAAGGGAGAGCAGCGGGGAGTTGGTAGCGCTCGTGCTGGAACACACATAGACGCCGACGTAGCCAGAATTGGTTTGAGTAGTCTTTGCATCAACGGAAGCGTTTTTAATGGTCAGGGAGGCGTCGTCTGTTCCGCTTTGGACATATATTCCGTGATTAGAACCAGAAACTTTCAAGCTTCCATTGCTTTCACCTGTAATAGTCAGGGTGGCGTTTGTACCATAGCTGGACGCGTTTATCTCTGCATTCAAAAAAATCCCATAGAAGCCTGTGATGGTATTCTCACCAATCAGCTTTATGGTCAGGGAAACCGGCTGCCCGCTATGGCTCAGAGCATAGATCCCGGAGCCATAAGGCGCTGATACGGCATTAGACCCTCCCTGGATGGACGCTCCTCTTAAGGTCAGAGTGTTGGAGCTTGACTCGTATTTGACATTCCAATCGTCTCCGCTACCTGTGCACGGTGTCAGTGCACCCGGGTCCTGATTTGTGCTCCAGTAGGAATCTTTACCGAGAGGAAGTCTCTCATTTCCCACATAAAGATTATTAGGCGCATCTTCTCCCGCCGCCAGCGCCGTGATAGTAGTGTTAGGCACGATTCCTACTACTAATAGGATTGCTGTAAGAATGGATATTGCTTTGCTCCATATTCGTTTCTTCATTTTCTCTCCTCCTTTTTATCTTTTATGTATGCTTTTAAAGACGAACGTATCGCATTTAACTGAAGATTTAAATATTCTTCATCTTCAAATAAAGCATAATGTACACATGCTCTAACAAAGATATAGGTCATGCCTTGAATATAATCAGCTGGCATTCCTAATTTGTTTGAAAGTTCATCGGCATATTCTTTATAACGTACATTGACGCCTTTAAAGAATTCTTTTCCTTGTTCTCGATATTTAGGACTAGAATAGACCTGATACATGAATCGATATTTCTTTCCATGAAGTTTTGCTGTAAGATATGGCTTTTCATTTAAGAAACGTTTGATATCTTCAAAACTTGTAGGAGCTTTTGCGATGATATGATCTTTTGCCTTTGCCATATAATAAGTTATGGCTTAAATTACTAAATTATCTTTTAAACCAAGTGGTAGATAAATCCTCTCACTTGCGATAACATTCAATTCAGCTAAATTAAGCATACTTGTTTTTTTTATTATTTTTCTAATTTAATTTTACAAGAAAATTTTATGCAATTCAATAAACGATGGTTACTTCTAAAATCACAACTTATAAAATGAAATTTAAGTATCGATGATAATAAATAAAAAAGTGAATCCTTGTGGATTCACTAAATCTAATCTATATTTTAAGAAAATCAAAATATTTTCTATTTTTTCAAGCAATGGTGCCCGAGGCCGGACTCGAACCGGCACGGTATCGCTACCGGTGGATTTTGAGTCCACTGCGTCTACCAATTTCACCACCCGGGCAATTGCTTACTTATTATATATAATTTCATTCTCTTTTGCAAGAAAAAAATGAGCTGAATTCTATCAACTCATTAAATTAATATGTCGCATATACATCCTGGGCATATATTGTCTCAATATCACTTTCATTAATGTAACTGCATTCAGCCATGGCCTCTAAAACTTGATGCTGTCTAGCTTTAGCTTGTTGGAAATGATCTGACAATTGATAATTGCCTGGAGATTGTGGAAGCCCCGCTAACAAGGATGCTTGTGCTAAGGTCAAATACTGTGGTTCAACACCAAAGTATCCTGTGGAAGCTTCATAGATTCCAAAATGATAATCACCGTAATTAATGATATTCACATATAGAGCCAAAATTTGATTTTTCGTGTATTTAGATTCCAGCTCTTTGGCAATAAACATTTCAACTAATTTTCGATCTAGGGTTTGTTCAAACATGCCATATAAGTTCTTGGCTACCTGCTGAGTAATCGTAGAACCACCACTTTGTGCTAACTGTGGAATTACTTGAGAGAGTGTACCACGGGCAAGTCCAATATAATCAATTCCTCCATGCTCATAAAAGCGTCTATCTTCAATGGATACGGTTGCGCGAATCAAATCAGAAGGTAAATCTTCATAAGGTACAAAAGTAGGACTAGACTGTACTTGTTCCACAACGGTTTCAACTGGAGTTTGAGAAGTAATTTCTCTATATCCCGAATATCCTCTAACACCTAAGAATCCGGCTAGGCCTAGCAGGAGAATCAACAAGAACACGATTAATCTTATTAAAAATTTTTTCATTCTATCACCTGATATAAGTGTATCACACACAACTCATAAACAACATTACAATGCTGTAAGAATAAAAAAAGCAGGGGCCCCTGCTCTTTTTGAAATTATCTATTCTGATTGACTGATTTCATGATTTGGCGAATTTGTGCTTCGCTTGGTTTACGTCCCATCTGTAAGAACATCGCACGAATCATTTTCTCATTGATTGGTGGGTTTTCCTTCAATTCTTTTTCAAATTTTCTCTTTGTCCAAAAGAAAGTAGCTACACCACCTACAACTAGTCCAATAGCAGTATACATAAGTGACTGTAAAAAATCCATATGTGCCAACCCCATTCTATCTACTTGAATATTCTACTATTATTTTTACATTTTGGCAACAGTTTTAGAAACTTAACTATCCCTTGTTTTTATCGTTTCATTAAAGCTTTTACGTTCTTTTCAACTTTGCCAAAACTGGTTTTATACGATCTGAAGATTCGACTAAAATAACAGAAATAAAAATCAACAAGCCACCAAATACCATCGTCAAAGTTTTCTCTTCATGCAACAAGAAATATCCAAAAATATTCGCAAAAAGGCTTTCTGTACATAATAACAAACTTGCACTAGAAGCATCGGTATATTTTTGTGCCAATGTCTGTAGCTGGAAAGCAAGCCATGTTGCGATACAAATCATATATAAACAGCTTAAGATCACATTAGTATCAATGCTTGTTGGAAAATCTTCCAAGATCAAGGCAAAAGGAATTGATACAATTGCCGCTGCACTCATCTGGATCGTATTGATCACTGTGGAATCACAATTCTTTGTCGCAAACTCTAAAGAGATAATCTGACAAGCAAAGAAGAATGCACAGATCAATGACAACAAATCACCAAAGGAAAAATGAAATCCATCGGAAGACAAGGAAAGACAGGCAATTCCAGCTAAACAGATAAAGCTGGCAAACACCTGAATTCCCATTGGCTTTCGCTTAAACAAAAACCAGCTAATGTAAGGAACAAGAACTACATTCACTGAAGTTAAAAATGCATTTTGTCCTGTGTTGGTCAAATCAAGACCAAATGTTTGAAAGGCAAAGGCAAGATACATCAAAACACCTGATATCGAACCTTTGATCAAAGCTTCCTTTGTTACCTTTAATTTCTTTACTTTAATTACGATCCAGCTTACGATAGCCGCTCCAATAAAACGAATCATTAAAACAGAGAAAGGATCAAAGGCTTCTAGAGCTCCTGCCGTTGCCAGAAAACCTCCACCCCATATAGCAGCTACTAATAGACAAATCAAATTTGCGGTTTGCTTGCTCATGCTTCTACCTCAAAAAGACTGACCTGTTCAATTTCTGCTTTATCCGTATTGCTCCAGCTTCCTGAATGAATCATTTCCAAAGATGAAGGGATTTCAAATTCTTCCACTTTTCCAAAAGGAGAAGAGAATGTAGAATCACATGACATTAAAGAAACTTCCTTAGCTGCAAAACGAACCAATTCATCATGTTGGAATTCGATTACATCATTCAATTGTTTAGACAACAGACGATCAATCTTAACTGGATTTGATTTTACAAGTTTACAGATCCTGTTCCCTTTAGCTGGTCGTTTTACCTGTGCTATATCACTTGCCTTGATGCGTTTCATCTGAGCTGTATCACTAATAACAACCAGTTGTCCATCTAGATTCGATACTACGATCATATCAGCCACATGATCATCTTTAACAAGGTTAATTGCTTTAACACCTTTTGAACGACAAGACACCTGAGGAACTTGATCTACAGGATATGAAAGGGCAAAACCTTGTTCACTAGATAAAATAACCACATCATCTGGACTATAAGATAAAGCTACGCTTACCATCTCATCCAATGAACCTATTTTCATACAAACCATGGTCTTATTGGAACGCGATACCTGCAATTCTTTTAAATTTGTTCTTTTGATCATACCAAAGCGAGAAGCACATAAAACCTCTACACTTTCATCAAAAGAAGACAGAAGGTATGCCTGAATGATCTTTTCACCTGCATCCATCTTGATATAGCTGCTTAAATGACTTCCCAAATCTTTCCATTTTGCTTCTTCAAGCTGATACACAGACAAATATCCATATGTACCTCGATTGGTAAAGAATAATAAAGTATCTAATGTGCTCGCTGAACCATATGTCACAAGTTTATCACTGTCTTTATGCATGCTTAAAACATCATTTGACGCATTATAAGAACGCATAGAAACGCGTTTTACATATCCATCGCGCGTAATTGGAACGATAACTTGTTCATTGGCAATCATCGCTTTTTCATCAATCACGATTTCTTCTACTTGATCAACGACCGTAGACAATCTAGGAGTTACAAACTCCTGATTGACTTCTTCCAACTCTTTGATCAACAAGGCATCTAGAACATCTTTATTCGATACGATGGCTTCTAATTGTTTGATTTCCTCTTTTAAGATCTTATATTCGCTTTTTAGTTCTTTAACATCTGTATTGGTCAAGCGATACAAACGCATGACAACAATAGCTTCTGCCTGTTCCTGCGTAAATTGAAAACGTTCGATCAAATTGACCTTGGCATCCTGCTTATCTTTTGATTTTCGAATGATAGCAATGATCTCATCCATAACCGAAACAGCTTTGATCAAACCTTCCAAGATATGAGCACGTTTTTGTTTAGCATTTAGATCATAACGGCTTCTTCTTAATACAACATCTTCTCTATGTGCAATAAAGGCATCTAATGCCATAGCTAAAGACATCTGAACAGGAGCTTTATTCACGATAGCGATGACATTGTAGTTATATGAAATCTGCAAATCCGTATTTTTATACAGATAATTCAAGATCTGTTGATGTGCACTGTCTTTTTTAATATCAATAACAATGCGAAGACCAGTTCGATCGCTCTCATCTCGAACATCTAAGATTCCATCTATCTTCTTGTTTAAGCGAATATCATCGATCTTTTTGACCAGTTGTGATTTGATGACTTCATATGGAATTTCTTTAACAATGATCTGCTTGATCGTTCTAGTTTCTTCAATATCGACTTTTGAACGAATCATCACCTTACCACGACCCGTTTCAAATGCCTGACGAATACCATCAATTCCCATAACGATTCCACCGGTTGGAAAATCTGGCCCTTTGACAAAGTTCATTAGTTCATCTAAAGAACAACCCGGATGTTTGATTCGATAAATTGTTGCCTTAATAACTTCATTTAAATTATGTGGTGGAATATTGGTTGCATACCCTGCTGCGATCCCTGTGATTCCGTTTACCAGCAAGTTTGGATATCGCGCCGGCAAAACCGTTGGTTCCATCTTTTCATCCGAAAAGTTTGGAGCCCACTCAACTGTATCTTTTTCTATATCCTGCAATAGATAGTTACTGATCTTAGATAATCTAGCTTCGGTATATCGCATAGCTGCTGCTGGATCATCGTCAATTGAACCATTGTTTCCCTGCATATCAATTAAAGGATTGGCAATTTTCCATGGCTGAGACAAACGTACCATTGCATCATAAACGGAACTATCTCCATGTGGATGATAATTACCAATCACATTACCAACTGTTTTGGCACTTTTATGATATGGTTTGTTATATGTATTTCCACTCTCATACATCGCGTATAAGATACGACGCTGCACGGGTTTTAATCCATCTCTTGCATCCGGTAAAGCACGTTCTTGAATAATATATTTAGAATAGCGGGCAAAACGATCTGCCATGATATCTTCCAAAGAATTTTTTAGGATCATCTGCTTAGCTTCTGCTTTCTTTTTCACGAACGCACCTCCTTAACATAATCATCTTCTAAAGTAAATACAACATTATCTTCGATCCAACTACGTCTTAGATCAGCTCTATCACCCATTAATTCGGTAACTCGTCTTTCTGCCATACGAGCATTTTCGATCGTAACACATAATAAAGTTCTTGTTTCTGGATTCATGGTCGTTTCCCATAACTGAGAAGCGTTCATCTCACCAAGACCTTTGTAACGAGTGATCGTATATCCATTTTTTAATTCCTGTTTCTTTTCATCCAATTCTTCATCGGTATATAAATAATACTCTTCTTTTCCCTTGGCAATTCGATATAAAGGCGGCAAGGCGATATACAACATCTCATGTTCGATCAAATCGCGCATATAGCGATAGAAAAACGTCAATAATAAATTTTGAATATGAGCCCCATCATCATCGGCATCGGTCATGATGATAACTTTGTAGTAATTAGAATCCTCTGCCTGAAAACTTGGACCAACACCTGCACCCAATGCATGGATAATGGTATTAAGCTCTTCATTTTTTTCAATCGATTCAATTGAAGCTTTTTCTGTATTTAATACCTTTCCTCTTAAAGGCAGTATAGCCTGATACTTAGAATCTCTTCCTTGTTTAGCACTACCACCAGCTGAATCCCCTTCGACAAGATACAATTCTTTTCTTCGTGCATCTTTGCTTTGAGCGCTGGCTAACTTTCCAGAAAGCACTCTTTCCGTTTTTTGCTTTCCTTTTCCTTTACGAGCTTCTTCTCTAGCTTTTCTTGCTGCATTTCGAGCACTGGCTGCCTTTACGATCTTTCGCACGAGTGCATTCGCTGTTTCTTTATTTTCTTCTAAGAAATAACGCAAATGTTCACTGACAACCGATTCTGTAGCCGGCTTAGCTTCTGGAGAACCTAATTTTTCTTTTGTCTGCCCTTCAAACTGCAAATATTCTTCAGGAATTGTTAAGTTAATGACCAAAGTTAAACCTTCTCTGACATCATTTCCCTCAAATCCTTTATCTTTTTCCTTTAAGAAACCATTTTTTCTCGCATATTCATTAAATACCTTTGTGAACGCAAGCTTAGCTCCAGTTTCATGACTTCCTCCATCACGTGTACGAACCATGTTCGTAAAAGAGAAAACATTCTCCTGATATTCATCAGTATATTGAAAACAGCCTTCAACTTTGATCGAGTTATATTCTCCACTAAAGCTGACTGGATCATGCATTGGCGTATGATCTGAGTTGATCTCTTCAATAAAGGCTTTTAATCCGTCTTCATATTGATATACATTTTCACGTTTTTCTTTACGAAGATCGGTAACGATCATCTTTAAACCTTTTAATAAAAAGGCATCTTCCTGAGCTCTTTCACAAATCTTAGAAAAAGAGAATGTACAATTTTTGAAGATCTTTGAATCCGGCAAAAATGTAACCGTACTTCCAGTACGATTTGTTTTTCCTTCACGAATCAACTTACCAATCTTTCGTCCACCATCCTCAAAAGTCATAGACCAAACATCTTTTCCATCATGGACAGTTACTTTACACCATGTACATAACGCATTGACAACACTGGCACCTACTCCATGTAAACCTCCAGCATTACGATATCCTCCCTGGCTTGTAAATTTTCCACCGGCATGAAGCACAGTAAAAATAACCGCCAATGTGCTCATTCCGGATTTATGTTTTCCTACTGGCATTCCACGACCATGGTCTTCAACCGTTACACTGCCATCCTTATTCAATGTAATATGAACCTGGTTACCATATCCATTCAATGCTTCGTCAATCGCATTGTCAACAATTTCCCAGACCAAATGATGTAAACCTTTTGAATCTGTAGAACCTATATACATACCTGGACGCTTTCTTACCGCATCCAGTCCTTCTAAAATCACGATACTTTCTTCGTTATACTGTTGTTTTGGCATGAAATCAATCCTTTCACCTAATGATAGATTATAGCGAAAAAACTAGTAGTTTTCAAAAAAAATGGAACTCAGTTCCTTTTGAATTCCATTTATCGAAAATTTAAATTATTATTTTATTTTTTTAAGCCCAACTTAAATAACTTAAAAGAACACATGCAAAGAAAGTAACTAAGCTAACATATTTTAAAAATGACCTTTCCTGATTTTCTGAAAGATATGCAATTAAATTATTTAACCCTACACAAAGCCAAGCAACACTAATTCCTATCTTTGAATCAATCCAATTCATAAATGTACCTAAGGCAAATACAATAGAGAATACCACAAAAAAGATACGCAGATTGCGATAACGATAGTTCGTCATTTCAATCACTCTCTTCACGAGTTTTATCCAAAAGCTTTTTAATTTTACATGCTTCTTTATGATCCTTACTTTGTTGATCTGTTTGCATCAAAACCGGATCTAAACTGACATATACACCAAGAATCGTGTCATCTTTCATTTCAATCTTTAATCCAACATACATTTTAGGCTGAAATAAGCCAATTACGGTAGAACCTTCAACAATTTGATGGAGGAACGGTTTGGTTTCTCCTCTAAAACTAGCATGTTCGTTTAAAACATCACATTCTTTGATATCAGATATATTATATGATCCTTTTGTTCCATCAAGTATTTCAAATGTTTTATTCTCTGTGTCAATCACTATACTTCTAAATTCATGTTTCATGATACGGTCTCCTTCTTATTATTATTATAACTTATATTATTATCATTTGTTTTAGCATTGGAATTATTTACATCCCTATTGGAATTTTTGGTGTCCTAGCTTTCAGTATATAATTCTAAATTGAAAACAAAAGGATATTAAGAGCACAAACTTAAAAACTTCTATACTATAATTAGTAAGGAATAGCGATATAATATCTCTATAAAATCTAGAATCTAAGAGAGGTGTTATAAAGATGGAAGAACAATATAAGTGTCCTTGGTGTGGTTGTGAAGATGTAGTGTACGGAGTACAAGCAGATAAAGGAAAAGTTGGACCAGCAAAAAACGTTACTTTCAATGAAGGACAAGCACTAATTCATGTTATTTGTAAATCATGCGGAACCGTTCTTCGTTCTTATGTAAAAAAACCAGAGAAACTTGTAGAGTAGAAATCTCAGTTTTTATGAGGATGATAAATCGGAATTTAAAGAGGAAAAAAGAATGAACGATAAAAAGATCTTACTTGATAATATTGATAAAATTCATACAACTAAAATGGGAGTTGACAGAATAAAAAGAAATCTAAAAATAGATTCAGATGATGTTGTTAAGTATTGTAAAAATAAGATGCTAGATAAAAAATGTAATATATACAAACAAGGTAAAAATTGGTATTGTGAAGTTGAAAATATCAAAATCACTATCAATTCATATAGTTATACAATTATCACGGCGCATATTGTTAATTAAATCCTAATTTCTTCAGTATAGAAGGCATATAATTCTATACTGAAAACAAAGGGAGATAGAGGTACATATTGTTGACTCTGACATA
>ENA-OPBW01000370-OPBW01000370.1-human-gut-metagenome-genome-assembly--contig:-NODE-370-length-37203-cov-5.169269_pt1 | contig 37203 bp, 32 predicted proteins | sample MGYA00241070_ERZ501456 | MGnify/ENA primary metagenome ERZ501456 (study PRJEB25962, sample SAMEA2042624) | human gut metagenome | biome: human gut; feature: human-associated habitat; material: faeces...
GGCGTAAGCCAGCAGATTTACAGTCTGCCCCATTTGGCCACTCTGGTATTTGCCCGTCCGCAATCAAGATTTAGTGCTTTTCTCAATTGCGATGCAAAGGTACGATTATTTTTTTAACTTGCAAATAAAATCGATCATTTTTATTGCAGTAATCGCACATTCGTCACCTTTATTTCCTAATTTTCCTCCCGCACGGTCTTCTGCCTGTTGCATGTTGTTGGTTGTGATGAGGCCGTAAATGACTGGTGTATCGGTAGTTGCATTCAGTTCTGTAATACCTTGGGTGGCTCCGGCACATACATAGTCAAAATGGGGAGTATCACCACGTACTACGCAGCCTAATGCGATGACTGCATCTACTTTTCCGCTTTTAACGAGTTGCGATGAGCCGAAAGTCAGTTCGAAACTGCCCGGAACGTAATATACCAGGATGTTTTCATCCTTTGCTCCGTGTTTTTTCAATGTGCTGACTGCTCCTTCAAGCAAAGCTCCTGTAATGTTATGATTCCATTCAGACACTACGATACCGAAGCGCATCTGTGAGGCATCGGGTACGGAGTTAAAGTCGTAATCTGAAAGATTGTGATAAGCTGTAGCCATATTGTTTGTCTTTTAAAGTTTGTATGTTAAAGAAAAAAGCCGGACCGAAAAACCTCGGTCCGGCCTGAATGATACTTATACTAATAGAAGTATGTTTCTTGTGGTTTATTTCAAGGAAGCACGTTCGATGTACTTATCGATGTCCATTGCCTGGTATGAGTTGCCGTATTTGTTCTTAACCTGCTTGTAAGCTTCTACGGCTTCTGCATTCTTTCCTTGCTTTTCCAGGATTTGTCCAGCCTGAATCAGGAAAATCGGGCTAATTGACAAGCTGTTGGCACGGTCAGCTGCTTTCAGCAAAGTAGCAGCAGCCTTGTCAAGCTGTCCAGTCTGTGCGTAGCAGTTTCCCAAAGCTCCCATTACTGAAGGAGCAACCAGTAAATCATCACCGCTGAATTTATCCAGATACTTGATAGCATCTTCGTATTTGCCTAATTGTGCATAGCAAAGTCCTGCGTATGCGTTTGCCAGGTTTCCTGCATCTGTACCGCTGAATTCGTCTGCCAGTTTCACAAAACCTGCATATCCCAGACTGTCACCCTTCAAGGCAACTTCAAAGTTATCAGCTCCGAAGTACTGTTCACCTTTGAAGATAGCTTCTGAAGCTTTCAGCTCATTCGGTTCAGAAATGAAATGTTTGTATCCGAGGAAACCTCCGACGATAACTACCAGAGCAACTACTGCTCCCAAAAGTACATTCTTGTTTTTAATCAGGAATGCTTCTGAAGTGCTGAGCGCTTCGTCTACATTCAACGGGTCATTAGTGTGTTTTTGTTCAGTCATTTGATATTTGTTTTTTATTATTTTTCCAATCCACGTATTTGGACAGCAAAAGTAGTTGATTTATGTGTATAAATGAAATTTGCGGGCAGTTTTTTTAATCAATCTTGCTTTTATTGTTATTTTTGTATCCCAAATAGTGATTGTTTTTATGTGGCTTAAACGCATTTCGATATTAAACTATAAGAATTTGGAACAGGCCGAGCTGGCTTTTTCCCGCAAGATGAACTGTATCATCGGAAAAAACGGGATGGGAAAGACCAACCTGATGGATGCCGTGTATTATCTGTCTTTCTGTAAGAGTGCAACCAATCCCATTGATTCTCAGAATATACGGCACGAACAGGACTTTTTTGTGCTGCAAGGTTTTTATGAAACTGAAGGTGGTGATCCGGAAGAAGTGTATTGCGGGTTGAAGCGTCGGCAGAAGAAGCAGTTCAAGCGGAATAAGAAAGAATATACCCGTTTGTCCGACCACATCGGATTGATTCCTTTAGTGATGGTTTCTCCGGCTGATACGTTGCTTATTGCTGGGGGGAGCGAGGAAAGAAGACGCTTCATGGACGTGGTGATTTCGCAGTTCGACCGGGAATATCTGGATGCGCTGATTCGCTACAACAAGGCCTTGGTGCAGCGTAATACGTTGCTGAAAGCAGAACTGGAGCCCGATGAAGAACTGATGAACGTATGGGAAGAGATGATGGCTTCTACGGGTGAAGTGGTATTTGGCAAACGTCAGCAGTTCATCGAAGAGTTTATTCCGATTTTCCAGTCATACTATTCTTATATATCCCAAAAACAGGAGGAGGTAAAGCTTTCTTACCAGTCGCATGCGGCAGAGGGTGATTTGCTTGCCTTATTGCGTGCCAACCGTCAGCGTGACCGGGTGATGGGGTATTCCTTGAAAGGCATTCATAAGGATGATTTGATTATGCAGTTGGGAGAATTCCCCATGAAGCGGGAAGGTTCTCAAGGGCAGAACAAAACGTATCTGATTGCTCTCAAGCTGGCACAGTTTGAGTTTTTGAAGCGTACCGGAAGCGGTACGACTCCTTTGATTCTGCTGGATGATATTTTCGACAAGCTGGATGCACTTCGTGTAGAGCAGATTGTCAAATTAGTGGCAGGAGATAATTTCGGACAGATTTTTATTACCGATACCAACCGTGACCATCTGGACCGTATCTTGAAAAAGATAGAGGGCGATTACAAGCTGTTTGAGGTGGAAAACGGAGAAGTGTCCGAACGGAAGGAGTCTTATGAAGCGGAATAACACAGAACAGATTGGCGATGTGCTCCGGCAGTTTCTCCGCCAGCAAGGACTGGAGACTCCCTTGAATGAATATCGTCTGGTAGATGCCTGGAAAGATGTGGTGGGACCAGTCATTACCCGTTACACCACGAATCTTTTTATTAAAAACCAGGTACTTTATGTCAGCCTTTCTTCTTCCGTGATTCGTCAGGAACTGATGATGGGACGTGAAATGCTGATTCGTAACCTGAATGCCCAGGTCGGCTCTCAGGTTATTGTGAACATTGTGTTCCGCTGAATACGCAGCCTTGTTCCGTCCACACTTCGTCCATGGGCAGGTCTGTGGCTTCTACGGGAATATGTGGAAGCAGTTGGAATTGAAAGCACACTCCTATGCGATAGGATTGTAGCTTGCTCAAAGCGCGGTCGTAATATCCTTTTCCCCGTCCTAACCGGTTGCCTGAGCGGTCAAAGGCCACACCAGGAATAATACTCAACTCTATTTCATGCAGATTTTCTACCAGGCTGCCGGTGGGTTCTTCAATGCCGAAAGCACCAGCTTGTAATGAATTCTCCCCTTCATAATACCGGAATTCCAGTTCCTCTCCTTTGACAAGGGGAAGTACGATGCGCTTGTATGGATGCCAGCGCTTGATGAACTCGTGTGTCTGTACCTCATCGGGTAGCGAGTGATAGAGCAGGAGAGTGTGTGCCTGTAAAAACAATGGATGGCCCTCCAGCTTTTGAAATAAGCTGGAAGACCATTCAGTTTTTTGAGCAACGGAATAATTCCGTTTTTCTTGTGCGATGTACTGTCGCAATTCCTTTTTATCCATGAAGTATCATTTCTTGTTGTCGGTTATTGCCTGAGGAGCCGGAGCCTGAGGGAAAGATTCACCTTTTTCCAGAATTTCTACGGCTTTCAGTACGGTCTTGTCCGATTCATTCAGGTATTCCACGTATGCTTCCATACCCAGCATGTTATAGATAATGTTTCCGTACAAGCTCATTTCGAACAAGCGGCGTGACTTCATCATCAGGTTGTTACGGCGTTTCAAGCCTTTTTTCTCCGCCCATGCAGCAAACTTGTTCAACAGGTTTTGTCCTTTCAGATAAGCTTCCATCTTTTCCGGAGTATCATATTTCTGCAAGGTGCTGCGGTTTTGGTCGGTATAGTCGAACGTATAGCGGATAATCAGTCCACGGTTGGCAGCCATGCGGAAGTATGAGGTCATACCGGTTGTATCCTGTGGTACGAAAATATCGGGCATGATTCCTCCTCCTCCGTATACCGGACGGCCCAGGCGGGTGTGATATACTTCAGTCTCATCCTGCTTGATGCTGTCGGCAGAGAAGAACTCACCGTGTTCATAACGGGTGAGCAAATCCAGTTCGTATTCTGATTCTTTCCCTTTTTCGTAAGGTTTCTGTATGCAGCGTCCGGATGGGGTATAGTAGCGTGCAATGGTCAGTCGGATGGCCGAACCGTCGCTGAATTCAATGGGCTGCTGTACCAGACCTTTTCCGAAAGAACGGCGACCTACGATGGTACCGCGGTCATTGTCCTGGATGGCTCCGGCAAAGATTTCGCTGGCAGAAGCCGAACCTTCGTCCACCAGTACCACAAGCGGCATCTTCTGGTTGCTTCCTGTTCCGTTGGAGTTGTAGTCTTCGCGCGGTGACTTGCGTCCTTGGGTGTAGACAATCAGACGGTTGTTAGGCAGGAACTCGTTGACCATCTGGATGGCAGCTGCCATGTAACCTCCCGTGTTTCCACGCAGGTCGACAATCAGACCTTCACAGTTCTTCTGATTCAGTTTAGCCAGTGCGATAAGCAGTTCCGGATAAGTGGTTTCACCAAACTTGTTGACTTTTATGTAGCCTACCTTCTCATTAATCATATAGGCGGCATCGATACTCTTCACCGGAATGTTTCCACGGATAACAGTGAAATGAAGCAAGTCCTTTTCGCCCGGACGATAAACACCCAGTTTCACCTTGCTGCCTTTTTCACCTTTCAGGCGTTTCATAGCTTCACTGTTTGTCACAATCTTACCGACAAAAGCAGAATCATCTACTTCTACAATACGGTCGCCTGCCATCAAACCCACTTTTTCCGAGGGGCCGCCCTGAATGACGCTGTTTACATGAATGGTATCGTTCTGAATGGTAAACTGGATACCGATACCGCTGAAACTACCTTTCAAATCGGCATTTACAGCCTCCAGGTCCTTGGCCGGGATATAAGAAGAATGCGGGTCGAGCTCCGAAAGAATCTGTGGCATGGCTTCTTCCACCAGTTCGCCCATGTTTACCGTATCTACATACTGGTCGTCAATGATGCGCAACAACGCATTCAGCTTGTTGGATGAAGTGTTGATGATGCCCAGCTTGTTTCCTGAGAAATGGTTGGCATAGAATGTGCCGATGGCGATGCCCGCAATCAGGCAGATGGCCAACAGGAACGGGATAAAGCGTGTGTTATTGTTTTTCATGTTATTTATTCATTGGGGTTAAGATATACAACTTCAATATTGGCTCTTTTCAGCAAGTCCAGTCCGTCTTCCAACCGATACTTTTCTGCATATACCACTCGTTTGATGCCAGCCTGAATAATCAGTTTGGCACATTCGATGCAAGGAGAAGCAGTGACATACATGGTCGCTCCTTCACTGCTGTTGCTGGAGCGGGCTATCTTGGTGATGGCATTGGCTTCGGCATGAAGCACATAGGGGCGGGTTACTCCGTTTTCGTCTTCGCATACATTCTCAAAGCCGGCAGGAGTGCCGTTGTAGCCATCCGAAATAATCATCTTGTCTTTGACAATCAATGCGCCTACCTGCCGCCGTTGGCAATAGGAGTTCTCGGCCCAGATTAAGGCCATGCGCATGTAGCGTTTGTCCAGTATTTCTTGCTTATGTTCTGTTGGTTTCATAGTGATATGCTTAATCGTTGAATCCTTTAGGATAAAATTGAATATAATGATTCTTGTCGAGGTTGAACAGCTTGATGGTTCTGGAACTTCCCCGATAGAATTTAGCATTGCTTATTTCGTCATAAAAAGTCTTGTCCAGTCCGCTGCGGTTTCCGCTGGGCTTTAACTGGATAGAAAAGCTCTGGTCTTCTCCGTTGGCACTCCATGTACCGGTAAAGCTGAAATTACTTCCGTTGCCTTCCACAGTGCCGTCTTCCTTGAAAATGATGTTGTAGCTGTCCTGACTGTCGTTGATTTTAGCTACTTCATCACGTGTCAGTGTGGAATTGAAATTGTTGTCATCCTTCCAGTCACTGGTACTATAGGAGTTGCTCCAGTGCCACGTCTGTCCGCTGGAGAAAATTTCGTTCACATCGTCTTTCTGGTTACATCCGGTCAGTAACAGGAGTAACGTAAAGAACCAGTAGAGTCTGAATGTCTTCATTTGTATCCTTATTTTATACCATTTCTTTTCAACAATGCTTCAATGGTCGGTTCCTGACCACGGAAGCGTTTGTATAATGTCATCGGGTGCTCGGTACCTCCTTTTGACAGGATATTCTCACGGAACGAACGGGCAGTGTCCTGATTGAAGATACCTGTTTCCTTGAATACGGAGAAAGCATCGGCATCCAGTACCTCAGCCCATTTGTAGCTGTAATATCCGGCAGAATATCCTCCCGACATGATGTGACCAAACTGTACGCTCATGCAGGTATCTTCCAGTTGCGGAAGCAATTGTGTACGTTGCCAAGCCTCTTTTTCGTAGGCTTTTACATCGCCTTCAAACTTGCTCTGGCGAGTGTACCAGGCCATATCAAGGAATCCGAAACTGAGCTGGCGCAGGCAGGCGTATGCCACGTTGAAGTTGGAAGCATCTACGATGCGCTGAATCAGTTCTTGCGGAATGGGTTCGCCTGTCTGGTAATGACATGCGAATGTATTCAAAAATTCTTTTTCTATGGCAAAGTTTTCCATGATTTGTGAAGGAAGTTCCACAAAATCCCAGTACACATTGGTTCCGCTCATGCTTTGGAAACGGGTGTTGGCAAACATGCCGTGCAATGCGTGTCCGAATTCATGCAGGAAAGTATTCACTTCCGAGAATGTCAGCAGGGCAGGCTTGTCCTTGGTCGGTTTGGTGAAATTCATGGTGACGGACACATGCGGACGGCTGTTGCATCCGTTGTCGTCTATCCATTGTTCCTTGTAGCTGGTCATCCAGGCACCCGAACGCTTGCCTTCGCGGGGATGGAAGTCTGTGTAGAGTACAGCCAGAAAACTTCCGTCGCGGTCGAACACCTCATATGCCTGTACGTCTGGATGATATACCGGAATTTCCTTGTTTTCCTTGAACGTGATGCCATACAAGCGGGTAGCCAGTCCGAATACACCGGCTTTTACACGGCTCAGTTCGAAGTAGGGGCGGAGCGCTTCTTCGTCCAGACTGAATTTCCGGTTTTTCAACTTTTCCGCATAGTAGGAGAAGTCCCACGGCATCAGCTCGAAGTCCTCGCCTTCCAGTTCGCGGGCCAGGGCACGGATTTCTTCTACTTCCTGACGGGCTGTCGGCGTATAAGCTTCCAGCAGGTCGTTCAACAGCTTGTATACATTCTCGCTGTTTTCGGCCATGCGTTTTTTCAGTACATATTCGGCATAATTCTTGAAGCCCAACAGCTGAGCCAGTTCCATGCGGAGGTTGACCAGCTGTTCCACTATCTTCAGGTTGTTGAATTCATTGTCGTGACAGCACTGGGTGTTATAAGCCATGTAGAGCGTTTTTCTCAGTTCCCTCTTGTCACTGTATTTCATGAAAGGTACGTAGCTTGGAGCCTGCAGAGTAATTACCCAGCAGCCTTCTTTCCCTTTTTCGTGTGCCGTATGTGCGGCTGCCTCTATGGCACTTTCCGGAAGTCCGGCCAGTTCGTCTTCGGTGTGCAGTACCAGCTCGTAGCCATTGGTCTCTTTCAGGTGATTCTGCGAGAATTTCAATGTCAGGCTGCTCAGTTCCATGCTCAGCTTTCGGAAAGTAGTTTTGTCTTCTTCAGACAGATTAGCTCCGTTGCGAACAAAACCATCGTATGACTTTTCCAGCAAACGACGTTCTTCAGGAGTCAGCTGCAGGGATTCTCTTTTATCGTACACTGCTTTTACGCGGGCAAAGAGCTGCTCGTTGAGGCTGATGTTATTGGTATGTTCAGACAGTGCCGGAGTCAGCTTTTCTGCTATTTCTTCCAGCGCGTCGCAGGTTTCCGCACTCAGCAAGTTGAAGAGTACGGTAGTGACCCGGTCGAGGGTTTTCCCGGCATGCTCCAGAGCTAAAATGGTGTTCTGGAAAGTCGGTTCTTCCGGATTGCTGGTGATTTGTTGAATTTCTTCGTCCTCCAGTCGCATGCCTTCCCGAACGGCCGGTTCGTAGTCTTCAATCCGTATCTGCTGGAAAGGAGTAGTATCGTGGAGTGTATGATAGGGCTGTAAAAATGGATTGTTCATATTGCTTCAAATAAATAAAGGTTGTAATTACGCTCAGTCTTTCTTGTCTAACAGCTGCACCACTTCCCTCAGTTCAGGAATGCTGAAGGTGCGCCGTCCCAGCTGAATCAGTCCCCGGTTCTGAAGGTCGTTCAGCACGTTTGATACGTTGATACGGGTATCGTCAATCAGGCGTGCCAGATCTTCCATTCGGATGGACAGTTTTTTCGCTCCGTAGGGAGTCATGCAGCGCAGCAGAAGGAAGTTGATAATCTTGTCGCGCGTTTTTCCGATATGAGCATTCCACAATTTGTTGTAAATCACCTGACTCCGGTTGCTCAACATGTTCATGTAGTTCAGGTTGAACACCTCATACCGGCATAGCTCATTGAGAATGTATGATTTGTCAATGTTCAGTGTGTTGACCTCCGTAACCGCCGTGTAAGAAGCCGTGAAGTAAGGGCGCATGCCAAACAGAGAATAAGGCTCAATCACGTTCGGACTTTTGAAATTTTCCCAAAGTGTATATTTGTGGGTCTTGTCATTGGATTCTATCTGTACTTCTCCATCCAGCACGAAAATAAGTTGATTGCATGGAGTGTCTTGTCTTACCAGGCAGCTTCCAGGTTCATATTTATTGAAGTGAATTTTTACTTTTTCCAGAATGTCAGTGAAGTCAAATTTCGACATACCCTGAAATAGAGGCAGCTGTAAAAGCTTGTCGTACATTGTCAATTCCATTTCTCGTTAACTTTATTAAGTTATCTTTTAACATACAAAGTTAAGTATATTTCCCTACTGAAAGTATCGTCCGATAATACCTTTTATCTTTTTTATTCTTTCTTACAGTCTGATAATGTTTGTTCTTTCCTTGCAAGTGTGTAGAAAAATCATAACTTTGCAGTAATAATTTTGGATATAGCTATGAGTGGATTAGATTTTCAGCAGTTTCTGAGTGCCTTTATCGTTCTTTTCGCCGTGATTGACATCATTGGTTCCATTCCCATTATTCTGGACCTGAAACAAAAAGGGCGGTCCGTGAATGCCCTTAAAGCCACTCTCATTGCTTTTGCGCTTCTGATAGGATTCTTTTATGCAGGCGACATGATGTTGCGTCTGTTTCAAGTGGACATCGCTTCGTTTGCGGTGGCCGGTGCGTTTGTCATTTTCCTGATGTCGCTGGAAATGATTCTGGATATTGAGATTTTCAAGAATACAGGTCCTATCAAAGAAGCTACGCTGGTGCCTCTGGTTTTTCCTTTGCTGGCAGGTGCCGGTGCGTTTACCACCCTGCTTTCGTTGCGGGCGGAATATGCGCCAATTAACATTGTACTGGCCTTGATACTCAATATGGTATGGGTGTTCATCGTATTGAAACTGACCGACCGCATTGAGCGTATGTTGGGAAAAGGAGGTATTTACGTAATCCGTAAGTTTTTCGGTATCATCTTGTTGGCTATCTCAGCCCGCTTGTTTACGGCAAACATTACTTCACTTATCGAGCAGTTCCAGGCCCTGAAATGAGATATACCCTGAAAAGGGTATTGGGCATTTGGGATGCCGGTGGTATATTTGCCGTTAAAAAAAGAAAGATATGAATATAGCAGCGTTGATTTCGGGAGGAGTGGACAGTGCAGTAGCCGTGCACCTGTTGTGTGAACAAGGATACAAGCCCGATTTGTTTTACATAAAAATCGGTATGGATACAGATGACGGACTGACCTGTACGGCGGAGGAAGACATTGAACTGGCTTCTGCCACTGCACGCAAGTATGGCCTTTCTTTTCATATTGTCGATTTGCAGCAGGCTTATTGGGACAATGTGGTGGCTTATACGGTGGACAGGGTGCGCCGTGGACTGACTCCCAATCCGGACGTGATGTGCAACAAGCTGATAAAATTCGGCTGTTTTGACCGGGAGGCCGGACAGGGTTACGATAAGATTGCCACGGGGCATTATGCTTCTACACTGGATATAGACGGATATACATGGCTGGCTACAGCCAAAGACCCGGTGAAAGATCAGACCGATTTTCTGGCTCAGATTGATTACCTGCAGGTGTCACGCCTGATGTTTCCTTTGGGCGGTTTTCTCAAGGAAGAAGTGCGGGATATGGCATTGAAAGCTTCTTTGCCCAGTGCCCGACGAAAAGACAGCCAGGGCATCTGTTTCCTGGGAAAGATAAATTACAATGATTTTATCCGCCGTTTCTTGGGAGAACGTCCGGGACCGGTCGTAGAACTGGAAACCGGAAAGGTTATCGGACAGCACCGCGGTTACTGGTTTCATACCATTGGCCAGCGTAAAGGACTGGGACTGGGCGGTGGTCCGTGGTTTGTGGTAGACAAGAATGTGGAAGATAACATTATCTATGTGTCGCATGGATATGATACAGAAAAGCAGTTCGGACATTCCTTCTGTGTAAAGGATTTTCATTTTATCACCTTGAATCCATGGAAAGAACAGGAAACTGAAATTTGTTTCAAGATACGTCACACGGATACCTTTCAGACTGGAAAAGTGCGCTTTGCCGAAGACGGAACGCTGCAGGTTTCCAGTGAGGAACCGATACAGGGCATTGCGCCCGGACAATTCGGGGTGATTTATGACAAAGATGCTCGTTTGTGCATAGGTAGTGGTGAGATTCGAGCAAAGATTTATTAAAAGCAGAAAGGGTAACTATGCGAATTTCTTTTCAACTGAATGCGGCATCTCCTTTGCAAATAAAGGATTTTTTTCGCAAGCTGGAGGTTCCTGTGGAACTGACCGTACAGGGTACTTACCGTGGGGAAACTCATTATTATTTTCATCGTCCGGAGCATTCCACCACTTCGTTTGTCATTTCCGACGACATGCATGGCAAAATTGTGATAGGCATGGACGGACTGTCTTCATACGATGACTATAAATTCTTTCCTTACCTGATTGATACGCTGGGCTTGCATCTGAACGGGCATAGTCCGAAACTGATGTCGCGGGAGGATGGGAAGACTTACAGCGTATATGAAAGGCTGGGCGCGCAATGGATAGAAGACTGTATCGGAGAGGAGATAGCCTCGCTGAAGGTGATACTGTCTGTCATTCCCCGCTGTTACCTGGAGCTTCCGAAAAACGGAATCCATTATGTTTCTCTGGAACAGTTGAAAAGATATGGGGTGAATCTTCATTCTTCCACCTCACGCATTTACGGTTACATACAATACCTGCTTCGGAAAGGCTGGCTGTTAGAAGCGACTAAGGAAGAGTTTCTGGCCGACCGGATGGCCTATGCGATGGATGTGGAAGTTGACGTGCCGCAACATGTGTCTATCGGACGTGTCAAGTCATGGCAGACCGACGGCACGGAAACCTGGGAAAGTTTTTCGCGGGAAGACGTAGATATGCTGCTAGAGTTAGGAAAGGAGTATCGTGAAGGAACTCCCGTAGACGGGGTAGTATTGAATGACATTGGTACCTTGTATCAGGAAGGGGTGGGAGTATTCCCCGACGGCTATCAGGCAGAGTTCTGGTTTAAGGAAGCTGTTCGTCAGGGGGATTTGACCTATGCTTCGGCCAACCTGGGCGATTTGTATCGGAAGGGATGCGGTACGTTGCCCGTGTCACTTCCACAAGCCTTTGAGGCTTATCGTCATTCGTCCGACCCTTATGCTTTTTATCGCATCGGGCAGGGGTACGAGGAAGGATGGACGGGAGTACCTGATTTACACCTGGCCATGTTCTGGTATAAGAAGGCAGCTCAAGCCGGGCATCATCTGGCTCTCAAACGGCTTGCCCGCGAGTGATTTTTCGGCCTTGGAAAAACGCCCTTGCGTTTGAAGTAAAATGTACTTGCGTTTTAACTGAAACGCACTTACGTTTTATCTTAAATGCACTTGCGTTTTGAGTCAAACGTCCTTGCGTTTTGGAGGAAGCACAAGGACGCCTGAGAATGTTTGCTTTCTGGGGGTTAAGAGAGTTTCAGAAAGTCTGCGATTTCTTCCGGATTTTCCACCAAAAGGGCAGGCTGAAATGCCTCTAATTCGCTTTTCGGGCGGAATCCCCAGCATACGCCTATGGTAGTCACTCCTGCATTAAGTCCTGTCTGCATGTCTACTCCTGAATCACCGATGTAGACCACCTCCTCTTTCTGTACGCCACTTATTCCTATGATTTCATGAATGACTTGCGGGTCGGGCTTAGTTGGTACGTTTTCCCGCTGTCCGAATACGGCTGTAAAATGGATGGAGGGAAAGTATTGGCGAATAAGTTTCTCTGTTGCTTCCTGATACTTGTTGGAAGCAACAGCTACCTGAATGTGTTGTTCCTGAAGTTGGGTGAGCAGTTGCTCGATACCGGGGTAGGGGCGACTTAAATCTGCATTGTGCAGGTTGTAGTAAGGTACAAATTGGGAACGTATGCGCAGCACATTCTCCGGTGTCCTTTCCGATTCAGGGAGAGCTCTTTCGAACAACTTGTTGATTCCGTTTCCCACGAAAAAACGATAAGCGTCCGTGTCATGTGTGGGATAACCGAACTGAGTCAGCGCGTAGTTGGTAGCCGCTGCCAGGTCGGCAATGGTGTTTAGTAAAGTTCCGTCCAGGTCAAAAATTACAAGTCTTTTCATATCGCGTTAGTCTTTGGTATAAATGGATTCCACTCCCGTTTCCTGGCATTCAGCCCCCATGGGAGGATTCTGTTTGAACAAGGCTATTTTGATTTCTGTGATTTGCGGGAAATCGTGAAACAGTCGTCCGGCAATGCGCTGGATGACATGCTCCAGCAGCTGGGAAGGTATTTTCATTTCTTCTTTCACGGCCTCGAACACTTCAGCATAGTTGATGGTATAGTTCAGGTCGTCGGTTTGTGAAGCCCGGCTGAAGTCGGTTTTCAACCGCAGGTTGAGGGTGTATTCGGCGCCTACCTTGTTTTCCTGTGGAAGTACCCCGTGGAAGGCGAAAAGCTTCAGTCCCTTCAAATGAATATACATGTCACTTTGTTTCATCTTTTTTATGAATAAGAGAGGCATGAATCGTATGATTACTGAAATTCAGGAACCCGTACGATTCATGCCTGCGTATTTATAAAATATGTATTTCGTCAGCGATTATCCGCAACGTGAAGAACCGCATGTCTTACAAATCAGACAGCCTTCCTGATATACCAGTGTTTCATGGCCGCAGTTCGGACATTTCACGCCTTTGGCTTCGGTACCATCCTGTACGTATTTCTTCAGTGCTCTTTCTACACCGTTTTTCCAGGTGTTGATGTTTTCACTGTCGAGTTGCAGAGAACCTACCAGTTTGATAACCTGTTCGATAGGCATTCTCCAGCGGAGTACTCCTGAAATCAGTTTGGCGTAGTTCCAGTATTCCTTGTTGAACTTTTCAGAAAGTCCTTCAATGGTCATCTTATAGCCACGCTTGTTTTCGAACTGGAAGTCATAATGCTTGGTTCCGTCCTCATCGTAACTCTTGATGATACGTCCGCTGGTGACAGATTTCGGTAATACGATACCTTCTTCATCATCCTGCAGACCGGTAAAGATTTCGTAAGGTCTTCCGTCGAGCAAGCCTACGAATGCCACCCATTTTTCCTTGTTGTTCTGGAATCGTACTACATCAGCTTCCAGTACCTTCGGGCGTACTTCTACTACCTGAGGCGGTTTGCAACGGCATTCTTCCTCTTCTTCTTTCTTGTCTTTTTTCTTGGTAGAAATCAGCACTCCGGCACGTGAACCGTCACGGTATACCGTACATCCCTTACATCCTGAACGCCATGCTTCCACATACAACTGGTTGACGAGGTCTTCGCTTACGTTGTTGGGCAGGTTGATGGTCACGCTGATAGAGTGGTCTACCCATTTCTGGATACGTCCCTGCATCTTCACCTTCATCAGCCAGTCTACATCGTTTGAAGTAGCCTTGTAGTAAGGTGATTTTTCTACCAGTTCGTCAATTTCTTCCTGCGTATAGCGTTTGTCCGGATCGTATCCGTTGATTTTCATCCAGGTGAGGAATTTGTGGTGGAATACCACGTATTCTTCGAATGCATCTCCTGTTTCGTCCACAAAGTCTACGTGTACATTCGCATCGTTCGGGTTTACTTTGCGGCGGCGTTTGTACACAGGCATAAATACCGGTTCGATACCGGAAGTAGTCTGTGTCATCAAGCTGGTAGTTCCTGTCGGAGCAATGGTCAAGCAGGCAATGTTTCTTCTACCGTACTTTTTCATTTCTTCATACAGTTCCGGGTCAGCTTCTTTCAAGCGGTTGATGAACGGGTTGTTCTTTTCACGTTCTGCGTCGTAGATTTCAAAAGCACCACGTTCTTTGGCCATGTTTACAGATGAACGGTAAGCCTCCAATGCGATTGTCTTGTGAACTTTTTCAGAGAATTCAGTAGCTTCTTCCGTACCATAACGCAATCCCATAGCTGCCAGCATGTCACCTTCTGCAGTGATACCTACACCCGTACGGCGTCCCAGTCCTGATTTGTGGTAAATCTTTTCCCACAAGTGACGTTCGCTTCCTTTTACTTCCATGCTCTCTGGGTCAGAGTCAATCTTTTCAAGGATGCGTTCAATCTTTTCCAGTTCCAGATCGATGATATCATCCATGATGCGCTGAGCCAGTGAGATGTGTTTCTTGAACAGATCAAAGTCGAAGTATGCTTCCGGCGTAAAAGGATTTACTACGTATGAGTACAAGTTGATGGCCAGCAGGCGGCATGAATCGTACGGACACAATGGAATTTCACCGCATGGGTTGGTAGATACCGTACGGAAGCCTAAGTCTGCATAGCAGTCGGGCACAGATTCACGGATAATTGTATCCCAGAACAATACACCCGGTTCGGCAGATTTCCATGCGTTGTGTACGATTTTTTTCCATAGAGCTGACGCATCTATTTCTTTTGAAACCATCGGGTTGGGTGAATCTATCGGGTACTGCTGGGTATAAGGCTTTCCTTCTACAGCAGCTTGCATGAATTCGTCGTCTAATTTTACAGAGACGTTGGCTCCGGTTACCTTTCCTTCGGTCATCTTGGCATCGATGAAAGATTCAGAGTCCGGATGCTTGATGGATACGCTCAGCATCAGGGCACCACGGCGTCCGTCTTGTGCTACTTCACGGGTAGAATTAGAATAGCGCTCCATGAATGGAACAAGACCCGTTGAAGTCAGGGCCGAGTTTTTAACCGGAGAACCTTTCGGGCGGATGTGTGACAAGTCATGTCCTACACCACCACGTCGCTTCATCAGTTGCACCTGCTCTTCGTCGATGCGGATGATGGCTCCGTATGAGTCGGCACTTCCGTCAAGTCCGATTACAAAGCAGTTTGATAATGAGGCAATCTGGTAGTCGTTTCCAATTCCGGTCATCGGGCTTCCTTGAGGAACGATGTACTTGAAATGGTCAAGCAAATCAAAAAGTTCTTGAGAACTGAGAGCATTAGGATATTTAGCCTCTACGCGGGCTACTTCATTGGCAATTCGCCAATGCATATCCTCTGGCGATTTTTCATAGATGTTTCCAAATGAGTCTTTCACCGCGTATTTGTTTACCCAAACACGTGCGGCCAACTCGTCTCCTTTGAAATACTCCAATGAAGCGTTGTAGGCTTCATCGTAGCTGTACGTTTTTTTTTCCACGGTTGTTATATGAATAAGTTTGTTATCAATAAAAATAAGTAAAAGTGTAGAAGTCTTGCTCTTATTTCTAACAAACGTCTGCAAATCTAAAGATGTTTTTTTAATTGGCAAAATAAAAAAGAAATAAGTTATTAACAATGTGGATGGTTTTCTGTTTTTATTTTTTATTGTGTTGATAATTAGCTATTTGTGAAATTTACAAATCTGAAAAGTTTTCCAAAACGGGAAACATGCTTGAAATATACGTGTTTCTTGCTTAAGAATGAAGTAGGGATATTCAAGGATTCTTGTTACCTTTGTGTAGTATCATATAAAGCCTATATATTATGGAATCAATAAAGAACAGACGGACCATTCGTAAATACAAGCAGGATGATGTGCCTGCCGCTTTACTGAATGAATTACTGGAGGAGTCTTTCCGTGCTTCTACGATGGGAAATATGCAGTTGTATAGTGTGGTGGTAACCCGGGATGCAGAAATGAAGTCGCGTTTGGCACCGGCTCATTTTAACCAGCCAATGGTTACTTCAGCCCCTGTAGTGCTCACTTTCTGTGCCGATTTTAACCGCTTCAGTAAATGGTGTGAACAGCGCAAGGCGGTACCGGGTTATGATAACTTTATTTCTTTCTTGAATGCAGCTACGGATGCTTTGCTGGTGACACAGAACTTCTGTACGTTAGCAGAGGAAGCCGGATTGGGAATTTGCTATTTGGGAACTACTATTTATAATCCGGACCAAATTATTGATTTGCTGGAACTCCCAGAGCTGGTTGTTCCTGTAGCAACGATTACTGTTGGTTATCCGGATGAGTGCCCTGAACAGCCGGACCGCCTACCTGTGCAGGGGATTATTCATGAAGAAAAGTATCAGGATTACACACCTTCCATGATTGACCAGATTTATGCTTATAAGGAAGCGCTGCTGGAGAACAAGCATTTTGTCGAAATCAATCATACCGAGACGCTGGCTCAAATCTTTACGGACATCCGTTATAAGAAGGCCGATAATGAATTTATGTCTGAAGGTTTGAAGAAGGTACTGAAGCGTCAGGGATTTGATAAGTGATTATAGTTGATAGTTGAAAGATAATAAAAATGGCGGCTGGAACTCCAGCCGCCATTTTTATTATCTTGTGCGAAGACTCATTTCAATTTCTTCGATTTCTGCCTTAAATGATTTGTCTACGTCTACCTGGTCTTTTACAATCTTGCATGCGTGCAATACGGTAGCATGGTCTTTGTTTCCGATGAGCTGACCAATTTTGGAGGAAGACGTATCAGTGTGCTTCTTGGCCAGATACATTGCCACTTGTCTCACCTGCACCACTTCCCGTTTACGGGTCTTGGTATGGATAGCCGTTTCATCTATCTTGTAATGCTCGCATACTTTGGCAATGATATCGCTTACCGTCATCGGTTTGCTTTCTGCGCACTTCACAGCCTTTCTGACGATGCGTTGAGCCAAATCCAAGTCGATTTCCCGTTTGAACAAAATAGACTGTGCCAATAATGAGTTGACGATACCTTCCAGTTCACGTACGCTTTCGTTCACGCTTTCTGCGATGTAGCTGATGACAGATTCCGGAATGGTCAGTCCGTCGCGTTTTATCTTATTACGCAGGATGTTTTTCCGTAATTCAATATCCGGTTTTTCTAATTCCGCTACCAGTCCCCATTTGAAACGGGTCAGCAATCGTTCCTCCATTCCTTGAAGCATCACAGGGGCACGGTCTGAAGTCAGAATCAGCTGTTTTCCGTTCTGGTGAAGATGGTTGAAAATATGGAAGAATGTATTCTGCGTTTTGGTTACTCCGGCAAACTCCTGAATATCATCAATGATGAGCACGTCGATAGTTTGGTAGAAGCTGATGAAATCATTGAAGTGGTTTGTACGTACTGAGTCTGTATACTGCACCTGAAAAAGGTGAGCAGATACATACAATACGCGTTTTTCCGGATATAATTCCTTGATACGGGTTCCGATGGCATTGATAAGATGGGTCTTACCCACACCTGATGGACCGTAGATGAATAACGGGTTGAAGGTACGTGCCGGATTCTGTGCTACAGTTTCCGCTACCGTTCTTGAAAATTCATTGCTATTTCCTTTGATGAAGTTCTCAAAGTTATAGTTCGGGTTCAAATGCGGATCCAAATCCTGTGGAGCCGGAGCTTGCAGAGGATTGGGTGCTTTATTCCCATTGTAAACAGGAGCCTGTTCTGGCAATGCAGAAGAACGTTTGGTTCCTTCTATATTAACAGTGATATGGTTTGTCTTATCTGTCAGGATAGAATACATCAACTCCGTGCCTTCACCTATTTCTTTATAGATGGCGGCGCGCAGCAGTCCCACATATTTTTCTTCCAGATATTCATAGAAGAAAGGGCTGGGGACGCCGATTGTCAATGCCTTTTCCGTAGCTTCATATTTTAAAGGTACGATAGGCTCAAACCATGTTTTAAAAGCCGTAGCATTTACATTGTCCTTTATGAAAGAGAGGCAACGATTCCACAATGCAACGGCTTGGTTATGTTCAATCATACGTGCGTTGTTATTAATAAAGCGAAACTTCTACGCTTGCAAATTTCGTAATCAAATTTCAGAAAAACAAATGCCTTTTTCCTTGCTTTTTATTTTAATAAATTAAGGGGTTGATAAATAGGAGGTTACAAAGTTGTTAAATTATTGATAAAATGAATTTGACTTGCTTTTTAGTAATCTCTTATTTGTCAGTTATTTAACTTTGCCTATATGTAAGGCTATATACTGCTCTATTTTGTCGTTTCCCTTTGAAAATCATAAGGTTGCACTCTTATAAGAAAATGTATCTTTAGAGCTTTACTATTTAGAATATTTCTATATAGTAACCTATTCGTAATATTTTATGCTTAGAAATGGCGCTCTGTTTAAGGAGACAAAAAAGAAGGCATAAACTGGATATGCCTTCTTTTATCTGTTTGATTTATATGTGTTTATTTATCTTTCTTCCCAAAGAGTGAGAAGTGTACATAACGTTTCGGATGCTCTTGCAAATCTTTCAGAAGTGAGGCTGCATTGGCAGATGTAGCGTTAAGGTTCTTATACAGCGCATCATCATTCAACAGCAATCCGATAGAGTTATCCTTGCTGCCTAACTTTTCGGTTAGCAGGTGTACGTTCTGAAGGGTGGAGTCTACTTTTTGGAAGGTAGCTGCATAGTCAATTCCTTTCAAGTTTTCACTGATGCCTTTCAGGTTTTCAGTGATAGCGGTTACGTTGCTTGTCAGTTGAGGGATGTCTTTGCTCATCAGTCCATGAAGCTGTACGCTGCTCGCATTAAGTGATGCTGTCAGCTTTTCTGCGTTGTGTAGCGTTTGTTTCAATGACGGGTCAGCTAACAACTGGTTTAGTGAACTCAGGATAGAGTCCAGTTTCGGCATCATCTGTTCTACTTTGGGGAGCAAGTCTTTTTCCGCTTTTCCCAGGATACCGGTATTGGCAGTTCCTTCAATGGTATCTCCCGGGTTCAGGAAGGTGGTTGACTCATATCGCAGCATCATGTTCATCTTAACGGTTCCCAGCATTTCTGTCACCAATTCAGCTTTACTTCCTGTGGGGATACGCAAGTTCTGATCTACTTCAATACCCACAATGACATGTCCGGGATGCTGATGGTCGTATTGCAAGTCGCGTACGATACCTATTTTATAACCATTGGCAAATACAGGGCTTGATTGAGCCAGTCCATTCACATCGGTAAAGTCTACGTAATAGTAACTTTCCGGTTTGAACATGCTGATTCCTTTCAGGTAGTTGATGCCGAAAAAAAGAATCAGTAATGCTCCGATTCCTGCTAATCCGATTTTTACTTCTTTCTTCATATATATTCTTTCTCTTTTGTTATCTGTTTTGTTTGAATTCTCGTATTGCTTGGTTGATGTTCATTTTTACCCCGTCTTTAAAGGCAATAATAAACGCATCCTTAAATTTACTGTCTACTTTACTTCTTTTCAAGTGGAGTATCTTGTTGTAGTTTGTATCTGAACCGTATGTGTATTTTATGATACCTTTTTCTTTATAACTGTCTACAGGAGAAAGTCCTTTGAACTGTTTGCTCTTGGGTGAAAGCTTACGGTCGGAAGTTAATATCTGTATTTTGAATACAGGCTTTCCTGCAGGGTTCACTTCATTGCTTCGCGAAGCAGCTTGTTTTGCGGGTGTGGTAGTCACTTCTGATGCTTCTACTTCTGGCGTATCTGGAGTTTCCATTGGAGGAGCGGCGTTTTCAACAGCCATCAGTCGGCTGCTTCCCGCTACTTTTTCTCCTTTATAATTCAGAAATGCCCGATAGATACTTTGGGCCAGTGTAGAACTACCTTGCTCAGACAATAGGAATGATTCCTCTGTGGGATTAGTGATATATCCAAGTTCTATCAGCACACTAGGCATCGATGTGGCGCGTAGTACCAGAAATCCGGCCTGATGTACTCCTTTGTCGGTACGGTTGGCATTCCGGAAACACCGTTGCACTGCTGTTGCGAAATTGACACTTTGTGCCATGTTCTTGTCTTGCAGAAATTCGAATATGATGTAACTTTCTGCTGAGTTCGGGTTGAATCCGGCATAACGCTGTTTATAGTCATCTTCGATGAGAATTACCGCATTTTCTTTCTTGGCTACTTCCAGATTCTCTTCTGTTCGGTGAAGACCAAGGGTATAGGTTTCCGTACCGCTGACCCTGCTGCTTCTTGAAGCCACAGAATTGGTATGGATAGAAATAAAGAGGTCAGCTTTGGCGTCATTTGCAATTTCAGCTCTTCTATGCAGCGGAATAAACACATCTTTTTCACGTGTGTATACAACCTTTGTGTCCGGACAGTTTTGTTTGATGAGTCGTCCCAGTTTTAGGGCTACACTCAAGTTGATGTTTTTTTCCTTGCCTCTTCTGCCTACTGCTCCAGGGTCGTGTCCCCCGTGTCCGGCGTCAATCACGACGGTGAATTTTGTTTCCGCAGCGTATGCCTGTGGAAACAAGCTGAAGGTCAGTAACAAGCTTGTTGCAAAAAACAGTATGTGGAATATTCTCTTCTGCATAATTAAAATAACGGGGCAAAGTTAATATTTTTTTGTCGACTTGTTTTCTGTTGCTTCAAGAATTCTTCTATAGCTGTAATAATTGCTATAAAAACCGAAAAATAAGCAGGTCTTTATTTTAAAATTTCTACATTTGTGTAATTCGTAAAACAGAAAGGAGTAATTTATGACATTAATTGACGGAAAAGCTGTTTCAGAACAGGTGAAACAGGAAATTGCTGCCGAAGTAGCTGAGATTGTAGCCAAGGGAGGGAAGCGTCCTCATTTAGCTGCCATTTTAGTCGGACATGACGGAGGTAGTGAAACTTACGTAGCTGCAAAGGTCAAGGCTTGTGAAGTATGCGGATTCAAGTCAACTTTGATTCGCTACGAGTCAGATGTGACAGAAGAAGAACTTCTGGCAAAGGTACAGGAACTGAATGCTGATCCCGATGTGGACGGTTTTATCGTACAGCTTCCGTTGCCTGCTCATATCTCCGAGCAAAAAGTCATTGAAACGATAGACTATCGTAAAGACGTCGATGGTTTCCATCCCATCAATGTAGGACGTTTGTCGATTGGTCTTCCTTGTTATATCTCTGCAACGCCTAATGGTATTATGGAGCTGCTGCGTCGTTATCAGATTGAGACAAAAGGTAAGAAGTGTGTTATTTTAGGACGAAGCAACATTGTCGGAAAACCAATGGCTATGCTGATGATGCAGAAAGCTTGTCCGGGTGATGCTACAGTAACCGTATGTCACAGTCGGAGCAAGGATTTGGTGAAGGAATGTCAGGAAGCCGATATTCTGATAGCTGCCATGGGACAACCTAATTTTGTGACAGCCGACATGGTGAAGGAAGGAGCTGTTGTGATTGATGTAGGTACTACACGTGTGCCCGATACCTCTAAAAAATCCGGTTTTAAATTGACGGGTGATGTGAAGTTTGATGAAGTAGCTCCGAAATGTTCTTACATTACGCCGGTGCCGGGTGGGGTAGGTCCTATGACCATTGTTTCATTGATGAAAAATACGCTGTTGGCTGGGAAAAAAGCAATATATTGAGAAAATAGAAGATTTTTTTGAAGAAAAGTTTGCAGATTCAGAAAAATCCTCTACCTTTGCATCGCTTTTGAGAAGGAAGCCAACATGGTGACTATAGTTCAGTTGGTTAGAGCGTCAGATTGTGGTTCTGAATGTCGTGGGTTCGAGTCCCACTAGTCACCCACTTAAGAATTGAAAGTCCTGCAGTTTTGCAGGACTTTTTTGTTTTTTCTATGGTCTTGTTTGTATACAAAAAATGCGCTATCAGACCTTCACAGGCGGATAGCGCAAGCTACAATACAAAATACAAATACAACTAAACGAGATTTTGTGCTAAAAATTAAAGCATTCAAAGATATGAATAAAAATTATCTTTTGTTCATGTTTGCTTTAAATTTTAATTATCCTTAATATTCAGACTATTCCTTGAGCCATCATGGCGTGAGCCACTTTCATAAATCCGGCAATGTTTGCACCTTTCACATAATTGATGTATCCATCGCTTTCCTTACCGTATTTCACGCATTGTTCATGGATGTTGTGCATAATCAGATGAAGCTTTTCATCTACTTCCTGAGCGGTCCAGCTTAAATGCATGGCGTTCTGACTCATTTCAAGACCGGAAGTAGCTACACCACCTGCATTGACAGCCTTTCCTGGAGCGTACATCATCTTATGTTCGATGAATGCATCGATAGCTTCCGGTGTACATCCCATGTTGGAAATTTCTCCTACGCAGAGCACCTGGTTTTTGATCAGGTTCTGTGCATCCTCGCCGTTCAATTCGTTCTGAGTAGCACATGGCAGTGCGATGTCTACTTTTACTTCCCACGGACGACGTCCCGGTACGAAAGTAGATCCAGGGAATTTTTCAGCGTATGGAGCCACGATGTCGTTACCCGATGCACGCAGTTCGAGCATATAGTCAATCTTTTCTCCGCTGATACCTTCCGGGTCATAAATATAACCGTCCGGTCCGGAGATGGTAACTACCTTTGCTCCCAATTGAGTAGCTTTGGTAGCAGCTCCCCATGCTACATTACCGAATCCTGAGATGGCTACCGTCTTTCCTTTTATTTCGATACCCTTTTCGTCGAGCATGTGTTTTACGAAATATAAGCCGCCGAAGCCCGTAGCTTCCGGACGAATCAGTGAACCTCCGAATTCAAGCCCCTTGCCGGTAAATGTACCTGTAAATTCGCGGGTCAGTTTCTTGTACATGCCGAACATGTAACCTACTTCACGTCCGCCTACACCAATATCACCAGCCGGAACATCCATATCCGGTCCTAAATGACGCCACAATTCCAGCATGAAAGCCTGGCAGAAGCGCATGATTTCTGCATTGCTCTTGCCGCGTGGAGAGAAATCAGAACCACCTTTACCGCCACCCATCGGCAGGGTAGTCAAGGCATTCTTAAATGTCTGTTCAAATCCTAAGAATTTCAAGATAGACAAGTTCACGGAAGCGTGGAAACGGATACCTCCCTTGTACGGGCCAATGGCATTGTTAAACTGTACGCGGTAACCTAAGTTTGTCTGCACTTCGCCTTTGTCGTCTACCCATGTCACACGGAATGTGAAGATACGGTCCGGTTCTACCAGTCGTTCAATGATTTTTGCTTTTTCAAATTCGGGGTGTTGATTGTAAATATCTTCGATAGAAAGCAATACTTCCCTGACTGCCTGAAGGTACTCAGATTCACCTGGATGCTTGGCTTCCAGTGATGACATGATTTTATTAATGTCCATAATCAAATAATTTAAGGTCTGACAAAATGAAATATTTTGTATATGCAAAGATAGAAAATTACCTGTATCGTCAAAGAGTTTTACCCGAAAATTTGACTCTTTAATTGAATTTTGTTAGTTTTTTATCAACTCTCAAGAAAGATTTGCAAAAATCGTGTGAAATTCCGAATTTTGTTTCTGTAATATAAGCTTTAAAAGAAGATACCATGCTCACCAAACTAAGAATTAAACTCCGTCAGCTGTATTTCAAGGATACGCAGTTTGCCAATCTGATGACAAAGCGTATATTCAACGTATTGTTGGTGGCCAATCCCTACGATGCGTTCATGCTGGAAGATGACGGCCGCATTGACGAAAAGATTTTCAATGAATATATGAACCTGAGTTTGCGCTATCCTCCTCGTTTCACGCAGGTCTCTACGGCAGAAGAAACCTGGGAACAGTTGCGCAACACCATGTTCGACCTGGTTATCTGTATGCCGGGCTCTGACAATAGCGATACCTTCGACATTGCCCGCGATATTAAAAAGGAATATCCGCATCTTCCGCTGGTGGTATTGACACCTTTCTCGCACGGTATTAAGGAACGAATGGAACATGAAGATTTGAGCATCTTTGAGTATGTGTTCTGTTGGTTGGGAAATACCGACCTGCTGGTGTCCATCATCAAGCTGATAGAAGACAAGATGAACCTGGAGCATGACATCAAGGAAGTCGGCGTACAGATGATCATGTTGGTGGAAGATTCCATCCGCTTCTATTCCTCCGTATTGCCTAACCTCTATAAGTTTGTTCTCCGTCAGAGCCAGGAGTTTGCTACGGAAGCTTTGAACGAGCACCAGCGTACCCTTCGTATGCGTGGACGTCCTAAAATCGTATTGGCCCGTTCCTATGAAGAAGCCACGGAACTATATAATAAGTACCAGAACAACGTGCTCGGTATTATTTCCGATGCCCGTTTCCCTCACGGTGGTGTCAATGACCCGCAGGCTGGTGTAACCCTGCTGCGTGAAGTCCGCAAACGCGATCCGTTTATTCCTCTTATCCTTCAGTCGGCTGAGGAAAGCAATCGCTGCTATGCACCGGAGTTGGATGCCGTATTCATTGATAAGAACTCCAAGAAGATGAATATCGACCTTCGTGAGGCGGTGTCGGACAACTTTGGTTTTGGTGACTTTATTTTCCGTGACCCTCATACCATGAAGGAAGTGGCCCGTATTCATAACCTGAAGGAGCTGCAGAATGTGATATTTGCCATCCCTGCAGAATCCTTCCTCTATCACATCAGCCGCAACCATATTTCGCGCTGGCTGTATTCGCGTGCCATTTTCCCGGTAGCTGAATTCTTGAAGCAGATTACCTGGGAATCACTTCAGGACATTGACGCACACCGACAGATTATTTTCGAAGCCATTGTGAAATACCGCAAGATGAAGAATCAGGGAGTAGTAGCCGTGTTCCAGCGCGACCGCTTTGACCGTTATTCCAATTTTGCCCGTATCGGTGATGGTTCATTGGGAGGAAAGGGACGCGGCCTGGCTTTCATAGACAACATGGTAAAACGCCATACAGAGTTCGATGAGTTTGATAATGCGTCGGTCATGATTCCGAAAACCGTAGTCCTCTGTACCGATATATTCGACGAGTTTATGGACTCCAATCAGTTGTACCAGATAGCCCTGAGCGATGCAGCCGACGACGTAATTCTTCGTGCCTTCCTTCGTGCCAAGTTGCCCGACCGACTGGTAGAGGATTTCTTTGCTTTCTTCGATGCGGTGAAGGCCCCGATTGCCATCCGTTCTTCCAGTCTGTTGGAAGACTCCCATTACCAACCCTTTGCTGGAATCTATTCTACTTACATGATTCCTTATCTGGACGATAAGTACGAAATGCTTCGTATGCTGGGCGATGCCATTAAGGGAGTATATGCATCCGTATATTATAAGGATAGTAAAGCCTACATGCAGGCTACCAGCAACGTGATTGACCAGGAGAAAATGGCCGTCATCCTGCAGGAAGTAGTCGGCACCCAGTATGGCGACCGCTATTATCCGGCCATTTCCGGAGTAGCCCGTTCCATTAACTATTATCCGATTAATGATGAACTGGCCGAAGAAGGAACCGTCAGTCTGGCTTTGGGATTAGGAAAATACATTGTAGACGGTGGATTGACCTTGCGTGTATGTCCTTACCATCCTACACAAGTACTCCAGACCAGCGAAATGGAAATCGCCTTGCGTGAAACACAGACCCGCTTCTATGCTCTCGACTTAAAGAACCTAGGACAGAATTTCTCGCTTGACGACGGATTTAACTTGCTAAAGCTTCACGTGAAAGACGCGGAGGCTGACGGAGCCCTGAACTTCATTGCTTCCACCTACGACCCGTACGACATGGTGATACGCGACGGTATTTATCCCGGCGGACGTAAGCTGATAACCTTTGCTAATATCCTTCAGCACGATGTGTTCCCGCTGGCCCGTATCCTGCAGTTGGCTCAGAAATACGGTCAGGGTGAAATGCGCCGTCCGGTAGAAATCGAGTTTGCCGTCAATTTTGATGCCCGTACAAAGAGTGGCATCTTCTATCTGTTGCAGATACGTCCGATGGTTGATGTAAAAGCCGGACTGGATGAAGACCTGAGTGTGATTCCCGATGAACGTTTGTTGCTCAAGAGCGAAAACTCATTGGGACACGGTGTGATGGATGATATACAGGATGTGATTTATGTTAAGACAGAAGGTTATTCCGCTTCCAATAACCAGTTGATAGCTTACGACATTGAGAAACTCAACCGTCGTTTCCTCGATGAAGGGAAACACTACATATTGGTTGGCCCCGGACGCTGGGGAAGCAGTGATACGTGGTTGGGCATTCCGGTGAAATGGCCCAACATTTCGGCCGCCCGTATCATTGTGGAAGCCGGACTGACTAATTACCGGGTAGACCCCAGTCAGGGAACTCACTTCTTCCAGAATCTCACTTCTTTCGGAGTGGGATACTTTACCATCAATGCCTATATGAACGATGGTATCTACAATCAGGTATTGCTCGACAGCATGCCGGCGGTAGAAGAAACCAAATACCTGCGCTGGGTACGGTTTGAGAAACCTTTATCCGTCAAGATGGACGGAAAGAAAAAGCTTGGTGTAGTAGAGCTGCCGGAAGACTGACCGGTTTTAATTGAGAACTTATTTATTCACAGGGGCAAGCCTTGACTTGGAAAAGTCGGGACTTGCCCTAATTATTTTTAGCAAAATGAAAAATGTTTCTATCAAATTGAAATTTAGGAAATCTGTGAATCCAGAAAAAGAAGGTTCACTGATTTACCAATTGATTTACGAACGTAAGGTTTGTAGAATCACAAGTAAGTATAAAATTTTCAATCATGAATGGGATGAAGCTACAGGGCAAATACTTTCCTTCTCTTTAGATTCATCTCGTGACAGTCAGTTGGGCATGATTCGGTTCAATGTAGACTGGGAGTTACATCAACTTTGTAAAATTGTAGATACACTGGCTCTTTCAGGTCAGGAATGGACATTTTCTGATTTGACATCACATTTTAATTCGTTTATAGATAAGGATTCCAGTGTGTTTCATTTTATTCAGATGCAGATACAGCGTAAGAAACAGTTGGGTAAAGTCCGTTCCAGTGAAACCTATCAGGCTACCCTCAATAGTTTCATGTCTTTCCGTTGCGGAGTTGATTTGACTTTCGACATGATTGACTCTGAATTGATGGAACTCTATGAAGCTGAATTGCAGAACCGCGGACTGACCCGTAATACCAGTTCGTTCTATTTGCGTATACTGCGCACCAACTACAAGTTGGCTGTAGAAAAAGGGTTGACTCAGGATTGTCATCCTTTTAAGCGAGTATATTGTGGTATAGATAAGACGGTAAAGAGAAGTCTGTCTTTTGCGAAAATCAAGCAGATCAAAGAACTGGATTTATCTTTGACCCCATCCTTGGATTTTGCCCGCGACATGTTCCTTTTCAGTTTCTGTACCCGAGGCATGTCATTTGTAGACATGGCTTATCTCAAAAAGAAAGATTTAAAGAATGGTTATCTTACTTATAGGCGGAAAAAAACCGGTCAGTTACTGACCGTTGAATGGACTCGGCAGATGCAGGATATTATAGATAAGTATCCGATAAACCCTACCCAATATCTTCTTCCTTTAATTCTGCGTGAAGATGGCAGTGAGCGGCGCCAGTATCAAAATCAGATGATGAAGATAAACAGACATTTAAAAGATATAGCTTCTTTGATTAAACTACCCGTTTCTTTGTCTTTGTATTATAGCCGTCATAGCTGGGCAACTATTGCGCGTGGGAAAGATATTCCATTATCTGTTATTAGTGAAGCATTGGGGCATGATTCTGAAATCACTACCCAAATTTACTTAGATTCCATAAAATCGGTGGAAGTTGATAAGGCGAATCGAAAAATCCTGAAAGATTTGTAAGTCTTTAAGAAAAAGAATATCTCCTAAGATGAGATAATCTTTCTGCTGCAAAGATAGGAAATTAAATCTAGATTCTATTAAGTTATTACTTTTATCTTATTGGTAAATTGTTTTTTAAGACAATTTTATGTACTATTTATTTTTATGGCAACATTCCCCAAATTCACCTCCAGATACTTCTTTTTTTATCTGGTAATTCTTTTAAGGTTAATGGTATTTTCTCTGTTTCACAGTGTGGGATATAAAAACCACAGTGTGGAATATATATTTCACACTGTGAAATACAAATCCCACACTGTGAAACAAAGAATTTTTCAGTTCACTTAAAAGAATTCACGCTTGAATTTCTTATTATAGTCAATTGAAGAAAATGTTTTTAAAGAAACGAACAACCTCCGTTGACGGCAGGAAAATTTATAAACGACAAAGACAATCTGATAATTAACCACTTACAAAAAATTATTATCTCATCTTAGGAGATAAGTTGCGTTTAGGAATATCCAATTGTACTTATTAACAAAGTATTATATTGGAGAGATGTGAAGGGGAAATAGTAAAACTTTTGAGTATTAATTCTATAACTGCTTGCTTTTTAGTTATTTATGATAGCATGCAGGACTAGAAAATATGCCTTTTATCGAACTATGGACAGCTTGCATAATAATCACCCAGACATGCAGGAAACGATGCAATCTGTAAAAGAAACAACAGAATTGCGTCAATGGTTCGTGATGCGTGATTTAAAAAGGGGAAATGCCAAACAGCCTGCCTATAAATTGCTCGATGAATTAAAAATCAGATTTTTTACTCCGATGGTATGGAAATTAAGGATTCGTCAGGGAAAGCGTATCCGCCAGCAAGTACCTTTTATCCCCGATTTATTGTTTGTTTATGATTCCCGTAAAGTACTTGATCCTATAGTAGAACGAATTGCTACGTTGCAGTATCGTTTTGTAAAAGGTGGCAACCACCAGCCTATGACTGTAAGAAATGCAGATATGGAGCGATTCATTAGGGCCGTGGATGCGATGAATAATCCTTGTTTTTATACTCCTGAAGAAATCAAGCCGGATATGTTAGGAAAAAATGTACGTATCGTGGGAGGCCTTTTGGATGGTTATGAAGGACGTTTGCAAAAGATGCAAGGCTCACGCATAAAGCGTTTGTTTGTGGAACTTCCCAACCTTTTGACGGCGGCAGTGGAAGTTCAGCCTGAATTTATTCAGTTGTTGAAATCGTAATTTTTTAGGCTGTGACGGAACAAGCAGAAAATACCAAGCGTATTGCCAAGAACACGTTGATATTGTATGTGCGTACCTTATTTACAATGTTGGTTTCGCTATATACAAGTCGCGTGATATTAAATACATTAGGCGTTTCAGATTTTGGAATTAATAATGTTGTCGGTGGGGTCGTCGGTATGTTTTCTGTCATTTCTGGTTCCCTCTCTTCGTCTATCAGCCGTTTTATCACATTTGAGCTGGGACATGGTGATATCAATAAGTTAAAACGGATTTTTTCTACAAGTGTAAACATTCAAGTCGGCATAGCACTGATTATTGTGATACTCGCTGAATGTATAGGAGTTTGGTTTGTTAATCATAAATTGAATATCCCGACAGATAGATTAGTTGCTGCCAACTGGGTCTTTCAATGCTCGCTCTTATCATTTGCCATTGGCCTTATTAGTGTTCCTTATAATGCTTGTATCATAGCTCATGAACGGATGTCCGTCTTTGCATATATGAGCATATTGGAAACCATTTTGAAATTGGTGATTGTATATATGCTTTTCATCTCTCCTTATGATAAACTTATAAGCTATGCCGTATTATTTGTTGTGGTCTCTTTAATTATGCGATTAATATATGGGTGGTATTGTAATAAACACTTTGTTGAAAGTCACTATGAGATTATATATGATAGAACTTTAATAAAAGAAATGACCGGTTTTGCCGGCTGGAGCTTTTTCGGTAATACTGCCTATATGCTCAACACGCAAGGAGTAGATATGCTTATCAATATCTTTTTTGGAGTTACACTCAATGCTGCAAAAGGGGTTGCTTCACAAGTGCAAAATGCTGTGATGCAGTTTGTAGGTAATTTTACTGTAGCTATCAATCCTCAAATCACAAAATCGTATGCATCAGGAGATAGGGAGTATATGAATAAGTTAGTTTGTCGTGGTGCTCGTTTTTCTTATTTTCTTCTCTTGATATTTACTGTGCCGATTGTATGCGAGTCTGATTATATCTTACATCTTTGGCTGAAAACGGTTCCAGAATATGCACCCGGTTTTTTACGATTGATTTCGTTTGGTACATTAATGACTTTGCTGGGTAACACAATGCTTACTGCCATACAGGCGACAGGAAATATAAAAAGATATCAACTTTGGATAACGATTGTGGGTTGTCTCGTTTTTCCATTGACGTGGATTGCTTTCAAATTAGGCTTTCCTCCAGAAACTACATATATTATATATATTGTCATCTATTTCCTTTTGAATTTCGTCAGAGCTTATATAGCAAAAGAACTGATGGACTTTCCGATAAAACTATACATATCTGATGTTATTTTGAAAGTTGTTATAGTTTCTATCATTTCCTTTATTTTACCATTATCATTGGTATATTATCTTGAGGAAGGATTCTTGAGATTATGTGTTATTTGTATCGTCAGTTTTTTTTCAACGGTATCTGTAATTTATGTATTAGGATTAGAAGGAACCGAACGAATGATGATATCAAATAAGTTTACAACTATTATCAAATTAAGAAATAATGGCACTAAAAGAATATCTTAAACGAGGCTTACACTTTATTATTAAAGGGGGGCCGGTTAGAAATATCACACCTACAATTGTCACATTAGCTCCGAATGAATTGTTAAAAGGTCGTTGCGCTTTGATTACAGGTGGAACAAGTGGAATTGGATATTGTATTGCAAAGGCGTTTCTTGATAGCGGTGCGACTGTAATTATAACAAGTCGTAATAATGAAAGATTAAAAACATCTTGCGAAAAACTTGCCGAATCATATAAAGATCGAATATTTGGTATCGTCTTGGACAATACCAAGATAAATATATTTGAACAGGTTTTTCGAAGTGCAATATCGCTGGTCGGTGGACGATATATTGATATTCTCGTAAATAATGCAGGTGTATTAGGAGGTGATATACGTACGACATCTGTAGCAGAATATGATAATGTTATGAATACAAATCTTAGAGGGGTTTTCTTCTTATCAAAGTTAGTCGGTAAATATATGAGAGAAAATGGGATAGAAGGTAATATATTGAACATCGCTTCTTCATCAAGTCTGAGACCTGCTATTTCGCCATATCTGTTATCCAAGTGGGGGATTCGGGGACTTACGTTAGGATTAGCAAGAGCTTTTGCTCCTTATGGAATTACTGTAAACGGTATTGCTCCAGGACCTACAGCAACACCGATGTTGTTAAAAGACACTTCCAAAGGATTGGCAAACGATACAATACTTGGTCGTTATGCTTTGCCGGAGGAAATTGCAAATATGGCGGTGTTCTTGTAAAACTATTGTAGGTGATATCGTATATATGACAGGTGGATCTGCACTTGTTTCATTTGAAGGTATAGATTATAGTTTTTAATTTTTTTGTTTGTGTATTTTCCCTTTAAAGATAAATTTTTATAATATGAAATCAGAACTCAAATATACAGACGAACGAAATGTTCAGATTGTTGTTGCTTTGCTAAAAGTTCATGGTATACATCGTGTAATTGTATCTCCAGGAGCAACGAATATGACCTTTGTGGTCAGCATTGAAAATGACCCATGGTTTCAGATTTGGTCATCTGTTGATGAACGTAGTGCTGCATATCTTGCCTGTGGAATGGCGGCAGAGACAGGCGAACCGGTAGTTATCAGTTGTACAGGTGCTACTGCTTCCCGTAACTATATGCCAGGACTGACAGAAGCATATTATAGAAAACTACCGGTACTTGCAATCACTTCAACACGTGGTAATTATCAGATTGGGCATTTAATTGACCAACAGATTGACCGTCGGAATCTTCCGAATGACATTGCAATGGAAAGTGTAAATATCCCGATGGTTAAGGATAAGGAGGATGAGCGTTTTTGCGAGATTGAAGCCAATAAGGCCATATTGGCATTGAAACTCAATGGTGGCGGACCTGCACACATTAATTTATATACGCGGTATAGTCAGAATTGTAGTGTAACGGAAATTCCTCATGTCAATGCCGTTTATCGTCATAAGCTTCTTGACCGGAATTTGCCGGAGATTCCCCAAAATGGCAGAATTATTATTTTTGTAGGAGCACATGCCGATTTCTCAAACCGTCTGACAGCTGCTGTTGATAAGTTTTGTGCTACTTACGATTCCGTTGTATTGTGTGACCACACGAGCGGTTATCGTGGAAAATATGAAGTTCATTATCAATTAGTGTGCGGACAGCAGCAATGGCATTCGCCTTTAGCAAGCGCTGAATTATGTATTCATATAGGTGAAGTTTCCGGAAATCAATATAATGTATATGCGAATCACACATGGCGCGTAAGTCCTGACGGTGCCTTGCGTGATACCTTTGGTAATCTTCGTCGTGTGTTCATGATGCCTGAAGAAGAGTTCTTTGAAAGATATGCAGAGGATAATGCTAGTCATACGGAGTTGTTGGATGCCATGACAGCAGAAGTTGAAACTATTGAAGAAAAAATTCCGGAACTTCCTTTCAGCAATATATGGATAGCACAACAGATGCACAATAAACTTCCTAAAGGTTGTGAATTACATCTTGGTATATTACATAGCCTTAGGACATGGAATTTTTTTAAGTTATCGGCAGGTATACAAACCAAGTGTAATGTGGGAGGATTTGGTATAGATGGAGGAGTGTCTACTATGATGGGGGCTTCCTTTGTACATCCTGAAAAACTTTTTATTGGTGTTTTCGGAGACCTTGCCTTCTTCTATGACTTAAATGTCATTGGCAATAGGCATGTCGGCAATAATGTACGTATCCTTCTTATCAACAATGGAAAGGGCAATGAGTTCCGTAACTATAATCATCCTTGTTCTTTTTTAGGAGAAGAAGCGGACTTATATGTAGGGGCTGCAGGCCATTATGGCAATATGTCACGAAAGTTGGTGAAGGATTTTTCTGCAGATCTCGGATACGAATACTTGGTAGCTAGTAACAAAAGTGAGTTCAAAGCTGTGATAGACAGATTTCTCACTTCTGAAATTACAGAAAAACCAATGATATTGGAGGTGTTTACTCAAACTGAAGACGAAAGTAAAGCTTTGGGGATGATACTGAATATTATTTCAGATTCTAAATTGGTACTCAAAAATACGATTAAGCAGACAGTAAGAAATATTTTTGGCAAGAATGGATATGAAATGGTAAGAAGAATTGCTCATGGATGATTTTTTGTATGTCATAAGTTAAATTATATTATGAAGATTGCAATATTGACACTGCCTTTACATACCAACTTTGGAGGTATTTTGCAATGTTATGCTTTGCAGACGGTACTGGAACGTATGGAACATGAAGTTTGTGTAATAGAGCAGAAAAGCAAGCCTGTAAGGTTGCCTTTACATTTGATGCCATTCTGTTATGGTAAGAGAATATTGAGAAATCTTGCAGGTCATAAATGTCCTATTTTTTATGAGCAAAGGTATAATCGGATACAACGTGTAATACGACAAAATACGGACATTTTTATAAATCAGTATATCCACTTGAAAAGATATGATTCTTTTTCTCAGATCAAAGAAGGTGAATATGATGCTATTGTGGTTGGTAGTGACCAGGTGTGGCGACCTTTATATTTTGGAGCTGATAAAATAGAGAATGCTTATTTAAAGTTTGCAGAAAGGTGGAATATCAAACGTATATCTTATGCAGCTTCTTTGGGAACAGACGAATGGGAGTATACTCCGGAACAGACTTCAGAATGTAGTAGGCTATTAAGAATGTTTGATGCTGTATCAGTTAGAGAGACTTCCGCAGTTTTTTCTTGTAAACAGCATTTAGGTGTGGATGCACAACAAGTGTTAGATCCTACACTCCTTCTTGATAAGGAGGATTATATCCAACTGTTTGAAGCGATAAATACCCCTAAAAGTGAAGGTAATCTTTTGTGTTGTATTCTAGATGAAACAGATGAAAAGAGAGAGTTGATAAGATATATAGCAGATGAAAAACAACTTATTCCATTTAATGTAACTGCAAAAATATACGATGAAGAAGCACCTTTAAACGAGCGAATTCAGTTTCCTGTAGAGCAATGGTTACGAGGATTCTACGATGCAGATCTTGTTGTTACGGATTCTTTTCATGCATGTATCTTTTCTATCATTTTTAAAAAACAGTTTATTGTATTAGGTAATAAGCAGAGAGGATTAGATAGATTTGATTCGTTGCTTACTTTATCATCTTTACAAGAACGTATGATTAATTCTTTTGATGATTATAATGCACGAAAGTCTGATTTAAATAAAAGCATTGATTATAAGAAGATTCTGTATAATATTAATCTGGAGCGTTGTCATTCATTGCGATTTTTAGAAAAAATAAATCTATGAAACATGCTTTTCTTATAATAGCCCATAATGAGTTGAAAATATTGAATATATTATTGGCTATGTTGGATGATTCAAGAAATGATATCTACCTTCATTTAGATAAAAAATGGAAGTTAAATCTTTTAGATGTATATATTCCTAAAAGAGCTAAGTTATTTTTTATGAAGAAGAGGATGGATATTCGATGGGGAGATATATCATTAATAAAGCTTGAATTCAAGTTATTCCAGATGGCGTATGAAAATGGTCCTTATTTATATTATCATCTGCTCTCTGGTGTAGATTTACCTATAAAATCTCAAGATTATATTCATGAGTTTTTTCAAAGAAATTATGGTAAAGAGTTTGTTGGTTTCGCTCAAGGAGAGGAGAATAGAACTGATTGCTATAATAAAATGATGAAGTTTCATTTGTTTTCAAAGCATCTTCATAATTCGAATAAGTTACTAGTACATGGTCGCACTTGGTTAGAAAATATACTGAATAAGTACTTAACTAGAAGCTCATCAATATTTTTTAGGAAAGGAACACAGTGGGTTAGCATTACTAATGAATGTTGTAAATATATACTGAGCAAAGAAAAAAGTATATTGAAAAGATTTAAATTCACAATCTGCGGTGATGAAATTTTTCTTCAGACTTTGGTCTATAATTCTCCTTTTTACGAAAGATGTTACAATATATCTGATGAATATGTAAGTAATCAAAGAGAAATAGACTGGAAAAGGGGAAAGCCCTATAACTGGACTATAGAAGATAAGGAGTTTTTATTGCATAGTGATAAAATTTTTGCAAGAAAGATTGTCGGGAAAAATATTGATTTGGCTTTATGTATACAAGGTCTACTCAGCAAAAACTCATTAACATGAGTCCGTTGATTTCTGTGATAGTTCCTATTTATAATGCAGAACAATCTTTGAATAGATGCATTGACAGTGTATTGAGACAGAGTTATCTTAATTGGGAACTATTATTAATTGATGATGGAAGTGTTGATAGCTCTGGCAAAATCTGTAATGATTATGCTACAAAGTATGATAATGTAAAGGTTTTTCATAAAAAAAATGGTGGCGTAAGTTCTGCTCGTAATGTGGGGCTTGATCAGGCTGTAGGGGAATGGATTACATTTTTGGATTCTGATGATTATATTGATGTAAATTTTCTTAGCTCCTTTGTTAAATTAGAATCAAGCGATTTGTCTATAGCTGGTATTCAGTTTATAAATAGTGAAACTACATTGCTACCCCCAGAAACATATATAAAAATCGATGATGTAAATAAGTTGGATTGTTTGTTGAATAAACTTTATTTTACAGTTCCATGGGGGAAAATATATAAAAATGAGATAATACAGAAAAATGAGATTCGATTTAATACCGAACTGAAAATAGGAGAAGATACCGATTTTGTATTGAAGTATTTGTTGTATGTTAATGATATTAGAATAGTATCTAGTCCTTTGTATCATTTTTATAATGATGAAGAATCTAAATTATTGAAATATACTTTGACTACAGATGAATTTATAGTTCATACAACTGTTATTAAAGATAGTTTAATATCTTTGTCTGATAAGTTAAATTATGAATTTCCTATTACATTTTCTTTATTAATGAAATATTATAGTCATTTATTTTATGTCTATTTGATGTCCATACAATCGTATGTGGTTTTTAAAGAGGAAGTTCGTAAATACAAAAAATCTAGAGTAGATTATTATCCAAAATCATTGTTAAATGCTTTTGTAATGAAACTAATAAAAGTATTTCCTCAATTGATTTTTATATTGTTTCGTTTGTTGGATAAAAAATAAAATCTTAATTGAAGATTTAGTAAACTTCCAAAATTGGTGTATTGACTAGCATAGCTCTTTCCTTTACCTTCGTGCTATTAAAATTCGAAAGATTATGTTTAGCGAAAAAGATTTTGAAAGACTGTGGTTCCTTTACAAGATGGAAGTTTACTTTCTGTAAAAAAGATAGGTAATTTATGCAGCGTAACTTCTCTATAGATATTCTTAAATCAATTGCTGCTTTATTGGTGATATGCATACATACTGGATACCCTTCCGTATTCAAGGATTATATTATAGCTTTTTGTCGTATTGCCGTTCCTTTATTTTTATTGATTTCAGGTTATTATTATCAGTTGGTAATAGATAGAAAAAAAGTACTATCTTATTATAAAAAAATTTTAGCTTTGACATTCTTTTCTAGTGTCTTTTATTTTGTAGCAGATGGAGTGGAATTAGGTTATTTAAGAACTTTCAGATGGGATAAAATGCTAATGTTTAGTTTTCCTGTAGCGGGTGATCATCTGTGGTATTTATTCTCTTTGATTAATGTTTTAGTGATTTTGGCTTTGTGTTATAGGATAAAGAATAAATTATATTACTTAATTCCTTTTTTGTTATTAGGAAATTATGCTTTAAGTTTTTTTCCAAAGTTTTGGCTTTATCGTAATTTCCTATTTACTTCATTGCCATATTTCTTACTTGGCATGTATATTTATAAATATCCTAAATTCCGCAGCATTTTAGTTTAACTTATTTTATAAGTACCTGAGCAACA